>Ga0209543_1003307_pt1 | contig 10300 bp, 10 predicted proteins | sample MesohylFT_FD_187296 | JGI IMG/M metagenome (GOLD analysis project Ga0209543, IMG submission 187296) | Host-associated microbial community of the marine sponge Aplysina aerophoba from Gulf of Piran - sponge mesohyl, lysed by freeze-thaw... | ecosystem: Host-associated > Porifera > Sponge >...
TCGGCGTGCGGCTGGCGCGTTCCCAGTAGCGACACGCTCCTTTATCTCGAATGCCAATATATTCAAACTGGTACGCTTGGCCATGGCTGGAACTTCGGTATAGCCGGCAACCGGTTTCTCATAAACGGCGAGCCCACCTACACCGGCCGAAAGCGAGTGGAAGGGCTGCTGCTCAACGCCCGCATGGTCCAGGGACTGTTCGACGACCTGAACCCGCAGACCCGCGAGCGCTGAACCTACCCGGACGGTCCGTGGGACGCACGGCGCAACACCGCGGAATTCGTTGCCGCGATGCCGGTGTGGCGGGCATCCGGTCTGGTGTGTTTCACGCTCAACCTGCAGGGCGGCAGTCCCGAGGGCTACAGCCGGGAGCAGCCCTGGCACAACTCGGCCTTTCGCAGTGACGGAACGCTGCGCGCCGACTACCTCGAGCGTCTGGACACGATCCTGCAACGCGCCGACGAACTCGGCATGGTCGTCATTCTCGGGTTGTTCTACTTTGGACAGGACCGGCGACTTGCCGACGAGACCGCGGTGATCACCGCGGTCGACCAGGCCATTGACTGGCTGCTCGCGAACGATTGGCGCAAGGTCCTGGTTGAGGTCGCCAACGAGGCCGATGTCGGGCGCTCCGGGGGCGTGCTGCCCGCGAGCACCAGCTTGCGGGGCGGCAGCATTCCGCGCGAGGCGATCGTGCGCGAATCGGATTTCCTGCTGCTGCACGGAAACCGGGTCGGCGGCCCCGACGATGATCCTGGTCAACGTATGGCGCGGCCTGCCTTTCTTCGCCATCTCGTTCCTGGCGGGACTGCAGACCATCCCGCCCGACCTGTATGACGCCGCCGATATCGACGGGGCGGGCGGCTGGAAGAAGTTCTGGCACGTGACCCTGCCACTGATCAAACCGGTCGCGATCGTGGTGATCGTGTTCTCCATCGTCGTGACCTTCGCCGACTTCCAGCTGGTCTAAATCCTCACGCGCGGCGGCCCGAACAACGAGACCCACCTGTTGGCGACGCTCGCCTATCAGCTCGGCATGGGATCCGGGAACATCGGACAGGGAGCGGCCGTCGCGCTGTTCATGCTGCCGATCCTTGCGGTCGTCATCATCTTTCAGCTCTGGTACCTGCGACGCGAAGGGGTGCGATAGCCATGAACGCCATGGTCGGCGAAACCTATGTCCGGCGGCTCGTCGTCTTCTACATTCCGCTGTTCATGTTCGTCTTCGCGATGCTGTTTCCCTTCGCGTGGATGTTGATCACCTCGATCAAGCCGGATGCCGAGCTGTACAATCTGCGCATCTCGCCGTTCATCGTGCGGGAACCGACCCTCGAGCACTGGGAAAGCCTGTTCGGCACCACCCTGTTCATCCGGTGGGCGATCAACACGCTGTGGGTCGCCATCGCCTCGACAGCGGTATCGCTGTTTGCTGGCGTGCTCGCCGGCTACGCGCTGTCGCGCCTGGTGTTCCGGGGCTCGACCTTGTTCGGGATCATGATCTTCGTGATCTACCTGGTGCCGCCAACGCTGCTGTTCATGCCGCTGACCGGCGTGGTGACGTGGATGGGACTGCAGGACACCACCTGGTCACTCATCTTCACCTACCCGACCTTCCTGGTGCCGTTCTGCACCTGGCTGCTGATGGGATACTTCCAGACCATTCCGAAGGAACTCGAGGAGTGCGCCCGTATCGACGGTGCGACGCGACTGCAGGCGATGTCCCGCATCGTCATCCCGCTCGCGGTCCCGGGGATCCTGTCGGCCGGGATATTCGCCTTCACGCTGTCGTGGAACGAGTTCCTCTATGCCCTCGTCTTCATCCACTCGCCCGAGAACAAGACCATTCCGGTCGGTGTGACCAGCGAGCTGATCAAGGGCGACGTGTTCTTCTGGGGAGCACTGATGGCCGGCGCCCTGTTCGGTTCGGTCCCGGTGGCGGTGGTCTACTCCTTCATCGTCGAACACTACGTGTCGGGCATGACCGGTGCGGTGAAGGGATAGGGAGCATGCCGTTGACTGAAGCGACTTCGTCCGCCGGCAACGCCGGTTCCGTCGGGCTGCGGCAAGACCACAACGCTGCGAATGATCGCCGGACTCGAGGAGATCACCGGCGGCGAGATCATGATCGGGGACCGGGTGATCAACAACGTTCCGCCGAAGGACCGCGACATCGCGATGGTGTTCCAGAACTACGCGCTGTACCCGCACATGACGGTCGAGGAAAACATGTCCTTCGGCCTGCGGCTGCGCAAGGTCCCGCGCGACGAGATCGGCCGGCGCGTGTCGCATGCCGCCGGGATCCTCAACATCGGCGAGTTGCTGCAGCGCCGGCCCAAGCAGCTCTCGGGCGGCCAGCGCCAGCGCGTCGCCATGGGTCGCGCCATCGTCCGCAACCCGCAGGCCTTCCTGTTCGACGAACCGCTGTCCAATCTCGACGCCAAGCTGCGGGTGCAGACCACGGTAGTCTACGTCACCCACGACCAGGTCGAGGCGATGACGCTCGCCGACAGGATCGTGGTGATGAACCACGGCATCATCGAGCAGGTGGGCACGCCGCAGGAGATGTACGAGGCGCCGCTGACCCGGTTCGTGGCCGGGTTCATCGGCTCGCCGGCCATGAACTTCATTCCGTGCCGCATCGTCAACGCCGGCTCCGGCCTCGGTGTGCGCCTGTCAGGCGACATCACCCTTGCCCTTCCCGATATCCAGGCCGATCGCTACCGCGGCCATGTCGACCGTCCGATGATCTTCGGCATCCGGCCCGAGCACATGACCGAGCAACGCCAGCACACCAGCGCGCAGCAGATCGACTTCTCTTGCACGGTCTCGGTGCTGGAGCCCATGGGTGTCGACACCATGGTGTTCGTGGAGATCGACGGCACCGAGGTCACGGCGCGGGCCGCCCCGCGGTCGGTCAGTCCCGTGGGCACGGAAATGGCCTTCACGATCGACATGAACAACATGCACCTGATCGATCCCGAGACCGACCGGGTCATCTAGCCGGCGCGGATCGGTCCAGACTGCTTGACAGGCACCGGCACCGATCCGTAAGTATTTGACTGATAATGCATGGGTGCTGAGCCGGTAGGTTCAGCGAACGGCCGGAAGAACGGCCCCGGGAAACTCGACTGTGAACGGACATCATGCAGGTAGCGGTCAAGGGAAAGCAGTTCCGCATCGGTGACATGCTGCGCGAACACATCGAGACGGCCGTCACTCACATCGCGGCAAAGTACTTCGGCAACCCGCTCGATGCCACGGTCACCGTGACCCGGGAGGGATCGGTAGTCAGGGCCGACATCTCGGTCCATGTCGGCCGGCGGATCCAGATCCGCGGCCATGGACAGGCCAGTGAGCCCTATGCCGCATTTGATGCGGCGAACGAAAAGATCGACAAGCAGTTGCGGCGGTTCAAGCGCCGGATCCGGGATCACCACCAGCGCGGCACCGAGCCCGAGGAGATCGATGCCCAGGAGGTGGTCTTCGCCGCCCGCGACGAGGTGGCCGCGCCGGAAGCCCCTGACGGGGACGGCGAATGGCAACCGGTGGTGGTCGCGGAAATGACAACCAACATCAGGACTCTCTCGGTCGAGGAAGCCGTCATGCACATGGAACTGGCAGACGCGCCCGTGCTGATGTTCCAGAACGCCGCCCACGACGGTCTGAACGTGGTCTTCCGGCGTGCGGACGGCAACATCGGCTGGATCGACCCGCTCGGCCGGAGCGCCTGATCGCCGGACTGAAGTCCGGAGGATATCGCCAGGTTTCGCAAGGACCATGGAGATACGCGACATCATCGAGCCGGATGCGGTCATTCCGCACCTGAAGGCAAACAGCAAGAAGCAGGCGCTGCAGGAACTGGCCCGTCTCGCCTCGGACATCACCGGGCTCGCGCAGCGGGAGGTGTTCGACGTGGTCCTCCAGCGCGAGCGTCTCGGCTCGACCGGCGTGGGCAACGGCATCGCCATCCCCCACGGCAAGCTGCCCGGGCTGGAACGGCTCTACGGCCTGTTCGCCCGAGCCGATCATGCCATCGACTTCGACGCGGTGGACGACCAGCCGGTGGACCTGGTCTTCCTGCTGCTCGCTCCCGAACGGGCGGGAGCGGACCACCTGAAGGCGCTGGCAAAGGTCTCGCGGCTGCTCAGGGACCAGTCGGTCTGCGCCCGGCTGCGCGGCTGCAGTACCAGCGCCGCCATCTTCACCCTGCTGACCGAGCCCGACGCGGCCTGACCCGGGCCCGGGAGGACTACCGCATGCCGCCGGACACGTAGATGGTGTCGGCCGTCATGTAGGGTGCGGCGTCGGAACAGGCAAACAGGACCGTCTCGGCGATTTCCTCGGGTTCAGCGGCCCTGCCCATGGGGGTCATGGAGGCATAGGAGTCGAGCACCGATTTCGGCGTGGTGTCATGGAACGGCGTGTCCACGATCGCCGGCGAGATCGACAGGCAGCGGATGCCCTGGGGCGCAAACTCCCGGGCGATGCCCAGGGTCATGGTATCGACCGCGCCCTTCGAGGAGGCGTAGTGCACCGAGTTGCCGGCACCGCCGACCCGCGCCGCGATACTGGCGATGTTGACGATGACCCCGGCCCCGTTCTCGAGCATGTGCGGCAGGATGGCCTGGGCCGCGTTGAAGGTGCCCCTGACGTTCAGTGCGTAGGTCCGCTCCCACAGGTCCTGGGTGATCTCGAGGAAAGGCTTGCGCGCCAGCGCGGCGCCGGCCGAGTTCAGCTCGAAGTCGATGCGACCGAACTCGCGGATCGCACCGTCGACCATGGCGTCGACCTCGGCGCGGTCGGTCACGTCGCACCGGACCCAGCTGGCACGCCGACCCATCTGGATCACCTGGTTGGCGGTCCGTTCGGCGGCCTCGGCGTCGATATCGGCACAGACCACGGACGATCCCTCGCGTGCAAACACCAACGCGGTGGCACGACCGATCCCGCTGCCGGCACCGGTGATCAGGATGGTCTTGTCGACAAAGTAGTCGGGGGTCTTCGGCATCTGCTCCTCCATGTTCCGGGCCGCCCGATATGACCCGACCCGGCGTTCGCGGTCAATTCCCGCGCCGGCAGGGCACGGAGTCCGTGGCGGGTCGTGCGGGCGGCATCGGCGCGCGGACGCCTTCACACGATGCGCTGGTCACACCGACGCTTGAATGCGTAGGCCGCGTTTCGCCATACTGGCGCCAACAGGAGGATTCCCAGATGAACGATGCTGCACCCACCCGGGCCGAATACGCCGCCGCTTCCGAGCAACACCTGCGCGAGGGAGTCGCCCGCGCTGCCGCCCTCGACAACCGGGGACCGCTGCGTCGCGACGGCAGCGGCGCACTCCATCCCGATATTCTCGAGGCCTACTGGAAACACGGGTTCTATGTCTTCGAATCGGTGATCGACGAGGCCGAGATCGCGGAACTGAGGGCCGATGCCGACATGATGATCGCCGGCGCGCCGGTGCGTCCGGGCTCGGATGTCGATGCCCTGGGACGCCCTGCGCGGGGCCGCGACCACGCCCGTGAGCCCTACACCCTGATCAAGCCGTTGTCCGATCCCTGGGGCGGCACTGACAAGCTTAATGGCAGGCATCCCTCCCGGATGACACAGCCCGTTCCCGATACCGATGCCCCGGAGTACGTGGTGTTCCTGATGTACGGCATGTGCCAGGAGATGCCGGCGGCACTCAGGGTCTACGGCCACCCGGACCTGCTTGCGACGGCCGCGGCCATCAACGGCCCCGACTTCGTGCCGTTCAACGATGCCATCTTCGTCAAGCAGCCGGGGGTCGGCGGTTCAGTCGCCTGGCACCAGGACGGCGTCACCCACTGGGAGTCGCCCGACTGGGACGAGGGCAGCCACGGTTTCAACTTCCAGATCCAGCTCTACCCCACGACACCGGCCAACTCGCTGTGGGTGGTGCCGGGAACCCACCGGGCCGGCAGGATCGACATCCCGGCTCGCATCGCGGCCAATGGCGGCGACGAGCGGCTGCCCGACGCCGTCCCGCTGCTGTGTCGACCCGGCGACGTGACCGCGGTCAACCGGCAGATGCTGCATGCGTCCTTCGCCAATACCTCGCCCGACATGCGCCTCTCGATTACCTTCGGGTTCCACCGCCTCCGTTCGGTGATCGGCCAGCGCGGAGCGCTCAGCATGGAGGACGCGGCGATCTACGACGAGGAACGGATCTCCCGGCGCTCTGCCGTGATCGCGGTGGCAATCGACGCGCGCCGCCAGCACTTTCCGGACGAAACATCCTTCCGCTACCTGCCGTTCGCCGACCGCGAGGACGAGTTCCGCTACGGGCCCGAAACCTTCGAGAGCGTGATCCGCGACTACGACACCCGCGACCTCGCGATCTGAAGCCGGACGGTCTCAGACTGCAAGGCCGGCGAGCCGGTCGAGCATCGGCAGCACCACGTCGGCCCCGTCCGACGGAAGGGTCATCAGCACCCGTTCGACGCCGGCGTCGCGATAGCGACCCAGCAGGTCGGGGTCCGCGGCCGGTCCGTAGACCGTGATCGACAGTGTATCGGGATCACGGCCCGCTTCCGCCGCCATCTGCCGGAACGCCGGCAGCTTGCCGAGCACGTCGCCGTAGGCCGGGCGGGTCGCATGCGGCAACCACCCGTCACCGTAGGCGACGGCCCGCCTGGCACCGAACGGAAAGGCGCCGCCCACCAGGATCGGCGGATGCGGTGTCTGTACGGGCCTGGGCCGGGTTATGATGTCCTCGAACGCGACGTGTCGGCCGGAATAGGACGCGGTTTCCGACGCCCAGATCGCCTTCATGGCCTCGACTCTCTCGCGCATCAGCCCGAGCCGGGTCCGGAACTCGGTTCCGTGGTTGGCCATCTCCTCGGCGTTCCAGCCTGCCCCGATACCGAACAGGAACCTGCCGCCGGAGACCCGGTCGAGCGAGGCCACGGCCTTGGCGGTCTGGATCGGGTCCCGCTGCACAATGAGACAGATCGCCGTGCCGAGGCGCAGCCGGGTCGTCACCGCCGCCGCGGCCGACAGGGTCACGAACGGGTCCATCACGTCGCAGTACTTCTGCGGCAGCTCACCGCCGGCGGGGAACGGCGAGAGCCGCGACGCCGGGATATGGGAGTGCTCCGGTGTCCACAACGACTCGAACCCGCGCTCCTCGAGCGCGCACGCGAGTTCGGCGGGTCCGATCGAGTAGTCGGTGAAGAATATCGAGACTCCGACGTTCACCGCGGACCTCCCCGGCCCGGTGCGACATCCTCCGAGACGACCGGGTTGGACAGGGTGCCGATGCCCGAGATCTCGACCTCGCACAGGTCTCCGGGTTTCATGTTCTCGGCGTGGCCCTCGGTTCCCATCCACAGCATGTCGCCCGGCTCCAGCGTCAGGTAGCGCGACATGGTGCTGATGTAGCGGGCGACGCCGAAGATCATGCTGTTGGTCGGAAACGAGATCACCTCGCGCCCCGACAGCCGCACCGTGGTGACCAGACTGTCCAGGTCCACTGCCGTTTCGATCCACGGTCCCATCGGCTTGAAGGTGTCGGTGTTCTTGGCGCGCCACAGCGTGCGATCGGTGCGCTGCCAGGTGCGCTCGCTGACGTCGTTGCCGATGGTGTATCCGAACACGCAGCCGAGCGCGTCCCGTTCGGACAGGTTCCGGGCTCGCCTGCCGATGACCACGACCAGTTCGCCCTCGTACTGGAAGGCGTCGGTGGAGTCCGCCGGCTTGACGATCGGCTGTCCGTGCCCGATCAGCGCGTTCACCGCCCGATAGCCGACGTCCGGCTTGTCGGGCAGGACCGGCTCGCGGTTGGCGGCACGTGCGATCTCGCGAACGTGTTCGGCGTAGTTCTGCCCGGCCGCATAGAAGGTGCGCGGGATCACCGGCGGCAGGTAGGTCGCCTCATCGACAGCAACCGTCCGCCCCGACCTCCCGCCGGGCGCAAACAGGTCACCCTCGACCAGCTCGATGTTCTCGCCCTCGACGATCCCGTACCGCGGCGTGCCCGCGTCATCAATCCGCGCCCAGCGCATGTCGCCTCCCCCTGCGGTTCCGGTTCGGACTATGTGGAAGCACCCATTGCCGGTCAACCGCCACCGGCAAGCGTATGCCGTGTCCGGTCCGTCATGCGCACACGACGGATTCGGGAACAGCCTCTCCTGCCCCGTCACCGTCGTCATCGGCGGGATCAGGCCTGTTTCCCGCCAGCCCCGACCGGTATTCCACACCCGCGCATGGTCGCGTCGATGGTAATTCGCCGACGGCGCGTTCCCAACTGCCCGGAACTCGTCGTCATCAATTCGAGCGGCACAGGTTTCGCGTCGCAACGAGCTTCCGGTGTCGGTCTCGAAACGTCCGATTTTCCAGTGTCGAACACACCTTTACCCGGGGTGCATCGATCAGCGACTTGTTCCTGAAGTCCCGGTGCAGGACCGTGTCGTTCGAGTGCAGGAGCCGGGCGCCGCTCATCTGTGCGAGCGCAATGACGTGCGGGTCATCCGAATTGCGGGAGTCCTGCAGGCGCACGACCGATTGCCGGAAAATGAGACCGCCGCTGAGACATTGTCTTGGCGGCGTTTTCCTTGGTTGCGGGGGCAGGATTCGAACCTGCGACCTTCAGGTTATGAGCCGGAATGTGGACTATTTCTCCCCAAAGTGCCTACCCGGACCGTCGCGGGGCCAGACGGTGCCTAATGGGTTAGTACACAACGGTTTTTCAGGTTATCTCCAGACTGTTTCAGCCTTGACACGGTGCCAGACAGGACCCTAAATGGGCCACATGGTGATGTGAGATCGCTTACGGTATGCTTACGGTAGATTTCACCACCATCGCTGTCAATGGCAAACGGATTTGGAGGAAACGTGGCCAGGCTCGAATACAGGACCATCTCGCACCGCACCGTTCACGCATTACCGGTGGGCGACAAGGACGCCGTTTATTGGGACCGCAAGCTGCAGGGCTTCGGCGTGCGCGTGTATCCCTCGGGCTCCAAGGTCTACGTCGTTCAGACGCGGGCCGGCGGAAAGTCGAAGCGCGTGGCGATCGGCCGCCATGGCGTCATCACCTCGGAGCAGGCCCGCGCCAAGGCGACCCAGATCATCGCCCGCATCAAGGCCGGGGAAGACCCCGACCCCGATGCTGCGAAGCCAGCGCCGGCGCCCACCGTAGCCGAGCTCGCCGAGCGATATCTGACCGAGCATGTCGAGGTCCGATGCAAGCCGCGCACGGTCGAGGCCTGCCGCTGGCTGGTCAAGAAATTCGTGATCCCCGATATCGGCAAGATGGCGATCGATGCGGTCGACCGGGAACACATTGCCGCCCTGCACCACAAGCACCGGGACACGCCCTACCAGGCGAACCGCATCCTCGAGGTGGTCAGAAAGATGTTCAACCTCGCGGAAGCCTGGGGCCTGCGCAAGCACGGCGGCAACCCCTGCCGCTTCGTGCAGAAGTACAAGGAGAAGAAGCGCGAGCGGTTCCTGACCGACGAGGAGTTCCACCGCCTCGGCGGAGTCCTCAACGAGATCGCGGCCGACGGCTCGGAGACGCTCGCCGCCGTGACGGCGGTCCGCCTGCTCATGCTGACCGGCTGTCGGCTGAGCGAGATCCAGACTCTACGCTGGGAGGACGTCAACCTGGAGGCAGCAGAGATCAGGCTCCGAGACGGCAAGACGGGTGCGCGCATGGTGCCGCTCTCCGGCGCGGCGGTGCGCGTCCTTTCCGCCCTTCCCCGCCCGGAAGACAACCCATGGGTGATCGTCGGCAGGAAGCCGGGCGCCCATCTTACCGATCTTCAGCACCCCTGGCGCCGCATCCGCGTCCGCGCGGACCTCGACAACGTGCGAATCCATGACTTGCGCCACAGCTTTGCATCCCGGGCCCTGGCCCTCGGAGAGAGCCTTCCTATGATCGGGAAGTTGCTCGGTCACACCCAGGTCCAGACCACCGCGCGCTATGCGCACTTGGCCAATGAGTCCGTGAAGGCCTCGGGTTCGCGCGTCGGCGACAGCATCGGTGCACATATCGTGCCATCCGAACCGGCGTAGCCTGTCCCGCGCTTCTGCTGCCCCGTCCGTCGCGTCCGAAGTTTGCGGCATGTTTTGGACGACCCTTGCATTGTCCGAAACATGTATCATATTTCCGACATGACGACGCTCATGCAAGATACAGGTTTGCGCTCCCGGCTCCTTGCCCGCGTTGCGACCAAGCCGGATGAGGTCTGGGTCCCCGGCGATTTTGCCGACCTGGGCAACCGCCCCGCTATCGACAAGACCCTGCAGCGTCTGGTCGCCTCCGGCGATCTGC
>Ga0209543_1003308_pt1 | contig 10298 bp, 6 predicted proteins | sample MesohylFT_FD_187296 | JGI IMG/M metagenome (GOLD analysis project Ga0209543, IMG submission 187296) | Host-associated microbial community of the marine sponge Aplysina aerophoba from Gulf of Piran - sponge mesohyl, lysed by freeze-thaw... | ecosystem: Host-associated > Porifera > Sponge >...
GATTTAGAGTGGGCATGGAGTGGTTTCAACCCCCAAAATTTTCCGCGTGGCACTACTTGGGAGAAATCAGCGGAATCGCAAAAACGTAACTGTCGTTCAAATAACAATATTTGTAAAATGAGGGCATGAAAAAAGGTCGAAATTAACCTTAATTTTCTTTATTTTGGGGGTAAAATGTTAAAGATGGGTCAACAGTCAACACCAATTAATTGCGAGCAGTATCTCTTCCTAGTATCTCGCCATTATCCATCAATTCAATGAAGGCGTGATACTAGGTTTAGAACCTAATAAATCTTCCCAAAATTTTCGAATTAATAATACTTTCATAGCCTCTGTTGCTTAAGGTATGTAGTAAAAGGATTAGCAGGATGGGGCCAATAACTGCCTGTATATTTCTGACCGTTGGAAAAACCCATTTCGCTTTAACGATTGCATCATTGACCGCGATACTTGGGCCATATAGGTGGCCACCCTCGGATCCCAAGCTTAAGATAGATACTGAATTTGAAAAACTGACAAGCATGCTATTCCAGAACATCATCAGGAGTGTAACCCAATCTCCACCATTGATCTGGAAATATGCAACCAAGCACAAAATAATTGCTCCAAGGAAGATATGGAAACTCCACCATAGAAATGCACGTCCGACACTCCATCCATAATCTGATAGTATTTCAAACAACAAGTTTAAGCATGTCAAAAAAGTCAAGCCGTCTCTCTGCCTCTGAGCTCTCATCTTCAACCGGAAAAAAACGTGACGTTCTGCAGGTTTTTCCTGCTTGCTCATTATCATGGCTAGACGGTCCCAAGCCCTGATTGCATCTTTGGCATCTTCAATAATTGTGTCCAAATTGTCCTTTTGCCGATGTTTTCGACTGTAGGACAGTTCGGCACCGCTCCAGTCAATATCGGAAAAGTTCATATCCTCATGTAATTCTGTATTGTAAAATTTTGGTGGCCGATTGAAAGAAGCCTTACTAAATGAATTAGTGTTTTTAAACTTGGCATTATTGAAGTCAGAAAGGTTTTTAAACTTAGTTTTTAAGAATACGGTTTTATCATTGAATTCAGTAGCGTCAAAATCCACGGGTTCATTGAATTCAGTAGCGACGAAAGAAGTAAATTCATTGAACTTAACTTCAGAGAATTTTGCAAAGGAATTGAAATTAGCTTCAGAGAGATCTGCTTTAAAATTAAATTGTGTTTTCACGAAAAATACGTCAACATTAAATTTTGCATGGGAGAAATCTGCTACATAATTGAAAATTGCATTGTTAATTCTTGTATATCCCCTTTCACCAAATGCCTTTTCAAAGGTTACTTTTCGAAAATTTGCTGAACCATTAAACCTTGCTTCATCAAATGTGGTTCTATAAGGAAATTGAACGGCATAAAAGTTTGCTTCCATTTCAAAAGAGGCCATTTTGAATGAAGCTACAGAACTACTATGAATCGACTGTATAGGTCTAATACCAAGAAATTTAGCCTTGTTGAAATTGGCATTCCCCAAAAAGACACTTTCACTGAAGTCTACTGCTTTTTTGAATTCTGTATTTCGAAAATCTGCCCCCATCAAAATTCGACGACCAAATGATATTTCTGAATCAAGCTCCATTTTTGAGAAATCCATGCAAGGTTCAACTCGTTGGGAATGCGATATTGCTGGTGGTTCATCATACCTTTCTTCAATTTCCCTTATCTCATCAATTTCCTTTTGAGACAATTGAGAAATATCAGACCAGAATTTGTGTATTTTTCCATCAAAGTTTAATGACTGTTCTAACCATGGATAATGATAGCTCAAAAAACGGTTCCATAATTCTGGACTAATTTTCTTATCATTCAGGAGTTTCAGCCAATAATTATTGCTTTCCTGATTAGATTCCGTCATTTTTTTCTCCTTTTAATGTAAGGTTTTGAGAGAGTATTCCCCTCATCGTTTAGTAAATTTTGACAAAGTCAATGACCTATAATAAATCATTTTCAGGATAACACTTTTTCTGAACTTATGGCAGACAATTCACTGGCTAGTGGGTTGTTCAAAGCTTGTCATACAGTGGAATATTTAAGTTCCGCCAATATCAGACTCACACATCACAATGATAAGAAGTATTTTCTGTCCTGATGGCACTTCAAAGTGGTTTTACCTTAGCAGTAATTCAATTTTGATGGCTAAGCACCAAGCAGACATTTTTGCTTATTCACCATGTTGACAAGGGCAAGACATCATCGCTTAAACAAGGGAATCGAGTAAACAAGGGAATCGAGTAGATGAATTTAACTGTAATAATCGTCTTGATGAAGCCTTGATGCTAGGTGATTAAAATTAACCTCAACTGAATATTTACCAATGCACCTGTCGTATAGTTATTCTGAAAGATTCTTTTGAAATTGTTCAATTAGAATATCAATTTCTCTTACCAGCTTGATTTTATTGGCAATTAGGCGGACCTTGTGTTCAACCAAATTAGGGCGAATAGTTAACGACGTATTATTGGAATCTGGGTAACATCATGAAATTATGAGTTTAAGCTGAACTTCACAAATAAAATGAGGATATAATTTTCTTTAAATCCCCATTATAAGGGAATTTAATCCCTATTCAATGTGACCGTTTCGCGCACCAATTATGGGAACGCTCTAATTCAGACGCACGCCAACAGTTTAAAGGCATTACTCTGAAGAACCGTCGGCTAGGTTTCCATCGTATACTCTTTTAATGGTTTGCAAACTGAACCGTGTTCACAACCGGCGTCGCCAAATTACCAAGAGACGCCTGGAAACTGTGCGCTGGTAATCCATCCGCACTCTTTTTGCTCACTGATTTCTTCTTGGTACGGGGTGAGACATCACTTGCGGCCACCGGCGAACCCTTAGCCTCTTTGGCACCATCATGGTCATCATCTAGGAACAGCATGTGTGGTTTGTGTCGCATATGCTACTCAATAGAATAAGCCAGCATACATAAAAACTGATACCGAACCTAGTAAGTGTCTTGTCAATCAGACACTCAGGTTGGCCGGGTTCCCCCGTATTGCCAGCCAACACTTCAACCGCCACCTGCTACACTTTCGTCATATACAAAAGACCAAAGACAAGTCGTCGCTTGTCTTTCTTCTTATCCCATTTGTAAACAAAATGTGCCAATTGACTATGGCGACCTTCCAGATAGGTTCTGGAAACATTATACAACTGCAATGTTGCGTCATTGAGATGCCACCGGGCTAACGATGGTTCAATTCAAAGTTGGCGTTCAAGCAGACAATCAAGGCTAACCATTATTGCATACCCTGAGACGGTTCCAAGTTGGAAGAGAGCAAAGACTGTTGGTTGCAGTTGCCTCTTACAAGGTAAGGGCGCTGGAGAGTTTTGATATTGGAGAGAGGAGACAGGAAATAATGGTGGTCAGAGCGAGGAAGCGTTAGCGACTCGGAGCTCGGTGAAGTATATTTTCCAGTCCCAATTTACGAACTTTAGCAATATTGGCTTTGACACGGCCGAAAGAGAATGAGCGTTTGATATTGATATTGGTGGTTCAACCTTTAAGGATGCTAGGGAAGACATTGATAATTTAGGGTGGGAATTTAGACAGGTTTACGTTGGTTGTTTTACGAATTCGTTTTCCGTCGCGTTGAGCGTGCCGCAAGAGGATTGCTTTAGAACCAAATTGGTTTGATATGGTTTCAATGTTATAGGTCATGTCCGTTATCCTAATAGGTGAGCCGAAAGGGGTTATATGGATTTCTTAAAGTCACGATAGGGATAAAGCAAAATACCAATAAAAATGTACACGGGAACAAAATCACACAATAAGGGGTCAAATGTGGATATTGAGCCCGTAGTGGTACTTTAAGGACTATTATATGCGAAGTTCATTTTAGAGGGAATCTGGTTATTCAGAGCCAATTTATTAGGGAAATTTGATAGATGTATAATAAAGGGGATGTTTCAGCCTATGCCTGATACATTGTTCACTCAGAAACTTATTTCTAGATAATTTCTAGAATAATGACTCTGGAGTCCTTTTCTTGAATCATTTAATCCTGAAGCGGTTGCGTAAGGTAAGAAGTACAAGGAACAACAGAATTGGACCGATAACAGCCTGTACAGAACCAACCATTGGAAATACCCATATCGCTTTAACGATTGCATCCCTGACCGCTATACTTGAGCCATACAGATGGCCGCCCCCGGAACCCAAACCTAGGAAAGAAACTGAATTTGAAAAGCTAACAAGCAGGCTATTCCCGAACATCTTCAGGTGTGAAACACAACCACCACTGGACTTGCATGCAACAAAACCCTGAATACCACCACTGATCTGGTAAGTTGCAACAAAGCCCAGAATTATTGCCCCAAGGTAGATGTTTAATCCCCACCATAGAAGTGCACGGCCGACACCCCATCCATAATCTGATAGCTCTTCGAACAAACAGTTTAAGATTGTCAAAAAAATGAATCCGTCTCTCTGACGCTGAGCACGCATCTTCAGCCGAAAAAACACGTGACGTTCAGCAGGCTTTTCCTGCTTGCTCATTATCAGTGCTAGCCGGTCCCACGCCCTGATGGCATTATTGGCATCTTCAATGATTGTTTCCGTATCGGCATTTTGCCGATGATTATGACTGTAAAAACGTTCGGCAATGCTCCAGTTAGTATCGTAAAAGTCTATATCCTCGTGAAATTCAGTATTGAAAAATTTCGGTGGTTGACTGAATGAAGCTTTACTAAATGATAAAGTGTTTCGGAACTTGGAATTATTGAAGTTAGAATCGTTTGTAAACTGAGTTTTGAAGAAATTGGTTTTACAATTGAATTCAATATTGTCAAAATCCACATAATTATTGAATTTAGTTTCAGAGAAATCAGCAACAAAAGTGAATCGAGAGTTAGAAAAATTTGTCGTACCATTGAAAACTACAAGCTCAAAGTCTACTACGGATTTGAAATTAGATTTGCCAAAATCTACAAAACCATCTCGGATAGATTCCTTTCCAAATTTTGCCTTTTGAAAATATGCGGAACGATTAAACCTAACTTGGTCGAATCTAGTTCTGTAAGGAAATTGAACACCCTTAAAGTTTGCACTCAATTCAAATAATGACTTCGTGAAGAAAACATCAGCATCTCCTATCCATTTTGGGACTGGTAATTCACCACGAAATATGCACCCCTCAAAATGTGTTGTCCCCAAAAATACAGTTTCTCTGAAGTCTGCCGGCCCTATAAATTCTGTATTTCGAAAATCCGCCCAAATAAAAATGCGATATTCAAATGGTATTTTTGAATCAAGCACTATTTTTGAGAAGTTCATGTAGGGTTGAGTTAGAATGGGATAGTATAATTTGGGCGGTTTGCCATACTTCTCTTCAATTTTCTTTACCTTATCGATTTCCTTTTCAGACATTTCAGAAATATCAGACCAGCGTTTAATCTTCTCTTTTTCAAAAATTAATGATTTTACTCTTGATGGAAATTGATAGCTCAAAAAGAGGTTCCATAAATCAGGACTAATTTTCTCATCACGTAGAAGTTTTAGCCAATAATTTTCGTTTTCTTGATTAGATTTCATCTAATTATTCTCCTTGGCGTATATGGTTTTGATAGAGTGTTTCCCTCTTCGTCTACTTGATTTTGAAACAGTCGGTTAAATTGTCAAAGTCAATGACGCTACAATAAATCAATTTCAGAATACCATTTTTCTGGACTCCCGGAGGAAAATTTCCTGCTGTTGAGTAGATTGACCCTTGACATACAGCGAAAAATATAAGTCCCGCTAGTATCTGTCGTGCTCATCCCGTATTTCGTGTTAATCTTATGTCCTTTAACAGAAAGAGATTATTTTACGGTCGCGCAGCCCAAACGCTATGAGCAGAATTTTACTTGATAGTACCAATAGGAAGAAGACCTGATCTCCTATCAAACATAGTACTGAAGTCTCATAGCATTCTGAATTATCCCTTGACCAATAGGGATGGTTTGTATTCTGCAAAGAAATCAATATCACTTATTGTGAGATCATAATCTGTTCCTCGAACAGCTGGTACTGTACTTCTATGAGCGTTAAAATAACGCTGTCAGCTGATAGAGACCTTCCGACTGTATTTCAGCACTCAGTTGATACATTTGATTCAATCTCCTAACGTGGTCAAATATGCTGGTAAGGGAATTTTGGATAAGAACATTTGGGGATAGTCAGCAATAGCAATTATATTTTTCTCTATTACAGGACATTGGGCAGTGGGGAGAGGTCAGGGATGACTCTTCATTCGCAACTAAAACAGAGTTCTCAATATCTGAAAGGTTACAGTAGTGCAGACAATCATCAACTTCGGCAACAGGCTGAAGGTTATCTGTCAAAAAGAACATTTACAGCAAGCAACCCGTATTACCGTGAATGCTTTACCTGAATAATGCCGACATGCCCCAATTGCATTCACCATGAATAAAGTTGCAGGGTATGATTAGCCGGAATAAATGTGAAAATCGATAATTTTTGGGAATAGCTGCACTTCGATTTGCTAAACCGCATGTCTTACTCAAGTTGATTAATCATGCAGTCAACATATTCTTCGGTTCTAGCTACGTAATCACTTATATATTCAATATATTCATCCACATCATCATTATAACTATCTACATCGCTATTGTACGATGAAATCGTCCAACTATCACAAGTATGAGTGTTTGTGTATTCGTTGATACAGTAGGGGACAAGCGGTTTAGTTGGAGCAATTATATAACTGGCTTGTGGAGCACTGCAATAGGCAGATGCATACGTCGCAAATGACATTGTAAGCAATAATGTCACAACCCAAGTAATGATTTTTTGACTTGTCATGTCTCTACCTACAAACCCCGTTGACCGGGCCATTAAGCGCTCTTGCGGTTTCAGGGCCGTAATGTCCAGTTGGATATAAACTATAGGCAACTTGGAAGCGAATGATTGCCAGAAGAGTTGTAAATCCACGATTGCCGTCTGCGAAATCGTGAGGCAAGCTAGGGCAGTGCCGTATTAACTGTTGTTGGTATTTCTTAACGGGGTTGTTGGTGTTGGGTAAGCATTCGTATGAGCGGCTTCCGAGGTCACACCTCAACCTGTTTCTACCATCTTTGGTGCGTATCATTTCAGAGGGGCTGCGATGGCAATGATACGGTTGACTGCCCGCATGGCATCCTTGAGAGTTGAGCCCTCCAGAATGCGCGACTGCTATATCTCCCACAAGCAAGGTGAATGTGACACTAACCCCTGTCAGAAAGAACTTTATTGATAACAATCTGACCCTTTTTGATCCTGAAGGTATTGTACTGGAGTCGCCAGGTATGTTTAATTCCATGTCCCATTGACTCTCGTAAATACTGGGATGCTTGTATTGTTGACTGCTGCCAATTTGCTAGAGTTAAAACAAATGGGCATTAGTTAGAATATCCGTAATGGGATGGCTCATCAAATTATGAGAAGCTAGACATATTACAACCAAATATAAATTCTCCCAATCGGCGAGCTAAATTAGATTGAATAGATACATATGAACTGTTTGGGCAATATTGTAGGACTAATTTGATTATTGTGGTTGAAAAATAGGGCATTTAAAATTAGTGTTCACCTATAAACGCTAAAATAGTTATCAACACTATTGAAATAAAGGGGTTGATTTGCAATTCTTGCTGTCAAGATTGGTTTAAAAATTGATTTTTCCATAAAAAGGCCTGATTCAACGCAATTGAGACTATGAAAGTATTCAATTTAACCTTTAATTGATTACTTTCACAGTTTTGATACATTTAAATCTTCTCATTTATTCCCAATAATCACTATAACAACAGCAAACATTAGTTTAGTTTATTAGATATGATTTCCTATATTCTTAAGAAAGCTACAGGGGAGTGGTTAAAGTGCTATGAAAGAAAAGAACTGGTTCCGAATGTTCGCGTCATCTATATTGGCGATTATGTATCAAGAAAAGTGTTAGTGAATGGATGTTATGATCCCCTTATTTTAGATTTTTATCGAAATAAACTATTTCCTCAAATCCCACACACTTCACTTGCTCTGGATATTGGTGCAAATATAGGAAATCACACAGTTGTAATAAAGCAATATTTTGACAGGGTGATAGCATTTGAGCCAAACCCACAAACGGCACTGTTATTACGTGCAAATACAATGGGGGGGGGTAAGAAATTAGTTGAGGTAGTCGAAAAAGGATTGTCAGATATACATGGTACAAAGAATTTATCTATTTCCTACAACAATGTAGGTATTTCTAGAATTGTTAATGAAGATACGAAAACCTCTATTGAAGTTGAAACTTTAGACCGTTTGAGGAGTAAATTAAAACTAGAAAAAGTGGGGTTTGTTAAGATTGATGTAGAAGGACATGAAGCTAAAGTGCTTGCTGGTGCACAACAGTTACTTAAATCCCAACAACCTGTCATTGCTTTAGAATTACATTCATCAGGAGATTTACCTAGACAGGTTCACGATGAGCTTCTAAAATCAGGTTATCAATACTTTTGGGAGATTACAAATTCCCAAACCAAGGCTGAAAGATTCTTTTCAAAAAGAATGTTTCCTCAGATTCTACGACCTAAAGTTAAGAAGGTATATCCAAAACGAATTGAGAAGATAAACCCAAATCATGTTTCGGGTCAATTTATAATTGCTAACAAACTTCTTACATTTTAAGGTGATATTGTTTTGATCTAGCAATAAGCTACAACCATTAAGGGTAGAATAATTCGAGTTAAGTAAAGGCAGCGGTTTTTAATTCCAATTGGATTTAAGTGAGTGCTGAGGAAATAGCCAATTCACTGGTTGGCAGTGTGTGAGAAGAAGCAAAATCTAAATCAGAATATGAAATCCAAGAGATGTGTTGGGGTAATATTCATAATAAATACGTACTTTCTGATGAAGCCCTGTCACTAATCCTTCATCGGGCATATCACGCAAGTTTAATATTGGAAGAAGTTAAGGTTGTTATTGCCATTGAGTTAAGAGACATGTTTCTAGCACGAGCCAAAAAATAATAACCCCTTAAAAGGGAAGGGTATTTCGCTTTATTTCTATTTTAAAGGGTGTCAACCTAATATAGATAATTCTCCAATTCCCGTAAATTATACTATCCCCTCAAATCGGGGAATTTCTACCATTCGGCAATATGATTATTCATAAACACCCTTCATTCACTTTTGGTCAAATGGGAATAATTCTCTTATAATTGAAACTATTAACCAGCCACAAAGACGAGGGAAGGGGTATAAAGCTCTCACAGGGTTTTGTGAAGAACTATGTTGGCCTTGGAAGGTGAAGCCCAGGTAAATACTGATTCAAGTTTTGGATGCCGAAAGCTCCCCTATCAGTCAGTAATCAAGTACAGTGCACATGAATATGTCCGTGGTGATGTTCATGCCAATGGTATTGAATCGATGTGGGCGATGTTCAAGCGTGCTCACAAGGGAGTGTAGCACAAGATGAGCCCTAATCATTTGCCGGTTTATGTGGATGAATAGACGCGGCGGCAGAATGTTCGTCGCTTGAATATAATTAATATGATGTCAACACGGGTACAAGGTCAGGTGGGGAAGCGATTGCTTGAGCGGTATTTGCTCGCTGACACTGGTTCATGCCGTGAGGACGGGGAGTGAGAAGACATATTCTCAAATGAGTCATTTCGTTGAATCTATCAGCTCAAAAAAACTGTTTTTCTCTTTGCTACCCGAGAGGGAATGATGTTATAAAAGTATTAGTATCATCGTAATCTCAGTGGCCTTGCTGTCCATCTAAACTTTAACATTAGACTTCGTCTCGGTGGTAAATGGGATGAATTCATGTCATGGTCATCATAGCGAGGCATCTTCAAAGAAACCCCACAGATCCTTGCCGTCAATCGCAATAATCAGCAAGTTATTGAAATCGTGAAGGGTCTTATTGCTGGAACGGGATCTTCCAATCCATTGAAGATCTATTTGAAGTAATAGTATTTCCAGCCATAAAGCATTGCTTGGCAACAGAAAAGCCATAAAGATTATACAAAAGAAGAGAGGAAAATTTATTCAAGTTTGACTGCCCTGATTTGGCCAGCCATTTTGATTTGGATTTCAGAAGCAAACGATTTGACAATTGACATCAACAAGATTTTGATGCAACTAATAACCTCTTATATTGTACCGATTGAAATTCTAAATGCGAAGGGAAGAACGAGCCCCTTGTATTCAATCGGTTGGAAAGCAGAAATATGTCAATGCCGATGATTTTAATCTAAGTTGTGTGCAAAACAATTAGCTGCATTATGAGC
>Ga0209543_1003313_pt1 | contig 10287 bp, 9 predicted proteins | sample MesohylFT_FD_187296 | JGI IMG/M metagenome (GOLD analysis project Ga0209543, IMG submission 187296) | Host-associated microbial community of the marine sponge Aplysina aerophoba from Gulf of Piran - sponge mesohyl, lysed by freeze-thaw... | ecosystem: Host-associated > Porifera > Sponge >...
CACCAGAGACGATCGTCATGCCAAGCTGGCCGCCCGGCTCCGCTACGCTCCGCCGGCCACCCAGCTTGGCTGAGGAACCGGCAATGCACTAACATTCGAAGTGGACCAATCGACGGGGGCAGGTCAGGAGAACCGGTCATGACGTTTTCATTCACCAGTCTTCGGCGGCTGCGCCGCGTGCCGGTCGCTGCGGCAGCCTCGATCGTTCTGTGGTGCGCGGCGGGCACCGCCTTCGCAGGCGAAAGCGGCACTGCCGATCTGGTCACCAGCTTCGTGCGCGACTATGTCACGTTCGACCACGCAGGCGGAACGGTCACGGGCGGAACCTTGCGCGGGACGACGACTATCACGGGAAGCAGCGGGGGTCCCTTCGCGGAGGGCGAGAGCAGCCTCGTGGTGTGTCTCGTCTACGGGACGAAGACGGATGCCGGCATGGACCTCGAAGCGCCTTGCACGAACACGGACACGTCGGGCGACACGTGGTTCTGGATTGCAAGGAGGACTGCGGGCGATACCGAAGAGGGCGGCGGCGGCGAGGGGCAGCGGGAGTTTCTTGGGGGCACCGGCAAGTATGCCGGGCTGAGCGGAGCCTGCACCTATTCCACGCGCTACCTTGCGGAAAACCGGTCCGTTTCGGTGGCGAGCTGCGAGTGGCAAACGCCGTGACTCTCACGGTGTGGCCGGCTGCTGCCCCGCGGTCGGCGCCCGGTGGCGGCGCCTGGCCTGCTGCGATAGGCTGGGAGCGGCGCCCGGCGCGGGCTTGCTGTCCACGCCGGCCGCGGGACCGCAAACCCGGTGCGCACGCAGCAGGCCCTGCCGCCGGCGCCGAACCTGACAGGTAACCCCAAGTGGCGAAAGTGACCGCCCGCTGGGCAGCCATTCCAGTCCTTCTCACCGCGATATTGTTGGTTGCCGCGCACGCAGAGGCCGACAGCGAGCCCCTCACGGTCATGACCTACAACGTCTACCTGGGCGGAGACACGGGCGCCGTGCTGTCCGCACCTCGGGAGGAAGTTCCATTGAGGGTGGCGGCCCTGTACCGGGAGTTCGGCGCCTCCGCCGCGCCGGAGCGCCTGGCCGCGATCGCCGGCTCCATTGCCGAACGCCGGCCCCATCTGGTCGCGCTGCAAGAGATGACGCTGATCCGCCGGCAGACGCCGGGCGACATGCTGACGGGACAGGCCGGGCCGAACGCCGAAGCCGTGGTCCTGGACTTTCAGTCGGTGCTCATGGCTGCGATGGAGGCGGCAGACATGGACTACGAGATCGCCGCGAGCGTGCAGAACACCGATGTCGAGATGCCGATGCCGGCGGAAGGCGGATCGTTCGACGATGTCCGCATGACGACATTCGACGTGATACTTGTGCGGGGGGACGTTGCGGTGTCGCGCATCGAAGCGGCGAACTACGAGGCCATGCTGACGTCGCCTCTCGGGATCTCGGTGAGGCGGGGCTACGTGGCCCTCGATGCCCGCGTGTCGGGACGCACCTGGCGCTTCGTCAACACGCACCTGGAGGCGTTTTCGAGCGAAGTCCGGCAAGCGCAGGCCCGGGAGCTGCTCGCGGCTCTCGAAGGCGAGACCCTTCCCCTGATCCTGTCGGGAGACTTCAATTCCGACGCGGGCGCACCGCAGGGCGATCCTTCCAGGGAGGTCTACGACCTGCTGACGTCGCAGGGATACGAGGATGCCTGGCAGGACGGCGCCGGGGCCGGGGCGACGTGCTGCCAGGCCTCCGACCTTCGCAATGCGGAGAGCGGCCTGTCGGTGCCGATCGACCACATGTTCGTTCGCAATGTCGACGGATCGTCGGTCATTGCGGCGGGCACCGTCGGCGATCTTCCCTCCGAGCGCCTTGCTTCGGGCCTCTGGCCTTCGGACCACGCCGGGATCATCGTTTCGCTTTCCAACCCGTAGGCGATGGGCACGGCGAGTGGGAAGAAGTTGCTGAGTTCGCCCCAAGCGGCGGCGGTGAAGCGGAAGCCGCAGCACTGTTCTCTCTCATATATGCGCATCGGTTCCTCCCGTGCAGGCGGCCGTCATGGGCGCGAGGGGACTCGCCCCCGGGCCCAGGGGCCTCGGTCCCTTACGTTCACGCCTCCGCCTCGCTGCGCCGGGAAACCTGGCAGGCGGCGTCGGGGAGCTGCCCGGCAGGGGCACCGGCACTTCATTCGGAGAGCACCCTGGTCAACAAGGCGGCCAACGACGGTCGACGCTGCGTCGTGGCCCTTGCGGCGCGGTGCAACGAGGCGGCGGGTGTGGCCGCAGTGGAGAGAGGACGGCGGCGGGGCGTCAGTGCAGCGGGAAGGGAATCACGTTCCCGGCATCGCCCGCCGGATCGGTGCGGATATTGAAGAAGGCGGGGGGGCCTTCGCCGCCGGCGTTCCTGGTGCGAATCTGCACCTCGTACTCGGTGTCGGGCTTGAGGTCGATGAAGGTGAAGCTGGTGATCGGGGTCTCGAAACCGAACGACCACTCCTCGGCCCCCGCTTCCCGGATGCGGACGACATAGGTCATGCCGGGCGTCCAGGTCGCGTTGACCACCCTGCCGTCATCGAGGGGCAGCGTGACCGACCATTGATTGTCCTGCCACTCGATCCGGGGGTTCGCGCTTTCCTGTCGGGGCATGACATCCTCCGTATGGCGGATATGGCCGTAGAGGGCGCCGTTCGGTGTATCGCGTCAAGCCCCGCGTCATCGCGAGGGGAGGAAGGAGAGGCGCGGTCGGTTGAGGGGCCGGGCGGCTCACCCCCCCTTGGAGGGTCCGTGCCGGACGAGCCTGGCTTCGAAGCCGCGCCCCCTGTCGATGGCGTCCTCGCCGAACCTGTCCCGCACCGCGTCAAGCACCTTGTCGACCCCATCTTCCGAAGGTGCGACGCCGCCGAAGAGGTCGGCCTGCACCACGCGGTCGGCCTCGATGAGGTCGTGGGCGCCGATGCCGATCAGACGGAAGGCGCGGCCGTCGGCCTCGCGGGAGAGCAAGGGCTCCGCAGCCCGGAACATCTCCTCGGCCGATTGCGTGGGGGTGTTCAGCCGCCGCGCGCGGGTGAGGATGCGGAAATTGGCGGTCTTCAGCTTGAGCGTGACGCCGCCGCCGGCGATGCCCGCCTTCTTGATGCGCGGCGCCGCGGTCTCGTTGAGCAGCCACGGGATGGGACGCAGCTTGTCGGGATCGGTCAGGTCCTCGTCGAGGGTGATCTCCGAGGACATGCTCTTGGCCTCGCGGCCAGGATCGACGGGACGGTGGTCCTCGCCGCGGGCGCAATGGTGGAGCCGCTTTCCGATCTTGCCGTAGCGGGCGACGAACGTGGACTCGTCAAGCTGGGCAAGATCGCCGATCAACGTGATGCTGTCGCGGGCGAAACGCTTCCGCAGCGCTTCCCCGCCACTACAGACCGAGATCGAAGCGGTCCAGGGTCATCACCTTGGCCCAGGCCCGGATGAAGTCTTCCAGGAACGCTTCCTGCCCGTCGTCGGCCGCGTAGTACTCCGCGACCGCACGCAGCTCGGAGTTTGAGCCGAATATCAGATCGACCGGAGTCGCCGTCCACCTGAGCGCGCCGGTTGCCCGGTCACGACCCTCATAAACCCCCTTGGTGGACGCAGCGGACCACTGCGTGGACATGTCGATCAGATTGACGAAGAAGTCGTTGCTCAGCGTCCCGCGACGGTCGGTGAACACGCCGTGAAGGGAGCCCCCGGCATTGGCGTCCATCGCGCGCATGCCACCGACGAGCACCGTCATCTCCGGGACCGTCAGGTTCAGAAAAGCCGCCTTCTCCACCAGCATTTCAGCCGGCGAGCGGGGGTTGCCGTCGGCGAAATAGTTGCGGAACCCGTCCGCCCTTGGCTCGAGCAAAGCAAAGGAGTCGACGTCGGTCTGCTGCGGCGATGCGTCCATGCGACCGGGTACAAATGGCACATCCACCTCGTATCCGCCTCTTGCGGCGGCCCGCTCGATGGCGGCGGCACCGCCCAAAACGATCAGGTCCGCAAGAGAGACCCGCTTGCCGCCCGATTGCGCCGCGTTGAATTCACGCTGGACCGTTCCGAGCGTCTTCAGCACGCGCGCCAGTTCCTCCGGATCGTTGGCTGCCCATTCGTTCTGGGGTGCGAGGCGAATGCGCGCGCCGTTGGCGCCACCCCGCATGTCGGTCCCGCGGTAGGTGGACGCCGAAGCCCATGCGGTCCGGACCAGTTCGGCGCCAGACAACCCGGAAGCGAGAATCGCGGCCTTCAGCGCGGCCGCATCCCGCGCGTCGATCAGGGTGTGATCCACTTCGGGAATGGGGTCCTGCCAGACGAAGCGCTCGTCGGGCACGTCATCCCCCAGATAGCGGGAGGTCGGACCCAGGTCGCGATGGGTCAGCTTGAACCAGGCCCGGGCGAAAGCGTCCTCGAACTCTTCCGGACTCTCGAGCCAGCGCGACGTGATCTCGCGATATGCGGGATCCTCCTTCAGCGCAAGGTCGGTGGTGAGCATCATGGGCGCGTGCAACACGGACGGATCGTGCGCGTCCGGCACCAGGTCCGATGCCGCTCCCTCCGCGGGTTTCCACTGGATGGCGCCGGCCGGGCTGCGGGTCTGCACCCAATCGAAGGTGTAAAGGTTCTCCAGGAAGTTATGCGTCCAGGCCGCAGGGGCAACCGTCCACGCGCCTTCCAGACCGCTGGTGATGGTATCCGCGCCAAGGCCGTCGCCATAGCTGTTACGCCATCCGAAACCCTGCGCCTCGATGGCGTCCGCCTCCGGTTCGACACCTACGTGCTTGGATGGATCAGCTGCGCCATGGGCCTTGCCGAAGGTATGTCCGCCTGCAATCAGCGCAGCCGTCTCTTCGTCATTCATCGCCATGCGGCCGAACGCCTCGCGTATGGCGCGGGCGGCCGCCAGCGGATCCGGGTTGCCGCCCGGGCCCTCGGGATTGACGTAGATGAGTCCCATCTGGGTGGCGCCGAAGGGAGGATCCAGCTCTCCATCCTCGTTGCGGCGATCGGCAGCCAGCCACTCGCCTTCGGGGCCCCAGTTCACGTCTTCCGGCTGCCAGGCGTCGATACGGCCGCCCGCAAAGCCCAGGGTCTTGAAGCCCATCGAGTCCAAGGCCACCGTACCGGCGAGAATCAGCAGGTCGGCCCACGAAATCTTGCGGCCGTATTTCTGCTTGATCGGCCAGAGCAGGCGGTGCGCCTTGTCCAGGTTTGCGTTGTCGGGCCAGCTGTTGAGCGGCGCGAGGCGTTGCAGGCCCCCGTCGGCCCCGCCCCGCCCGTCTATGGTCCGATAGGTGCCTGCGCTGTGCCAGGCCATTCGAATGAAGAACGGGCCGTAGTGACCGAAATCCGCCGGCCACCAGTCCTGGGACGTCGTCATCAGCTCTTCGAGCTCGGCCTTCACCACATCCAGATCGAGGCTTTCGAACGCCTCGGCGTAATTGAAGTCCTCCCCAAGGGGCCTCGATCTCCGAACGTCCTGGCGCAGTGGATCGAGGTCCAGCCGGTTCGGCCACCAGTACTCGTTGTCCGGTGCGCTGTTCCGGGCAGCCGCGAGGTCGGTTTGCAGGCACAGCAGAATCCCGATCGTCAGGAAGGCAATGACAGGTATGGTTCGCTTGGGCATGGCGGCCGGCTCCTTCGGCATGGAGGTCATCCGGGATTCGACATGAGTGGCGGCGATGGGCTTTCAGTACAACTGCCATCTCCATGCGGGCCGGACGTGGGTTTTCTCCCGCTCGCGCCATGGCCCCGGCGCCGCAACGCGCGGGGCCACGTTCGCCTGATTTGTCAAGTTGTACCAAGTATTGTGTGAATTATGTGTGGCAAATCGGGGATTTATTATGTCGATCCGCTAAATGTCTCCTCGAATCGCCAGAGTCGGGCAAACGGATTCGCCGTCAAGCCGGGGGGCGGTCGATAAAGGCCAATCGCACGGGAACGGCACGCCATCGGACAGACGCCACGCACAGAGGAGCCAACGGGCCATGGATCCGCTTACAGGCGAGAAGTACGTCAGTCTGGCAACGTTTCGAAAGACCGGAAAGGCGGTCGAAACGCCGGTCTGGTTTGCCGCGATGGACGGTCGGTACTACGTCTATTCCGGATCCAGGACGGGAAAGGTCAAGCGCTTGCGCAACTCGCCGCGTGCCCGCATTGCGGCGTGTGGCGGTCGCGGAGAGATTCATGGTGCGTGGCTCGAAGCGGAGGCATTTATCGTCGACGACGGCGACGTCGAGCGACGCGCCTACGAAGCCCTAAGCAAGAAGTACGGTTGGCGCATGCACTCCATGAATCTGGTGTCGCGTCTCGCCGGGCGCATCCGCAAGCGCGCCCCGCTCGAGATCCAACTCGCCACGCCGGCAGCACCGACAGGCTGAAGAGCGGCTCGCTGCGATGCGATCCGCGACGCGCCGCAGCCGGGCTCGCGCTTGGGGATTTGTATTTGACCACGGGTGCGCGTCATAACCGGTCGATCCTTCGCCTCCGCCGCGCGTCTCTGGTTCGGCGCCCGAATAGGCATCCAGCTCGATGACGTTCCGGTCGGGATCACGAATGAACACGGCCTGCAGATCCTTGAACGAGAATTGGCCGCTCAAGGGGATGTCTTGCTCCGCAAGGAATTGCTTCGTGGCCTCGATCGACGCGACCCTGAATGAGACGTGAGTAATGCCAGGGTACTTCTCGGTCACGTCCATGAGGATGTTCTGGTCGTTCGCCATATTGGCAGGCCCAAGTAGATTGAGAACGACCCCCGATGGATGCCGCATGATGATGGGGTGGCCCTTTTCGAAGCCCGCATCGGAGAGAGTCTGAAAGCCCAGTCGTTCATAGAACGCGATGGAGACTGACTTGTCGCTCACCCGAATGCCGATGTGATCCACTTTTTCGATATCGAGCATTTTCACCCCCTGTTACTCAGTACAGCGGCCCATCGCAGCGCCCACGTAGCTGCGCCTCGATCGCCCGTAGGATCCGCAGCCAAATATTCTATCCGTCTAGGCCGCCCTCGGGCAGCTCGTCCGCCCGCATCGTTGCATGGAGTGTCGCGTCCTCGCCGTGCTGCCTCGCCGGCAACGCCCCCGCACGCCAGATATCGATGTCCTGAATGTTGTTCGGCATGTGGGTTGCGCGCCGATCGGCGCGATAACCTATTGAAATATCGTGATACTGCGGGTCGAAATTGCACGCCGAACAATATTAAGACGGTTCTCCGAGCGGAGGCGCAGTCAAAAAGGACTGCTGGTGAGTTAAGGCCCTCTCTCCCCGCACCGCCTCGACGCCCGTCAGTCATGACCATAGCGCTGATAGCGGCACGGCGGCCATTCGCTCTCCGAACGGCACGGCGTGCTCGTGGTCGTAAAGGACCAAGCCCAGGGCGAAGCTGTCGCGGGTGGCGGCCGCGAGGCGGCGCAGACCGGCAAAATCTCCCGCGGAAACGGTCGCCGACGCCTTCACCTCTACACCAACGATGCGTCCGAGCCCGTCCTCGATCACGATGTCGACTTCGTTACGCTCCTTGTCGCGGAAGTGCGAGAAGGCGTAGCGATCGTCGGCCCAGCTCGCCAGCTTCAGCAGTTCGCCGAGAACGAAGGTCTCCAGCACAGGCCCGAACGGCGTCCGGTCAATGTGGAGACGCTCGGGCGTGAGGGCCTTCAGCGAGGCAAGCAATCCGGCATCGAGGAAATGCAGCTTCGGCGACTTCGTGACGCGCTTCAGGGTGTTCGTGTACCAAGGCGGAAGAGTGTGCACGAGGAATAGATTCTCGAGAACGCCGACATATTTTCGCGTAGTGACGTGATTCATGCCAAGCGGCGCGCCGAACCCAGAATAGTTGACGAGCTGACCGGAATGTTCGGCAAGAACGCGCAGCAACCTTGGCATCGAGCTCAGTTGCTCGATCCGGGCGATGTCGCGGACATCGCGTTGGACGATCGCCTCGATGTAGTCGAGATGCCAGTCTCGTCGGCGGCGCCAGCCGGAACGGGTCAACGCCTCGGGGTAGCCGCCCGCGAGAACGGTGTCCACGAGGTTGTCGCCGACGATCGGGGTTCGAAATGTCGGAGTTTCCCCCGCGAACGCCTTGTCGAGAAAGTCGGGAGCCGCGCCGCGCAGTTCCGCCTGGGCCAGGGGCAGCAGATGGACGATGCCCATGCGGCCCGCCAGCGAGTCTGCGACACGTGGCAGCGTCATCAAATCGGCGGAGCCGGTGAGCAGGAACCGCCCGGGGCGGGGATCGGCGTCGACGGTGGCCTTGATGGTCAGGATCAGGCCCGGCGCGCGCTGAACCTCATCGATGACCGCGCGGTCGATGCCACGCACGAAACCAACGGGATCGCTCGACGCGGCCTCGAAGGCGGTGGCGTCGTCCAGCGTGATGAAGGGAATGGCGTCGCCGGCAATCTGCTGCGCCAGCGTAGTCTTCCCGGATTGCCGGGGGCCGCAGACCAGAACGACCCTGGTGTCCTCCAGGGCCTCCCTGATCCGGCGTTCGACAAAGCGAGGATACATGAGGCCGTCCTTGAATGCCGACCGTTTGAAAGATTAACGCCGACCGATTGAAAGTCAATATATGACCAAGTGAAATCGTCCAGCCGACCGATTGAAACCAACCAGTCGGGCGGATCATGCGTGGAAACCGTCGGCAAGGAGGAGAGTGATGGCGGTTCAGCGGTCAGGCGAGTAGTCTCCTGCGACTTCGAGATCGCCGTCGATGCTGTCGCCGATGCGGGCAGCGGAGGCCTTGACCGTGTCGCGCGCGAGGTGGGCGTAGCGGGCCGTGGTCTGCACCTGTGTATGGCCCAAGAGCTTGCCGATCATCGCCAACCCCTCGCCGAGCGCCAGCGCCCGCGAGGCGAAGGAGTGGCGCAGGTCGTGAATGCGCACGTCTTCGAGGTTGGCTCGGGCCCGGATGCGCCGCCAGGGGTGCTGAAGATCGGTGAGATGGCTGTCGGGCTTCTTGCCTGCGATCACCCAGAGGTTGTCCTCGTCGCGGGGCAGAGTCTCCAGCAGCCGCACGGCCGAGGGCGCCAGCGGCACCGCCCGCCCGCCCGTCTTCGTGTCGGGCAGGTGCAACTCGCCCGCCTCGAGATCGACATGCTCCCACCGCAGCTTCTGGATCTCCGACAGCCGGCACCCGGTCAACATCAAGAGTCGGAACGCCACCACCGCCGAACGGGTCTCGGAGCCGTCGCGCAAGATCTCGTCCAGCACTTGTCCCAGCCGCGAGAATTCCTCGGCGTTCAGGAAGCGCTCCCGCTTCTCCTCCTTGTAGCGCTTGACGTGAAGGCAGGGGTTGGATCCGTCCCGTCGCAGACCCCATACCTCCGCCTGGGAGAACATTTTGGACAGCACTCCCAGCGTCCGGTTGGCCTGGTAGGGCGTCTCCCGCAACTCGTGATGCAGCTCGGCGATGTCGCTGCGCTTTATATCCCGCACCTTGCGCCTGCCGATCCGGGGGTCGATGAAGAACTTCACGGATCTGCCGTACTCGTAGGCCGTGCTCGGCTTGCAGTGATTGGGAACGTATTCCTCCAAGAACCTCTTGCCGAGCTGCTTCATCGTCACCGCCTTGCGGCGCTCGTCCCGAGCGGCGGCGGGGTCGCCGCCGCCCTTGGCCTCGGAGATCGCGGCCATGGCGCGCCGTCTTGCGGTCTCGGTGGGGACCGCTCCGTGGCGGCCGAGGGTGATGCGCCGCACGCGACCGTCGGCACGGTACTGGACGACGTAGTACTTGCGGCCGGAGCCGCGCACGCGGACGCCGAAGCCGGGAAGATCGGCGTCCCAGTGGAAGGTGTCGGCGCCGTCGGCCTTGAGCTGGTCGACCATGCGCTTGGTGATCTTGATATGGGAGGTCACGGCGGTCTCCTCGGAAGGCACGAAGAGAGCCTACCATACTGGGAAGCACATGGGAATCATCAGGAAAGAACTTCGGGTCCGCCCCAGTCCGCTCGGGACCGGAAGAATGCGCCTGTGAGTGGAAACTAACTACTTGTAAACGAAAGATAAAACATGATACTGTCTGTTCCAGTCCACTCAGGGCCTCTCCTGACCGAATGCTACCTAGACACACTCATAACCTGAAGGTCGTAGGTTCAAATCCTACCCCCGCAACCACCGAAGCCCTTGAAAACATTGATGTTTTCAAGGGCTTTTTCATTTCCCGACAGGCAGATTCGGCAGTTTGGCAAACTATTGGCAAACAATTTGATTCGCACCTCAGCTGTCAGGAGGCGCCGCATGCCACCCCGGAATTGATTTCCGGACGATGCATGGAATTCATGAACGGCGGAACCGGTGT
>Ga0209543_1003315_pt1 | contig 10278 bp, 10 predicted proteins | sample MesohylFT_FD_187296 | JGI IMG/M metagenome (GOLD analysis project Ga0209543, IMG submission 187296) | Host-associated microbial community of the marine sponge Aplysina aerophoba from Gulf of Piran - sponge mesohyl, lysed by freeze-thaw... | ecosystem: Host-associated > Porifera > Sponge >...
AAGCGTATATCTCTATTACTACTTGCCGTGGCACTCCCTCGGACCCAAAACATTGGATTCTGACCTACTTCTGTGCGGACCACTTCAGTCCCAACAACCCTGACGACATCTTGAGACCTTAAGGTGTAATGAGCAAAACCGAATATGAGTAAAGCGGCAAGTGTTAGTATTGTATATTTGATATATGACATTTTTGCAGTCATCGCTTTTATTACAAAAAATAATTGGCCTTTTTGGGGTCACCTTCTAATACTGATAGTGTAACTGAAATTTAAGCTATCTCACAATAGGTTGCCAAAAAAGATATTCAATCAGTTCGTATTATTAACTTACTTTTTACAATATCAGTTAGTCTTAGACCAAGATATCTAAAGGGTTGAGTCCATGAATGTTAAAGAGAAATTGTTTCAAGCTATTCATGAACGTTCTGAAGAGCTTGTTCAATTGACTCGTGAACTTGTTGCGTTTGAAACGTTGAATCCACCCGGTGCAAATTATCGCGAGTGTATTGAATATTTAAGCAAGCGATTGCAAACTAGTGGCTTTTATTCCCAAATGGTAAGAGCTGAAGGGGCCATTGGAGACAGTGATATCCATCCAAGATGGAACTTGTTAAGCCGTATTGAAGGTGATTTCCCCGGCGATTGCATCCATTTTAATTCGCACATTGATGTTGTTGCAGTAGGCAATGGATGGACCAAAGACCCTTTTAAGGGGACCATAGAAGATGGCCGAATTTATGGTCGAGGTGCATGTGATATGAAGGGTGGACTTGCCACTTCAATCATTGCGGCAGAAGCATTTATTTCTGTCATTCCTAATTTCGGCGGGGCCATTGAAATTTCAGCAACCGTGGACGAGGAATCTGGCGGTTACAGTGGCGTCGCATGGCTTGCTGAAAAGGGAATTATTAACTCTAATAATACGCAACATGTCATTATCCCCGAACCTCTTCATAAGAATCGAATTTGCCTTGGGCACCGAGGAGTTTGGTGGGCTGAAATCGAAACTCATGGCAAAATTGCCCATGGGTCTATGCCGTTTTTAGGGGATTGTGCAATTCGACACATGGGAGCACTGATTCAAACGTTTGAAGATCGTCTTTTTCCCAAGCTTGACTGCCGTAAAACCAACTTCCCAATTGTCCCCAATGAAGCCAAACGGTCATCAATTAATCTCAATTCTATCCATGGGGGTGAACCGGAACTAACCAACGAAAACAATGGCTATTCAGCTCCTTGTGTTCCAGACCGCTGTCGAATGCGAATTGATCGAAGGTTTTTACCAGAAGAGTCTCTTGATGAAGTTAAGGCTGAAATTGTTGATATATTGGAGGCATTGAAAAGAGAACGACCGGGTTTTGAATATACTTTAACTGATTTATTCAGTGTCCCTTCAATCATCACTGACCACTATAAACCTGTTGCCAAAGCTGTCCATAAAGCGATCAATGAAGTACTTGGAGAAGAACCCGAATATGTTATTTCACCAGGCACCTATGATCAAAAACATTTTGCACAGATTAGCAACATACACAATTGCATTGCCTACGGCCCTGGTCTTTTGAAACTCGCGCACCAGCCAGATGAATGGATTGGAATTCAAGATATGATTGAAAGTGCCAAAGTGATGGCTTGTACTATGTTAGAATTACTGACAAAAGATTAATTTTCATTTTTGATTAGGAGGACTTATGAAAAGCAATTTGATTCGGTTGGGGGTATCATGCCTCATGTTGGGATGTCTGTTTGGCTCAGCACACGCGGCAAAAAACTCAATTACGATTGGAATGCAATTGGAACCGCCCCATTTGAATCCAACTGCAGGAGCGGCGGCGGCCATAGATGAAGTTGTCTATGCCAATATCTTTGAAGGCCTGACCCGATTTAATCCCGATGGTTCGATTCGCCCTGCATTAGCGAACAGCTGGACTGTTTCTGATGATGGATTAATGTATACTTTTAGTTTACAGGAAAATGTTACCTTCCATGACGGCAGCACGTTTGATGCGAGTGATGTCAAATTTTCACTTGATCAAGCACGATCCGAAGATTCAACCAACGCACAAAAGGCTCTGTTTGCAGATATAAACGAAGTTAATGTTGTCGATCCCCTGACTGTAGAAGTTACCTTAAATAACCCGAATGGATTATTTCCGGTTAATATGGCTTGGGGTGATGCCATTATCCTTGATCCTGCTTCTGCAGACACTGCCGAAACCAAACCGATTGGGACCGGACCATTTATGTTTAGCGACTGGGCCGAAGGTGACCGAATTGAGCTTGTAAAAAATCCGAATTACTGGGGAGATGAAGTGGCCTTAGAGTCGGCAACATTTAAATTCATTTCAGATCCTACTGCTGCCTTTGGAGCTCTCATGACAGGGGATGTTGATGCCTTTCCTGGTTTTCCGAGCCCAGAAACTCTAGGCCAGTTTGAAGCCAATCCAAATTTTTCCGTGATTGTTGGTTCAACCGAAGGCGAGACAATACTATCGACCAACAACCTTGCAGATCATTTATCTGATGTAAGGGTTCGAAAAGCCATTGCTCATGCAATAAATCGGCAAGAATTGATCGACGGGGCCATGTTTGGCTATGGGACTGAAATTGGAACCCATTTTGCTCCGCATCATCCAGATTATTTAGATTTAACAGGAGAGTCTTCTTACAATCCTGAATTGTCGCGACAATTATTGAATGAAGCGGGATATGCTGATGGCTTATCTTTGCGATTGCATCTTCCACCTCCCTCTTATGCTAGGCGAGGTGGAGAAATCATTGCTTCTCAACTCAGAGCAGTGGGGATTGAAACCGAGATAATCAATGTTGAGTGGGGAGTGTGGCTTGAGCAGGTTTTTCAAGGGAAAGATTTTGACTTGACCATTGTGAGTCATACCGAACCCAATGACATCAATATTTATGCTCGACCTGACTATTATTTTCAGTACAATAATCCTGATCTTCAAGCAATCATTGAAGAAATGAGATTGACCTCTGATTCCATGCGTCGAACGGAATTAGCTCATCAAGCTCAGACAATCATTGCTCAAGACTATGTTAATGGATACTTGTTCCAGCTTCCCAAACTCGGAGTTGCACAAAGCACAATTGTTGGACTGTGGGAAAATTCACCAACTCAAGCCAACGATCTAACTCAGGTTTACTGGCAAGAATAATTGGACCGTTAGAAAATACATCTCTCAGCCCTGTCTTTTTAGGCAGGGCTGATGAGGCAGTTCCAGAAGAATTTAACCAACTTGGGTTTCAATTAATGCAGTTGGGATAAATCATTAGAGGGCACGGTCATGAGCACTTTTCTGTATTGATCTATAATTTTATGCAAACCCTTGGGATAATCTAACTTGTGGCCAACACCTTTGCTGCGGCTTCAATGGCTCCTGCTCCTCGTGGAATTGCCAAATGCTCAAACCCTGCTTCAATTGAACCTAAAAGCCCCATTACCATATTTCCATTGACATGCCCCATATGGCCGATTCTAAATATGCCCGTCGAATTTGGGTCTTCTTTTGTTCCCATACCAAGACCAATACCTAGAGTTAAACCAGTATGATCTTCAACCCAATGGCGTAATTCGCTACCATAGGGTTTTCCCACTTTTACAACAGTTACTGCATGGCTTCGGCGCTTGGGATCGGCAATATTGATTGTGATAGGACCACTTAATGCCCAAGCATCGATTGCAGCCCATATCATTCTTGCCATGCGCTTATGGCGTTTAAATACCTCCATTTTCCCTTCTTCATGAATGATCATGTTCAGTGCTTCCCGTAATCCATATAGGTGGTGTGTAGGAGCGGTTCCACAGAAGTAAAAATAAAACTCTTCGGGGAAGATTCGTCTTTCCCAATCCCAATACAAGGAATTATGTTGTTTATTTCTAGCGCATTCTCTTGCGCGCTCATTAAATGATAAAAATGCCAGACCAGGTGGGGTCATAAGCCCTTTTTGGCTCGCACTGAGAACGACGTCAACATCCCAATCATCCATAGAAAAATAATCACACCCAAAACTGGCTATACAGTCAACGGCTAGAATAGCTGGATGATTAAGAGTTTTTAATACAGTGGAAATCCCTTGAATGTCATTTTTTACTGAGGTGGAGGTATCTGCTTGGCAAACAATAATCCCTTTTATTGTTTTGTTTGAGTCCAACTTAATTCGGTCAGCAAATTGATCTAAATCAACTGGGTGATTGAGTCCAAAATCTAATGTATGAACTTTAATCCCCATTGCTTCGGCACAGGAAGCCCACCCTTGTGCAAATATCCCTGTATTCAGTGTTAAGATTTCGTCACCAGGGGCAAAGAGATTGGCTATTGCAGCTTCCCATGCACCATGACCATTGGCGATATAAATTACTGAGTAATACTTCGTTCCGACCAAAACTTTTAAATCAACAATAATGCTCTCAACCAAGGCCTCTAACTCGCTAGAGTATATGTTTGGAGCCGGTTGATGCATCGCTCTTAATACTCTTTCGGGTATCACCGACGGCCCGGGAGTGGCTACATATGAACGACCAAAGTGTTTTGTCATTTATAAACTTTCTCTGATAGAATTGGCTGAGTAATTCGTCTTAGGTATTTATTAATAGATAGTGATTTAAAAGTTTTTATATTTGCAATCCCAAAATTCGTTGACAATTCCATAAATTTTAGAGCGTCAATCAACTTAAGGTGGCGAATACAAGGAGCAGAGCGTTTTATAATGGCCTGATGGTGCATGTCGTTTCCGTCCTGAAAGAAATTAGGTTATTGCTACACCTTGGACGAAAAAACTTACACCATTCTGTGAAGAAACCAAACCCGTACGGCAAATGGAGCACAAGGAATGGGAAGGCAATTTTAATGACCGCGGTCATCATGCCCGGTCCCGTCGAATAGAGACCACAATCAAATAACAACAGAAGACTTAAATTTTAGATCGTAAGAACAATTGCAATGAGTTGATAATCAGCACTTTGCAATTAGTTAATGGGAGTGACTATTCCCCCTATGGATACAGAAATATAAAATAAATTATACCCTTTCATTGGGCAAGAAACTGGTTTGGTAGCATATCTTCTAAATTAAGCACTTCAACTGAAACATACAGCTAAAAGGGAATCTAATAGATTTGGCGACATCTCCGAAAAAAAGAAACGCTCCTATTCCCCTATTTCCACCACGCGAAATCATTGTGTGGATGTGGCATGGGTATTTAAAGAAGCACACTGCCCTGTTTATTCTTTCCGTCTTACTAATGTCACTTCAAGGAGGTATGTTGGGTGTGTTAAGTTACCTTATCGGACCCATGTTTGATGAGGTATTTACCAATAAAAATACAAATGCACTGACCCTTTTAGGGATTGGTGTCTTTGTAATTTTTTGTGTTCGAGGTTTCTCTGGGCTGGGGCAGAGGAGTATTCTTGCGTATATTGGTGAGAAAATCAATTTTGAACTCAAGACTTTTCTGATGCGTCATATTATGGCTCTAGATGATAGTTTTTTTGGAAAGTATCCCCCTGGCGACTTGATGGCTAGAGTCCAAGGGGATGCCGAAGCAGTAAGGAGTATCTGGTCTGGATTTATTGGCCCAGGAATAAGGGATAGTGTTTCGATCATTTCCTGTATCGCTGTGGCAATCTATATTGATCCTCTTTGGACTATAGTCACGTGCATCGGTGTACCCATTCTTGTTTTTCCGATATCACGACTGCAAAAACTAGTCAAGCAGCGATCAATTGAGCATCGTTGGCTGATTTCAAACATGACCGTGCTTATGGATGAAGTATTTCATGGTATCCAAATTGTAAAATTGTATCTGCTAGAAAAAATACTTCAAGGTCGTTTTGTTGGTTTTGCCAAACGGGTTCAAAAAATTGGTGTCAAGGTTGCAATCCAGAATTCGGCAATTCCAACAATGATTGATGTTGTTGCCGGATTTGGTTTTTTAGGCATGTTGTATTTGGGTGGGAATGAAGTCATAAGCGGCGAGAAAACCACCGGTGAGTTTATGAGTTTCTTTACAGCAATCGTACTCGTTTTTGATCCCCTAAAACGACTGAGCTCACTGGCAACTTACTGGCAAATTACCTTGGCATCTTTAGAAAGAGTTTATGCAATCGTTAGCCATGAACCATCCCCCAAGAACAAATAAACCTTTGGGTAAGCATGGATCAAACTAAACCAATTCATTTTGATAGGGTCTCTTTTTCCTATCCTGACTTCCCCGTTGTCAAGGATATATCTTTTACCATTGAGCCCAAGAAAATGACAGCTATCGTGGGACCATCGGGGGCCGGTAAAACAACTATCTTTAACTTGCTCGCTGGTATCATTGACCCACAGGATGGTCATATTATGATGGGGGGCATTGATACACAACAAATGACCAAAAATGAATTGAGAAAACACATTGCTGTCGTTGCGCAAGAAAGCGGCATTTTTGATGAAACGATCCGCGAAAATATTCGCTACGGCAATCCCGGTGATGTCGATGAGCATGGTAATACCATAACCAGTTCCCATAGCCCAAAGATGGGAGCCACTGAGCAAGAAATCCTCCATGCAGCTGAACAAGCACGCGTTTTAGATTTTGCCAAGCACCTTCCAATGGGGCTTAAAACACACTGTGGTCCGAGAGGATCCAAACTTTCCGGTGGACAACGGCAACGCATTGCTATTGCGCGCGCCTTTTTAAAACCTTCACCGATTTTGTTGCTGGACGAACCAACATCCGCCTTGGATGCCCATACCGAGGAATATATCCAGGAATGTCTGTTAGAGCGAGTCAAACATCAAACTATTGTTGTCATAGCGCACCGATTATCAACGATCAAGAATGCCCACCAAATTATTGTTCTGCAATCAGGACACATTATTGAAGACGGCAATCATTCCAGTTTAATGTCGCAAAAGGGACTCTATTTCAACTTATATAACAGTCAAGAACTCCGAACCGATCACCGGGACTTATAATAATCTTTATAGAGCTTGTTGGGGTGTGTTCCCATTAAATATCGGGTGAGTAAAATCAAGTTGGATACCCCTGACTTTATCCATCCAGATTTAATTTTCCGTTCAGCATCGGTCTGTGCATAACAATTCAAACCTCGCAAGCGGCCCTTGAGCTTACGAGCGATATAAACATCCTCCATAAGCGGAATATCGGGGAATCCACCAATATGATTGTAGAGGTCACGAGAAATTAATAAACCTTGGTCGCCATAGGGGAGACCAAATAACTTGGAACGGAAATTGGCAAAGGCAGAGGTTAAGAAAGGAAAGATACCTTGAGCGGAGTATTTTAATTGGAAGTAGCCTGCCTGATGCGGGTAGGTATTAATGTGTTCAGTACATACCTGAGACCAGTTGTCTGCCAAATGCGTATCCGCATGAAGGAACAGCAACCATATACCTTTAGCCTGTTTAGCACCATAATCAAGTTGGGAGCCGCGCCCCTTAAGTGTATTAAAATAGCGGGCACCAACTTCGTTGGCAATTGTTTGGGTTGCATGATCTTCTGATGCATCGCACACAATCAATTCGTGAATCAAATGGTCGTGAAGCCCTTTGTAAAGGGGCACAAGAGTTGGCCCTAGATATTGTGCTGATTGATAGGTCGGAATGATGATTGATAATAGGGCTGGCATATCAATCAACCCTATCCAATTTGAGCACCTTGAATAAATTGTTCAATACGAATCGCTAAACCTGTATTATCGTCGGTTTCTACAAGAACGCCGCACAGTGTAGCCTCGTTAACTGCTGGACGCATTTGATTGGCCGAATATCCTTTGGCAAAGCGGTCCATTGGAACCTGTGACTCCATTCCAATCACTGAATCATAGTCGCCACACATTCCGGCATCAGTGATAAACCCAGTTCCGTTGGGTAAGACTCTTGCGTCAGCTGTTGGGATATGTGTATGCGTTCCCGCGACAAGTGATACTTGGCTATCCCAAAGTCGTCCGGCAATCATTTTTTCAGAGGTTGCTTCGCAGTGAAAGTCAACAATGATTGCATCAACTGCTTTTCCAGCTCCCATCGGATATCGGCTTAAAACCTCATTGACAAAGCGAATCGGGTTATCATAAGGCTTCTTCATAAAGATTTGGCCAAGAGCAGCCATCACCAAAACTTTCTTTGCATTCTTCGTTGTATAAACACCGTAGCCTTTTCCCGGCAGATCATGACCCAAATTGAGAGGACGAAGTAATTTAGGTTGCTTCTGGAAATGGCTTAGGATTGTCTTTTGATCAAAGGCATGATCACCAAGGGTCATGCAATCAATCCCCGCACCAATTAATTCATCGGCGTGGGTCGGAGTAATCCCTTTTCCTTGGGTTGCATTCTCTCCATTCACAACCACAAAATCAAGATTGAGAGTTCGCCTGATTGCCGGAAGTTCCTTTTTGACTTTCTGGCGGGCAGACCGGCCGAAGACATCGCCTAAAAATAAAATTTTCATCGTTTCCTCATGTCAATTTGTTAGTTTATACATCCCCTTTTGGGTAATGATGGCGTCAAGTTTATGGTCGGTGTCATTGGTCGGCACCGACTGAATTTCCTGTTCGGCAAAAGCAAAACCGACCACAACCAGTTTTCCTCTTGCCTTTAACATGGCAATCGTTCGATCATAATAACCTCCCCCATATCCCAAGCGGTAGCCCCGGTGATCAAAAGCTAAAAGAGGAGCGATAACAATATCTGGTACAACCCAATTTCCCTTTTTGGGAATTTTTACATTGTACTCACCCTTGACTAACTCTTCCCCAAATTTCCATGATTTAAAACAAAGGGGAGTCGCTTTTGCTTTAACAATCGGCAAACATAAGTTGTAGCCATCAGATTCGAGTTTTTCTAGAACTTTCAGAGGATTGATTTCAGTATTGATGGGTGAATAACCTGCTATCATCAAGGGAGGCTTAAATTTATCAAAAAAATGATAAAGGTTATCAGTTCCAAGTTTTTCTGTTTCCTTTGAAAAGGACTGGCATCGGACGAGATGTGAATCCTGACGTTGCTTACGTTTGAGCTCATTAATATCACACATATGGATACGATTGGGTATCAACCCTTGATAAATTGGTAAATATTGATTGCATTCACTACAAATTTAGCACAATGACTTAAAAGAACGAGTTCCAAAGCAAATAAATGATGAATTAATCCACCTAAGCATTTATCCAATGACCAAGCAATTAAAATTAACCGAATATGATTGACTAATGCGAACCAACAGTTCACGAGGAGAAGAATTAGCACGAGGTGTGGGAAGGCATTTAAAAGCTCGTGGCTTTGCTTGCCTTGAAGAGTTTATCCCGGCTCCTGGATTACGGGTTGATGTGATTGCTCTTAGTCAAAAGGGATTCCTATGGATTATTGAATGTAAATCGTCACAACTTGATTTTTATTCGGATAAGAAATGGCATAAGTACCTCCCCTACTGTGATCAATTTTTCTTTGCCGTAGACCGAAGCTTTCCGCACCACATTCTCCCTTCTGACGTGGGGCTGATCATTGCTGACAAATATGATGCCGAGACCATTCGGCTCGGTTCCACTTTGAAGGTTTCACCCGGACGTCGCAAATCCATTACAATCAAGTTGGCATTCAATGCGACTGAGCGATATGGTTATTTGAAGGAGAGTATGTACCGGAGGAGCATCCTTTCTCGCTGGTAGACTGGTTGTTCGGAGCGGATGTCGGATTATGCTTGGGCAGTTGGCAAGTCTTCCCAGCGGGTTGTATAATTGGGGCTGATAAATTCTCGTTTCATTGACCAAGGGCGCTCAATTCCTGTTGTTGCGAGGCGTAGTGTTCCATGTCCGTAGCGTTTATTCATCTTATCCATTGCGCACATAAGTTCATGGATGAGACCATCATCAGCTTTTCCAAATATCGGGATTGCTCGGTGCTTGGAACTTGACAGATCGGTCAGAATGATACCGGCCTTTTTGTATTCGTAACCGTCTTTCCAAATGGCATCCAAGCACTTAACAGCCGCTTTCACTAGGGTTAAATCATCATTGCTAGCATTCAGCAAAGTCCTTGATGCGGTATTTATATAGGGTGGTCCTTTAGCAAAAAGTGATGCTTGAACAAACACATGAATGACACGTGTATAAACCTTCTTTTTGCGCGCTTTTTCAGCGGCTTTTGAAGCATACGTTGCAACCGCCTGCTCAAGATACTGTTTGTGTGTAACTTGGCAGTTAAACTGGCGCGAAACAATTATTTGTTTCGGATCCGGCAGCTCATCGTCCAAGGCT
>Ga0209543_1003323_pt1 | contig 10256 bp, 6 predicted proteins | sample MesohylFT_FD_187296 | JGI IMG/M metagenome (GOLD analysis project Ga0209543, IMG submission 187296) | Host-associated microbial community of the marine sponge Aplysina aerophoba from Gulf of Piran - sponge mesohyl, lysed by freeze-thaw... | ecosystem: Host-associated > Porifera > Sponge >...
CGGGCCGACGGCCGCTGCCACGCGGTGGTCTGGGGTGCACTGCACAGCGTACTCCGAGAGCGAATGGTCCGCGAGCGCGGACCACCCGGTCAGTTCTCGAATCGGTCCCCGGAGATCTGGCAGTAGTTCCCGACAGACACCTGTTCTATTGCGCCTTACCAAGATTGGTCCGCATCTTGGGAATGGGTGGACCCAGACCATCGTGGCGAAAGGCGATCACTTGTACGGCCATATTCGAGTCAATGTGCCGGAGAGCTGTATTCAGATTGGGCGTTCGGTCTGTCAGAAACCGCGACAGAGTGTCGTCCGGTACGACGATCACACCTGCATCCGCGGTGCCCCCCATGAGTTCCTTGCCTAGATGGAGGACATCTACGGCGAGCATGTCACTGCGCCCAGACACCTGTACTTCGACAGCGATCCTGCCTCCCAACTCATTTGCCTTTCGCCAATCCACGCTGCCAACGATGGTCTTTGTCCAGCCACCGCATGCTTCGAATCCCGCATCAATCATTCTCCGAATTGGTCTCGTGCCATTGGCATGCCTTTCTTCCGTGACACGAAGTTCGAAGGAGGTGACCGCTCGTTCGATTTCTTCTACAAGCGGAGTAAGCTTCAGACGGCCTACTTTGGCGTCGAAGCCATTAAAGCTGCGTCGTTCTGTAATTCTGGGCATGAGTCAACGATGTCGTGATTGGTGTGGTTTGTGACGCTCCCGCGTAGGCGTTCAAGAATCGGGCTAACGTCCTCAATCTCGACTCCGATCCAACGCCTGGAGCGCTGCTCGCATACGGCGTACGTGGTGCCGCTGCCGCCGAATGGATCCAGGATGAGGTCCCCTGGTTCCGTGCTCATTTCAATTACGCGCTCCAAGATCTTGGTGCTAAGGGAGTTTGAATGTCGTGACGACGGCTTGAACTTGGAGTGACGTACCGGGGGAATGTCTGTCCAGACGTCCTTGAGATTCACGCCATCCGGGTGCATGGCTTTTCTGTGACCGCCGTAGTCCTTAATCTCACCACCACAGTGTCTGCAAGTCTCAATGGGGGTTCGAATACGGCGGAACACTCGCGGTCTGCCCTTACTGTAATAGATCAGGGAGTAGTGCGATGGATAGAGTCGACCTTGGATCGGGAGGCTGCTCTTTTGCTCAATCGCGATCCAGTGGCGAAACGTTAGACCGACTTCTGCCAAGAAGTGGCCGAGCACTACATTCCAACGTGGCAGGTTGTACACGAAGAGAGATCCACCAGGCCGCAGTACACGGGCACATTCCTGCAACCATTCCTTGCACCACTCTATGTAGTACGGAACTGGCTGATTGTCGGTAACTCGTGAGCCATAGTGCTTTCCGAGGTTGAACGGTGGATCTGCGAAAATCGTGTCGATAGCGTCGTCAGAGATGGCCGGGAGGACCGCCATGCAGTCCGTTTGGTACAAGCACCCTAGATCGGTACGGATGGCGGGCTGGATATCAAGCTTGATCGGAAGCACAGCGGTTATTCGGTCTGTTCGAGACGAGGTCGGTAATCGCTGTTGTGTATGCGACCCAAAGAGTGTTCTCGGCAGGGGATGGCGCCGCGTTTTTGTACTGCGCCGGAGTTCTGCGGGTGTGCGTCGGGCCGGTGATGTGTGACGGCTTGCGCAGGGAGCGGAGCGCTTAGCGGGTGACTTAGGTCTATGGCCGGCGGCATGTGGGGGAGCGCTGGGACGGGGCATAGGGGAGTAGGCGACGGTTGACGTCCGGAGCGAATGGGACGACGGAAGAACCCACGATCGGACCACCGGGGACGATTGCCTGTTGGGATCGTGGCGCGGTCGGTAAGGTCATGGGGCGTCCACTCCCAAGAGTTGGACTGGAGTCTGAACACCGCAGAAGGTCAGTGCAACCGGGCGTGGGCGGGCACGGCGCACGATGGCCACTAAGGGGAGACTACCACCCGCGACGCGGCCGTTGACGGATCAATTGCGGGCTGGGAAACCGCCGATCCAGGAGTTGTACCTGGCCCTGTCCCGTGCCCCCCTGAAAGGGTCCTGGGCACGTTGGAAACGGATCCCCACGCACGTTGGCATGGCGCCCGATCATCAGCGCTGGTTTCGCGCTCCCGCGCGATGCCGGCCAGAGGCCGGCGCTCCGAGCCGGCAGGAGGGGCTACCCGATCCGCTAGCATCGCCCGCCGCATGACCCCGGGCGCCCGCGAACTCACTCCTGCCGAGATCGAGGACCTCGCCGCCGGGGCCTGGATCCTCGGGGCAGGGGGCGGTGGGAACCCCTACCACTCGCTCCTGAACCTGCGGGCGGAGACCGCGCGCGGGTTCCGGCCGGTCGTCATCCCCGCCGAATCGCTCGAGGATGATGATCTGGTGGCGGTCGTTTCGACGATGGGAGCGCCCCTGGTCGGGGAGGAGCGGCTGCCCGACCCGGACGTGGCCGCCCGCCCGGTCCAGGTGCTCGCCGAGCGGCTCGGAAAACCCTTCGCTGCCGTCATGTCCCTCGAAATCGGCGGTTCCAACTCGCTCCAGAGTTTCCTGGTTGCTGCCCGCACCGGCCTCCCCGTCCTGGACGCCGACTGCATGGGCCGCGCGTTCCCCGAAGCCCAGATGACCACTTTCGCGATCGCGAACCTCCGCAACTATCCCTTCTGCCTCGCCGACGTTCGCGACAACGTGGTGATCGTCGAGCGCGCGGCGAGTTGGCAGTGGCAGGAACGGCTTGGCCGCGTCGCGGTTACCGAGGTCGGCTCGATCGCCGCCACCGCGAAGGCGCCGCGGACCGGCCGGGAGATCAAGGACCATGCGATCCTGGGCTCGGTCACCCGCGCCCTCCGGATCGGGGCCGCGGTGCGCGGCGCCCGGGAACGGGGCGGCGATCCGGTGGACGCGATTCTGACTTCCGAGGGCGGCCTCCTGCTCTTCGCGGGGAAGGTGTCCGACATCGAGCGGCGCACGACGAAGGGGTTCCTGCGCGGGGTGGCGACCATCACGGGCCTCGGCGGCGACCGGGGCTCCACCATGGAACTCCACTTCCAGAACGAGTTCGCCGTGGCCTACCGGGACGGCCAGCCCGCCGGCATGACGCCGGACATCCTCACCGTGGTGGACTCTTCGACCGGCGAGGCGCTCGGGACGGAGGTGATCGCCTACGGCCAGCGGGTCCGGGTAATCGCGCTCGATTCCCCCAAGGCGCTTCAGACCGAAACGGCGCTCGAACTCGTGGGCCCCCGCGCCTTCGGTTTCGATCTCGACTTCAGGCCGCTGTTTTCGTGAGCGGCGCCGGCCGGACCGCTTCGTCCGACCCCGGGGCCGGAGGCGCCGCCGCCGCCAAGACCGCGCTCCCGGTCCGCGAGTTCGTGCCTCTCGCCGCCCTCCTGATGTCGCTGGTGGCGCTCGCGATCGACACGATGCTGCCGGCGCTGCCCGCGATCGGCCAGGACCTCGGGGTGGCGCGCCGCAACGACGTCCAGTTCGTCATCACGGCGCTGTTCCTCGGTCTTGCCCTGGGCCAGTTGGTCTTCGGCCCGCTCTCGGACCGGGTGGGACGCCGGCCCGCCATCCATGCCGGCCTGGTCCTGTTCATGACCGGATGCCTGCTGAGCATCCTGGCTCCCACCTTCGAGACGATGATCGCGGGCCGTGTCCTGCAGGGCGCGGGGGCGGCCGGACCGCGCGTCGTGACGTTGGCGCTGGTGCGCGACCAGTACGAGGGACGCCAGATGGCCCGGCTCATGTCCTTCGTGATGGCGGTGTTCATCTTCATTCCCACGATCGGTCCCGCCCTCGGACAGGCGATCCTCTGGGTGGCGAGCTGGCGCGCGATCTTCACGACGTTCTTCGCCATCGCGGCGATCGCCTTCGCCTGGTTCAGCCTGCGTCAGCCGGAAACCCTCCCGGTCGCCCGCCGCCGATCCCTCGCCCCGCGAGCCATCGGAGCGGGCGCCGTGGAGGTCCTCAGGACGCGTTCCGCGCTCGGGTACACCATCGCCAGCGGCTGCGTGCTCGCGCCGTTCGTCGCCTACCTGGGCTCCGCCCAGCAGATCTTCCAGGAGGCCTACCGGACCGGCCCGCTCTTTCCGGTCTATTTCGGAGGACTGGCGCTTGCCATCGGCGGCGCTGCGGTCCTGAATGGCCGGCTGGTGATGAAGCACGGGATGCGGCGGCTCTCGATGGCGGCCGCCGTTTCCTCGGTGCTGGTCTCAATCCCCATGTGGCTGCTCACCTTCGCGTTCGGGGGACTCCCCCCGCTCTGGTTGTTCACCGTCTATCTGCTGTCCATCTTCTTCGCGGTCGGACTCCTCTTCGCCAATCTCAGCACGCTGGCCATGGAGCCGCTCGGCCACCTCGCCGGAGTGGGGTCGTCGGTCGTGTCGTCGCTCGCGATCTTCATTGCGGTACCGCTCGGAACGCTGGCGGGTCTCAGCTTCGACGGGACCATGTACACCCAGATCGCCGCCTTCGCGGTGTTCGGCGGCGGGGCGATTGCCGCGATGCGCTGGGCGACCCGGGGTGAGGGCGCGGAACGCAGCCGGGATCCGGTCGCCGAGGCCGCGCGATCACCGGCTCACTGAGCCGCGCGACTGGGGTCGCGTTCGTCCGAGCTAGCTGGAGACCGAACCGTTCGTTTCCTTCGCTGGTTCCGGTTCCAGGCTGTCGACGGCCTCCCGGCCGAATCTCGCGATGGCCTCCAGCGTTTCCCGGACGTCGTCCCAGGTCGTCGTGTGATTCAGGATGCACAGCCGCAGCGTGAAGGCTCCTCCAACGTTGGTCGAAGACACGAGCGCGGGCTCTTCCCAGAAGACGCGGGCGAGAACCTTCCGGTTGATTTGCTCCAGCGCCGGCTCGCCGAGTCCTTCGCCGGGACTGGCCCGGAAACACAGGATCCCGAGCTGCGCGGGGCTGGTGAGCTCGAGGTCCGGGCTCGCCTCGACGAAGTCCTCCGCCTGAGCGGCCAGATCGATCCCCTGCTGCACGGCCCGCCGGAAGGCGGCCATCCCGAAGGTCTGGACCGACATCCAGACCTTCAGGGCGCGGAAGCTGCGGCTGGTCTGCAGGGCGCGGTCCACCAGGTTCGGGTGGTTGGCGCCCCAGATCGTGTCCTGCAAGACATCGGGCCGGACCGCGAAGGCGTTTTCGAGGGCGCGGGTGTCCTTCACGATCAGGCAACCCGTTTCGTAGCCCTGGAAGAACCACTTGTGTGGGTCCAGTCCGACCGAGTCCGTTCGCTCGATGCCTCGCAGCAGGCCCTTCCCGTGCTCGGTCAGCGTCGCGAACCCCCCGTACGCGGCGTCCACATGCAGCCAAAGGCCTTCGGCGGTGCAGTAGTCGGCCAGCTCGTCCAGCGGATCCACGGCTCCGGTGCTTCCGGATCCCGCGTTTGCCGACACCACAATCGGGTTCAGTCCCGCGGCGCGGTCCTTGCGCACCGCCGCCCGAAGCGCCTCCAGGTCCAGACCCTGGAGCCCCCGGCTCGGGAGCGCGCGGACGCGATCGGTGCGCACGCCAATGATGCGCGCGGCGCGGGCGACCGAACCGTGGGTCTGATCGCTCAGGTAGACGACGGGCCGCTCGGGGTTCCCGGCGGCCTCGCGCGCCGCCACGAAAGCGTTCAGCGTGGCTGAGGATCCGCCGCTGGTGAAGATCCCGCCGGCGCCTTCGGGGAATCCGAGCCAGCGCCGGAACCACTCCACGACAACCAGTTCGAGTTGGCTCGGGCCGCTGGCCACCAGCCAGTTGACCGCATTGATGTTGTATCCCGCGGCGAGAAAGTCGGCGAGCACGCCGGGCCAGGTCGGCGACGAGGGAACGAACGCGAAACAGCGCGGGTGGTCGAGCCGGGTTGCGAACCGAAGCACTTCGTGTTGGGCGCGCTTCAGGACGTCACCCGCGGGCTGCCCGTGCTCCGGGGGATCCTCCAGCAGCGACCCCTCCAGAGACTGGCGGAAGTCTCCGTCCCAGGAGTCCTCGGCCCGCAGTCCCTCGTGGCGCTGGACGAGGATGTCCGCAGCCTGCCGTGCGAGTTCCCGCATGAACTCGGGCGCCATCTGGAGGCCTTCGCGGCCCTCGCGGGCGAGCTCGGGCGGCGGGGAGCCCGACCTGTTGGGGCCACGAGAACGTCCTGTGCCGCCGCGTTCCTCGTCCACCGCGCGCCTCCTTCGGCGAACGTCGCCGTCCCTGCGGCGCATCGTACCCGGAACGAAAGTCGGCTGGAACGCGGCACTCCCGAGAGCGGCGGCCCCGATGCCGATGGGTGTTGGCCCTGTCGGCATTCCCGGAGTCCGCAGACCGCGGCCGGACGCGCCGCGGCGACGGGAGCGGGGGCTCGGCAATCCGATCGACTGCCCCGTTGACCGGCTTCCGAAGGCAGCCGGAGATGGTTAGGCTGCGCCACGGAGGGCCCGCCCACGACGTTTCTCGCACTTTCCGCACGGGTCATCGTGAACGGCGGCTGGAGCCAAGACCATGAACCAGGCATCCCGGGCTGACGGCCTCGAAGCACCTTGCCGCGTCGGCGTGGATGTCGGCGGCACCCACACGGACGCGGTGCTGATGCGCGGCGGCGAGGTTGTCTCCGAGGTCAAGGCCCGGACCACGGAGGATGTGACCTCGGGAGTGGTGGTGGCGCTTCAGGGTGTGCTCGGTGGCGGGGAGGCGGTCTCCGATGTTTCCCGGGTGGTCATCGGAACGACGCACTTCACGAACGCCGTGCTCACCGGGACGGGGCTCGCGAGGGTGGCCGCGCTCCGGGTGGGACTGCCGGCCAGCGCGTCGCTGCCGCCGTTTTGCGACTGGCCCGATGGGCTCGCCGGCATCGTCCGGGGACCGGTCTTCATGGTGGCGGGCGGCCACGAGTGCGACGGCCGTCCCATCGTGCCGCTCGACGAGCGGGCGGTCGCCGCGGCGGGGAAGGAGATCCGGAAGGCGGGGTTCGACCAGATCGCCCTCAGCGCGGTGTTCGCTCCCCTTGACGGCACCGCCGAGGCGCGCGCCGCCGGGATCCTTCAGGACGTCCATCCGGACGCTTCGATCACCCAGTCCCGCCGGCTCGGACGGATCGGACTCCTCGGCCGCGAGAGCGCCGGACTCCTGAATGCTGCCCTCCGGCCCCTCGCTGCCCGGGTGACGAAGGCGTTCGCCGCTGCCGCGGCAGCCGTCGGAACGGACGCCCCGCTCTTCATCGCCCGGAATGACGGCACCATCGCGAGTGCGGCGGCCGCATCCGAATTCCCGGTGTTGAGCCTTTCTTCCGGTCCCACGAACAGCATGACCGGGGCCGCGTTTCTCTCCGGTGCGCCTGCGGGCGTGGTCGTGGATGTCGGAGGGACCACGACCGACGTGGGCTACCTCCGCGCCGGCTTCCCCCGGGAGGCGCCGCGCGAGGTGGAGGTGGGCGGGGTCCGCACCCTCTTCCGGATGCCGGACCTGCTCTCTATCGCTCTCGGGGGCGGGAGCGTCGTGTCCGCGAGCGGAGACGAGGTCGGCCCGCAAAGCGTCGGTTTCCGGCTTGCGGAGGAGGGACTCGTCTTCGGAGGCAGCGCTGCGACCGCGACCGACTTCGGCGTCGCCGCCGGCTGGGCGACGATCGGGGATCGGTCGCGGGTCGCGGGTCTTCCTGCCGGCAGGGTCAGCCGATTCAAGGAGGTGGTTTCCGCGCGCATCGCGGAGGCGGTGGACCGGATGAAGCCGGACGCCCGCGATTGTCCGTTGCTCGCGGTGGGCGGCGGCGCCTTTCTGGTCCCGGCCGGATTGGAGGGCATCTCGGAGACGGTGAACGTGCCCCACGCCGGGGTGGCGAATGCGGTGGGCGCCGCGATCGCCCGGATCGGCGGGGAAGTGGACAAGGTGTTCCACAACGTGGGGCGGGACGAGGCATTCCGGCTGGCGGCGGAGGAAGCCGAGGCCCGGGCGGTGGCCGCCGGGGCGGATCCCGCCGGGGTTGAGACGGTGGAGCGGGAGGACCTGCCGCTTGCCTATCTGCCGGGGGACGCGCGGCGGGTGCGGGTGAGAGTCGTTGGGGAAGCGGCGTAGGGCGGAACGGGACGGTCAGCGCGGTGAGATCACCGACTTTGCGGGTGGACCTGGGGGGAGGGGATTACCCGGTTGGATACGCTGATGGAAGCGCGCGCGGAATCGGTTCAAGGCCGTCCGGGCGAATAGGGCCTGCCGCTTCGCGGCCCTCTCGGGCAGCGATGCCGGCTGGAAGCCGGCGCTCCGAGCTCTCACGCAGCGGGCGCCGGGCTGGAGGCGGTCCCTCTCGTGCTCCCTATCCCGCGTTCTTGAGGAGGTAGTCGATCAGCAGGTTGGACATGACCCGCATGCCGATCGCCACCGAGGCGTTGTCGGCGCGGAAGAAGGGGGAGTGGTGGGGCCCGGTCGTGGTGCCCTCCCGGTGGATGCCGAGCCGGTAGAAGAAACCGGGCATTTCGTTCGCGAAGTAGGAGAAATCCTCGCCCCCCATCGTGGGGTCGAGTTCCCGGGTGTTGTCGACGCCCACGATCTCGCGGACGGTGCCGATCATCTCCGCGGTGAGTTCCCGGTCGTTGATGGTGGCCGGGGAGCCGCGGTCGTAGGTCAGCGAGTAGGAGCCGCCGCCGGACGTGGTGATGCCGCCGAGCACCTCGTTCATGCGGGCTTCCACGAGGTCCCGGACTTCCGGGTCGTAGGTGCGGACCGTGCCCTCGATGTCCACCGCTTCCGGAATGATGTTGAAGCGCTGGCCGCCGTGGACCATGCCGACGGTCACCACCACCGGCTGGAGCGGATGGACGTTCCGGGACGCGATGGTCTGGAGCGAGAGGATGGCCTGCGAGGCCATGACGACCGGGTCCACTCCCGCCTGCGGCTGGGCGCCGTGGGTCTGGACGCCGGTGATGGTCGCCTTGAAGTGGTCCACCGCGGCGAGCGCGGGCCCCGGGGTGAAACCGATCACCCCGAGCGGAAGCCCGGAAAGCGTGTGGAGACCGAAGATGGCTTGGGGCCGGGGATCGTCGAAGACGCCCTCCGCGACCATCATTTCGGCGCCGCCTTCCTCGCCCGGCGGAGGGCCCTCCTCGGCGGGCTGAAAGATGAACAGGATCGTGCCGGGGATGTCCTCGCGCATGCCGGCGAGCACCGAGGCCACGCCGTACTGCACCGCGGTGTGCACGTCATGCCCGCAGGCGTGCATCACCCCTACGTCCTGATCGTTGTAGGTCGTGCGCACCTTGGAGGCGAACGGGAGGTCCGTGTCCTCGGTGACCGGCAGGGCGTCCATATCGGCGCGCACCGCCACCACCGCGCCGGGTTTTCCGCCCTTCAGGACGCCGACGACGCCGGTGTGGGCGATCCCCTCGCGAACCTCGTCGAAGCCCAGTTCGCGGAGGTGTTCGGCGACCATGCGCGCCGTCTCGAACTCGCGGTTCCCGAGTTCGGGGAACTCGTGGACGTGCTCCCGGAAGGCCACGGTCTCTGCTTCGAGGCCGGACACCGCCTCCTGGATGCGGTCGTCCCAGGCGCCGGGCTCCTGAGCGGCGGCGGGCGCCGCGAGGGCGATGAGGACGGCAAGAACGGCGATGCGGTGGAACATGGAGACCTCCGTCAGGGGGCGCCGAGTGTACCGACGCCGGACGGGGCGGCCCGCCGGTCGAAGGCCGTTAGAGCGAGACGCCGCTCACGCCGCCGAACTCGAGGAGGAACGCCCACTCCTCGGGCGTCACGCGCTGCACCGAGAGGCGCTGACCGCGCTTGAGGAGCGACATGCCGGCGATTTCCGGGAGGGTGCGAAGCACGGGAAGCCCGATCTCCTCGGGAAACCGCGCGACGAACTCGATGTCCACCATGTACCACCAGGGCTTTTCCTCGGTGGCGCGCGGATCGTGGTACTTCGACTCCGGATCGAACTGGGTGAAATCGGGGTAGGCGGTCCGGCAGACGCGGGCGACTCCGGCGATGCCAGGCGGCTTCGCGTTGGAGTGGTAGAAGAGGACGCCGTCCCCGATCTCCATCTCCTTCATGTAGTTCCGCGCCTTGAAGTTGCGGACCCCGTCCCAGTGGGTCCGGCCGTCGCGCTCGAGATCGTCGAGGCTGTAGGCGTAGGGCTCGCTCTTCATGAGCCAGTAGCGGCGGGGGCGATCAGTCACGGCGGGGAGGGTAGCAGCGGTCGAATGCTTGCACGCACTCCGGCAAGTGGAGCCTTTCCGGTGGGCGGCGTTGAGCGGTTTCGCTGCGCTGTCGCACAGCGATGCCGGCCAGAGGCCGGCGCTCCGATCCCTACAGCAGCCGGA
>Ga0209543_1003330_pt1 | contig 10244 bp, 11 predicted proteins | sample MesohylFT_FD_187296 | JGI IMG/M metagenome (GOLD analysis project Ga0209543, IMG submission 187296) | Host-associated microbial community of the marine sponge Aplysina aerophoba from Gulf of Piran - sponge mesohyl, lysed by freeze-thaw... | ecosystem: Host-associated > Porifera > Sponge >...
TCCAGGGGATGTCGTAGTTGAAGAGGATGTGGCAGCACTGAAGGTTGATGCCTTCGCCGGCCGCCTCGGTAGCCACCAAGACCTGAATATGGCCTTCGCGGAACTGCTGTTCAGTGTAGAGGCGGCTTCCCGATTCGTCGCGCGAGCCCGGCTTCATGCCGCCATGGATACAGCCGACGACGAAGCCCCAAGCCTTCAGCTGTTCCATCAGATAGTCGAGAGTGTCCTTGAATTCTGTGAACAACAGCAGGCGCTGGTCGGAATTCTCGAAGAAACCCTCGTCCTGCATGATGCCCTTGAGCCGACTGAGTTTCGCTTCGGCTCCTGATCCCTCGACCTTCTTCGCCTCTTCGGCAAGTTCCCTAAGCTCGATAATTTCTTCGCGCACCTGCTCCGCGTTGCCGGCCAGCGTGATTGCCTCGAGCATCTCCTCCAGGCGTTCCCGCTCGGCGTCCTCCAGTTCTTCCAGTTCTTCCGGTTCGGGCAGTGTGGGCGGCGCCTTCTGCACCAACTCCTGCGCCCGCTGGAGGCCGTCCTCCAAGCGCTTGGCTCGATTTTCAAGCGATCGGCGCATGGCGTGAGTGCTGGAGGCGAGACGCCTCTGATAAAGCGACATTAGGAAGCCGACGGCCCGCGCCCTCGGATCGTCACCTTGCGCCGCGGCGCGGACGCTTTGGCGCTTCACGAAGCGGGTAACCTCCTGGTAGAGCTCGAACTCGGGCCCATCGATGGCGAAATCGGCCGTGCGCGGAATGCGCTTCGTGAAAACCGGCTGCGCCGCCCACGTTCCGTCTGCCTGCCGCTCCGGAAAATAGACCATCGCCTCCTTGGTGCGGCGGAGGTAGAAAGGCGCCCGCTGCCGGTCCATGGCCTCGCGGATGGATTTCACGTCAGCGTAGGCGTCGCGATCGAGGAGTTGAAGGAACAGCGTGAAATTCTGCGGATCGCCTTTGTGCGGCGTGGCAGTCAACAGAAGGATGTGATCGGCGCTATCACGCAGAAGTTCGCCGAGCGCATAGCGCGCCGTCTTGCGAGCCGGTGGCGACCACGACATGCGGTGCGCCTCGTCGACGATCACCATGTCCCAATGCACCTGACGTAGTCCGGGCAGGATCTCGTCACGCTTGGCGAGGTCGAGCGAGGTGATAACCTGCTTCTGCTCCAGCCATTGATTGACGCCGAACTGATCGCGGATGTCGCCGCCCTTGAGTACGAGGAATTTCTCGTCGAACTTCTCCTTGAGCTCGCGCTGCCATTGGAAGGCCAGATTCGCCGGGCAAACGACGAGGATCCGCTCGGCGAGGCCCCGGAGCTTGAGTTCGCGGACCAACAGGCCCGCCATGATTGTCTTCCCAGCGCCCGCGTCATCGGCGAGCAGGAACCGCACGCTGGGGAGCTTGAGGAGATGCTCGTAGACGGCTTCGAGCTGATGCGGCAGCGGATCGACCCGGGAGATGGAGAGCCCGAAATACGGGTCGAATTCGTAGGCAATGCCCAGAGAATAGGCTTGAAGGCCGAGGCGCAGAAGCCGTCCGTCGCCGTCGTAGGAGAGGGCGGAGTCGGCGATGCTCAGGCCCGAGATGTCATCCGCAGTCAGCGTGACCCGGCGAAACTGCTCCGACTGCAACCCGACAAGGCCCGCGACCCAGGCGTCGGGGCCATTGGCGCGAACGGTTTCCACCCGCATCGGCTCACTGAACAACGGGCCGGTGACGATCTGTCCTTCGCTCAGGGGAGCGTCACCACTCAACGGCCAGGTTCCTTCATGTCCAATCCGTCATACCCAAGCGACTCGGGCCGGAAACGGGCAGGTCTACCATGGATGGCACATCCCGAACATCGTTGGGACAATCATTCATCCTGTTCTGCTCTTTCCTCTGTGTCGTTCGGCCCGATGGCATGCGATTCCGTCCATTTATCGATTTCTCCTTTTCTGAAACGCCAGGACCCCCGACCTTGAATGCCGGAACATCTCCCTGAGCGACCAACCGATAAATCGTACGCTCCTTGACCTTCAGGTACTCGGCCAACTCGCGCACGGTCATAACGTCGGTGTCGGCCATCAGCCGTCCTGCCTCTCAACTGAGCCCGCTAATCTCAAGAAAGTGAAAATAATACAAAATTGGCAAGTTGACGAGAGCTTATCTCGGCTGTCGTTCCTGTCAGCCCCAAGAGGGTCAGCTTGCAGATCGTTGGCCGTCGCCCCGCCGGCACGATCGCGACGCCGTACAGCAGTTCGGCCTCGCTGAAGCCGTCAGGCACAGCTCTTCCGCGTCCCGACCGGCAATCCACGCCGCGACGGCAGGGGACGATGAAAGCCGCATCAGTTCGGACGCGACATTCGTGTCTATGACATACATCCGGCCGGCTCAGGAGAAGTCCGGCGGATTGCGCATCGCGGCCCGCAAGCGCGGCCGCGTTTTCACGTCGTCATCTAGATTGCGGATCGTGATTCTCGCCATGCCCGCGATCGTCCGCCCGCTGGTCGGCTGCATTCTATGAGTGACTGCGATGCAATCAAGACACCGGCGCGCGACACCCTGACCGGAGAGGCCACACCGGTGCCGTGTCGGGCGACATCCGTATAGCCCGCCGTTCAGCCGCGCCTCCGCATTGCCGCGCGCCGTCGAGAGTGGAGGGCGTGCCGGAAGCGGGGCGGCGGTGGGCGTCCCCGAGGATGGCGCCGCCGTCGTTCCCACCCACGGCAGGACGGAGACGGCACGATGAATGCAGCAATGGCGGTTCCCGGCAACACCGCGGCGACCTTTCTGGTTCACCTCTTCGGAAGTGGCCAAGCCGACGAGAAATACGTGGTCGAACGGTTCAAAGCTCACGCCGACGGCGATATCCGCCCCTGGCCCGGCGAGACGCCGGCGAAGGGCAACGGGCGCCGGGCGAGGTGCGTCACCGCCACGCTCAAGGGGGTCAGGGACATGCGCCCCGCCCGCACCGAGATCATCGTCTGCACCGGGCTTCGCACCCGCGGCGGCCAGCAGCTCTGGGGCGACCTGGCGCCCTCCCTGTGGCACGACCGCCGTCAGCACGGCTGAGCGGCGATCCTGACGGACGTCCGGCCGACCAGCTGTCCACGGACTAAAGCCGGTGTGTCTCGTGATCAAAACTCATAATGCATTGTAATATAGCAAGAAATTAACCCTTCTTAGGGAGGCCATTTCGACAAGAGTACAGTATCCATCATCAAACCGAATGCGAGATTTTTCAATAGCAGGACGTACAGTGGTTGCCCTAGGCAGCTGATGTCCATTTTGCCGCCCGAACCCTGGCAACCGTTCCGTGTATCCATGGACCGGACCGGCCCAAGGCTGCGCTTGGTGCGCCCAGATGACGGATCTCTGCGCACTCCGGGCATTGACTACCTCTCTTGGGACGGCTGAGCACGGATTCTCGGAACGATTGCCCGAACCCTCGGTGGTCATTCGGCCGACCCGTGGAAGTTGACCTCGTTCGTGGGTGAGATCGCTAAGTCGTTGCTACCATCTAGTCGGATTCAAGGAAGGCCACACCACTGCCCGTCTGGGCGATTGCCTCATTACGGAACAAAGTCCAACGCGTATGGATCAGTTGTGGCGAGCTGTCAAGTGAGGACGACCGTGAGCAAACGCGGGAGCTATCGGCGCGGAGGGTCCCTGCACGGCGTGGCCGCAATTGCTGTCGGCCTGCCACATGGACAGGAATGAACCTTTACCGAATCCAAGCGGAACTCGCGTCGGGGGGTCAACCGCCAGAGTTGACGACAGGTCCGCCAACATTCACGCTGACGCAAGGCATCGTGGCGATGCCTTCTCAAGTGGCCTGGGCAATGTTTGACAATCCAGGTCGCAGGAGTAGAACTCGTAGAGGAATAGTAGACGCGAATGGTGCCAACCGAAGAAAGGAGTCCTTATTTGCTTGCAAGGACCCCTCCGAAGGGAATCACAATTTGAGAATCAACAATGAAGCAATGCTCCTGGGTTACAAGACTACCTCTCACCGAAAGTCAGACAGACCGAGTACGCCGTCCATGCAGAGACGGGCGGAGCCTATAGAAGCAGATACGATTTGGACGACGCGAACTCAGCATTGATGGAAAATGACCCCTGTGTCGATAAATCAAAGCTTGTCAATAGACGAACATTTGCTTGATCAGCCGATTGTTAACGACGATCAGGATGTCCTCGGGTACGGTGAGCTCGCCGTCACGCTGCGAGCCATCATTCTGTCCCAATCCAACACTTCTACACTGGCCGTGGGTATTGACGGACCGTGGGGCTCTGGCAAATCGAGCATTCTTAAACTATTGCGCAAAGAGTTAGAGGAAAGAGATCAGCAGAGTTCTTCTCAAGGCGTAGGGTTGATAGTTGTTCCATTTTCTCCGTGGCTGATTTCCAACCGGACAGCGTTGATTTCCGAATTCTTCGAACAACTGGACAAAGCCATAGACACGGCCTCTCGAAGAACACGACTTCTTCACTCCTTTGGTGACAGAAGACAATTTCGCAAGTGGCTTAGAATGAGAAGACGTTTAGTTGGTAAACATATTCGGTCAACTCGAAAAGCGATGAGCCGCTTTGCAGGATTAACGACTCTTGCTTCTACCGCTGCGTCAGCGGTTGACCCTACGTTAAATGCTGCCGTAGTCGCTAACCTGTCGGGTCGTCTAGGAAGAGCAATAAAGCCCGGTGAGCGCTCTCTTGAAGAGTTGAAATCTAACCTTGTTCGATGTCTACGACAAATTGCCAACGCAGATAGCAGCTTTCGCATTGTTGTTGTTATTGATGACTTGGACCGTTTGGACCCTGAAGACGCGCTTGAAGTGCTGAGATTGGTGAAAACCGTGGCAGACTTTCCCGCCATAACATATTTTCTCGCATATGATCGTCCGGCCTTGGCCGCTTCAATTTCGGAGAATGCGCTCATAAAGGACGGTAATGCATACTTGGAGAAGATAATTCAATTCTCTTTCAAGGTGCCACCCCTGGAGCCATTTCGGTTGCGACGGTGGCTACGGGACGAGATCGACAAGCTCTTTCCAACAGCAATAGATGACGCATCGCCTCGGGTTCAGGTGGTGTTGGATGCTTGGGCTGGTCGCTTGCTGAGGACACCACGAGATGTAAAGCGCTTGCTTTTCTCTGTAAGAGCGCTTTGGCCGCGGTTGGAAGCGAAGGCTGATTTGTTGGACCTCATCTGGTTACAAATGGTGAAGGAGAAGGCGGCAGAACCCGATGCGGACCTATACTCGTGGGTGACGAGGTACCTTCAGTCTCTAGATGCGGTGGCAATTGGGGGACGAATCTCAGGCACGTTTGGGGATCAGAGTGAGCTAGTGAAAATACTTAAGACGCTAGGTTGGAGGGAATACAAAGACGAGGAGGGAATGGACTCGATCGATTTCCACTATTTGGACCGGCTGTTAGCCGGAGTCACGCAGGACAGCCTTGATGAAAATTCGACGGGACCGGGAAGATGGACGCACGAGATAGAAGCCGCAGAATTGGATCATTTTCGAGAGGAGCGCCGTCTGTCGTCACCGTGGCATTGGCGGCTCTATTTTGCTCTTGATCCTCCGTCTCATGCAGTCACAGACGATGAGTGGGCAGCATTGAAGGCAGGTGCCATGGTTTCGGTGTCGAAACTAAACGAAGTGATTCGAGACTTAATATCTCTTGGATCGTCGGTTGGGCGCGATGTAGGCGATCAAGTCGTCAGTCGGGTGATTTTTGATGCAAGAAACAGGGCGATCAAAGAGCCCGTTCGTTGGCTTAAGGCCGTGATTGCGAACGCCGAAATGCTTAAGGAGACGTCGAAGGTGGAAAGACAGTTTGGCTTCGACAAAGAGTTCGACATTCGGGTCAAAGTAATGACGAGAGAGATTTTTCGTATTGTAAATGAGGAGCGCCGGGGTGAAGCAATACGCGTTTTGTTTTGTGAAGGCAGCAACTTGGGTGTTAGCGCAGCTATACTTCGTGAGCAGTTCGCAGCTATGGGAAGTGGAGATAGCGCTGATATGGACAGAGTGTATCTGACTGAGGAAGAGTTGAAGACCGCCGTAAAGTGTCAAACAGACCAATTCGAGTTGTTGAAGCCAGAGGAGTTGGTAAAGTTGTCATCACCCTACGACGTCCTGTATGCGTGGAAGGAAGTAACGGGATCGTCGGACGGACCGGAAGGTTTGTTGACATTAGCATGTGAATCCGACGAAGGTCTATTGGATACTCTAGGTGACCTGAAGTATGTGAGTAGTAGCGAGCAGAATAATATCCCACATGTGCCAGCACATTTTCTTAAGAACTTTGTTGACGTTGAAGCAGTCAAGTCCCGCCTTGAATGTTTGGCAAGCGCCGAAGGGAAACACTCCATGAGGGCGCAAGAGTTATTGAAGGTGTGGTGGTCAGGAGGCTAGGAAGAAGGCAGGGGAGGGAGAGTTGGCGGCGGTGCGAAACTCGCCAAAGCGTGCCGTGTGGGGGAAGGCGAAGCCCTCTCTCGCAGACAACGAATCTGGCGCGTATCCGGGGGGTGGTGGCATTACGAGCAACGGGGTTGATCTGGCTCTCGAAGAGTTCAATCGCATCGGTCTGGATGCGATGCTTCGAAAGTACGGAGGGGGACGATCGACCAGATGGCTCGTTGAAGTGGGAAACCGGCGGTACGACCAGAAGCTGATCGCACGCGCAGCACACGTGCACGAGGGATTGGGGGAGCTGCCGCCACGTGGACCTGGTCGATTCCACGCCAACGAGTCCAGACTCCATCTTTCCGAGGTGCTGGGCTACAGCATCGTGGAACGGATCAAGGCGACGAATGCGAATCTCGGAAGCCCGCGGGCAACCGAACCACTTGCACGTTGGCTAGTCGGTGCGGCGGCACATCACACAAACCTCACCTATGGAGAGGCTGCTTCAAGGTTGGAGAAGGAATGCGGGTTTGGTCGAATATTCCCGGCCGTCAGAATGGGTGTGGTCGTGGGGGAGATGCAGTACCGGATTCTAGAGTTGGATGAGGATGCCCCTTTGCTCAATGTGCTTCTCGTCCGAAACGACACTGGGGAACCCGGAGACGAGGCTCGCGAATTCCTAGCAAACAGGAACCCCGCCGAGATTCGGCTCGAGGAGGAAGGCGTTCGAACTTCGCATCCCGAACTTTGGACCGAACTAGTGATGCAGGCTGCTGAGGAGGTCTATCGGTTTCCCGATTGGGATGCGGTGTACGGGGAATTGTTTGGGAGATATGTCCCTGATCCTCAATGTACGCCCGCAGAGGATAGTCGATCTCCACGAGGTGGCGGTGGCGAGGGTGCCAACCATAGAGCTCTTCGAATATGGGTTATGCGACATCCCAAGAGAATCGGAAGGCGTTTTGGATCCGCCAAGGTGGAAACAGAAAAGGAACTTCTTTCAGGTGATCGTGTTGACATCGTGTTTACCACGGCAAGGGAACTTCTTGCCATTGAGGTCAAATCGCGGGATTCGAATTGGTACGATCTTCGACGCGGCATTTTTCAGTGCATAAAGTATCAGGCGGTGCTCCAAGCACAGGAACAATCCGGTAGATCAGTAAATTCGTTGCTCGTCAGTGAGTGCCGGCTATCGGCCGACCTGACCCGGCTCGCGAAAGATCTAGGTGTATCGTACTCGCAAGTAAATTTGCGCGGCTGAAATTCGACCGTGGCAGCCCAGTGGGAACGCTGCAAGCAGCCTATGCTGCTATGCTGCGCAGGCTAGAAGTAAGGCGGCAGCACACACGTACGTTCAGAAAATAGTGGGAGACGGTCTATGCGGTCCTGGGAGAAGGCGGGGATGACTTGGATTGTGGATATGGATGCGCTCCCGTTCGACTTTCCTACTCATCGTCATGACGCAGTGTTCTGGGAGCGTCTGGGGCGCGCCGTGGCGACCTACGGGTTCTTGGAGGAGATTCTGGGGAAGGCAATCTATTCCTTCACCGCGACGAGACGCTATGAGGCGACAGAAATCGATGCAGCGTTTGAAAAATGGTTGCCGACGCTGGAGAGAGCGCTGACGAATCCCTTGGGTAATCTTATTGATCAATACGGTAAATCTGTTCGCGAACATCCAGATGCAGTTGTAGAAAACTTAGATGTTCTGCTTGATCACCTACGAAAATCCGCAAGGCTTCGAAACGTCTTGTGTCATGGGTCTTGGTCAGCACCCGACGAGAATGGTGCATCTGTTCCCCTGTTCGTCGATCAGAAGCTGAATGTCTTCGACGCTCCAATTGACTGTGAGTTCTTGGATCAGGTGCAGCGCCACGTGGCCGAAGTTTCGTGCGCGGTTATCAGTTCGGTCACCCAAATGGGCTGGCAGTTTCCTGGTTCCAGTGATCCAGACCCATCGTTTCAGAGGTCGCTGCAGGACTGAAATCCTCAGATTCCCAAGGTGCGATCAGAGCGGCTGGTCGCGATGCAGACGCGAGTTCGAGACGGCTGCGGAATCTCACCAACGTAGCCGCCCATTCTCACCATGGTAGATACTATGGGGCTAGCGACGGGTTCGTGACGGTCTCGTCGTTTTAGTTCATCCCCGAACAGGAGAATCCCCATGTCATCAGGTGATGGCCTCAACCACTCTTTCGTCCCATTTGAGGAAGATCAAACGCTTGTTGCAGTGATCGACATGAGTTTGTCGAGCTGGGTTATCTTCGGTCTGGTTCCCGGCTTCCGACGCCGTCCGGAGAAGAAGCTCGGCGCTGATGAAGCGGGTCTGCTGTCGCTGTTGTACCGGTGGCGCGACGAGGCTGAACGGCATGAGCGGTCTATTGAACGTATCTGCGTTGGCTTCAAGGCGGACCGGGATGGGTTCTGGCTGGCTCGCTGGCTGGACCGCCAGGGGATCGAGGCTCAAGTCATTCATGCCAGCAGCATCCCCGTGAAGCAGGAGCAGCACCGCGCGAAGACGGACCGGCTGGATTGCCGGCTTCTGATGCGCACATTCATCGGCTGGCTGCGTGGCGAGGCCGAGCACCGCCGCATGGTCGTGGTTCCTTCGATCGAGGCAGAGGATGCCAAGACCCCGCACCGGGAAAGGGTCGCGCGGTCGCGGGAGTGCACCAAGGTGATCAATCGAATGAAGGCGACGTTGGCGCGCCTCGGCATTCGTGACTTCAAGCCGGATTTGAAGAAGGCGGCCAACAGGCTAGACGAGCTGCGCCTGCCCACCGGCGAGGCAGCTCTGTTGCAAACTTTGCGGGGAGTAGAGACGCGGTTGGGGAAGTCGGGTTTGCGTCAGGTTCCTGCGATGTCCAGACGGTCCTGTAGCAAGGCCACTGCCACGGTCAGCGCGCCCGGCCCGAGGCCGAGGGCGCGCTCGATGAGCCTGGCCTCGCCGACGATGCCGCCTTCCAGGGCGAAATGCCGGGCCGGGCCCCTTCGCAATGCCCGCATGACCTCGAAGCCCTTGATCGTGGCATAGGCCGTCTTCAGCGTCTTGAAACCACGTACCGGCCGGACGAGCAACTTGAGCTTGCCGTGGTCGGCCTCGACGACATTGTTGAGATATCTCGCCTGCCGATGCCTCGTGCCTGTGGGACATTTCCCCTCGGCCTTCAGCTCCGCGATGGCAGCGGCGGAGGTCGGCGCCTTGTCGGTATTCAGAACCTCGGGCCACTCCCACTCCTTCAGCCCCTTCAGCGCCTTGCCAAGAAACCGCGTCGCTGCCTTGGTGTGACGGGTCGCCGAGAGATAGAAATCGATCGTGTTCCCGAGCTTGTCGAGCGCGCGGTACAGATAGGCCCACCTGCCGCGGACCTTGTCGTAGGTCTCGTCGACCCGCCAGCTCGCCGACTGCGGGTGGCGCCATTGCCAGCGCAGCCGCTTCTCCATTGTCGGAGCGAAGTGCTGCACCCAGCGATAGATCGTCGAGTGATCGACCGCGACGCCGCGCTCAGTCATCATCGCTTCAACGTCGCGGTAGCTGACACCGTAGCGGCAGTACCAGCGTACTGCCCAGAGCACGATCTCCCCCCGGAAGTGACGTCCCTTGAACTCGTTCATGCCTCAACCCCGCTCCACCTGGCCCGGACAGTCACCCCGGTGGTTGTGCCACCACGAACTCAACGCCCAGCCCAACACGAGAAAGTTCCCGGGACACGAGCAAGTCTTCGATCACGCTTGTCGTCTCCTCGTCAATCCCGGGACGCTCCACCCGGCTCGCCCTCCTCGCCTGAATGCTTTGCCGGATGCGCTGCACGGACTCCCGAAGCTGCCATGGGACCAGCTGAAGAACCTC
>Ga0209543_1003331_pt1 | contig 10238 bp, 10 predicted proteins | sample MesohylFT_FD_187296 | JGI IMG/M metagenome (GOLD analysis project Ga0209543, IMG submission 187296) | Host-associated microbial community of the marine sponge Aplysina aerophoba from Gulf of Piran - sponge mesohyl, lysed by freeze-thaw... | ecosystem: Host-associated > Porifera > Sponge >...
ATGCGGATCAACTCCGGTTCGGAGTGGAAGTGGATCTTCAGGACGCCACCCCCCTGGCGGCGACGCTGGATTTCGACTCGAGTCTGCAGTCTACGCGTTAACCGCTCAACTGCATCCGCGGTGTGCGGATCGCTCTCTGGAGCAGCTTTTCGGCGCCTTGTGGCGGTCTTTCGCCGCCCGCTGGCCGCGATGCGCTCCAGTTCGCGCGCACTGAGGGACTCGCGCTCAGCGCGGGCGCCGAGTTCGACCTGACTCCGTTCGTCGCCGAGCGCCAGCAAGGGACGAGCCTGTCCGGGGGTCAGCGCTCCCGATCGCAACTGCTCCTGCACCGGGTCAGGCAAGCGAAGCAGCCGAAGGGCATTCGCCACGGCGGCCCTGCTGCGGCCCACGCGACGAGCGACTTCCTGCTGCGAGAGGCCGAACTCGTCGCCGAGCGACCGAAAGGCCTCCGCCTCTTCCAGCGGGTTCAGATCGGAGCGCTGGAGGTTCTCCACCAGAGCCAGCTCCAGCAGTTCCCGCTCGTCGTCCACGTCCCGAAAGACGACCGGCACCGTCTCCAGCCCCGCCTTCCGCGCGGCCCGCCAGCGACGCTCGCCGGCGACGATGCGGTACCGGCCTCGCGAATCCGCGTCTCCGGTGACGACGAGAGGCTGCAGCACGCCAAGCTGCCCGATCGAACTCGCCAGTTCGGCCAACTCCTCATCGTCGAAGCGATCACGGGGCTGCCGGCTGTTCGGCTCGAGCTGCGCGACCGGCAACTCGCGTTCCGGGCGCGGCGAGGCAGGAGAACGGGCGCCGCTGTCGGCGAACAACTCATCCAGTCCCCGGCCGAGGCCCCGCCGTCTGCTACTCATGCGACTCCGACGGCGCGATCACGGGCGGCGAGTTGCAAGTTCCTGCGCCAGAGCCAGATAGGCTTGGGCACCCTTGCTCTTGATGTCGTATTGGAGAACCGGCATTCCGTGACTTGGCGCCTCGGCCAAGCGGACGTTGCGTGGAACGATCGTATCGCAGACGATCGACCCGAAGTGCTTCCGCACCTCCCTGGCGACATCTCGGGACAGGTTTGTCCGATCGTCGTACATCGTGAGGATCACACCGGCGATCGCCAAGTCCGGCCGACCCAGTTCCCGCACTCGCTGAACGGTCGCCATCAGTTCGCTGATGCCTTCGAGCGCGAAGTACTCGCACTGCAGGGGCACGACGACCGCGTCCGCGGCATGGAGAGCGTTCAGGGTCAGCCGGCCCAGCGCTGGTGGACAATCCACGAAGATGCGTTCGTACTCGTGGCCGAGACTCCCGAGCGACGACCCAAGCCGCCGTATCCAGTCGCGGTCGCGCTGCAAACCGAGTTCCGCTCCCACCAGGTCGCGGTTCGCCGGCAGCAGGTCGACGAAGGGAAACCCACTCGGAACGATCACGTCCGCGGCTTCGGCCTCGCCCGAGAGCACTTCGAACAGGGTCGGCCGTCGGCCCGACCAGCCGAGACCGCGGCTCGCGTTCCCCTGCGGGTCACTGTCCACCAGCAGCACGCGCCGCTCCAGGGCACCGAATGCCGCCGCCAGGTTGATCGCCGACGTCGTCTTGCCCACGCCACCCTTCTGGTTGGCTACCGCGAGAAGATCAGCCACGACGCAAGGGCCGCAGGCACAGAATCCGCCGGTGCTGGCTGTTGGGCAGACTGATCTCTTCTTCCACGGCACAGGTCTCCACCAGGCCGGACCCGAGCTGCCGGCCCACCCAGACAACGAGGCGCCCATCACCGGGCAGAGCCTGGACCAGGCGCGTCATCGTGGCCTCCGGAAGCCGAAGACCCCGAATCGTCGCGCACTCTACCGCCCCTGCGAGCCCCGCCGCGAGTTCGGCGTCAAACCGGTCCCGAAGGACCCGCACGCGAGGAAGATCAAGCTCACGCACCGCCTCGGCGAGGAAGGCCGCCTTCCGTTCCCGGGCCTCCACCAGGGTCACCGGCCGCTCCGGATGAAGCGCCGCCAGCACGAGACCGGGAAACCCCGCGCCGCTACCGACATCGAGAAGGCGGGGCTCACCGTTCTCCGCATGTTCCGAGGCCCGCCAGAACCTCCGAGCCGCCGCCGACTCCGCGTAGTGACGCCTAACCCAGTCCTCCGGCCCCGCCTCCCCGACCAGGCGAACCACCCGGTTCCACCGCTCCAGGAGCTCCGCATGCCGCACCAGCCGGTCAATCGCCTCCGACGCCAGCTCGCCACCAAACTCCCGGCGAAACAGATCCGCATGTTTCACGTGAAACACCTCAAGACGCTCACAACCCGACAGTGCCACTGTTTCACGTGAAACACAGTCTGCCCCACCCTCCGGGGCCAGCAACCCGCCAACTCCTTCCGCCGAATCCCTCGTCTGACCAACGGCCCGCCGTCTCCCCGGTAGATCGCGATGTATCTCTGCAAGGACTGACCGCTCCTATCGTCCGCGAAGGCTAACCCTTCAAAGCGCCGGGCCAACGCCCGCCTCAGCTGGCTCACCTACGCTTCAGCCAATCCGCCGCCAACAAGGTAGGTCGCTCAACGACGCAAACCGTGCGCGCCCCTTCCCTTTCCACCCCCGCCCGCCCGGACCCCCAAGAAAGGGAGAGGCCTCCGGCCTCGCAATCCACCTCCGGTCGCGACCGCTCCGCGGCGCCGTCCGAAAGCCGACGAGGACGTCGGCGCACCCAGTCCGGAGCACCGGACGCCGACGCCCCCACACCAAGCGACGCCATCCCAGTCAGCCCTCCGGCACTGGGTACGCCGACGTCCCCGTCGGCCTCTGAAAGAAACAGCGCGAGGCGCAGCCTCGCTCCTTTCCTTCTGAAGCAGCGCCAGGTGCGCCCGACCGTCGACGACCCCAGTCTCCCGCGGAGGTCGTGGGGTGTGTCCCTGGAAGGCCAACGCCCTCCAGCCAGCTACGGGACCGGGGCGCAGCCGGCCGCAGCGAGCGCTATCCCTTCACTCACCAAGAATGCGCGAACCCGGGGGCGCGAACCGCGCCACCCGCGAACCAGTCCGTGCGCCCGTCAGCGGGCGCACGGATGGCGCCGCCCCTGGGACCCTCTCCCCTCCGGTCCCAAAAAGCTGGCGGGTGCCACCGGCGACGCCTGGCGACCCGAAAGACACACCCCACGACCTCCGCGGGAGACGGCAAAGCTAGACGCTGCTGATGTTGACGCGTTTGAAGTAGCCGTTGCCGTGGCTTTCCGTCTCGACGTCGGGGTCGTCGGCGAGAGTGATGTGGACGATGCGGCGGTCGGCCGGGTTCATCGGCCGCAGAGTGCGCGTACCGCCGCGGGAAACGACCTCCTCCGCCACGCGGCGCGCGAGACCTCTCAGGCGCTCTTCCTTCCGCTGCTGATAGCCGCCGCTGTCAAGGTGGCACGGCACGATGCGGCCCAACCTCCCGTACATCACCCGCGGTAGAAGGTGCTGGAGCGCGAGGAGAACCTGACCCTCGTCCTCGACCAACAACTCCTGGTCCACTCCCTCGATCTCGACCTCCAGCCGCCCGTCGGCGAGGACCATGTCCGCAGAGACCTCGAGGTCGGCCAACTCGAGCAGTTGCCGAAAGGCGCTCCGGGCGATCTCCAGGATCTCCTCCGCGTCCGGGTCCGGTTGATCCGATCCCTCGTCCGTCGCCGAAACCTCCACCGGCGCCTCTTCCTCGAGGCCGGGCGTCTCCTCCTCGAGACTGGCTGTCTCCTCCTCGAGGCCGGGTGTCGCGTCTTCGGAAGCCGAGGGTGTAGGCCCTGCGGGGGATTCCTCGACCGCCGCCTCCTGACGGGTTTCGATCTCGGCCTCCTCCCCGGCGCCCGTTCCGACCTGTTCCGGATCGACCCGGATCACGACGCGACGGCGCTTCACGAAGCCGTGTCGTTTCTCCACCCGATCAAACACCACCTGATCGGGTGGCACCCCAAAATGATTCGCGGCCGCCAACACGGCCCGAGCCTCCGTTTCGCCCGAAAAGAACACGCTATTCGTGGTTGCGTTCATCAACTCCCGTCCTGCCTCACTTCTTGGTTTCGGCCGCCTGCGCCGCCACTTCGCCGCCCAGGTAGCCCGCCTTCTTCAGCTTGTTGTAGACCCCGGTCTGCACGATTCCCAGCAGATTGTTCGTCAGCCAGTAGAGGACCAGTCCGCTCGGGAAGCTGAACGAGAAAATCGTGAACCAGATCGGCATCGTGTTGATGATCAGCTTCTGGGTCTTGTTCGCGGGCGGCGGCAGCATCCGCTGCTGGAGGAACTGCGAGGCGCCCATGACCAGGGGCAGCACATAGATGGGATCCGGCAGCGCCAGGTTGTGGATCCATCCGAGCCACGACGCGTCCCACAGCTCCACCGCCTCACTCAGGAGCCGGAAGAACCCGAAGAACACCGGCATCTGGAACAGGATCGGCAGGCAACCGCTGGCGGGATTCACGCCCTCCTCGCGAAACAGAGCCTGAATCTCCTCGTTCATCTTGCGCTGCACGTCCATCCGCGGGCGGCCCTTCCCGTCCTTGAGCTTGGGCCGGTACTTCGCGCGGATCGCCTCCATGCGCGGATTCAGCTTCTGGATCCGCTGCATGGACACCTGGCTCTTGTGGGTCAGCGGGAACAGCACCAGGCGGATGAGCACGGTCATCAACACGATGCTCCACCCGTAGTTCGCGACGACGTTGTCGTAAATCCAGCGTAAACCGAACTGCAACGGGCGCGAGATGACACCGAAGAAGCCGTACCGCACGGTCTTCTCCAGTTCCACGCCCATTGTCTTCAGGGCGTCGTACTGTTTGTCCCCGAAGTACGCCCGTCCCGCGAGTTCGCCGCCCGACGAGCGCAGAACCAGCATCAGGTCTCTTGTCAGGCCCGCTGTGGCAGCGTCCGCTGCCTCGAACATGGCGAAGCCGCCCAGGTTGCCGTCGATCTCCTCCAGGTTCGCGACGGGCCGCGCCTGAACGGTTCCCCGGGCGCCAGCCGGGATCACCGCAGTGATGAAGTACCGGTCCTCGAGCGAAACCCAGCGGGGATTGCCTCCCAGATCGAACGGATCTTCCGCCTTGCGAGGTTCCAGCGACTCCAGGTCGCCATCCACGAACCAGGTCGCCGCGCGTCGCTGCTGGCTCGAGAGCCGGCTCTCCAGCTCGTCCACGGTCGGATTCCGGATTCCCGGACCCAACACCAACCCCCAGGAATCGCCGGGCGACTCGATCTCGTACCGGAAGGTCAGACCCCCGGTCTGAACCGTGTTTCTCGGAATGTGGAACGTCTTTGTCGCAACACCCAGGTCACCGCTGTAGCGGAAGCTGAGCCGCGTGTCGCCATCTTCGGACGTCCGTTCGACGACGAACAGCGCGTCATTCAGCGCCGAACCGCGCTGCGAGCCCTGGAAGCCGAACGGATAGGGCTGGCCGGCCTCGCGCCTCCGCACCAGCTCCACCGGCTCCCCCCCGTTCGGCCGGCGCAGCTCGAAGGACAGCAATTGGGCGCCGCGGTTCGTGAACTCGAGCGTCGCGTTGCCCGACTCCAACACCACGCGCTGCTCGGCGGCGGCCTCTGCCCTTTCCACCACCGCGGGCGGCGAAGGAGTCGGCGCCGTCCCTCCACTCGAAACCGGAGGTGCCGAACTCGGCTGAGCCGAGGCTTCGCCGTCCACCGCCTGCCCGGTTTCGCGGATTGCAACCGGCGACTGCTCCACCGGCGGCGGCGGCGCGAAGAGAAACTGCCAGAGGAGCAGAACGCCCAGGGAAAGGACGGCCGCCAGTAGAAGTCGTCGGCTATCCATCAGCCGCGGCCCTCATCTCGATGGGCCGCCTGAAACCGCGCAAAAGCCGCACCTGCAGGCGGCAGATCGATGCCTCCGCGGCCGAGCGGCTGGCAGCGCAGAACGCGGCGGACCGTGAGCCAACTCCCCGCCAACAGGCCGTGGCTCCGCAGAGCGATCTGCCCGTACTCCGAGCAGGTAGGGCTGAACCGGCAAGCGCGCGGCAGCAGCGGCGACAACCACCGCTTGTACCCGCGCAGCAGCGCGACGGCGGCCCGGACGGGGAGGTTCATCGCCGCGACCTGCGGCGGGAGCGACCGGCCTTGCGCCGGGCTACCGCCCGAAACAGACGATTCAACTCGCTGTAGAAACGGCTACGGTCGGTCGCGGCCGCGGCGGTCTTCAGATGGACCACGACGTCCACCGCGGGCAGCAGATCCCGGTTGACCTGCTGACGGTAGTGCTCGCGCACGCGCCGGCGCAGCCGGTTGCGCACCACGGCACCGCCCACCCGCCGGCTGGCCGTTAGCCCGAGCCGCGGATGGCCGACGTCATTCGCCCGCACGTGGAACACCGCGATGTCGCCGTGCAGACGACGGCCCCGGCGATAGACCCTGCGATAGTCGCGGCTCGACCGGATACGCTCGACTGCCGGTGCGACATCGGGGTCGCATCGCGGGCTGCTCGATCGGCCCAACGTCAGACCGTCAGGCGCTTGCGGCCCTTGCGGCGCCGGCGGGAGAGAATCGCCCGCCCATGCCGCGTCCGCATCCGGGAGCGGAAACCATGCTTCTTCTTGCGACGCCGGTTGTTCGGCTGGTATGTCCTCTTCACGTTCTTTCCTTCCTAGGGTGCGGGTCGGTGGAGCAATGGCGGAGAGGGTGGGATTCGAACCCACGGACCGCTTGCACGGTCAACGGTTTTCGAGACCGCCCCATTCGACCACTCTGGCACCTCTCCTCGTTCGTCGCCCCTCCGGCGTACTCCGCCTTCTCCTGCCCCGGAATGGCGGAGAGGGTGGGATTCGAACCCACGGTAGAGTTGCCCCTACACATGCTTTCCAGGCATGCACCTTCGACCACTCGGTCACCTCTCCACTACAAATTCGATCGCCCGCTCGACCGTAGACGCCGGAAGAACGAGCGCAACAATTCTGAGCTCTCCTCCGCCAGGACGCCGGAGCATACCGTGATTTGGTGATTCAGTCTCGGCTCACGGACGAGATCCCCGACCGAGCCGCAGTAGCCACCCTTCGGATCCCGCGCCCCGAATACGAGCCGGTCGATGCGGGCGTTGACCATGGCGCCGGCGCACATGGCGCAGGGCTCCAGGGTGACGTAGACCGAGCAACCCTCCAGCCGCCAGTCCTGCTGCCGCGCGGCAGCCTGGGCCAGCGCGATCATCTCGGCATGCGCCATCGGATCGCCCCAGGACTCCCTGCGGTTGTGGCCCCGACCGACGACCTCCTCATCCCGCACGACGACAGCGCCCACCGGGACCTCTCCGGCGGCTGCCGCGAGACGGGCCTCGTCGAGGGCCGACTCCATGGCCGTTCGATCGTCCAATCTGGCGCCAGCGTCCACTCGGCGAGCTACCGTAACAGCCGTCCCCTTTCGCGCCGATCAACCGGCGCGGGCTGCTACCATGCATCCCGATCCTCGCCTCCACGCCGTGGCGCGGATCGAGAGGTGACCGAAGGGTTCGGGCCCTGTGTATCGACCGGCCCCGAACCTCGTCAGGCCCGGAAGGGAGCAGCGATAGGGTGTTCGTTTCGAGGGCGCAGTTCAGCCGGAACCCTTCAGTGACTTCTCTGTCCCGGTCGGCGATGAGGCCGTCAAGATCGACCGACGCGGTCTCGGCGCCGGCGCGATCCGTCGCGCGACTCCTCCTCCGGGCTGGCAGGTAGGCCATGGCGTACCAGGCGCTGGCGCGCAAGTGGCGCCCCCAGACGTTCGCCGACCTGGTCGGGCAGGAGGCGATCGTGACCGCGCTGGGGAACGCGCTGCGCGAGGGGCGAATCGCCCAGGCCTACCTGTTCTCGGGCATCCGTGGCGTCGGCAAGACGACCGCCGCGCGCATCCTCGCCAAGGCCCTGAACTGCGTCGGAGAAGACGGTTCCACCACCGGCCCGGTCGCCGACCCCTGCGACAAGTGCCTCGTCTGCCAGGAAATCAGGCAGGGCGGAGACCTCGACGTGCTCGAGATCGACGCCGCCACCTACTCCAAGGTCGAACAGGTTCGCGATCTCACGGAGAGTCTCAAGTACGGCCCTGCTCGGGATCGCTACAAGGTCGTCGTGCTCGACGAGATCCACCGGCTGTCCAGACAGGCCTTCGACGCTCTGCTCAAGATCGTCGAGGAGCCGCCCGCCCATCTCACCTTCGTCTTCGCGACCACCGAAATCGAGATCGTGCCGGCGACGATCCTGTCCCGCTGCCAGGAGTTCCACTTCCGCCGCGTGCCCGCCAACCCGATGGTTGCCCACCTGACGAGGATCTGCGAGGAGGAGAAGATCGAGGCCAGCCGGGCAACCCTGCGCCTGATCGCGCGCGCCTCGGAAGGCAGCATGCGCGACGCGGTGGCGCTACTCGATCAACTCGCCACCTTCGGCGGCGGCAAGCTTGCCGACGAGGATGTCGGCAGGCTGCTCGGGGGAATCGACGCCGAGCTGCTGTCCAGTCTCCTCGAGGCCATCCTCGCCGGCGAGGGCGCGCGCGTCTCCCGGACGATCCGGTCGATCGAGGACGACGGAACCGACCCGCGGCAGGTGTTCACCCACTTCCTCGGATTCCTGCGCAGCGCCCTGCATCTGGCGCAGGGTCTCGACCCGGAGCAACTCGACCTGCCCGCCGAGGCCGCGACCGGACTCGAGCGGGTCGCGGCCGGCGCGGGCTACGAGAACCTGCTTCGGCTCCTGCACCTGTTGCTCAGCAGCGAGACCGTCGTAAGGCGCGCCGACGCTCCCGGCCTCGCACTCGAGGTCGCCCTGCTCCGCGCGGCCGAACTGCCGCGGCTGGTGCGGATCGAGCAGCTTGGCGCCGCTCTACCGAACCCTCCCGGCGCCGGCGCACCGCCACCAGAGCGCACGTCCTCCGCACCGGCCGGCCCCGGCGTTGGGTCGGACGCGGCCGGCGAGATCAGGCAGTTCCTCGCTTCGAACCATGCTTCGCTGGCCGGCCTGCTCGACTTCCACAAGGCCCACTTCGCCGTTCAGGGCAGCACGCTCGTCGTCACGGCCGTGCCGGCGCTCGATGACGCGCTACGCGATGAGGCGAAGGCCGGCCAACTGAAGGCCGCCGCACGCGCGGTCCTGGGGCCCGGAGCCGCCTGGAAGACGACCCCCGCCGCGCCGCGGCCGCCGGAAGACGACTCCGAGCCCGCGGCCGGCCCCGCAGCCTCCACGCCGGCGCCGGCGCGGAGAAACGCGCCCGCCGGCCAGGACACGCGGCCGCCAGCCAGCCGCACGCCCCCGCCGGGCGCCGAAGGCCGCACCGCCGCCGAGCAGGATCCGACCGTGCGCGCCGTGCTCGATATCTTCGGCGGCCGCGTGGTCGACGTCAGACCCCGAACCCACTGACTGCTCTAGAGCTCAACACCCGACAGGAACAACCGCGATGAACATTCAGAAGCTGATGCGACAGGCCCAGGAAATGCAGCAGCAGATGCAGCGTGATCTGGCCACGGCCGAGTTCACCGCCAGCGTCGGCGGCGGCATGGTCGAAGTGCGCATGAACGGCGAAAAGGAGGTGCTCGCCGTTCGCATCGATCCCGAAATGCTCGACCCCGAGGATGCGGACATGGTCCAGGACCTCGTGCAGGCCGCCGTGAACGAAGCCGGACGCAAGGTCAACGAGTACGTCGGCCAACGCCTCGGCGGCATGGCCGCCGGGATCCCCGGTCTGACCTGATGGCGGCAGATCCTCTTTCCAGCCTGGTAGAGGAACTGTCGCGCCTGCCGGGCATCGGCCCGAAGACCGCCCGGCGACTGGCCCACCACCTTCTCCGCGTCGACCGGACACGGGCGGAAGCGCTTGCCAAGGCGGTCATCGACGTCAAGGACCGCATGATCCACTGCTCCACCTGCCATCAGATCACCGCGGTGGATCCCTGTTCGATCTGCAGCGACCCGGAGCGCGACCAGTCCAAGCTCTGCGTCGTCGAGGAGCCGTTCAACATCGAACCGATCGAGCGCACCGGTGAGTTCCAGGGCATTTACCACGCCCTGCTGGGCTCCCTCTCGCCCCAACGCGGCGTCGGGCCCGACGAACTGACCGTCGCCTCCCTCCTCGACCGGCTCGACGGCGTCGAGGAGGCGATTCTCGCGATGAACCCGAACGTCGAGGGCGAAGCCACCGCCCTCTACCTCGCCGGCCTCCTGGGCAAACGCGGCGTACGCGTCACCCGGCTGGCCTTCGGCCTCCCCGTCGGCGGCGACATCGACTACGCCGACCAGGTCACCCTGGCCAGGTCGCTGGCCGGCCGCC
>Ga0209543_1003336_pt1 | contig 10223 bp, 12 predicted proteins | sample MesohylFT_FD_187296 | JGI IMG/M metagenome (GOLD analysis project Ga0209543, IMG submission 187296) | Host-associated microbial community of the marine sponge Aplysina aerophoba from Gulf of Piran - sponge mesohyl, lysed by freeze-thaw... | ecosystem: Host-associated > Porifera > Sponge >...
GTCGGTCCGTAGTTAAGCTTCAGCCATTATGCTATTAGTGTCAGCAAGGACCACTGTCTCGTCAGCATCGCCTCCGTCTGGCAGGTCGGTCTCCACCTCGCACACGTCTAGTTTGCCAGCAACCACGTCCGCAATCAAGCGTATGTGTTATTCGCCTGACAACGCGATTTGGCGGCAATTGCCGTCAATGGAAGTATTGATGTCGTCTGTGGAAGTTGCCTGCATATATTTCATCTGTTTGTGTTGGCGGTCATGACCGATATCTCGGCTCATCGGTTCCTTCAGGAACCAAGGTGCGCCGCCGACTATTCCGAATAATCCAGGGTCAGGCCGTGATGGTCGGTGAGCCGGAGGCGTTCGAGGCGCGCATCGGCCACGTCGAGTAAGCGGGGCCAGAGGATTTTGGCCAGGGTGGAGAGGGTAGCCGGCCGGGCAGCCAAGTCCGGGTGTTGGGACACGTTCGTGTCCGTGAGATGGTCGAGGACCTGCTCCCGGACCCGCTCATCCAACGCCGCGATGTTCATCACGCGACCCGTGACGGGGTCAATCGGGCCGCGCACCGTCACGTCCAGGGCAAGGGGCCAGGTTTCCTCGTGGGACGCATCGGTGTTTCGGCGCACCGTCAGGGCATACCGGCGAGTCAGCAGGGCCTCGGCCGGTTCCGCATTGTCCCGCGATGCCGGGCCGTTCGGTTGCTGGAGTTCGGCCCACAAGTTTTCTCCTTCGCACAGCCGTATCGATGCGATGTCCCGGGTTTCGGGGCGCTCGCGGAATTTCCGCCACAGCACCAGGGCCAGGTTCTCAGGGGTAGGCACGAGCCGTTCAAAGTAGGGCATATCGAAGTTGAGGTGTTTGTGGTCGAACTCTTCGAGTACGTCCGTCACGATCTGTTTCAGGTCGTACAGATTGATGATCATGCCCGTGACGGGATCGACCCGCCCGCCGAGGGTCACTTCAAGCAGATAATTGTGCCCATGCTCCTGGAAGCAGGGGCCGAAGACCTGTCTGTTGCGCTCCTCGTCCCACTCGGCGTTGAAATACCGATGGGAAGCGGAAAACTCGATCCGTTTCGTGAGGGTCGATCGTGCCATGCTCGAATGAAGGAAAACCGGCTCTGAAGAAAAAGGCCAAGCGTTCCGCCTGAGAGGCTGGAACCCTGGCCTTGTTGAGGTCGAATTCGGTGAAGTCAGGTGCTGAAGGAACTGCCGCAACCGCACGTGCTCTTCGCTTGCGGGTTCTTGATCGCAAACCCGGAGCCTTGCAGGCTGTCGACGTAATCGACTTCCGCGCCGCTCAACATGGGAGCGCTTTGCGAATCCACGATGACTTTGACCTCGCCTTTTTCAATCACCGTGTCGTCGTCATCCATTTTGGATTCAAAGGACATCCCATATTGATAGCCGCTGCAACCGCCGCCCTTCACGTAGATCCGCAGTCCGACGATGTCCTCTTCTTCGTCGTGAATCAACTCTTTGATTTTCTCTTCGGCAATTGGGGTGATCGTAACCATGAATCCCTCCGCTCATATATGAGATGTTCGTGTTTCCCGGATTCCGCAATCCAGAATGTTCTTCTCTTAGCAAGTAATCATAACCACCACCCCGGCGGTTGTCAATTTGTATCGAAAGAAAAATCAGAAAAACATCAGGCCTGCAGGTCCTTCAGCCACTCTTCCCGCAGGGCTGGTGGGACTTTCGCCTCTGCCCTGTAGTGCTCATGGGTAATCCTGATGCCGGCGTCGGCCCCATCCTCCGCAAGGGCTGTCAGAAAAGACGGAGGAACCGCAAACCGCACAAAGTGCACCGCACTGATTTTGTCCTCCTTGCTGTGACCGGCTTCAAAGTCGGCAAACACGGCCTGGTCGTTGACGGTGAGCGCCAGGGTGTCCGGCCGGTCGAAATGTTGGAAGGAATCCAGAATTTCCTTGATGCGCTCCTGAGCCGTAATCTCAATCATCAGGGTCGCGCTGAGTTCGCCCGTGCGGGGAAGCAGGGCATTGTACACGTCCAGCTCATCCTGAATTTTCGACGGTTCGAAAATGCGTTCGGCGCGAACCATCTCCTGGACTTGAAACAGCAGCGTCCGTCGATTCTCGAAGACCAGCGTGACCAGGGGACCGGCTTCGATCCGGCGTCGTTTTTTGAGAGCGATAATTTTCTGCCGAAACGTCGCGCGTTGCGCTTCGTAGTCCGCGTGGGAGAGAAGATCGGATGGCGTCAACGGATTCATGAGGGCAGGTTGTACGCGTCGCGAACGATTTGAATGGGATGCCGGGTTCCGTTGGCCGGGTTCGTCGCCCCGGCCTGATCGAGTTGCAGCGCCGAAAGAGGACAGTCCGACGCCACCAGGTCGGGCTTGCAATCGGAAACGGCGCGGACGGCCTTCTGCGCAATCTTCATCGACCGATCGAAAAATTCCACCTTGGCGCCCCAGGAGCCGTCGTGGCCGGAACATTTTTCAATCACCTCGACCCGGGCGCCCGTGAGTTCCATGAGCTCTTTGGATTTAAAGCCGATATTCTGATCACGCAAATGACAGGGCACCTGGTAGGCGATGCGCTTCGGCGTCAGCCTGAACTCCGTGGACAACGCCCCGTCTTTCTTGAGCCGCATCAGATATTCACAAACGTCGAACGTGCGTTCGGCCAACAAGGTCATGTCGCGCGTCGGCACCAGGTACGGATATTCCCGTTTGAACATGAGGCTGCAACTGGGCGTGGGAACGACGAGGTCGTACCCTTGTTGGAGATACGGCAGAAACAATCGCAAATGGTGCGTGGCCGTCTGCGCCATGGTCTCGGTATCCCCGAGATCAAAGGACGGCATGCTGCAACAGCGTTGTCCCCGGGGCACGACGACCTCCACGTTGTTCCTGACAAGCACCTGCACCGTCGCCTTCCCGATATCGACGGCCTGATAATTCACCATGCAACCCGGGAACAGCACGACTTTATGCTTGGCAACCGCGGGTTGCAGCGCCGGGCCGCGTGTGCGCCACCACGCGGGAAAATTTTCCCGGGAGAAGGCGAGCACCTGCCGGTCCCGGTGCAGGCCGATGACCGGTTCCAGCAGGGTCCGTATCCACGGTGTCGAGAGCATCCAGTTGGTCAGCGAGGCCGTCAGGCCGCCCAGTTTCCCGATCAGGTCCGTCTGAATCAGCAGGCGATCACGCAAGGACGCGCCCTGTTCCTTGACTCGTTGCTTTTTCCATGCGGCCATGAGACGCGGGAAATCGATCCCGTAGTCATGAGGCGGCGTGTACGGGCAGTGGTTGTAACAGAGCTTACAGTAATAACATTCCTTCTCGACCTGCTCGTAATCCGGGGCGGTCAGGCGGGAGACGTCGCTCTCATATTCGTCGATCCGGTCCAACAGCGTGTTGAAGGACGGGCAGAGGTTGAAACAGCGACGACAGCCGTCGCAGACGTCGAATATGCGGTTCGTCTCTTGGACGAGATCGTCCCGCGTCCAGTCAGAGGAAATGAGGTGCAGGCTCTTCAACGGAGATCGTCACGTTCTCGTTTCCCTTCCCCTCCTTTGCCTGCCCTGAGCGAAGTCGAAGGGTAAGGCGGGGCGAAGGGGAGGTAGAGGCATCTATTCCCCTCTTTTGTAAGGAGGGGTAGGGGAGGTAGAGGCATTTGCAGTCACCCGACGTTCGGACTCTACCCCTCCTGGCCTCCCCTTACAAAGGGGAGGGAAGAGAGAAGAAGGTCCGTGCGGGGCTCCTCCTCTCAGGCATTCTATCAACGGAGTGAACACATACAAGGCTTACGCGTTGCCTAACGATTCCAGCCCTTTGGTGAAACGGTTGGCGTGGGAGCGTTCCGCCTTGGCCAGGGTCTCGAACCATTCCGCCAATTCTTCAAAGCCTTCGTCCCTCGCGGTTTTGGCCATGCCCGGGTACATTTGCGTGTACTCGTAGGTTTCACCTTCAATGGCTGCCTTGAGGTTCGATTCGGTGTTCCCGATGGGTTCACCCGTGGCGGGGTCGCCGACTTCCTTCAGAAAATCCAGGTGCCCGAAGGCATGGCCGGTTTCGGCTTCGGACGTGTCGCGGAACAACCCACCGACGTCCGGATATCCTTCGATATCGGCGCGACGCGCAAAATACAGGTACCGGCGATTCGCCTGGGATTCGCCGGCAAACGCGGCTTTCAGATTGTCATGGCTTTGTGTGCCCTTGAGACTCTTGCTCATAAGATCCTCTTTCGTATGAATAGTGATGATGAAATGAACCGGAGCCGGCAACGTCTGACCGGCTCAAACAATGAATATGCTATCACGATAGTGTATTGCGCGTAGGGGCCGGCGCGTGCCGGCCCTCTTTCCTTACATGCCCAGGCTAAACGATCTGGTATATCCCAGGGAGATGCCGACTTCGTCAACGTCAAAATCGTTTGGCACATAGGCGGTGGCTTCAGTTGCCCCGTCACCGCCGGCGTAATCCATGCTCCAATTGGAATAGTGGATGCGCACGTCGAAGCGATTCGTGCTGCTTCCGAACTCCAGGCCGCCTCCAATGAGCCAGGGAACGGCATGGCGCGTTTTGCGGGTGACGCCGCGAATGGCGTCATCACCAACTCCACGATTATCAAAGGCAGCTTCAAACGTCGCGTCCAGCCACTTTACCCCGGAAATCAGGTACACCGAGCGGCCTTCGCCCAAGAAGGCAAATCCCTGGGGTACGTACCCCAATCGTGCATTGAACCCGAGGCTGTGGTTCTTGTCCACTTTCCATGCTCCGGGAAAGACGTGTTGAGAGGGAATGGGGTTTGTGTCACCCGTGTACGTGCCTTCGAAAAAGCCTTGCACGGCATTGGAGTAGACCGCACCCTCCACCTCGCCCGAAAGGTACACCTGGTCGGACAGGAACGCGCGATAGCCCAGGTTCGCCGAGAACGCGTTGAAGCCGTCATTGGCGCTATCCTCGCCCGCGATCACACTTCCATCCTCCAGAGGCGGGGCGAGAACACCGGCGTTGTAGTGGACGCTCTTGGCATAAGTCGCGTCGGCAAGCTCATGACCGAACCTGACCCCCACAAACAAGCCTTCCGTGTCGTTCGCCCACGCGCTCGGCGCGAACACCGCCGCCGACGCGATAAGCAACAAAATAACAATGGTCTTATGACGCAACCACATCACGTACACTCCTCCTTCCATGTTTCCTATCTCAAACCGATCCGCTTAAAACAGACCGGACGCGTGCCCGGACGATGCCATGAAAAACAACATGGGAATCGACAGCAACGTGTTGGTCCGTGACGCCAGGAGAGCCATGCGGGCGGACTGTTTCTTCTCGTCGGCCGAGGCTTCCTTCAGCCCCAGTACCTTTTTCTGGTTGGGCCAGATAATGCCCCAGACGTTCAAGAGCATGATAGTGCCCAGCCACGCCCCCATCCCGATGACGGCATCCTGTCCCTGCAGGGCGAAAGCCGAGCCGAACCGGCCCTGGTTCATCAGGAGTGCGGCACCGAACAGCCACGTGGCCAGGGCGCCCCACCGGAACCACCAGAGCGCATTCGGGACCAGATGTTGAAAGGCCTCCGCCTTGGTCTCGGGTGTGACTTTGCCCAGGAAGGGAACTTGAATGAAATTGAAATAATACAAAATACCGATCCAGGTGATGCCCGCCAGAAAATGTCCCCAGGCTAATAAGGTTTCCATGATATATCCTTTTCGGGTTGAGTTCAGTTCAGTGTAAAGTCCGTTGAAAATTAGACAAGCATTTTCACCACAAAATACAGAACGACGGTCAGCACGAATCCTGCGCCTATCGTTCCAGGGATCGAGTCGAGTGGATTCATGGTGTCCTCCTTTATATTGGGCGATTTTTTGTCTGAAGGGAGGGGCTTCGCTCGTCGCAAAAGCGATGAGCCGACGCCGCCGTGGCTGACAAATACCCTATCCTATTCCATGGTCAGACTTCAAGGGAGCGGCCCCTCGCTCCGTTCGCCATAGGGAGGCAGGGTGGTGAGGCGATGATCCTCTACGGCGCCGCCGACGGTGAAGTGATACAAGGATTGAAATCGCGTGTCGGGATACCAGCCCAGCACGCGATGCACGGGATCATCAAAAAAACACCCGATGCCGGTTGAACGGACGCCGGCCGCTTCCGCTTCCAGGTACAGCACCTGCCCGATAAGCCCCGTCTCCCAAAATAGGCGTTTGTAAAACCACGGTCCATGTTTTTCCAGGGAGGCCTCGAACTCCGCAATCATCCCCAATGAAAACGTCCCGGCGCCCGCGATCTCCTGGTGGCAGCTTACCTGCGTGGCGATCCGTTGGGCGTTTCCGTCTTCCAACAAGTACAAGGGAAGCGATGCGGGACAACCCTCGGGAACGGTCCAGGCGAATTGCTCATGCATGGCTTGTTGAAAAGTGGCCTTGAGAGCCGGGTCGGCGTTTCGCAGGAGCATGTACATGCCGGGCAGGAGGCCGTCGACGCGATGTAGGAACAGGGCCAGGTGGATGGTGGGGTCCCACGGCAGCGAATCCCACGGCATGGGCCGTTGGGCGACTGGTCGATCCGCGTGCGGCATGACGCGTTCCAGCATCGTGAAAAATTGTTGTGCGGAAATCGACGTTTTCCCGTCGAGCGCCACCGCGCTTCGTCGTTGATGAATGATTTGATGCGCGGAGATCGTGTCTGCCCGGGGATCAGGAGGAGGCGTCCGTTCCGGGAACGGGGCAGGGGAGGAGGACAATCCAAGTTCCGGTTGCCCCATCGAACTTTTCCAGGAGGCCTTGGTCACGTCATCGATGATTTCCCAGGGAACGGGGTTGTCCCGGCTCAACCGGTTCGCCTTGCCGCGCCAGTCTCCCTGTTCCCAATGCCGGAGTACGGCCTGATCAATCGTGGATGGCAGGGATTCCTTTTGTGGGGGGGATAGGGGGGGTAGAGGAGTTGAGTTAGGACAGACCACGCACAGCAGTTCGGGTAATTCGGGTTCGGTCCGGTCGAATTCATGCAACCGGTTCAAGCCGAGCAGGGCGCCGATTGTCCGGTCATCGAGCCCGGCGAGCAGAAAGACCCGCCACCCGAGAACGGCTCCCGCAATCCGTAGCGTGCCCAAGGCATGGCCGACGTCGTGCTGGCAGTAGCGAAACGCGCGTTCCCCGTACTTCCACGCTTCCCGCCAATGGATCGAACTCAGCCCGACGAAAAAGGATTGCGGGGGAAAGGGTTGGAGGAGGGCTTCGATCTCCTCGTTCGAACCCTGCCACCGGTGCTCCAGGCCGTGTTCTTTGGGGGCATAGTGATAGAGTCCCGCCTTCAGCGGAAGATCGGCGGTTTCTCTGATCAGGAGATAGCCTTCCGTCGGATGCAGATTGCCGCTGGAAGGATTGCTGCGTAACGCCCAGCGATTCCCCCCGTATTCCTTCCACGCCGTGATGGAGAGCCCGTACTCGAAGAATCGGGAAAGACTGTTCAGGGTCAAGGGTTGGGCAGGGACCGGTTGCGAGGCAAAGAGCGATTCATAAGCAGGCGAAACGGGCTCGTCGTCGGCCCCGAGCAGCGGCAATGCAAACAACGGCGCTCCTTCATAGCGCCGGAAGGGATCGGGCTGGTTGGCCCAGTCCATGTACCCCAACGCGCGGGCATACCGGTTGAATTCGTGCTTGGTCTGCTCATGGTAGTGCTTCACGACGTCGAGGGGTTTCATCGGAGGTGGATTCTACCGCCCCGCACGCCTCAGGACAAAGCCTGGGATTCCGCGTCCGAGGCGATTGGGCGAGGATTGTATGTGTTCAGTCATTCGTTGACACTTTCGGCTTTTTCCTTCCCCTCTTTTGTAAGGACGGGAACTTTTTCCGAAGAGGGAAAAGTTGGGAGGTAGAGTCCGAGGATAGCACTGAAAGCAGATGTTCGAGCACACCATCCAAATTGTTCAGCACCTCATCATTCGTGTAGCGAATGACTTGAAGACCCAAGGAACGTAAATGCCGTTTCCGCTGCCGGTCTTTTATTCGTTGGGCTTTTTCGGCATGAACGTCGCCATCGATTTCAACCACGAGTGACTGTCCCGGACAAAAGAAGTCGACGATAAACGGACCGATGGCATGTTGCCGGCGAAACTTGAAGAGGTGACATTGTTTGGAACGGAGTTTGGTCCAGAGAAGCTTTTCGGCGGGAGTCATGTCCCTCTGAAGTCGCCGTTTCTGAACCAGAGTTCTTGGGAATCCTTGTTGTGTTCGTTGATCGTGCGCCATGGCTATTCGGCTCTACCCCACCTGGCCTCCCCTTACAAAGGGGAGGGAAAGAATACTGTCGCCGCCGACGCAGGCTGCCTATTCTGTCAACGAATTACGGAACACATACAGGGATGACAGTTATAGCGCGCCATCGAACGTGAAAATCGACATTACGCGACAATTTATGCAAATCATTAGAAAACAACGACTTATGGGGCAGGTTGAGTGGCAGAAAAACGGCACGCGACAATAGATGATAATGTGCCTACGTAGAATGGTCTAAAAGTGCGACAAGTATGTGAGAAATTGAGAATGGAAAGTTGAGTGGAAACAATGACTTGCGATTTTTCTCATTGAGAATGTCACTCAACAAATGGCGGGTTTTTTGATTTTGAGAATTTTTTTTTCTCAAAATCATCACTGAGCGGCAAGCGCCTTCGCAGCCAGTGCCCACATTCTGCGAGACTCGGGGCGATTGGCGCTGCGCTGATACATCCTGGCTTTCTTCGGCGTGATGACCGCCCAGAAGGGCTGCTGCTGTTTTAGGACTGATTGCCGGGTCCGCTTCAACAACGAGATCGGGCCCGTCCCCTTCAAGCCCTGCTTGGCAAAGTGCGCGATCTCCGCGTCAATCGCGGCGAGGGCTGCGGCCTTCGGATCCACGACCGGTTCGTGTAACGCCTCGACCGCGCCAAACTCGATCATGTTGGAATACGTCGCCGGCGCGTTCCCGGTCTTGGGCTGATGCTCGATGACCAGTTGCCACGGTCCTTGCCCGGGCAAGTCGATTTCCGCCACCTGTAACGGCGTGCCGGCCTGGGCGAACGCTCGACCGGTGCCGGCATGCGTCCCATAGATTTGCGTCCAGGTCACGCGCCGGCCTGTCCGGACATAGCGACCCCGTACGTAGGAGCCGTCCTGGTTTCTGACCCACTTCCGATTGACCCGCTTGAACTCTTTCCCGTTGGGATCGTCCACCCACTGCCAGGAGCCCCACGGATCATCCTTGATAGGCTGATGGCCGTGCACGCGCTTGGACCGGGCCAAGAGCCGATAGTTGTTACTCCGGGGGCCGTTGAATTGCAGAATCGGGCCGCGTGCGTTCACGACTCGGAGATTGCCGAGCACGGACGGGCGAGTGACCATTTTGTTGGCGTCAACAAGATGGTCGTCGGACGGGGATAGCACCGTTTTCGGCGTGGTCATCACGGCGCACGTCGTCAGAAGTTTCCCCAGGGCCAAGGCTTCCTTCGCGTCCACGGTCAACCCATACGCGGTCTTCACGTCGATCACGCGCTTGGCGAACCAACATTGATTCTGTGCCGGCTGCCATTCTGCGGCATCCTTCCCGCTCTTCTCGTACCGGTTTAACCTAGGAGAGGCCAACGTGAGATTTCGCAGGTCACTCGCAAAGCGTTTCTTTGTGGCGCGATCGGCGGCACAAAGCCCGGAGTCATGTGCTTCGGAGATGGAGACAATATGCTCGATGTCTGTTTCCTGCTTCGACGCAAAGGTTTCCTCGGTATAGGGCGACCAGATCTTCCCTTCGCGCTCGATGATCTTGTCTTCGACGGACTGATTGTAGCGGTAGTGTTCGCGATTATATGGCGTACACCGATTTTCTGGCGTAACCGTTAAACCCTCCCACTTTCCCGCTCCGGCTGGCGAGAACCACGAAAGCGCGACTATCGCGACCAAGGCGACCGCCCCCATGAATCTGTTGATGTTCCGCATATTTATTGTTCTGGTGGGTAGACTACGGCTCTCACGGCCGCATCCTTGGCTTCCAGCAGTTTCCGGAGCGCGGTGGTTTTTTCCGGTCCATCCGGGACGCTCTTATGTATCTTCCAGGCGGCTTCACAGATAGTCTTCGAGGGTTGCTGTAGCTCTGGTTTTAGGTGTGTAAATTGGAAGAACCGCATATCTACCATAGCTGCCTCCTCTTCGGTAATCTGACCCCGCAATTCAATCCTGTGTGCTTTCCTGTGGCTCGGCCGCAATCACATTCAGAATCTACTCTCGGAGTTCCTG
>Ga0209543_1003339_pt1 | contig 10219 bp, 5 predicted proteins | sample MesohylFT_FD_187296 | JGI IMG/M metagenome (GOLD analysis project Ga0209543, IMG submission 187296) | Host-associated microbial community of the marine sponge Aplysina aerophoba from Gulf of Piran - sponge mesohyl, lysed by freeze-thaw... | ecosystem: Host-associated > Porifera > Sponge >...
ATCTTTCTTTCCTCTCATTACGCAGCGTGCTTTATTATATTGATGCTTATGCGCTTTCAGAGCAGTAAGTGCCCCTATCAATGTTACATACTGCTGATTATCCAGTGCATCCAAAAGGATCTCAATCGCTTGCAAACGCGGTGGCTTAAGCTTTTGTTGCGTACATTTTGCAAGAAATTCCTGATGAAATATATCCAGGTAAATCTTAGATAAATCTGTAGGCTGAGACTTTTTGGTCATAACCCCAAGCGTAAACGTAGGCATAGATGAAGGCATAGGGGGCATAGGCACAAACTCAGGCGTAAACGTAGGCATAGGAGGTATAGGAGGCATAGGCGCAAACCCAAGCGTAAACGTAGGCATAGGAGGTATAGGAGGCATAGGCGCAAACCCAGGCGTAAACGTAGGCATAGATGAAGGCATAAGAGCATCATTTGCTTGCTCAATAGCAGGAGTCGCCATATCTATCCTAATCTGCTCAGCGACCAATGCTTCTCCTAATACTGGGAGATCTGTGAGATCTGTGACATCTACTCGTTCACCTCTGGATAAAGCAAAAAAAGCCAGATCTATTCTCTTTCCTTCTTCCATAAGGAGATTAAAAGTATCATAGAGCGTTAATTGTTTCTGCATTGGCGCTTTCATTTCTTCTGACGTTCTCAAGAGATTCGCAATATCATAGGGCCTATACTCTACTGCTGACGTTTGCAGCTGTATTCGATCCCTTATACCCTTAAGGGACTCCAGCAATAATGGATTAACGTTTTTGCCATGGCTCATAGCGTTCTGGAGTATTTCAATCACTACAAAAGGATTTGTGCTCTTTGCGACCCACTCTGCGTTTGCAAATAACCTGCTAGCGATCATAGCATTGAGTCTATCTGTCGGCTTCATAAAGCTTTCTGGCATCATTGGAGTTGTCAGTGTTTTCAGAGGTAACGATAGACAGGAAAAGGAAGCAGGCGGATTAAGAGAATTTTCTGGTATCATTTGAGGCATTGCCCATGGACCTGAACTGCTATCACCAACACCGCAATGCAAAACAGAACACAATAGCAATAGTATTCGTAAGTAAAATATATTTTTCATTATATCTGATTCTATCACATAATTTTTAATATGTCTTGCTTTAGAGTGAAGGATCTAGCTCTCAATCCTTTACATTTCACTTTCTCCACAAGCTGATGACATCCCTTTTCCCTGACAGTCTTTCTTCATCATCCACACCCTCGAATGTTCACACGAAAGATGGTGATGAATTTGACGCACATGGACATCAGTTCGATACACACAAAATATAGCGACTTTCTGACGATTTTTCAGAGAATCACAATCAGATTTCAACTGCTCTGCAATCTGTGGGCGCTAACATTTTTATGATTTCACGACAACTAAGCCGTCATAAACAACATATCTTTCCTACTGCCGATAACTTTGTCATAACCACTTTTCACTCGCTTTTTTTATTATATTACAACTCATTAAAAATAAATGTATTGCTTCTACGTCTGAAGGTTTGACTGTTCTAAATATGAGCTCGTCTCCTCTTTTTTTTGTTTTTGGTTTTCTACGCTTACAGGTTTTCTTTTCTGGCTCAAAAGCTTCTTGTTCATAGGTTTGATCCGCTCTCTACCTTATTATTGAATTCTGCATTTCCTGCTTCACATTTCTCTTCTGGTTATGCCCGCTTCTCTCTCTTGGAATCACTAGTGCCTCTTCAAAATCAGAATGAGTTCTCATCATTACTTTCTCTGTTCACTCCAACATTTGTAGCGGAATGGCCCTCAGGATGTGTTCCGCAAGGAGGCTCAGGTCAACATGTTATCTGAAAAATTTGGCAGATTGCTTAAGGATCCACAAGGCCAAATACTATTGGCAAGCATTGGCAGATTTTCTTCATTCAAGCCTTCTAAATATTTTGAGAAAACGCTTACTTGACTTTCTTCATTCAGACCAATAGCATCGAGCAAATCAAGAGAGAGGGCAGCCACACTATCATCTTCTCTGCTCACCTCAGAATCAGCAGGTGTGTCGCAATGATCAGCAGTAAGCTTACAATGGCCCAAGGATGCAGCCCTCATCTGATCTTCCCCTGCATTTAAGGAATCTAGAATCTTTTGCAGATTTTCTACATTCCTCATCTGACTACCTGATTGTGGACAAACGCACAATGCACTTTCGTCCATCAGATCATCACACACATCAGCAACAACGGTCTCACTATCGACTTCCATACCCTCTTCGACAACTCTTTCATCCTCTACCACACTCCTTTTTGGATTTTGTGTGCACTGCTTGGCCTGGCTCTTGCGCGTTATTTTACGCCTATGGGATAGGTAGGTCATCTCAGATTCCAATGCCTCTTTCAATAATAGCGCATCTGTGATTGTTTCACTTGTTTCATCTGTATCTTTTGCACGACTCACACTCTGGCTCCTCTTTTCATCAAGTGCCTCTTTCAATAATCTCGCATCTGTGATTGTTTCACTTGTTTCATCTGTGTCTTTTGCACGACTCACTCTCTGGCTAAACTTTTCATCAAGTTCTTCCACTGTCCTACCTTTTCCTTTCTTACGTGCACTATCTCTGAGCTTTAGAGTGTCATTTACCCTGTCCATGAAACTACTATCAAAAACAGACCTATCAGTGTGTAGATTCAGCTCTCTCACGAGTAAATTAAACCTATCATAGCGCAATACTTTCGGAACAGGATTTTGGATTTCATTCCCTTGTTTCTTTGCAGCATACCAATCTTTCTGATGCTGACGACTCCACTCCCTAAGACAGATCAGATCATTTAGTAAGCTTAGTTTAACAGATTGAGTACTCGCACCTTGCTCAAAGATATCAATCGCTGAAAATTCACTTACTTTTTTAGAAGTCGACATGCTGCCATCGACCAAGGAGGCATTCCCCGTACCTTGCTCTGCATTTGCTAAACCTAGACGCTCTTCCTGACTTTCTACATTCCTCATTAAGCCGTTTAATTCTTCAGAAGGTGGATAACAATGATCATCACTCGCAACGCTAATTTCTGCTTCTGTACCTTTTTCCACCTCTGCCATACGCCTTGTTTTGTGAGGATTTTCTCTGCTCTTTTTGCGCGCCCGTTGCACCCTCTTCTTCTCACGCTTCTGGGATAAGAATGTCAGCTCAGCTAGCAATGCTTCTTTCAATACTAGCGCATCTGTGAGTTTATCTGTGAGTTTATCTGTGTCTTCACACTTTTGGATCTCTTCATCAAGTTCCTCCAAGCTCCTACCTTGACCTCTGTCGAGCGCCGTCTTTCTGAGCTCTACATTATCATTTATCATTCTCATGAAACCTTCATCAAAACAATCTTGTTCAGAATGTCGCTGGAGCTCTCTCTCGAGTAAATTGAAAATATCATAGCGAAATACTTTCGGAACACTTTCTTGCTCTTTGCTTGTCGCATATCGTGTTCTTCGCTCGTAACGAGCCCAACTTCTCACACACTGAAGATTCCTTAGTAAACTTCGATTAACACATTGAGGAGGATGGCGCTCTAAGAGCTTAATCCCTTCAAAGATAATTTCTTGTTTATGCCCGCTTATCGCTCGCTCTGAGTCACGAGGATTCCTCTCCTCTGCAGAATGGGGTTTCTCACTATCGCTTTCTCTGTTTACTCCAGAAGGGGCGGTGCATTCACTATTTTCATGTCTAGATTTTGGAAAATATTTGCTAAGAATGTGGCCTGAAATACTCTCCGCATCCTCTCGCGTATCTCGCACCAGAGTGGCTATTTCATCCAAAATAACACCGAGACCCTGATCAGAATAATTTCTTTTACGCGTCGATAGATCCAACAAAACCTCACTATCCTCTATACTTGCCGCATCAACACTGCGCAATACACCTATAAATAATACAAAGAATATTCCTAATTTTCGCCAACAAAATAGAGTGTACATTTCATATATTTTATCTGATATGTCTACATATAGCTATCATTTGTGCTATGTTTCAAAAAAATAAATCTACAAAATAAATCTACAACAGGATAAATCAAGGAAGCTCCTTCTAGTGCACATCTCTCACCAATCTGTAATATAGCCTTTGCGCCTCATTTTTTGTGCCACAGCTCTGACCTTTTATATCATATCTGCGTTGAAGAAATTGTACTTGCTGGGATGGTCGCTTTTTACCTCTCCACAAGCAATCCTCAATCTCTGTTTTTATTATACCCTTAGTGAGCGCACTACATCCTGTATCTTCAGGAGTCGCACAACCAAATACAGGGACATATTCCTCTTCTTCACCTTGATTAAAGCAATTAAAACTCCCTGCACTTCCTACACCAGATCTCGCCATAGCAGTGATAAATCCTTCATCCGATTTATCCTCAGAAGAAACCTGCGTGAGTTTAAGAGCATTGTGGCGCCCTTCCATATATTCTTTCCAAGGAATGCGAATAGGATCAGAAAGAAACTGAGCCATACCTATCTTCACTTCGTACACATTGAGCACAATACATATCTAGATCTAATCTCACACCTATCTATTCTGATCAAGGAAGAGTCATTATCTGTTTCTTCTAGGATGTACTGCAGTCATCCGATTCAACCTTAGAGGCAGCAGCCCTCCTATTGGCATAATACTGACAACGCTTTTCCTTAGCCTCATGCGCAGCAGTTGCCAGATCCCAAACCTTACAGCCTTTTTGCTTTGCATCCCAGTGTATCTTCACAATACAATCTAACAAATAAGCAGCTTCAGAATCTTTTTTTTTCTTAATCATCTCTTCTATATTATCAAGTTCCATCTTTGTGTCATACACTAAACACAAAAGGAAGCGCCTTCTAATGGCATTGTTATTATGGATCAATTTCGTCGCTTTACGGCTACCAATCTTTTGAAGCAATGTTGATTGATTGGTGGCTCGATTTTCACCTTTCTGCAAGAAATGCTTAATCTGGTCCTCACAATATGCTGTAGTGTCAGAAAGCGCACTGTCAGAGACAGGTCCTGCAAGAACTTGACCACCAGTTACTCGAGACTGGGAACTTTTTTGTACCACGCTACCATCCGCTAGCACCTTATAATTTGTTAGCGTTCTCAATTTCTCCATATCTTTGATTTTCACTCGAGACTTGGGTCTTTCTTTTGGCATATCACCAATTACTCGACACTGGGGATCTTTCAACATTTCTCTTATCCTTGCCCGGTCCTGGCTCGTTTGCTTCTTGTCACTTTCAGAATTTTCTAGCTTTATCAATTCATCTATCTCTTCTTCCCATTTGCTCATCAATCGTTGACTTTGTAACCTGGCATGACTCCCTCTACTACCAAGTGTACTTTTTAACTTCTTGCCAAGACTCTTGCTTCTAAGATCAATTTGATATCTGAATTCAGCTGCGACATTACCTTCAGCACGCAATATGCTTTCAATAGCAAGAAATTTTCTTTTTGCATCTTGTCTAGCCTTAGTCTTCTGCGTTTCTGTTTGCTTTACTTTTCTAGCCTTATTAGGTAAGTCATGCATTTTCTTTCGTCTTTTTTTACGAGATTGTTGCATCTTATCATTTTGTCTTAGCTTACGACGCTTACAGGTTTTCTTTGCTAGCTCAATATCTTCTTGTGCACAGATTGGAGCCACTCTCTTTTTTGGAAGATCACTCCCTACCTTCTTCTTGAATTCTGCATTGCTTGCTGCAGATTTCTTTGCCCGGTCACACCCACTTCTCTCTCGATTTGAATCACTAGGACACCATTCCTCGTCAGAATCAGAATTGGATGCAACACTATCGCTTTCTATGTTTTCCTCAGAAGGTTTTGCTACCCCAGTCTTGTTATGTCTATACTCGTCAAAATTGCCCACAGAAAATACGGTCAATCTCTCGACATCCTCTCTCGCATCTCGATCCATATTTGATTCTCTTGCAGCCACCGCAGCACTGATATCCTGAAAATTATCGACCAATAATTCACTAACAGGCTCACCGTTTCTTTTATGTATCTCTAATATATCACGCGCTGTAACCTGCATTGGACCTGCTACAACTTTCCCTAGCATGGAAGCCTCTGGTCTTCGTGAATCTTCCCTTTGTTCTTCCGTCATATCTGGAGGAAGGCCATCATTTTCAACAACTCTCTCGCTTACCCCTTGCATGAGTAAAGGTTCTAATTCTTCCCATGTTATCCCGTGAGTTTGTTCTTCCGTCATATCTGGAGGAAGGCCATCATTTTCAACAACTCTCTCGCTTACCACTTGCATGAGTAAAGGTTCTAATTCTTCCCATGTTATCCCGCGAGATAGATCAACATTATCATAAACACTCTCACTCGCAGTTTCCCCTAACAAGGGGTTTTGAGTCCCAAGCAAATATTCTAAGACTGCGGATGTTCGCCCTTGAGATAGAGCCTCACCACGGGGAGAAGAACTCTCAAACGCACTCAACTCATTAGAACATTCCTCGTCAGCATCAAAGTTAGTTTCCTTTCTCTCGTATTCTCTGTTTTCCTCAGAAGGTGGATCTCTATCAACATCAGTAGGTATGCTTTCACCGGTCAAGGGTTCTTGTATCATCAGATCGCTCTCTACTACTACATTTAATAAATCTACAATCTTTGGCAAATTTCTCTTTGGTAAATTTTCAGTTCGGCACTCTAATGCTCTGTGATAAAAGTCTAATGAACTGGCTGCCATCAGATCAATAGCACCTCGAAGAGTAGTAAGAGAAACCGCACTATCGCCTTCTCTGTTTTCCTCAGAAGGTGGATCGTTATCAACATCAGTCGACATGCTGCCATCGACCAAGGAGGCATTCCCCGTACCTTGCTCTGCATTTTCTAAACCTAGAAGCTCTTCCTCACTTTCTACATTCCTCATGTGACTACCTGATTGTGGACAAACGATTAATGCACTTTCGTCCATCAGATCATCACACACATCATCAACAACGGGCTCACTATCGACTTCCATACCCTCTTCGACAACTCTTTCATCCTCTACCACACTCCTTTGCTTGGCCTGGCTCTTGTACATTATTTCACGCCTATGGGATAGATAGGTCATCTCAGATTCCAATGCCTCTTTCAACAAGCTCGCATCTGTGAGTCTTTCAAGTGTTTCACTTGTTTCATCTGTGTCTTTTTCACGACTCACTCTCTGGCTCAACTTTTTATCAAGTTCTTCCACTGTCCTAACTTTTACTTTCTTACGTGCACTATCTCTGATCTTTAGATTGTCATTTACCCTGTCCATGAAACTACTATCAAAAACAGACTCATCAGTGTGTAGATTCAGCTCTCTCACGAGTAAATTAAACCTATCATAGCGAAATGCTTTCGGAACAGGATTTTGAATTTTATTCCCTTGTTTCTTTGCAGCATAATATTTCTTATTCTGACGACTCCACTCCCTAAGACAGATCAGATTATTTAGTAAACTTGGTTTAACAGATTGACTACTCTCACCTCGCTCCAAGATATTAACCACTGTAAATTCACTTACTTTTTTAGAAGATGTGGCTACCCCAGTCTTGTGATGTCTATGATCGCGCACATGACCCTCAGACAAGACGTGCACGCGCTCGACATCCTTTCTCGCCTGTCTATCCATATTTGGCGCTTTTGTAGCTAACATACTTTTCTTGCTCACAGTGTTTTTTTTCCTCCACTCTTTTCTTATATTTTTTCGGAGAGATCGCATTTGTACCTTGTCCTCTTTTGATGGCAGGCTATATTGATCTATCTCTTTTTCTATATCCTGAAGCTTTGTGCTCAATACATTGCGCACACCCTGCGTTAGGTCGCACCGCAGCCTGGCGATTACCCTCTTCTGCTTCCTTCTTAGACAATACATTTTGTGCCTAGATTTAGGTTCTAAATAACCCCTTGCTCGCAATACTTTTTCAATTTCTCTGGATTCTCTGGATAAATATGCCTGGCTACGCATTATTGCTTCCTTCTCTTCTTTTCTGCAGAGCACCTTTTCTTCTTGCTGATCATCATTATTAATCAAAATTTTCTTTGGTTGAGAGTACGATGTGGTAGCGAAATTCTCTATATTCGGTGTTGGAGCTACCGCATGATCAGATGCACTATTGCTATCATTTGGTTGAGAGTACGATGTGGTAGCGAAATTCTCTATATTCGGTGTTGGAGCTACCGCATGATCAGATGCACTATTGCTATCATTAAGAAAACTGTCAAGTGGCAGACAGCATTCAGAAGATGTTGGAAAACGTGCAACCTGTGTTAAATCCGATGACTTTAATAGGTATTTGAATCTATCTAGCACTGTCGCATCACTGAATTGCATCCAGTCTTCAAACAATGCCAGATCATCATCCTTCTTTGCAAGAGCAGCGCTGTCATCTCTCATATTGCCAGTCTCTAACTCCATAGCTCTGTTTGATTGAGCAATAAGCACATCACTTCCTTTCTTGTATTCCTCCGATACCATCGCATCAGCATTCTCTTGAGCGCAATCTAGAGCATCTAAAATCCATAGATCTGTTTGATTGAGCATTTGCACTTTACGCAATCTCTCCAAGGCCATAGCATCAGCGCCCATCTTGCCACGATCCAACTCTGCACTGTGCAACACAAGCGCAGACAACAACAATATTCTTCGTATGTAAAACATATATAAGATTATTTATCCGATATTTGTATAAAAGTCTATATTTTTTTATTTTGATAATGCTCAACAGCACTGGAGCTCAATCCTGTTGCGCTACCCATCCAAACATCGCAAGAACTTCTCAATCATCACTTGGGCTTTAGCATGAGTGGCTCGCGCATTGAAAAACAAAATCTGGCAACATCTTCTCTTCATCCATTGCCCAGAAAACAACAGGACGCATCTCGCACTTTTCTGATTTCAAAAAACACGTCATGGTATCTGTTGATTGAAAACAAAAATATTGCTCTTCAGTATCATATGAATGCATTTTAGAAAATCTTCACAAACAAAGAAATATATATGCCATTTTATTAGGAAAATAAGTATGCATCAATACGATAACACTTCCTATTTTTCCCATTCACCAAATCTGATTTGATCCCTCATCATCTTGTTTTTCATTGCATCACATCTCTGCTTAAACTGTTGGATCTTCCTTCTTCAATTAAACGCAATTTCTCTTTTTCGATCTGCTTTTGCATTGCAGCAACTCTTTGCAACCAAAAGATGTGCCTCCTCCTCTTATCACATCTATACAATTTATCGTTATATTTACAGGATGCATTTTGACAGAATCGAGCGCGCCGAGCACAGATTTTAAGGAGACGATTCCTTTTATTAGTGGCGACCCGATCTCCTTTGAGAATTAAAGGAGACTGCGCTCCATAGCGCGATTTTGCAATATCAAGGCGACGCATCCTCCTCCTAATTGCTCTGCGATTTCCCTCTAGCACCAAAGCTGACTGCTTGTTATATCTCGCCTTATAATACGGCTTTAGCGCCTGCCGCACCCCTGATAAGTCTCTCTGCATCATAAATATTTGTTTGGCCTTCTCTTCTTCTAAAGAGAGTGTCCCTAATCTTCTTTGAGCACTCCACAGACTGTACTCTCTTTGTCGTATTTGCTCGTGTAGATATGTTGTTTGTGGTCTTACACCTTCTGCTAAAGCTAAAGCTTCTTTCAATTCTCTTTTATCTCTCAACAGTAATTGGTACTTGCTTAGTCCTCTCCCCTCAAAAAGATGCATGCCTCGCAGGCGTCCATGCCAGTTGGGGTAAAAGGCGCCACCCCTGCGACAACATCTGATATAAGACCGCATACTCTTGTTTTCCATTGCATCACATATATGCCTAATGGCTATTGGATCTCCTTCTGCAATTAAACGCATTCTCTCTACTTCAATTCGCTTGTCCACTAAACGCATTCTCTCTACTTTGATCCACTCTTCATCTTTATACGCGCGATAACTATCTTCAAATGGATCCAATGCGTTATACTGGCGAGTGTCGCCTTGATCTTCCTCGCTCAAACTTTTCGCCATTCCAAGCGCCATTTCAAGGAGACGATTCCTTTTATTTTTGGCGACCTTATCTCCTGTTACAATTAAAAATGACTGCAATCCATAGCGCGATTCTGCCATTTCAAGGAGGTGCATTCTGTTCTTAATTGCTGCTCGATTTCCTTCTAAAATCAAATCTGACTGCTTTTGATATCTCGCCTTACGATGCGGTTGTAGCTTCTCCCGCACATCTGTTAATTCTGTCTGTATCTTTGCTTTTTCGTTTTCA
>Ga0209543_1003342_pt1 | contig 10206 bp, 9 predicted proteins | sample MesohylFT_FD_187296 | JGI IMG/M metagenome (GOLD analysis project Ga0209543, IMG submission 187296) | Host-associated microbial community of the marine sponge Aplysina aerophoba from Gulf of Piran - sponge mesohyl, lysed by freeze-thaw... | ecosystem: Host-associated > Porifera > Sponge >...
TGCGGACCTTGGAGCCCTCGCGCCAGCCTTCGCGGAGGAGGATGGCGGGTGGGGAGTTGCGGTTGGGGACGGTCTCCACGTACATGGGAACATCATAGCACATGATATTCTACTAAGTCAATTCAAACAATACATAATATCCATATCAAATTCCAATTACATGGGAACACAAGAACAGCCGCAAGGCCGCTTGTAGGGACAGGAAGCTAAGTGGGATCAATGTGTTAGCGGCAAGTTCAAGAGGTAGAACCTAAAAGGAACTTCAGGCTAGACGAGGCACATCTTCTGCCTTCGGTGCTGTCCAAACGTCAAGCCACGCGCAGACTATCCGCGGTGAGCAATCGTTGAGCTCAGCACAGACAGTGTTCAGAATGCTGCTCTTCCCCGTTCCGAATGCTCCCACGAGTGCGACGGCACGCCTCTCATGGCCAACTAAGTGGACAATCTTCCTAGCCACGGGCCGATGCCCGAAAAAATCCGGCTCGTGATTTTCGAGCGGTCGCTCATCCGCAGCAATCCATTGTTCGACGGAGGCCGGAGTGATACTGCTCAGAGATGGAGCCTCCGAGGACTCCGCCGGTTCGGCTGGCTGGCGACACTTCAAGTAGCGAATGAGAACTGCCCCTAATGCAAGAACAGTTGCAATCCACGCGATAGGTACCGAGTCCGAACGATGCGGCTCCACGGCGCCGCCCCGCAGAGCCAAGCAAGGAAGCCACAGTTCCCTGACGCCAACCAAGAAAAGGCCTAAGGGCACCGCAAACCAAATGGGCGGATAGCGGTGCCATTGCCGGAACTGACCCCTCGGAAGACGTATCGGTTCAGCGGCGACATAAAACAAGAGGAACACGCAAAGCCAAAAAAGCCATTCCTGATAGGTTGCTGTGTACGGGGTCTGAACGTCCCTCGCCAAACGCCAAGCCTGCGGTAGGACCAGATCGAAAGCCAGTGCCCCAACCAGGGTGAGCAGCAGAACTCGACTCCATCGAAAGACTGAAGGATGTACGGGCCCAGTACGTTGCGCAGCTGGCGGAGAGTCCTCATCTACCTGATCGGATGGTCCAGAGCTATTCCCCACAGGGCGATGCTAGCAAACACACCTAGATTTCAGCTTTCGCCGTTGCAAGCCAAACTGCTCACACGGATCGGGAGGAGGGAACTTCCATCGCAGCCGTAGGAAACTGCTTGGTCGGTTGGAGCTACGCCATTTTCGGAATCGATCGGCGGCGCGAGACACAGATAGCCAGCACCTGCTCATACGCCTTTCGAGCTAGCGTGCGATAGCGTCCAGATACGACTCTCACGAACTGTCGCTCGATGGTGCTCGCTCGTTGCACCACGCCAAATTGCCAACGTAGATCGCTCCCAGTATCGAAATCGGGGCGACACTCGGATGAATGTCGTTTCGATGATCCTCGGCGGCGAGGAGCGAAACAATGAACGAATCTGGGAGTAGGACGTCCTGCGAATCGATTACGTCAGCGCACTTCTCGATGACTGCGCAGATTCTACACGCGTCCCACACGCTCTGCACTCTTCGCGAACCAAACGATAGGGGCCGAAAGGAACTTCAGGAACGCCGCGAGGAATCTACAGCGCAGCGTGGGGGAGTCAAGTGGAATGGGAGGGGATCTTAGCGTTCGACTGAGGCAAGGCAAATGGAACCACCAATCGAGCGGGGAGATTCCTCACTGGGAACCTCCCACAACGATCACTGGCCGAGCTCCTGATCCACATCGTTCATAATGTCCGTACTGCTCCGTCCACGTTCGTCTGTTCACCGGGACTCTACAGCTCCATCAGCCACCGAAAGCACATTGCGAGAGCCTCCCTTAAGCTTTGCAGTCATTCACCCGCGCCAACCGTGAGGCAGCGATCGCCGCGTCCAGGGATCCGTCCGTCCGTCGGGCCGCGAAGGAATTGGACTCGAGAGTGGACGATGCTGGAATCGATCCAGATGCAGTTGCCGAAGCCAGGCGGGTACTCTCCGCCGCGGTTGCACACGCCCTCGCACTCGCGGAGCCTCACACCCCTGAAATTGTGGTCGACTTCGCCATGCAAGCTGCGCTGTTCGCCGTCGGTGCACCGGTCTTTATAGTTCCATCCGACACCAATTTGGCCGAGTGGATCGCCAGCATGCCGGACGATGCGCTCGATGGACTCCGGAAGTCCATGGCCGAAACCTCACGTGCCATGGGGGACAGCGAATCCGTCGCCAAAGTGGTCGACATACCAAAGGAGGCCTTCGCTTCGATTCTGGCCCGCTCCGCGCCCAAGGCCGTCTCTGGGCTCATAGTTGACGGGGACCAAATCTTCGCTCCGAACGAAAGCACACCGTCGAAACCTCAGCGCGAAGCCATGAGGGCGCTGTCTGCGGACGCTGCGGGTGCCGAGCCGGTCTATATCCGAGAGATGGCGGCGCGGCAAGGTGGATTGGTAAGGCGCCTCAGGAGATTCAGTTTCCCCGCTGTAGCCGCACGTCTGGCTGGGCTGCTCACCCGCGCCGAGAACCACACGGCGACCATTCGAATCGAAGCGCTGCTCCATCTGGCTGCGCTGGCCTGCCGAGGCAAGAAGAAGCCGGGCCAACAGCAATTGCGCGAGTGGCTAACCGAGATCTACGAGGATCCGATCACGAAGGTCGAGATCCCCGTGGAGGATGTCTTCGTCTCGAATGTGGAGGCGAGCTTCGGGAACGCACGGCTGTTCCAGGGGCGCTGGGAAAACAGTGCGGAATATGTGAGAGCCTACACCGAGACGCTGCTCTGGATCGGGGAAGAGCGTCTTTGGGCACGGGGGGCCCTTCGACATATTGTCGCTTTGCTGCGCGTGAGCGAGGCCTTGGCCGAACGCTCCGGGGCGGAGCGTTATGCTCGCACGGAGAGTACGCCGAGGAAAGAGATCGTCCTCCGCGTTTCAACGGTCAAGGAATCGAGTCGTCACGTCGTTTTCAGCGACGAGGACCTAGCTGTGATAGGGGTCGAGCCTAGGGACCTCGACCCCTTTCTCATTCGAAACGAGCATGCGGGCCGGCTCGCCGCAGAGACTATGGGCCACTCGGCGCTGGAACGTCGCCCTCTGGTGCGGTTCAGGAGGCGCACGACGGTCGCGCTCCCAACCGCGATCGGCGCGGCGATCAGGCGTTTCGCGACTGAGCAGGCCGCGGCGGCAGGAGACCAACGGCTATTCGGATCGAAATGCCACCTAGCGCAAGTCTCAGAAGCACTTCGATTCGGGCTGCCGGGCTGGGGCATCGAAGATATCGAGAGGCCGGAACCCGACTCCGGCGACATGAGGGAGTTCATCGGAAGGTTCGACGAAGGTGGGTATGCCCATCTCGTCTTCGTCCCCGACGCTTCCGAAGTCGTTACCGAAACGAGGCTCGCCGACTCCCGTCCTCTCCAAGAGTCGGTCCGCAAGCGGGTCCGGGCGGGGGCAGCCGAAATCGCGGGTCGTCAAGGCTACCGGAGAGGCCTGACGATCTTGTTGCATGGAGGGGTCGGACCGCAGTTCTCGTCAGCTTTGGAAGAGCTTTCGGACTCTCCACCCGGCTGGCATCGGCTTTGCGTCTCTGCGCCTGACTTCACGCTCTTGGGGAAAATGCCCGATTTCACCGCAATGAGGGCTTGGAAGCTCCTCCACCAAGTCGACGAACTGAAGACAAGAGGCATTCTCTTCCGTAACCCCCGTGGGTTCCTCAATCTGGTTGCCTACGCAAATTGGGTCGGTTTCGAACTCGTGCCGGAGGACATGGGAGCGGGAACGGTCTATCTGCGCAGCGACTTCATATTGCCGATCCGCCACCAAGTGCGAACCGCCTTGGACCGTCACGCCGCAATGACTCCGGGCAAGGAGGCATGGGTTGGCGTCCAGCGTCAATCGGCGGCCGACCGCTTCGACGAAATCCAAGGCCGGGGGGAGTACTTCAGCGTTGCGCGCCCCGAACATGGGGAGGTGTTGGCCTGCGTCGAATCCGCCTTGGGCCCGTGGTGGGTCTACATCAGTGACGGGATCCCGGATGAACCGTTGCCTGGCACCATCGTATCCGATGTCCTGAGAGCGGCTCTCGGCTGGTTGGCACGGCTGATCCCCGAATTCGAGGAGCGCTATCCCATGCTGCCTCCCGGTCCAGTCACGTTCCAGCTACGGTTCCCGGACATCGGGAACTTCGGCCAGAGTACGGTTGCCCTAGAGCAACCTTCAGAGGCTCCTGCTGTCACGATCGAAGACGGAAGAATCGTGGTCGGGTGCGGCCCGCGTTACCTGCAGAGCTTCCTGGGGCCGGGCAATCTCGGGGACCGCTTAATGATCGCCGCGATGGCGCGAGGCATAGAGACTTTATGCAGCAACGAACCTCTCCCGAGCACAGCTATGGAGGAATGGGTGCAAACCGTGGCGGGGTCCGACAATGATCGGTTCCTCCAGATCAGGTTGAGCCGAACGCCGGACGGCCTAGTCTATGACGGTGCGGCCCTCCCAAAGTTGCGTTTACCGATGCCGGAGGATCTGGCTTGGAGTCGGCTGGGCCTAGCGCGGCGCGCGGGATACAAGGGCGAACCGGGGCCCATACCGCCCTCGAGAGCCGGGAAGCTCGTTAATGCAGCGGTCGATGTGGTGTGGAGGCGCGTGGAAGAGCGGCTCAAGGGTCTCTCGCGCGAGAGCACGGTCGAACGAGCACTATTGAACTATATCGCCGCCCGAAAGGAGCACAGGGACTGGTCGCTGGCGATAGCGCCGCGGCTGGCCGTCTACGATGCGTCGCAGGTAATGGACACCGCGATCAAGCGCGTTACCTGGCGCGACATTGCCAGCCAAGCTTCGCGGGTCGTTGCGGAGATGGCTCTGTGTACGTCGCCCTGCGAAGGCGGAGCTGCCTGCACTGACACTGACTTAGACTTCCTGATCGCAGAGGTATGGACTCTTGTGGAATGCGCCAACCAGAGCGACGCGATGCGCTATCGCCTCGCGGCCCGGCCACCAACCATCCTCTCGAATGGCTCCTTCGAATTCGATGTGTCGGCCGTGCAGGTGTCGACCCCGATGATGCGCGAGCGTTGGCGGAGGAAATTCCGCGGTGAGACGGAGCAACTTGAAGAGGTTGAGGGATTACCGGATCCGGAATTCGATAGGGCGTTTGCCGCCGAGTTCGGCCTTTCGATCGAACAGTACGGTGAGTTCGTCCATCGAGTGGCGATGGATGCCGTAGGCAGCGGGGACGCACTCTTGAAGCTTCGGAGAAGCGAAGTCGTGCAGCGACTGCTGGACGCTGGCGTGCCAGATCCGGAGCGGGCGTTCAAGACACTCGTCCTTTGCCCTAGGGGCCGATGGGATGAAACCCTGCCGAAAAACGCCGAAGCAAGGGACTGGTATCCTTGGCGGCACAATAGGCGGCTGTCCGTACTAAGGCGACCTATCGTCCAATGGTCGCGTGGGGATGACCCAGCCGTCATCCTCGCTCCCTCCATGCTCGCCAATACTTTGGGCTATCTGGCGATGGCGGAAGTCGGCGGACGCCCCGAGACCCTCTTCGACAGTCGCGAGATGATCGCTTTCGTCGGTAGGGCTGCGGACAGGAACGGGCATGAATTCACCCTGAAGGTCGAGAAACGGCTCGCTGAACTGGGGTGGAAGACGACTAGGGAAGTGGGCCTCACTCGGTTCGGTGGTGCCGATTCGCTTGGAGATGTCGATGTCCTCTGCTGGCGCCAGTCGAGCGGCGTGCTCTACGTGATCGAGTGCAAGAGTCTGCGGTTCGACAGCACTTTGGGCGAGATCGGTGAACGCCTGGCGGAATTCGCAGCCGGGACTGTCGAGCGGAAGCGTACGCCCCTTCAGAAGCACCTCGACCGCATGTCTTTCTTAGAGGCGAACCGCAAAGCCCTAGCAGACTTCACTGGCATCTCGGAGCCTCAGCTGCGATTGCGATCGGCGCTTGTGACTGAAGGGCTCGGCTCGATGCAGTTCGGAGGCGAAGCTCGAGAGAAGCTGAATGTCGTCACTGACTACGAACTGCTCGGAGACCATCTCCTCGATCTGTGAATCGACATCGATGAGGACGTGGAGTTTCTGCATGCCCATGTTGGGGAAAGAGAGGGGCGCCAAGTGTGGTCAGCGAGAGATCGCGCCGAGCATGAAGAGTCGCATCTGGCGATCAGTGATATAGCGGCCGAGCACCTCTGGGCCTAGCCTTGGCTTCGTCGTCCCGAAATCGCGAGCTAACTGCTTCTATCACAGTCAGTTGTGCGAAATCAACTTGCCATTTTATTGGAAACAATCGTGTCCGGGTCCACGCCCAACAGAGCGAAGGCCTCCGCTTGCAAGGCCGTCGGCCGGGACACGAGCGGGAATTCGTGCTGATCGTCTTGGGCCAAGGTGACGCCACACTGGCCTCGTCAATCCGCTGCGCTCATGCCCTTGCGGGTGACAGGGCGAATCCCACGGCGGGAGGATTTACGATTCGAAGGGGTGAAGACTGGCCGGAACCGTCTCTTCCTGAACGAGGTGAGGTGAAGCGAAACGCCGTTTCCTGGCCAGTGGCGTGCTTCCTAGGCATCGGCATCTGGTGTCGGCGACGGTACGAAGCTTAGAAGCACGCTAGGCGTTGTCTGCGTTTGGTATCCGAGGTCAGGCGGCATGCGGGTTTGACGGAGAGAAACTCTCGTTTCGAGGGAAAGTCCCGATACGAGGTAGCGCAACCGAGATCGGGTGTTGCCTTGATGGCAGGACATGCTGGTGGCAACGGGCAGTTGAGGGTATGGGAAGGGAACCTAGGGTTAGAATGCGTTTGAGACCTGTGCGCAGCAAGATCTGGTTGGAAAGCGACAGCGGGAAGATATTTGGTTATCGTGATCGCGAGTCTCGTCGTGCTCGCGTGTGCATTAACGATGTCGAGCCACAATCGAATAGAATGCGGGCAGCTAACTGCGACCGCATTCAAACGCTCGTCCTTAAGAAACTCGCAGCTATGAGGAAGAGGCCCTTTCGGGGCGACCTAGCATTGAGGCTTGATTTGAAGACGACGAGTGCGACGCCCCCGCACGCCCAAACGGCAGCCAAGAAGTTGTTGGACCTTCTTGGACTCCGGCGCAGTTCGGTGGCCGGGCGAGGTCGGTATGTGTTGTACCGGGACGACTCACAGGTGCAGGCGCTAGCAGTATCCTGCAGACACGGGGAGGACGGTCCGTTGATCCGCCTCGAAGCGCGGTCGATGGCGGCGATGCGTGAGGACATTCAACTCGCGAACGAGGCGATTCGCGAGACGGACATGTCTGACAGCTCGAGAATCAACGAAGAGGATCGAGAGCAGGAGTCGCTATTCGAGCTTCGGGCCCTGATTCGCGACGAGCGAGGCTTGCGTCTGCGATGGGGGGATGAGATGTATTCGGCAATGGTAAAGATGTCTCGGCTAACTGCGCAGGGCGCTGTGCTCAGGAGAAGCATGGTGGACATCTCGGCGCTTTGCGCGATGTACCGGAGGACGGATGGCAACGGTAGTACGTTGTTGGCGGATTTCCAGACGAACTATTTGGCAGAGACTCCGTTAAGGCTCCAAATTGGCGAGTTACCGGTGAAGCCGGGGGAATCACAGGCGTTTCGGGAGCGAATCGAACAGGAGATCGCGACATTCAAGGACCGCTGGGAATGGGTCTTGGACCCGCTCCTCGTTCCGGTTGGACTCGAGGTAGTCATTCGACCGAGTCCAGGGATGCCGCCTGCAGCGCTGCACGACCTCGACAATGTGGCGTGCAAGTATCTGATCCCGAAGATCGTTCCGTCGTTCGGCATCGTTTCGGACTATCGATGGATGATCGACTCCGAGGAGTTGCGCAAGAAAGACCCGGAATGGGCCGAGAAGCACGACCGGATGATACCTCCGAAGAGCACCAAAGCGGGGGTATATGCGTATCAGGCGTGGCGAATCCCGGCAGCTAAAGGGCAGCCGGGCTTCGTGAGTGTGGCGTTGGTGGACGCGCTGGACTACACTATGGGCGATCCGTTCACGTTGGTGGATAGCCGGATAGAAGACTGGATCAAGAGTCGCGTATAGGACCGTCGGTAACGCTTGCCGTAGTTGAATCAATGAGTACGCCATCTACCACCCCACTCGCTTTGGGGGCTTCGATCCGCAGTACACCCATTGCTGGTCTCTGTACGTCCAGAATGGCGATGGCTTGCGGTGCCAGCGGGACCCTGTGCTGGCGCTGTGTCTTTGCGCGATCCGCCGGGATCGTCCAGACACCCGATTCGAGGTTGACTTCTTCCCACCTCGCCCGGCGGACTTCGCCCGACCTGCACGCCGTCACCACAAGGAACTCAAACGCTGCTTTGGTTCCTTGCCAAGCGCCGCTTTTCCGCACCGCTTCGACCGAAGCCGAAACCTCGCCATGCGGCAGCGCCTTATAGTGCTGTGTCTTTCCCCCGTTCCGGGGTAGGGCTGCCTCGAGCGCGGTCCCAGCGGGATCGTCAATGCGGTATCCCTAGGCAATGCTCCAGCGGAAGATCCGGGATAATCTCTGCTTGATGCGGAGCATTGTCTCGCGCTTCGACGACCAGTGCGGCAACAGCACTGACATCACGTCCGCCGTGGTGATGCGGTCGACGCGCTTGCGCCCCAACTGCGGCATGACGTACTCGCGCATTCCGGCCCTCCATATCTTTTCCGTGCGACCGCTGTCCTTCCAGTTGGCGGAATGGACCGCCAGCACTCTCTCGCTCGATTGCGCAAGCGTCGGGATACTGCGCCACGAGTCGTGGCCCATGGAGAGGGCGCGGCGATTCTCCAGCGCGGCATTCCGAGCCTCGGCCAGCATCACGACGGGATACGGGCCAAGCCCGATGCTGACCGGCTTGCCGTTGATAAGCAAGCGCTGGCTCGATGTCCGCGATCGCCCCCCGTACTTCATCGGCTTGACTAGCAGGGAAAGGCCGTGGCCGCCTGCGAGCGCCCTCTGGGGCGGCTTTGGGTGTTTGCGGCCCGGCGCGACGCCGAGGACCTTGAGCGAGTGAACAGCGCCCTGCGGCGGAAGCGGATGGAGCCCCGGAGCCTCAAAGGCCGGGTCCACCCGGACGTGCCGGGCCGATGCAATCGGCGTGAGCCGTGATAACTCGGTCGGGGCACGTGCGATGGAGAACGAACCGGCTATTGCGCCAATAGCGGGCGTATTCGCCTCCAAGTCCGCGGGAATCGAGCGGTGCAAGCGCGGTCTACCTCGCAAACACTGGCATTTTGTCAAATCCCAAAGTGGTATCTCAAGCGATAACGAGTCCCCCGATCCCTAATTAAATAATTTATATTCAATAACTTACAAGATATTCGTGGCGGAGGAAGAGGAAGCCGTCGCCGACTACGACCGGACGATCAGCCTTAACCCAGTTCATGCCGCGGCCTACCTCGGGCGCTGCCACGTCAATTCCGAACTCGGGAGGCACGAAGAGGCCATCGAGGACTACGACCGTGCGGTCCACCTCGACACGGCCTCAGCACCGGCATCCGGGCACGGGTAACCCGCCACACCCGCGGACCACAGCTGCTGAGCCTCTTGCCGTGACCGACACGGCTAGATCTGGCCCAGCATCGCGTTAAACCCGCACGGAATCGTGGCCGAAAACTGGGGATGACTTGATGGCAAGAAAGCGCGACCAAACCGGCGCGGACCATTTCAATTGGCAACATGGTGTACTGGGGCGCTCGATGCGCATTGTGATCATGAGGCGGCATGATCTGAAGCAGCGTTTGGGCGATTGGGCCCTCGGGTCGCAACTCAAGCTGTTCCGGACGATCCATAAACGAAGGCGGTGCGCCTGCCGGGTCCGGGACCGGTGCCTGAGGCCTCGGGATTGGGCCGGGACCCGCCGAGCTAGCCGCTCTTCGAGCCCAGGCTGCCGTCCATTGGCAGCAATGGCGAAGACTCCCTGGTTATTGCTCGCCCGCCCAGCCCAGTGAGCGCGGACGACTCGCGATCCAGTCGTGGATTTCGTCGGCACGCCACGCGACCGCCCTCGAACCAAGTCCGGTCTGGTCGCGTGTACTCGAGCCTAGCTGAATACCGGGGCCTGCGCCCGTAGACCGCGCCCAAGTCTTGGGGAGGGAGGGTCAACGTGCATTCGACTCCGTAAGCAGCGTGGCGCGCTTGCGGGCGCTCGATACGATTGGAGCACTCGCACGCACAAGGATCGGTTCGAACCAGACGCTCGGCGATCACCTTC
>Ga0209543_1003347_pt1 | contig 10196 bp, 9 predicted proteins | sample MesohylFT_FD_187296 | JGI IMG/M metagenome (GOLD analysis project Ga0209543, IMG submission 187296) | Host-associated microbial community of the marine sponge Aplysina aerophoba from Gulf of Piran - sponge mesohyl, lysed by freeze-thaw... | ecosystem: Host-associated > Porifera > Sponge >...
GCGGCGTTCCATCAGCGCCTCGCCTGTCGAGACCAGCTGGACCACAGAGGACCTGCCCGCCGCGAGGTCGGCCTCGATCGCGCGGATGGTCGAGGGGCACTTCATGCCGGTCAGGAGATGGCCGAAGAAGCGCTGCTTGGTGCCCTCGAACGCCGAAAGCGCGGCGGCCTTGGCGTTCCTGTTGAGCGTGTCCTCGCCCTGGACGATGCCGGTCGCCTTGAGCGCCTCCTCGATGTTTGCATGGATCACCTTGAAGGCGCCGGCATAGGCGTCGTAGATGCGCCGCTGCTCGGGGGTGAGCGGGTGTTCGAGTATGTCGACCTCGATGCCGTCATAGGCGAGCGCGCGGGCCTGGTAGAGCCCGAGCGCCTTGAGGTCGCGGGCGACGACCTCCATCGCGGCGACGCCGCCCGCTTCCATGGCGGAGACGAACTCGGTGCGCTTCTCGAACGGCGTCTCGCCGGCAGCCCACAGTCCCAACCGCCCCGCATACGCCAATCCCGGAACTGTGGTGGCGCCGGTGGCGGACACATAGGCGATGCGCGCGTCCGGCAGCGCGTTCTGCAACCGCAGGCCGGCCCGGCCCTGCTGGGACGGCTTGGTCTCGCCGCGCTCGCTCTTCGATCCCGCCGCGTTGGCCATGGCGTGGGCCTCGTCGAACACGATCGGGCCGTCGAAGGCGTGGCGGTCCTCCTCGTCGAGGGAGCCGGCGAGCCATTCCACGATCTGTTCCAGTCGCGAGGGCTTCCCCTGGCGGGACGGCGAGCGCAGCGTTGCGTAGGTGGCAAACAGGATCCCCTCCTCCAGCGGGATCTCCATTCCCTGCCGGAAGTTGCCCAAGGGGATGACGTCGCTCTCCAGCCCGCCCAATGCGGTCCAGTCGCGGCGGGCGTCCTCCAGCAGCTTGTCGGACTGCGACAGCCAGAGGGCGCGCTTCCTGCCGCGAAGCCGGTTGTCGAGGATGATGGCGGCGACCTGACGTCCCTTGCCGCAGCCGGTGCCGTCGCCCAGCATCCAGCCCCGGCGGAAACGCACCGGCTCCGACAGGGTCTCTCCGTCCTGGGTGACGAAGGAGGTATCCACTTCCTCCCCGGATCGGGTCCGGGGCAGGCTCCCTTCGTCACCGTCGTCGTTGCAGCGGTGGACGGTCTCCCAATGCGAGCCGATGCGGTACTGCGCCGCCAGGTGCCGGGAATGAGCCTCCCCCGCCAGGACGATGCTCTCCAGCTGGGCGTCGGACAGCTGGGCGTCCGTCACCACGCGTTCCGGCAGCATCGGACGCCAGGCCGGGACCGGATGCGGGACGGCGGCCATGGCGGCGGACTGGACCAGAGGCGTCGGATGCCGGGTCGCGCCCGGCACCCGCACGACGCCCGGGCGCCAGGAGGCGTAGGGGCCGGCATTGTTGTCAGGGGCATCGGCAACCGGCTCGACCGGGCCGGTCTCGACCGTGAGTTCGGAGATCGGCCCCCAGTCATGGGCCTGCCGCGTCTCGGGGGTGGATGCGGATTTGGGACCCCGCTTCGCCGGCTTCGGCGCGAGCGGCTTGCCGAACAGGTCGCGCGCCGGACTGGCCGGGGTCGGGACAGGCGCGATCGGCCGCCGCTCCGGCACTTGCGCGATAACGGCGTCGAGCAGCTCGGCGGCGTTCGCGGCGCGGGCAGTCCCGTCCAGTTCGACAGCGGGTCCAGCGCCGCGCTCCAGCACGGTGAGGCGGGTGTCGAACCCGGTGCCTCGCCTTGCATAGGCGCGGCCGTCGATGGCCATTGTGAAGATGCAGCGGGCCGGCGGGTCGAGACGGCCGACGGCATCGCCCAGGACGCAATGGGCCGAGGTGATCGTCACCAGACGCCCGCCCGGAGGCAGCATCGAGGCGGCCGAGCGGACATGGCGGAGGTCGGCGTCGTGCCGGCTGCGGTCGACACCGGGCGTTGCCGAAAACGGCGGGTTCATCAGCACCACGGTCGGCCGGACGCCGTGCAGCCGGTCGGCGATGGCCTCGGCGTTGAACGCGGTTACGACGGCCTGCGGGAACAGCAGCGTCAGCAGCCGGGCCCGGGTCTGCGCATATTCGTTGAGATGGAGATTGCCGGTGACGGAAGTGCCGAGCGCGCACTGCGCCATCACCGCCAGCATGCCGGTGCCGGCGGAGGGCTCCAGCACGACATCGCCCGGCCGGACCGCGGCGGCCTGGAGGGCGGCATAGGCGAGCGGAAGCGGGGTCGAGAACTGCTGCAGCCGGACCTGCTCCTCGGAGCGCCTGGTGTGCGAGGGCTCCAGCGCCGCGACCACCTCCAGCATTGCCAGCATGCGGCGCGGCCCGTCCGAAGCGGCGCCGCAGGTGCGGCGCATGCCCCGGCCGTAGCGCTGGAGGAACAGTACAGCCGCTGCCTCGGCGGCCTCATAGGCGTCCTTCCAGATCCAGGCGCCGGAGGCATCGGAACCGCTGAAGGCCTCCGTCATGGCGTCCCGGAGGGCCGCGGCATCGAGCGGCCGGCCCGCCTCCAGCACGGGGAGCAGGGCCTGGGCAGCGGCGAAGAGGGCGTCGCCCGCGAACGGACGGGCCGGCGATGCGGGCGGATCGATGGCGGTGGCGGGAAGGGGCGGACGCGCGAGGGCGTCCGGCGCCGGGTTGGCGTCGAGCATGGGCCGGTCTCCGTGCTGAAGGGCATCGGACCGGCGTTGGCTGGGCGCGAAATGCGGCTCCCGCCTCGCCCCGCCGGACCGCCCGAAATCCGCCCGCCGGCCTCGCGGCGGCGCAAGTCGCCGACATGGATCCAGATGGAAGCGCGGCGGGTCGGCCGGGTCGGGACGGCGGAGGAGAGTTCAGGCGGGTCGGCGCAGTCAGCGCCGATGCGGACGGACGGGGGCGTCAGCCAAATCGTGTGCCATCCGCCTGAAAGGTCCACTCGTTGATCGAGACGATCTCGTCGACGGCTTCGTCGGAGGTCTGGTGCTCGTATTCCGAGCGGAGCTGGCGGTAGAGCCAGCGCGCGAGATCGCGCATGGCCTCGATCACGGTTTCCTCGGCGCCGTCGGTCGGGGGCTGCCCCGTCGGGCTGTCGCGCTCGACCTCGATCGCCATGGTGTATTCGTGGCAATGTCGGCCCTGCTGCCGAATCGACGCGCGCAGCTGATGAAAATTTCGCCTCTGGACCGCCTGCAACTCATCGGCGATCCGGTGCAGTTCGGTGTTTTCCGGTGCATGGGCGCGGATTTCCTTGGCGGCTCCGTTAGCATGGCCGTACTGGCCGGCGAAAGACGCACCATCTCCTTGCGAGCCGAAACCGGAAAAGTTCACCTGCGGCTTGTCGCGGGTCCCACCGCCATAGAGGCGCACCGGGGTGGTGGCGAGCGTCACGCCGAGAATCCGGCAGATCGTCTCGAAGTCTTCGTAGACGAAGTCGTACCAGTCGTCGTGCAGGCCATGCTGGCGATACCAGACGCGGGCGTTCTCCTTCGCGGCATCGGAGAGCTCGTCGATCGTGTAGACCGTGGTCTCGATGATCCTCGGCATGGCTCAGCACTCCTGTTGGATCGGACCGCTATGGGCGGCCGCCGAGGAGACAGGCACGAACCGGACGGCCTCGCGGACGCGCCGCAGGGCGACGCGGTCGTGGTCGGGAATGGCGCGGAACCAGAAAGCGGGTTTGCGCGAAAACCACGCAGCCGAATCCGCGACGAAGCCGTCGGCATAGGCCACGAAATGATGGCTCGCCGAAATAGCCCACGTGCCTGCGGGCGCGGGGTCGAGGAACGTCCCGAGCGAGACGGCGCGCACCTCGAACGGGACGTCCGCGAAGATGCGGTCCCAAACTTCTTCGCGGCGCGCATGGCAGCGCTCGCGGTACTTCGGATGGCGGAGCGCGTAGTCGGGCGTCCAGCCGAACTCTTCGAGGGCGGCGGTGAGCTCGTCAATGAAGACGCCGTTGACGGCGTGGCGGTCGAACAGGCGGCGGATGACGGCGGCGGCCTCGTGGGTCGGCACGCCGGCGATCGCGGAAATCGCGGAGGGGCCGCACTTGGTGGCGCGGCCGGTGATCCTGTGCAGCATGGCGGTTCCTCCCTGCGTCGTGGGGATCGGGATACGGGGCTGGCGGAGGGTCGGCGGAACGCGCGGCGTGCGGGACCCGCGCGCGGTCCGGCCGGTCAGAGCAGGCCGCGGTGCTGGAAGCTGAACGCGGCGGACGGGGTTACGATGATGTGATCGAGCAGCGTGACGTCGATCGTCTTCAGCGCGTCCCGGAGGCGCCCGGTCATGTCGATGTCGGCCCTGGAGGCCTCAGGGCAGCCCGAGGGGTGGTCGTGAAGAGCAATGATCGCGCTGGCCTGAAGCTCCAGGCAGCGCAGGCAGATCTCGCGGGGATAGACCGGGGTGTGGCAGACCGTGCCGCGCTGGAGCAGCTCGTCGGCTATCAACCGGTTCTTGCGGTTCAGGTAGAGCACCCGGAATTCTTCGACCTCCCGGTGCCCGGCGAGCGTGCGGCAATACTCGATAACCTTGTCGTAGCTGCCGAAGGAGGGGCGCACGGCATCCGGAACCTCCTCCCGGGCCATGAGGATGCCGAGCGCCTCGGCGGCCTTGAGGACGGCGATGACGTCATCGGAGAGGCCGGGCACGCTGCGCAACCGGTCCGGTCGGGCGGCAAGGACGCGCGGCGCCGTTCCGAACACCTTGAGCAGAGCGGCGGCCAGCGCGCCGGCATCCGTGACCTCCGGGTGCCCGGAGAGCAGCAGTTCCAGCAGTTCGCGGTCGTCGACGGCATCGCGCCCGGCGCGCAGGAAGCGGGCCTGGAGCCGGCGGCGGTGCGCGGCATTCCGAACCGAGGCCGGTGGCGCCGGCATGTCGAACAACGCGATGTCGTCGAAGCCGGGTTCGGGTGCGTCCAGCGGAGTCATGCCGCGATCTCCGGCCTGGGATTGCGTTCGCGCTCTTCGGCGCGGGCGCGGCACTGCTCGATCAGCCGGCCGTATTCCTCGCTGTCGAGGATCCGGTCGACATTCAGCAAGGAGGCCAGTTGAAGCCCCATGAGCCGGATCGCCGGGTCGTCGCGCTGCGACACACCCTCTGCGATCGCCTGCCGGCAGGCGGTGTGAAGCGCGAGCGCGACGCCCGAGGGGTTGCAGGCGCCGGGATCGACGATGTCGAGCGCCGCCCGGTGGCGGTCATAGCCGGCGGGGAGGTGGGGGAAGCTCATCGTCCGGCTCTCCGCATCCTGGCGACCAGGCCGTCCACGGTGGAAGCATCGGCGCCGCAGGCCTCGCCCCAGCCGCGCAGGTTGCGCTCGAACTCGTCGATAGAACCCAGATGGGCGTCGAAGAAGGGACTTTCGGTGGTGGCGGCCAGGACCGACTGGCCGGCAATCGAGATCCCGGTGATGGCCGGGCGGGTCACGGGTTCGAGGTCGAGCAGCCAGGCGAGGAAGGCGCCGAACATGGGCGTCAGGTTCTCGCCTCGTCGCGGATCCATAGGGTGCATCGGCGGCGGCGTGTCGGCGGGCGCGGCGGAAATCGTGGTGTCGGGCACGGCGGTCTCCCGTAGGTTCGGAATCGAAAGCGCCCCACTCCGGAATGTCCGGAACGGGGCGCTCGATCGGATACGGAATGCGGTCAGGCGTCGGCGGGGCTAGTGCGGCCGCGGGCGGCCTCGTCGAGTTCCGGCCCGACCTCCACGATGCGGCCCGCGCGCCTTGCTGCCTCGGCATAGACCGAGATCGGCCAGCGGCCCTCGAACCAGAGGTCGCGCTCGATGCCGAGGCCGAACGGCCCCTGGAAGGCTTCCAGTTCACTGAGGCGGACACTGCCGAGCTCCGGAGTGCCGAAGCCGAGATCCATGAGCCCGAAATGGATATCGGGGTCCTCGGGATCGGCGTACACGATCAGCCAGGTGCCGGCGCCGGCGGGGTTGAACCACTTGACCGCGGGAACCCTGTCGCGGTCGGGGTTCCTGCCATTGGCGAGCAGCTGCTCGCGCAGCTCGGGCGTAAGGAGTTCCATGTTCAGGTCTCCCTGAGGGCTGGACAAACGGGCGGCGGGCGGGCTGGAACGCTCCCGCGCCCCGCCTGCCCGCCGCCCCGACGGAAGCCGGCCGCCACTCCGGATGGAGCGACTCGGACAATCGGACCGGGTGGACGGGCGCGGCAGGGCGCGAGCCGCGGGCTCAGTGGGCATCGGCGACCGACGGCGGGGACGGCGAACCGAGCGCGACCGCGACCGTGCCGCCGCGCACCGTCACGATGACGGTGCGGTCGGGCGGCATCAGCCACAGCAGGTCGGTCCAGACGGCGTCGGCGATGGCGCGCTTCTGCGTCTCGTCGGTCGGGGTTTGCGGGGCGGCGGTGGAGATAGTCATGGGCGGAGCCTCCTGCGGACGGCGGGCGACCGGCTCCGCCCGGCAGGGAGCGGAGACCGGCGCCTGTGGGATGGACGGGATGGCGACGCCGGGCCCTACGGGGCCGGGCCGAGCTCGGCGAGGGTCACGGCGACGTCGGGCCGGCGGATGCGGATATCGACGGTGCGGTCCCTCGGGCAGAGCCAGAGCAGCTCGCGGCGGACGGCTTCGGCGAGCGACGCCCGGCAGGCCGCTTCGTCCGACAGCAGCAGCCGCGTAGCCAGATGCAACGCGGACTCGTCGAAGCGCTCCAGTTGCGTCTCGTAACTGTCCGAGTCCGCGTCGTCGGACGGAGAGAAGAAGCCGGCGCGGAGCAGTTCCGCGAGGTCGTGCGGCTGGAGGGCGCTGTCCACGGCGACCAGGGGCAGCGCGTCCTCGATCCAGGACCAGGCCTCGCCCGCGAAGGCAAGGTCGGCCGGCAGATCGAGCGTGCCGGGCTGTCCCGACCGGGGACGCACGGCGAGCTCGATGCGGACCGCGGCGGGCCGGGCCGGCAGCACCGCGGCGCGCAGACCCGGCCGCTCCGGCAGCGGGTAATCGTCGATGGCCATCCAGTCGCCGGCGGCGATCCGGATGGACATGCCCATCACGAGGTCGAGCGCGTCGTACCAGCCGTAGCCGACGAGCCTGCGGTCGGCCTCGAACAGGCGGCCCACGATGCCGGCGCGCTCGGCGGCGCGCCAGAGCGCCTGCGCCTCGGGCGGTTCCGGATCGCTGGCCATGACCAGCGCGTCGTGACCGGCCGGGGCGAGCTTCGGCGGTTCGCGCCAGTGGTCGACGTTGGCGACGGAGGGCCGCCAGGGCCGCAGCAGGGCCGGCGGCTGCGCGATGTCGATGCCGGCCTCGCGGGCCCGGGTCCAGTCCTCGAAGGCGGGGCGCGGCGAGGATTCGGCGGCCATGACGCGGTAAATGGCGAGCCGGGCGGCCTCACGCATCTCCTGGAGGAAGGCGTTCTCGACCGCCTCCTTGCGCGCCGGCAGGACCAGCTCCAGTTCGGGGCAGTCGTGGACGTCGGCCCGCACGGTCCAGGTCGGGCCGTGGACGGTCTCGACCGTGGGCAGCCGGACCGGCAGGGTGAGCCCGAAGAAGTTGAGGTCAGGATCGTTGTAGCCGGCGCGGCGGTCGCGGAAGACTCCGAAGGCGAGGCCCCGCCAGGGTTCGGCATGGACGGCGCCGTCGAGGAACGCGCGGCGCGGCAGCGGCTCTTCGATGGCGGGTTCGCCTTCGGCGCGGTTCTCGAAGACGACCGGCAGCGGGTAGTGCCGCGCGGCATTCCCGGCCGCAGTGTGCATGGCGACGAGGGATTCGGTTGCGCGGAACGAAATCGACGTGCCGTGCGGATACGGCGCGGCTTCGTCGGCGTGGACTTCCGCCTCGGCCTCGCCCAGGAAATGTTCGCGCGCCAGTTCCACCTTCCAGCCTGGCGGGATTGCGCCGTCCGTCGATCGCGGGCGGGACGATACGGTGCAGCCGCGGCGCGCCAGGCTGGCGAAGCCGAAGCCGGCGGCGTCCTCGCGCCGGACCAGCTCGTCGGACCAGCCGTTCTCGCCGAAGCTCAGCAGCACGGCCGGATCGGCGATGCCTGTCCCGTCGTCGGAGACCGTAACGGTGAATTGCGGATCGCAGGTTTCGGCGCCGTGCGGCGCCGACGGGCCGACCGCGATGCGGACCCGCGTGGCGCCGGCCCGGCGGCTGTTCTGCAGAGCTTCCAGAAAGGCGTCGGAAAGCCGGCCGCCATAGGCGCGGGTGACGCGCCCGACGGCGCTCTCGTGGATGCGGGCGCGGATCGTCGCCGGCGGCGATGCGGTGGCAGGGGTCATGCGGGAAATCCTCCCGATCGAAATTATGGAAAGGAAACGCCCCGCCCCCGGCTCGGCGGCCGGGGCAGGCTCCCGGCTCATGGACCAGGGGCGGGGCGTTTCAGTGCTGCGGTGGATCGGTTACCGGACCTGGCGCAGGAACTCCGGGATCTCCAGCGGGTCGCCGGACGGGTCGTGGCCGTTGGCCGGCGCCGGACCGGAGTCGGAGCCGGGTCCGACATGGGCGGTGACGACGCGCGGTCCGCCGTCGGCGGTGGGCACCCCGTTGGCGGCATCGATGGCGGCGGCGAGGTCCTCGGGCAAGGCGGTCTCGGCGGTCCCCGTGTCGGCATTGCCGAGCTCATCGGCATCGCCGCCGGCCGCATTCCCCTCTTCGGGCGCCGGCGCTTTGGATCCCGGTCCGGCGGGTGCGGCCGGTCCGGCATGGCCGTTGCTGTCCGCGGCAGGCGGTGCTTCCGTGGAAACGGGTTCGGTATCGACGGCCGGTTCCGTCGGTTCGGGCTGTCCGGCCGGTCCCGAGCCGGCGCTATCCTCCGCCGGCTGCGTTTCCGACTCGGTGCCGTCCGCCTCGTCGCCGATGCGCCCGGTGTCGAACGCTGCGAAGCCGGGCGGCGTCCAGGCGAGCGCCGCCGCGTGCATCCCGGCGCTCAGCCCGACCGGCGTGCCGCCCGCCGCGAACGCGATCTCCATCGCCTCGGCCAGCGCGGCCTTCTTCGTCTTCGACCGCGCGGACGCCCAGGCGATGCCGAACACCGTGCGCGCGATGTCGAGGATGCGCGCCTTGGCGATGCGCGACCACAGCATCGCCGCCGTCGGGCGCACATGGCTCGCAAAGTCGATGTCGAGCCGGGCGATGGTGGCTTCGAGCTCGGGACGGGCCTGGGGCTCGAAGGCGAGCTGGGGCTTGATTGTGCGCGCGACGCAGGTCGCGAACAGCGCCTTCTTGTCGGACACGGGCAGTGCCCGGAGTGCGGCGAAGGACTCGCCGTCGTCCTCGATCTCCAACCAGTCCATGGGCAGGCCGGAGCGGTCCGCCAGCATGGCCTCACCCGGCGACCAGCTCTCGAACTCCGCATCGTTCATCCGGGTCATCGGCCGGTCGGCGGTCTCGCGCACGGTTATGTCGAGCGCGTCCGTCTTGTAGCCGAAGGTGAACACCGAGCGCCCCATCTGGAACAGCATGAGGTCGAAGGCGGCCTCGAAGTCCCCGGCGAGATACGCCTTGATGAGCGCCGTCCGGACATGCCGCAGGTCGTCGGCCAGGCCGATGCCGACGCCGGCCTCCTTGCGCGCCTCGGCCTCGCGGTCCTTCGGCGGCGCCATGGGCGGGGACATGGATTGCGCCGGGACGTTGACGCGATGGGTGACGGTCTCGGGATCGTGGCCGTTGCCGGCGGCGGCACCGGTATCCTCCGACTCCGCCGGCTTCGGCATGTCCTCGGGCTTGACCAGCCCGGCGATGACCTGCATCGCGCCGTCATGGCCGATGGTGACGATGCAGCCTGCCATGGCGAAATCGTCGCGGCGCCAGGTGGCGCGCGCCTCGACAGCGCCCTCGATCTCGTCGAGGCGGGTCTCGATGGACTCGGCCTTGGACAGCAGCTCTTCCGTCCATTGGTCGTCGTCGAACTCGGCGAGTTCGGCCTGACGGGCCTCCAGCTTCGCGATCTCCACGCGCTCCTCGTCCGTCGGCGCGCCGGGCTGCGCCTCGATGCGCCCGTAGCGGGCGGTGTCGCTCCACTCCACCTCGATCATCGCCGTGGCCCACTTCCAGCGGGTCGCGAGCTCGTCGGCCGCGGCCTGGAGCTTCTCGGTCGCCAGCTTCGCCAGCAGCACCGGGTCCTCGAACCAGACGCCGCTGTTGTCTTTCGGTTTAGCTCGATAGCAGCCCAGGCTTTTTTCCCACATTGAGCGCCCGGTGGATTTGGCGGGAAGGTGGGCGAGCGTGGGACATGCCGGTCTTGCGGCTTTGCGCTGCCGGGTTG
>Ga0209543_1003370_pt1 | contig 10143 bp, 8 predicted proteins | sample MesohylFT_FD_187296 | JGI IMG/M metagenome (GOLD analysis project Ga0209543, IMG submission 187296) | Host-associated microbial community of the marine sponge Aplysina aerophoba from Gulf of Piran - sponge mesohyl, lysed by freeze-thaw... | ecosystem: Host-associated > Porifera > Sponge >...
CGCTGCTGTGGCCGAGCACGCCGCCGCGCACGGCCGGCAGGATCTGCTCCATCGTGACGCGCAGGCCGATGCAGTCGAAGGCGTAGTCGGCGCCGGAGACCGGGGTGCCGTCACGCTTGAGGTCGGTCGGGTGCTGCGTGAGCTCGTGGATGCGGGCGACGGGGTCTACCTCGGAGGCGTTGACACCGATGGTCGCGCCGAACTCCTTCGCGAAGTCCAGCTTCTCCTCGCTCAGGTCCACGGCGATGATCGGGTCCGCGCCGACGACAGCTGCGGCCGTGATCGCCGAGAGCCCGACACCACCGACGCCGAACACCGCGACGCTCTCGCCGCGCTTGACGCCCGCCGTGTGGTACACGGCGCCGGCGCCGGTCATGACGGCGCAGCCGATGATCGACGTGACATCGACAGGTGTGTCGGCCGGCATCGGCACGACGTACTGCTCGTCGGCGATGGTGGCGTCGGCCCACGTGAAGCAGCCGGGCGTGGTGGCGACGCTGCCGTCGCCGAGCGTGAGGCTCACACCCTCGGCGATGCGGGTCGCCTCGCGGTCACGCGGTACCCACGTGACCATGACGCGGTCGCCTTCCTTGACGTGGTCCACCTCGGACCCGGCCGCGACGACCACGCCGGTCGACTCGTGGCCGAGGAGTGCCTGCGAGGGGCGCGGGCCGTGCATCTGGTGGAGCTGCGAGTGGCACACGCCGCTCGCGAACTGCTTGACGACGACCTGGTACGGCCCCGGGTCGGGCAACTCGACATCCTCGATGCGCAGGCGGCCGGGACCCTCGGGGACGACGACGACGCGGGCGGGTGTGGGCATGGGGTACCTCCGTGCTCTCTCTGGTCGAACGCTAGTCGAAGTTGAAGACGGACAGGGCGTTCTCACGCATGTAGCGACGCATGATGCCTTCGCGCAAGGGTAGCGCGAGGCCGTCGGTGACGGCGCGCTCGAACGTCAGGATGGCGTAGTCCGACGCCCACATCACGCGCTCGCGGCCGCGCGTGTTGATGTAGTGGACCACCTCGTCGGGGATGTAGCGCGGCGAAAAGCCCGAGGTCATCAGGTAGAAGTTGGCGTGCTTCTGCAGCAGCGCCACGGTCTCGACGTGCCACGGGTGCCCGATGTGCGTCGCGACGATGTTCAGCTCGGGGTACGTCACGAGCACCTCGTCGAGGTCCATCGGCCGCTGGTACTTCGCGAAGCGCAGTGGTCCGGGCACTCCCACGTTGATCACGATCGGCACGCCGAGCTCGATGCACTTCGTGTAGATCGGGTACATCAGCGGGTGGTTGGGCGGCATGTTCACGAGCGCGCCCATCACGCGGACCGTGCGGAAGTCGAACTCGTTGACCGCCATCTCGACCATGCGCACGGCATTCATGCCCTGCGTCGGGTCGATGTTGCAGCTGCCCCGGAAGCGGTCCGGGTACGCGTTGACCGCGTCGACGACGCGCTGGCATGAGGCGCGGAAGTCATCGATCGCCATCACGCCGCCGTAGCCGCCGACGTGCGGGTTCTCCAGGCTGCCGCCGAGCGAGACGTTGAGCAGCCCCATCTGCACGCCGGCGTTGTCCATGCGGTCGACGACCCGGTGCGGGCCCACGCCACCGAGCAGGTCAGGCGACTTCCCGCCGAACCAGCGCTCGATGTTCGGGTCCAGGTCCTCGCGGCGCTCCTCCGCAGGCAGGTTGATGTAGGTGTCGACGATCTCGCCGAGCGCGACCTCGTTGCTGGGGTTGTCGATGACCATGTCGGTGCTCCTTACGCCATCGCCGCCTGGGGGATGCGAGGCGGCTCGAGGAAGCGCGAGCTGATCGGCGCGTCCGCCTCGAACGGCCCCGCGAGGCCGAGTTCGTCGCTGATCTCGCGCAGGGCGGGCAGCACTTCGCCGCCGAGCAGCTCGATGCAGCGCTTCGAGTCCTCGTGGCTGACGTGACCGTCGTTGCCCCAGAGCGCCATGATGCCCGGCCGCGTCTCCTCGATGAGCACGCGCAGCTGCTGGACGACCTGGTCCGGAGTGCCTGCGACGAGCAGCCGGTCCTGGAGCTGGTCCTCGAACGGCGTTGCTCGCCGCGTGGTCTCGATCGGCGCGTTGGCGCGCTTCACGGCGCCCTCGCGGTTCGTCGGCGAGCTGTACCCGGTGGGCGCGGACCACACCGCGTGGCCGAGCCCGGTGAACTCGCCCTGCATCCACATGTACTGGCGGGCGTTCTCCAGCGCGTGCTCCTCGGTGTCCTGCACGTGGACGCGGATGAGGTAGCCGCGGTGCTCGGGCCCCGACGTGTAGCCCGCCTCCTGCGCGGCATCCTCGTAGAGCTGCCAGATCTGCTTCGTCTGCTCGATGGGGGTGTTGAGGCAAATGTAGGGGTAGCGGTTCTTCGCGCACCACACGATCGTCTCGGGGCTGGCGGTGCCGGGCACCCAGATGCGCGGGTGCGGCTTCTGCAGCGGCAGCGCCCACGGGTTCACGACGCGGAACTGGTAGTGGTCGCCCTCCCAGCGCCACGGGCCGGGCTCCGTCCACGTCTTCACCAGGAGGTCATGCGCCTCGTAGAAGCGCTCGCGGTTGTAGGCCGGGTTGACGTTGTTCGCGAACTGCTCGGTCCCCGCCCCGCGCACGATGCCGGCGACGAGCCTGCCCTTCGAGATCATGTCGACCATCGAGAGCGACTCGGAGATGGCAACCGGATTGTCGATGGTCGGCAGCGGCGCGCCGAGCAGCACGATCTTGATCCGCTCCGTGGCGGCGGCGAGGATGCTCGCCCACACCGTGATCTGTGCCTGCATGCAGAACGGCGCGTTGTGGTGCTCGTTGAGCATGATGCCGTCGAAGCCGACCTCCTCGGCGAGCTGGTACTCGGCGAGTCGCTCGTTGTAGAGCTGGCTGCCCGCGACGGGGTCGAAGTTGCTGTTCGAGAACATGAGCGCCGTGACGCCCTCGTCGCCGACGGCGTCCTCGGGGTAGGCCGACATCGGCTGCTCGGTGAAGTACATCAGGTGCACGGTCGGTCTCCTCGATGCTCATCGGGGCCGAAGCGCAGCATAGCGGGTAGGCGGCAGGCGCCGCATGGCGGAGGGGGTGAGCGGTCAGTCGAGTTCGATGAACCCGATGATGCGAGGCCAGCGCCCTTCCCCGATGACCTCCCCGTCGAGCAGGATGTCGCAGGGCTTCGCGGGGTGGGCGGCGCAGTCGGTGGTGGCGCGCGAAGGCGGCTGGGGCCGCGCGAGACGCGCGAAATACGTTGCCCTGTCCATGGCGGCCAGGCGGACGTCGCCGTCCAGATCCACCAAGACGTGGTACGCGTGGTCTACATCATCGAGCTCACCCGTGCCACTTTGCTGACTGAGCCTGAGCAGGATCGCCGCTGAGTCCGCGGTCCAGCCGTCCGCGTGCACACTCCAGTAGCCGGACAGGCCCAGCGCGGCCGGCAGCTCGTCGTCCACGTAACGCACGATTTCGTCGCCGGAGGCGAGGTCGAGGACAACGATTTCCGGAGGAACATACGCCGGGCCGACGCTGCCCCCGTAGAAGTGCGTCGCCAGCTTGCGGCGGTCGGGCGAGACGTGAAACAGCTCCGCCTTGCGCTCGTACAGTGTCCGGTTCTGCCCGTCGAGCCGGAAGTGGACGAGCCGGAAATCGATCTCCGCGACGAAGCCGCCGAGCGCGGGTTGGGCCGCACCCCGCCCGACGTAGGCGTGCGCGAACCAGTTCGGGTACGCGAAGGCGAGCCAACCCCGGCCGGTACCCTCGTCATAGACGATGACACGCCGCGTCGCGAGCGCGTCCGGCCGGCCGTCGCCGAGACGATACTCGTACTCGCCGTGCACCTCGTATGCGAAGAGCGGCCCGACGATCTCGTCGCGGGCTGGCGGGGGAGGCGAGAGCACGTCTCGCACCACGGCGACCGGTTCGATTCCCCGGAGTTCGAGGCTGCCGGGAACCTCGATCATCCCGAGATAGCGCGTCCATTCGATCGCGCCCTCCCAGACGACCCACTCCTCGTGCTGCACGAAGCACGCGCCTGGGCCGTGCTGAGGATAGTAGTTGTCAGTGCCGCACGTGCTGCGCACGGGGCCTTCGATCTCGCGTTCGATGTCTGGCGTGAGGGGCAGGATCTCGCCCGTCTCGGTGTCGAGCACCCATCCGCCGCGATCGCTGAATGCCACATACGATCCGAGCCAGAGGCGCGAATCGTCGAGATGATGCCAGGCCGGAGAGAAGTTGGCCCACACGTCAGCGCGTTGCACGCCGATCCGCCCCCTGTGGTCAGGGGACTGCCCCGCAATCATCCAGACGACGCGGCCTGTGTCGGCGTCAAGCACCGCCAGGCTCTCCCACAAGTCGTCGTGCATTCTCAGGTAGATGCTCTCCCCGGTCTTGATCGCATAACGGAGATTGGGCGAGACGACCAACCCTTCCTCGAGCACGCGGATCGTGCCGTCGAGCACCAGTACGGCGGTGTGAGCCCGGTGGCCGGAGTGGTCACGGGCCGTCACGCTGACCGCCCCGCTGTCGTCTCGCCAGTCGCCGAGGTTGAGCATCCTGTAGCGACCGCCGCCCTGCAGCGTTCCGAGGGCCGGATGGTCGCTTGCGACGCGCAGCACTTCCGCGCCATCGTGGGCGTCGAGGACGAGCAGCGTGCCGGGCTCGCCGTGCAGGATCGCAACCTTCGCACCGTCGGGCGAGACCTGGATAGCGCGGATCTCGTCGTCCTCGAACAGGATCGCCTGCGTCTCGCCGTTCAGGCTCATCCGGCGTACCTGGTCCCCGCTCCAGACGATGATGCTCGTCCCGGCAGGCCGCACTGCCGAGCGATCCCGCTCGCCAGAGCCGATCTGGGTGCGGGGGTTCTGATAATCAAACGCCGTCCAATAGCGGTCCTCAGCGAGGTCATAGATCAGCACTCGGCGTGTTTCGTCCTCGCTGCCCTGTCGCGGGGGTTCCGTGCCGACACGCTCGGAGATAACAAGCAACGGCCCCACCACGTCCACTGGGGGTAGGTCCGGAGCCGGGGTTGGCGCTGGGGTCGGCGTGGGCGTGGGCGTGGGTGTTGCCTCGACGGCTGGCTCCGGGGCGGGCGTGGCCTCGGGAGCTGGCTCGGCTGCAGGTGAGGGCGTAGGTGTCGCCTCGACCGCCGGCTCCGGCGTCGGTGTTGCTGTCGGCTCGGCCGTCGCCGTGGCGACCGGGTCAGCTGTCTCGACTGCGGTCGATGTGGGCGGGGGCGTCGCGTCGTCGCCGTGCGGCTCCTGCTCCGCGCCACCGAGGCACGACGAGGCGAGCAAAGCAAGGAAGGCGAACGTTCCGGCGACTCGTAGCATCACCCCGAGAGTGTGCTCTATCGGGACGCGCCGCGCTTCATGCCTGGTGCTGGACCATCATCCCGCCCGTCGAAAGGGATCTCGCAGGGCTTCGCGGGGTGTTCAGGGTGGTCGGTGACTTCTGCGTTGCGGGCGGCGTGCTCAGGCCGCTAAGCGGCGGCCGAGGGCGCTGTGACCATCGTCGGCCGCGGTTCGGGTGCATCCACTTCGGTGTGCCACTGCTAGTCGCGCCATCCCCAGATGATGCCTTGCACCGCGACAGCGGCGCCCATGAAGGCGATGCTGGCCACGGTAGGCCACGGTTCCTCGCCAGGCCATGCGCGGTACACCAGCGCGCCGCCGACCGTAGTTAGGGCCAGGAAGACGGCGTTGCGGAACAGGCGCCCCTTCGTCATCCCTAGTTGCTCCAGCATGAGCTGGAAACTGCTTCTTCCGATTCCCAGAACCCACAACACGTAGCACAGGGCGCTCGTTCCCGTGTACGCCGACACGATCGCAATCGACACCTCTGGGTCTGTTATTCCCAGAACCTTGTGCGCAACGATGGCGACCAGGGAACCGCCCCCGCCAAACATGACAGCGAAATGCACGACCGGACGGAGCACTTCGTCCCTGTGCGGCGGTTGCAGCCAGTACCTCATGGGCTTCCGATCTACTCGATCCAATCCAACCAGCCGCGTCGCCGCGCGACGACTACTGCGATGACGACCACTACGGAGTAGACGCCACTGGCCACGAGCTCCATCGCGAGGCCGACGTGGCGTACATGCGCGTACGGCGATCCAGTAGGCCAGCCGCACATTACGAGAGGCATGCGACGCTTGATGGGTCCCGTAACAGCGCCTAGTGCTGGACCATCATCCCGCCGTCGACATTGATGGCCTGGCCGCTCACCCACGAGCCCTGGTCGCTGCACAGGTACAGCGTCATGTTCGGGATGTCCTCGCCCGCGCTCGGGCGTCGCAGCGGGATGCGCTCGACGGTCTGCGCCCACTGCTCGCTGTCGCGCGGGATGTCGTCGAGACGGTTGTTGTCGATGACACCGGGGCAGATCGTGTTGACGCGGATGCCGTACATGCCGACCTCCTGCGCCATCCCCGCCGAGAGCGCCTGGATCGCCGCCTTGCTCGACGAGTACGCCGTTGCGTTCGGCGGCAGCAGCTTCCCGGCGACCGAGGAGATGTTGACGATGGCGCCGCCCTCGCCCTGGTCGATGAGGTGCTGGCCGAAGCGCTTGCTCATCAGGAACGTGCCGCGCACGTTCACGCGCAGCACGAGGTCCCACCAGTCGATCGGCATGTCGACGACGGGCACGCGGTCGGCGCCGCGCGCGGCGGCGGCGTTGTTGATGACGAAGTCGACGCGTCCGAACGTATCGAGCGTCTGCGCGAGGAGCGCCTGCACCGCCTCGTCATCCGAGACGTCGCTCACGACCGGCAGCGCGCGGCTCCCGGCCGCCTCGATCTCCTCGGCGACGGAGTCGATGTCGCGCCAGCCGGCGGCCTGTTCGTCGGCGGGGTAGCGGTCGGGCGACCGCCCCGTACCGGTGATCACGACGTTCGCGCCGGCCGCGCCGAACGCCTTCGCGATCTCGCGCCCGATGGCGCGCATGCGCCCGGCGCCCGTGACGACCGCGACCTTGCCCTCGATGCCCGTCAGTTCCATGGCTCGCACCTCCCGCGCGCAGGGTACGCGAGCGGGAACGTGCGAGGGGCGCGACCGCTGGACGGCTACTCCTCGAAGGGGTTGAGCACCTGTACGCCGAGCTGCTCGAAGTCGCGCACATTCCGCGTCACGACGGTCAGGCGGTTCGTGATCGCGACCGCGGCGATCATGGCGTCGTAGACCAGCGTGTTGGATCGGCCATGCATCAGTCGGGCCCACTCGCGGAACGCGTCCGCATCCATGTTGAGGATGTCGAACGGAGCGAGCACGTGCGCCTCAAGCCACTCCTCGATCTCGTCCGCTTTGGCAGGATCCTGAGCCCGAGTAGTCTCGATGCCTGTCTGGATCTCGCCGACAGTGACAGAGGACAGGTACAACCGCTCCAGCGGCACTGCGCGGATCCATCCGAGCACGGCGGGATCGGGCCGCGGGCGGCGCAGCTCGGACACGACGTTGGTGTCGAGCAGGTACACGCCGCGCTAGTCGTCGAACGTGAGCGGCGGGCGCATCCGGAGCTCGCGGCGCGGCGGAACCAGCGTCTCCGTGCGCGCTTCGGGCGCGAGCAACCACTCCTTCAGGTTCAGCCTCCCTGACCGCTCCATGCGGCGCCACTGCTCGATTGGGACCACGACAGCGGTTTCGACGCCTCGACGCGTGACGATTTGCGGACCCTCGGCGAGGGTCGCCTCGATCAACTCGCTGAAGCGTGCCTTGGCTTCCTGTACCTGCCACGTGCGGCCCATCGACACCTCCGGCTGGCTGAACAGACTAGTCATCAGTCTAGTCTGTTCGATGCAGGGTGTCGATCCGATCCCGATCACGCGACCGGCTGCGACCGCCCCTCTGGCCGAACCCCTTCGGGGTCGAGGGTGACGACGGCGATCATGCCGCCGTGGGTGAGCGTCGGCGTCCCGCCGTGCGTGAGCGAGGCACCGTTCGATGCGGGGGCCGCAACGGCAACAGCCTCGAGGTCATCGTCGCCCTCGCCGCGCATCTCGCGGTCGGCTTCCTCGCGCGTCATGCGGCCCTCGGCCACGGCCGTGGCGGCCTGGGCCGGGGAGAGCTTTGCAGCACGGCCGGGCGTGACGCGGAGCTGGCGGATCTGCTTGCTGAAGATGAAGAACGCCAGCAGCGTCAGGATCATCAGCGCCGACGCGCCCGCCACCGAGGCCGGCGCGCCGATGATGTCGGCGAGGAGCGTCATCGGCAGGACACCGAGCGGCATCATCCCGAACGACATCATGAGCATCGAGAGCACGCGGCCGCGGTAGCGCTCCGGCACGCGCGCCTGGATGACCGAGTTGTTCGTCGTCATGAACAGCATGCCGCCGACGTTGCCGAGGGCGAAGAAGACGGCGGCCGCGGCGAAGAACGGCGTGAGCGCGAAGGCGATGAAGAAGAGGCCCTGGATCACCGCGCCCGCGAGCATGATGCGGCCCTTGAGCGGCATCGTGTCCATGCTCGTCGAGATCAGCGCGCCGATCAGCCCGCCCACGCCGGCAGAGGCCATGAGGATGCCGAGCGCCGACGGCCCCATCTCGAACACTTCCTCGGCGAAGACGGGCAGCACGAGCTGCACGGGGAACGCGAAGAGCGGCATGACCAGGCCGGTGAGGATCAGCAGCCGGATCAGCGGGTTGGTCATCGAGTAGCGGAAGCCCTCGGCCATCTCCGTCATGAAGCCGGCGTTGTCGGCCTTCGACACCATGCCGTGGCGCGGCAGCAGCAGCGTGGTGGCGATGGCGACGACGTAGAGCAGGACGGAGAAGGTCCACACCGGGCCGAGGCCGAGCGGGATGAGCAGCACCCCGGCGATCGCGGGGCCGATGATGCGCGTGAAGTTCATCCCGCCCATCTGCAGCGAGACGGCGTTCATCATCTTGTGCTGCGGGATGAGCTGCGGCACCAGCGCGTTCCTCGCCGGCATCGCGAGCGAGATCGTGAGGCCGAGGAACACCGAGCCGACGAGCAGGTGCCAGAACTCGATCATGTCGGCGAAGATCAGCACCGCCAGCACCATGTTCGCCACGGCCACGATCGACTGCGTGAAGAGCAGCAGCGTGCGCTTGTTGTAGCGGTCCGCGATCACCCCGCCGAATGGCGAGACGAAGAGCATCGGCAGCGCGATCCCGAGCGCGACGAGGCCGAGCGCCGAGGCGGCGTTGGTCAACTCGAACGCGAGGTACCCGCGCAGAAGCTGGTTCATCTGCATCGCCATGAAGAAGGCGAGGTTGCCGCCAAAATAGATGGCGTAGTCGCGCTCGCTGAGCGCGGTGAAGGTGCGGCCCCACTCGCTGAAGCTGCGCGGCGCCTTCGCGCTGGCGCGCGCCTCGATCATGCTCATCGGGCGGTCTGCGGGCTGTGCGCCGTTCGAGGTGGTCGCGCCGTTCGAGCCGGTGGGGGCGTGAGAGCCGTTCGAGCCAGGGGCTCCGTTAGTCATGCAACTCCAGTCGGTACGCGCCAGACCGCAGCAGTAGGCGGGGCGGGCTCGCTCAGGTCGAGCCGCAGGCCGAGGCGCGTCGTATCAGTCGAGGCTTCCAGTTTACGTGAGGTTTCACGTTGTTGCCAGCCCGCGAGGCTCGGTGGAACGGGCCTGAGACCGACAGACGCCCGTACGGACGTACCGGCTACGGACTCGTAGCGATGGCCTCGCCGAACGCGAGCGCGCCGACGGCGCCCTCGTCGCTGCCCCACTCCTCGGTGGCGGTACGCCAGAGGTCGAACTGCTCCCGGGTGGCGACACCCAGGTGGATCGCCGCGGCGACGACATGCGGCTGGAAGAACCAGTCACTGACGAAGCGCTCGAAGAACGCGACGTCCTCGGTCGTGCCGAACGTACCGAACGAGGCGCTTGGCCGGATGTCGGTGAAGCCCGCATCGAGGAGTGCACGCCTCAACTCACGCCCCATCTGGGGATGGCCGCCGTTCGCTTCGAGCAGCTTCCCGAAGGTGTTCCACGCCTCGTGCACCTCTGGCTCCACGGGCTCGAGGAAGCACGAGGCGACGATCAGTTCGCGAGCGGCGAAGATGCCGCCCGGTTTCAGCACACGCCTCACTTCGGCCAGCACAGCGGCAGTGTCCGGGATGTGCATGAGCGCGGCGTGGCAGTGCGCGACGTCGAATTCGCCGTCCCCGAACGGCAGGTCGGTGATGTC
>Ga0209543_1003385_pt1 | contig 10114 bp, 13 predicted proteins | sample MesohylFT_FD_187296 | JGI IMG/M metagenome (GOLD analysis project Ga0209543, IMG submission 187296) | Host-associated microbial community of the marine sponge Aplysina aerophoba from Gulf of Piran - sponge mesohyl, lysed by freeze-thaw... | ecosystem: Host-associated > Porifera > Sponge >...
AAGTGTGGTAATTTTTAGGGTGAAGTATAGCAGAAGTCGCGTGAAAAGTCATGCGACTTCTGCTTTTCTAAAAGTATTAACACCTGTGAAAAATATCACACCAAAAACCTACAATTGAATGACCCTGTATGAGAAGACAGAGGGGTTCAGTTTTCGGTTTCGATCTTGGTTTTCATTCACAGATGTTTCCGTTTTTACGCAATATCGCGAGCATGAAGAAATTGAGGAAAGGGAAACGCCCTATCAAAAACCCCAAGCAAAAACACTCGCTCCTACAGTGGAAAAATATTCACATATATAAAGCAAATATGTAAAACTATGGTAGATTTTAGAATTAATTGTACACTCTGCACCGGCGAGGTTAGAATGCACATCGCATTTGGTCGAGTACGCCACAAAACCTCGCCTACCCGGGGAGGGGAGAATGTCTGCTTATTTTTCTGGTTTACCATAGTAGTTTCCGACCATGGCAGTATTCATTCTAAAAATTCGCTCATATAATTCACCTTATCAATTGTTTTTAGTCGTCTGCTTTCAATTTACCGTCTGGTAGCGGATTTTTAAGATTGGACGTAGGTTTTCATCATCTGATTCTTTTGAGGAAAAAACGATAGGTGCACTGCCATCTTGCAAGGCGAAGAGATACCCATAATTGTAATCGGGATTCGCCACCCAAAAGCGGACAGCGTCAGTAAGAAGCTCGCTTTTAAATGTATAAGGCTTCCCTGCTCCTTGAATCTCGCACGTGCCATCAATCCGATGGGCGACATCCTCAGAACCGTTGTAATCGCTTTCATTATCGCCATCTATGCCTGATAACATTGCTTGCGCGGGTGGTCTGTTCCACGGAAGGTTGCGATGCAACGCGCTGTTGTAGGTGAGCTCGTTATCTTCTGCACGTTCGGAGACACCCCTTCCCTCTCGCCACGGGATCAAAACCCTACGGAAAATGACGGTCTGCGCAGCATCTGTCTCACACTGCTGGACATGTAGACTTATCGTCGCTTCTAAGACTTGTGTCGGTTCACGGATACCCATATCTTCAAAAGCATCATACAGATCAAACGTGACGAAAAAAACGCTGCCTGTTGGATCACACAGGAGGGTCGGTTCGGCACCTGCATTGTTGTTTCGCGTCTTGCGATCTTTATTGACAATTAGAGTGGTATCTTGCAAGCCGCCAGAGAATGTGACGGCATCGCCTGCGCCGAAGGTTATCTCGTTTACAGGGGGAAGCGTTATTACTATTCCTGTTTGCGAATTCGGGGGCGTGAGGTGATAGGTTTTCTCGACCTCTAACGGCGAAGTGAGGAGCAGGACGCGATTCAGTCGTGGATCCAGTAGCGCGTATTCCAATTGGACATCTGGGGCAATATGATAATTATTCAGGTCTTCTGCCACTTCTGATTGCAACTGTCCGTCAAATTGTAGTTGAATTGCGGTTTGTGACAGGGGTATCGCCTGTAGTAGTTTTGGGGGATCTGCTGGGTTGGCGGCTAAAATGGGACAAAATAGCAGAAAGAGAAATATTGAGAATTTGTCCGTCACACTACGATAGATTTTCAAGATGGTTCTCCGAAATTGTTTATCGCGACCGGGAGATCGCTCCTACAGAAGAAATATAAGTTTATCGCGACCGGGAGATCGCTCTACACAGGAAAGTCGGGAATCGGAGTTCCGCCGTACAGAAGAATCGTTCCTACGGGATATCCGCTGTGATAAAGACGGCATTTAGGACCTCCCGTTCTCGCTGTCCAGACGGTTTGTTGATGACCGCATCGTTAACCACGAAAGTGCTGGAGGAACCCCCATCAAGATTAATCGCTTCGGTAGCACCGAGTTCAATGAGAATGCTGGCGAGTTCGTAGAGCGTTAACCCAGTACTATACTTTGGTTGCCGTCCGTCGGCAACTATTAAAAAGAGTGTATCGGCATTGTATCCAAGTGCAGTACGGGGTTCATGGCTTAAATTCAGCACCGATGCACGCTTGCCGGGAGTATGCCGCTTCTCGGCACGGTGCATCTCCACAAGTGTCTCATTTATCTTACCATCCTTGAGGAGTCGGATCCGTCCGCCGATAGCATGTTGAACTCGATTCCATTCAGGCGGTGAGAGGGTCAGGGTGAGTGTGCCGTTCGCGCCAGTATTGAACTTGGAAACGCTTGCGTCTTTCAACCGTGTGCTAATCCAGAGAATCGCCCCGTCTCTGGGGATCGCGCTATTTCCATCGCGTGAGACATCTTCTACACGGTAGGAATGTACATAATTTGGGGTCAAAGGGAGTGGAAGTCCGCTGATTAGAATCTCCGTGCCTCGGCGGCGGTTGGTATGGGTTGATTCGCCGAGCCGTGGCGTGTAAAGTGTCACCTGACATCCATCAAGCCGTCGTTGATTGATGCATCCGAGTGGTAGTGCGTGCGCGCCTATTTGCACGTTTGCTTTCATTTGCACGGGAGTGCTCAGAAATTCGCCGGACTCTGTTACACCGAAGCATGCCTCGGTATCTGTAGGTTGGGTGATGAGTTCACCGTCTTGGACATGCAGATTCTCTAACACGCCGCCGTAGCCACGCATATCACCAAGAACTCCGAACCCTCCATTGATTGCGACGAGGACGTGACGGTCCCCACGTTGGGTACGGCGGTCTGCCATAGACCGGACGGTTTCTTTGCCGAGCACCTGTGCATTTGCGAGTGCTACCTCAAAGTGTAGCGTCGGCTCATGACGGGACATCTCGGCGACGTAAAGGACACACGTTTCAACAGCCCAGTCGTAACGGTAGAGATGGAGTCCCGGTGCCAAATCTGGAAATAACGTCTTTCTCTCGCCACCAGCGTGTACGACAGGGGTTGTGATCAATAGCAAACAGATGATGGCACAGAATTTACGCATTACGAAAAATCTCAACGGCAAAATACTCAATTGGTTGATTTATGGGAGGATGCAGCTTCTTGACGATGAGATGGACCTCATCTACTGCGAATTGTTCTAAAATCACTGTAGCGATTTTCTCAGCGAGTGCCTCGATGAGTTGGAAGGACTGCTGCGTGCCGATCTCAATGATGCGTGTGACAACTTCGGCGTAATCAATCGTGTCGGCGAGTGCGTCTGTCCTGCCGGGGTTCGCAAGTGTACACCCCAAGGTTGCATCAATCTCATAATGGCCACCGACGTGGCGTTCCGCTTCCGGAACGCCGTGGTGACCATGAAATCGAATCCCTTTGAGAATAATTTTATCCATGACTATTATTCTACGGGAATTTCTCCGAAGGTATGGGCGGGTTCGATGAGGTCTTTGACCTGTTTCCCAAACCTTCCATCCGTGTAATCAATGGAGCGAATTTTCCAGTCCTCATCATCCTTATTCAGCTCGGAAATTAGATTGCCCTTCTGATTCCCCCAAGTATACGCGCCTCGCAAAACGGCTTTTGTGCCTCTGCCATCAATAGCGATATAGGTGATGTCAACCACCATTTCCCCACCGCGCAGTCTGAAGATTCCCTCCCATGCCTTATTTACTGCCTTCCATCCTTCATTTTTTTCAAATGTACCCGCCCAGAAGGTCCAAGCGGTAAAAACGTCCTTCCCCTCGTTTCTAAGCCACACATCCCCCAATACATCAACATCTTGGTCGCCGTGAGCAACAGCATATTCCGCATAAAGGTCGCGGATCGCTTGCTCCTCAACAGCAAAATCAATATCTCTTCCAACAACTACATCGGGTTGCGTTGATTCGGAGGATGTCGTTGTCGGTTGGGTCTGCTTATCGGGTGCTTCTGTTTCATCATCAGTGTCGCCGCCGCAAGCCATCAGCCCAACGGAAACCAGCACAACGAAGATGAAATAATAAATCGCTTTCGGTTTCATATTGCCTTCTCTCCTCTGTTGAAGGTGATCGGTCAATCAAGTTCACACACTTTGTCCTATTTTATCCTATCTCACGATAAAAATCAACATAATTTTAATTCTGGCAGCGATATTGATTTACCTTTGGGTAAAAAACCTAAGTATTTTTCAGGCGTGTTTAGAATAAGAAGTTGTTTCACAACCGATTTTGTGCTATACTTTTGAGTGTAACCGATATGTTGTTAATCTCCAAAACCGTGTGGAAAAGGAATTTTTATGAACGTCACAGTTAAATACTTCGCCGTATGCCATGAAATGTTAGATAGATCCGAGGAAGAGATGGAACTCCCGGACGGTGCTACCATAAAAACGATATTAGAGCGTCTTGAGGAAGAATGGCCCGAAATCGCCGAGTTCTATGAAGTGATGCAGATGTCCGTCAATTGGGAATATGCTACGGAACATACTGAGCTCACAGAGGGAGACGAGGTCGCCCTAATTCCACCAGTGACGGGAGGCTGCGATGTTTAAGATAACTACAGAAGTTATCACAGGCGAGGAAGTGCGCGAAGCAGTGGAAGGTCCAGACGCGGGTGCAGTGGTACTATTTTTGGGTACGGTTCGGAATAACACTGGCGGCAGACCGGTAAAATGTCTTGAATATGAAGCATACCCGCCGATGGCAGAGAAGAAAATGGCAGAAATCGCGCAAGAAGTCTCTGACAAGTGGGGTATCGATCGCGTCGCAATGGTCCACCGTGTCGGAAAATTGGAAATCGGGGAGGTAAGCGTAGCAGTGGCAGTGGCGTCCCCGCATCGCAAAGACGGATTTGAAGCGTGTCGATACGCGATGGATCGCCTCAAACAGATCGTACCTATCTGGAAACGTGAAGTATGGGCAGATGGGGAAGCGGAATGGGTGAAACCGGATGCTGTCTTCTTTGACGCTCCTAAGCCTCACAAAACCGCTTCACAAATTGACTAAAGATTGAAATTCCTTGTGGGAATTGGTCTAGCGCCATCCACTCATCCACCGTATGCGCCTGCAAAATACTGCCGGGTCCGATAATGACGGTCTCCATGTGCTGTGCAAAGACGGCAGCATCGGTGCCATAGGCGACCGTTTGGGGCTCGGTTTCGCCCGTTATTTCGAGTGCCGCTTGTATAATCTCTGCATCGGGTGGTGTGCGTACCGGAGGAGCATTAATATACAGATCAAATATTAACCCATGTTTTTCTGCTGAATCGCGTGCGCGGTCTATCCAGATCTGTGCATTATCTCCAGGCATTGGACGGTAGTTGATACAACACACGCTTAACGGCGAAGTAATATTCCCTGGACACTCACCATCGCTGATAGTAATATTCCAATCCGTAAAAGCTGGTGTGAATTCATCGTTGAAATACTGAGTATTGGTTGTCAATTCGTGATAAACATCCCGCATTTCTGCGAGAAAGGGAATTAATTTTAGATTCGCGTTGTCCCCCTCGCCTGTACTGCTGTGCGCTGCACGACCGTGGGCTGTGGCAGTAAAGCGGACAGTCCCTTTGTGGGCATATACCGCATGAAGTTCTGTTGGTTCACCGACGACCCCATACTTCGGAAAGCCGTGCTTTTTGAACATCTGCGACTTTTCGGCAACTGCAATTGCGCCGAGGTAGCCCACCTCTTCATCAGCAGTGATTACGACATAGAGCGGTGCCTTCAAATCCGCTGCTGCGTAGTGTGACGCGACCTGAATCATACACGCAACACTGCCCTTCATATCACAACTGCCCCTGCCGTACATCTTCTCATCGGCAATCCGTGCCTCAAACGGATCCATCGCCCAACCGATAGCAGGCACAGTATCTATATGTCCGAGCAGCGCAAGTCCACGCTCACCGTTCACAGGACCTTTCCGTCCGATGAGATTCACCTTCAGCACACCCGCTGGGTCTTTGTATTCAACCCGTTCGACTTCACAGTCAATCGATTCCAGCGTCTCGGCGAGAAAATCCATGACCTCAACATTGCTGAGAGGGCTTACTGTATTATACCCAATGAGGGTTCTGGTCAATTCTTTTGCATCCATAGTTAGCAATTTTACAAAAAGCGGTGAAGTTTGTCAATGAATTTTTTAGAGCAGAGGGTCATGATTTAGAGATCGCTCTTATAGTTGGTATTCATAAGCAGTGACGGCGACGGCTACAATTGCAGCAGTTTCTGTGCGGAGGATGTTCCTCCCAATCGTCACAAGTGTACATCCACTTTCAATGGCACGGGTGATCTCTTGATCGGAAAACCCACCTTCTGGACCGACAAAGAGCGCGATAGAAGCTGGACGCGAGGTCTCTCGCAAAACCGTCTGGATATGCTGGACCTGCAATTCCTGATCGCGATGTGGAGTGAGGAGCAGGCAGCGCGAAAACCTATCGAGTTGTGAAAGAGAGACATCAAACTCTTGTGCGTTGCATAACTCAGGCAACCATGCGCGTTCGGACTGCTTCGTAGCAGAGATAAGCACACGGTGCCAACGCTCATAACGGTTTTGACTCGGTTTCTGCAAGGCGTATTCTGAATGCAGCGGTACAATCTGTGTGACACCGAGTTCTGTCGTTTTTTGGAGAATTAACTCCATTTTATCGTTTTTAGGGAGTGCTTGAAAGAGTGTGAGTTTCGGTGAAATAACTGCGTGAAATTCGCGGCTGAGGATCCGGGCTTCGTTGTGTGTTTCAAGAAGTTGCGCGGTATATACATTCCCTTTTCCATCGATAATTCGGACAGTCTCACCCTGTCTTGTCCGAAGGACGTTGCGGAGATGATGATGCTCCGAACCCGTAATCGTAGCGATATTATTGGAGATATGAGAAGAGGAAACATAGAAAGTGTGCATTTTTTAAATGTTCCTTGCGGTTCGGTGAGGTGAGTTGGCATCATCAAATCCCTTTCCATTGAGCCGTCCCGGCGCGTTGCTTGGGACTACAAACTTTCGTCATAGGTTGCAGAAGTGCGCAATTTTTGAATAATCGTCTCTGGTTGCTGACTGCCGAAGATAGCGGTCCCTGCGACGAGAATCGTTGCCCCCCGATGAATCGTGAGGGGCGCGATTTCTGTAGTTACGCCCCCGTCAACAGAGATGTCAAGAGGTGGCGTCATTTCCTGAACCATTTGATGTAATGCTGCTATTTTTTTGAGCGTATTCTGTTGAAAGGGTTGACCTCCGAACCCAGGTTCGACACTCATTGGTAGGACCAAGTCAACGTCTGAAAGGTAAGGTGTAACCGTCGAGATGGGTGTCTTCGGACATAGTGCCAAACCTGGTTTAAGTCCGTGTGACCTGATCGCTGAAATTACTTCGCTCGGTTTATCAGCACTTTCGATGTGAAAGGTAATCAGATCTGCTCCTGCTGCTGCAAGGGCGTCAATATAGCGAAGCGGGTGCATCACCATAATGTGGACATCAAAAGGAACATCGGTAATCTCGCGAACAGCAGCCATAAAGGGTGGACTAATAGCAAAATTTGGCACAAACTCGCCGTCCATCACGTCAAAGTGGAGCATGTCTGCGCCAGCCGCGACGATCCGTTTAACCTCTTCGCCAAGGCGACTGAAGTCTGCAGCGAGCAATGAAGGTGCAATTTTAGGGGTAGAAATTTGTAAACTCCTTTCGCTGAGTCTTATCTATAAACCACTTCAGGTAATTTTTCATCATTTTCGTAGACAATCACCCGCGCCTTGCCAAAGACCCGGACCCCCTTCTGTTCCAAATCAATTACTGTACCGGGTGCGTAGCGTTGATCTATCTCAATACGCTCACTGTACTCATCAATTATAACGATTTTGACGTGCCGTGAAAGTTTTCCTTCTTCACTCACCGTATGCGTGAAAGTCAAGGGTCTGCTGATGTCTTCAGTAGCACCCTGCACACCACTGATTTCAATTAGGACGCGGTCTCCGGTTTTCACCATCACACCGCCTGCAGGTTCGTGCGTGATAATTGCCCCTTGAGGGATTTTCGGGTGTGAACTATATTCAGTCTCAACTTTTAATCCAACTGCTTCCAGTACAGCAACCACATCGGCAGCGAGCTGACTTTGGAAATTTGGAAGTTGTACCACTTGTGGTCTGGTTCCGCGGCTCACCAAAAGATTTACAGGGCTGCCGCGACGTTGACCGCCGCCTTCTGGCGGTGTTTGTGCAATGACAGTATCCTGTAGATAATCTTCGGAATGGACAAAGGCAACTCGATTTGGACGAAATCCAACACTTGCGAGTGATTCAAAAGCAGCATCCCGCGATTTTCCAATAACGGAGGGAACCGGGACTAATTCAGCTCCTATACTGACTGTGATTTCAACGGGCTGATATGATTTTATTCTAAAGTTCGCCTCTGGATTTTGTGAAACGATTTCACCCTTCGGCGCATCGCTACTCGCCTCTTGAATGGTTTTCGCGGGTTGCAACCCTGCATCACCAAGAATCCGAACGGCTTCATAGTAGCTTTCGCCGGTAATGTTGGGAACAAGCACTTCCTCGGTTCTGACCCAACCGGGAATAACGACGAAAATGGCTAACGCTCCGATTATACCGAGAAAAATCAAAAGATAGAGGAAAACCTTAAATGATGCAAATAGGGTATTATTCAGGCTATTCATATTTTAATTTTCCTTGCGGTTTTTTAATTTTTCCTTGCGGTTAAACAAGGTGAGTTTGAACTTTGACGTGTTCTTCTCAAGGGTCGCCTGTGCCGGTGTTGCAGGCTTGCATTCCGATTTGAAAAAGAATGTACAGAAAGATCAGAAGCCTGCCCGTAACTGAAGTGGAGGACAGCGCGAAAACCTAATAATTAAAAAACTCGCCTGTTTGCAATTGATAACCGTTAATAAAATCGTGTGCTTCCATAGATTTTTTGGTCGCGGGTTGGATTTCCAATAATTGGAGCGTTCCTTCCGCCGTGGTAACGAGTAGCCTGTGCCTTTCGGCTATTTCCAAGGTTCCCGGTTGTCCAACGAGTTTCTGTGGAAGTGGTTGACAACGGACAATTTTCAGTCGAAGTTTGTCCCGGAAGAAAGTATAAGCACCGGGCCAGATTGCTGTACCTCTGACTAAATTGTGAATCGTGATCGCCGGTTGATTCCAATCAACGTGCCCGATTTCCTTCGTCAGCCGTGGTGCGTGAGTTGCTTCTACGTCGTTCTGTGGAACTGCCGATGGCGGTTCTCCGTCCGGCATACTGGACAAACATCGGACCAGCTGATCTGCCCCGAGCTGTGCCAACCGTTCCGTCAATGTGAAAGCAGTATCTTCATCTCGAATCTGGACTCGGTCTGCAGAGACAATATCGCCGGTATCCTCACCCGCATCCAGCAACATAAGCGTCACACCTGTTTCAGTTTCACCATTAATGAGTGCCCACTGAATTGGGGCGGCACCTCGGTACTTTGGAAGAAGCGAGGGATGTAAATTGATAGTGCCACAGGGTGGGATATCCAAAACAGTTTGGGGGAGAATCTGACCAAAGGCAGCAACAACAATTACATCCGGTGCGAGACGTTTAAGGGTCCGCACAAAATCCGGTTTTCTCACCCTCTCAGGTTGATAAATGGGTAGCGTATGTTCTGTAGCAACTACTTTGACAGGTGGTGGGTTGAGCCGTTTTCCGCGTCCGCTCGGTCTGTCGGGCTGTGTGACGACCCCGATGAGTTCAAATTTGTGGGAGATGAGTCCTTTGAGTGCTGGCACAGCAAACTCACTGGTCCCCATAAATAGAATACGCACTTTTTAATTATTCCTTGCGGTTAAACGGCGTGGATTCTATCTTTAGCGTGCTTTTCTCAAATCTGAAGAAATTGAAGAAAGGGAAATTTGAGGAAATTGGGGAAACGCCCTATCAAAAACCCCAAGCAAAAACCCCAAGCAAAACCCTGTGCCGTTGTTGCAGGCTACTGTTTCTGTTTAAACAGGACTTACGTAGTTTTGACTGTAACAAGCTCTTTTAGATGAGGATTCCCCAAAAAAGCCGCATAGTCTCCTGACACAAACTAAAAATTTATGCTACAAAAGAGTAGCGTGCGTAAGCCCTATTAAACCTACAAGTTAGAAACGAATTTGAATGAGTGGCAGTGCGAGACCAACAGACGGCTCATTTGTCCACCTATTTAGTCCTTTATTCATCGAATCGTGTAACGATTCATTTCTATATCTCGCTACATAGGGTTCCGTTTCGGACAACCGTGTAAGAGGCCCCTCCACAGGATCCTCATCTTCAGACGGTGGAGGTATTT
>Ga0209543_1003403_pt1 | contig 10080 bp, 10 predicted proteins | sample MesohylFT_FD_187296 | JGI IMG/M metagenome (GOLD analysis project Ga0209543, IMG submission 187296) | Host-associated microbial community of the marine sponge Aplysina aerophoba from Gulf of Piran - sponge mesohyl, lysed by freeze-thaw... | ecosystem: Host-associated > Porifera > Sponge >...
AGCCCGCGCCAGCCCCGCTGCCGCCGGAACCGGTCACCCCGTTCGTCTATGAGGTCGTGGATCCGACGACCCCGTCGACGACGGCCGTCGACTACCTCCTGGGCGCATTCGCGGTCGTCGGCACCGTGGCGGTGGCAGCGATCGTGCTGGGACTGCTCTTCGCGGGCACGCTGATCGCCATCAGGCGTTCGCGCGGCACGGCCCTCACCGGCGCCGGCAGCGCCAGCACTCGCCTCGGCCTCGACGCCCGCCTGCCCTCAGGCTCCGACGAGGCGGACGGCGAGTCCTAGCCCACCATTCGTCGCCTGACGGCTCCGCCTGGTGCCCAACCCTGCCGGCTAGGAGTCTGCACCGTTCTACGGCGCAGACTCCTAGCCGAGGCTCTTCAGGAACGCGTCGATGCCCGCCTGGGCGACGATCTCGTCCTGGTCCGGGGTACCCGAGCTGCAGCCGACGCCGCCGACGATCTGGTCATTGACGAAGAGCGGCAGGCCGCCGGCGACGATCATGAACCGGCCCTGGTTGCTGACGTGGATGCCGAAGGCCGGCCCGCCCGGGCCGCTCACCTCGCCGTAGGCCCGCGTCGAGCGGCGCGCCGCCGCCGCCGTGAACGCCTTGCTGATGGCCACGTCGATGCTCGTGATGCGGCCGTTGTCCATGCGGTGGAACATCAGCAGGCTGCCGTTGTCGTCCGTGACCGCGACGTCCATGTCGACGCCCATCTCCCGCGCCTTCGCCTCGGCGCCCGCCATGATGATGCGGGCGTCGTCCAGGGTCAGCTTCTGCACCGTCTTCATCGCGCGTGTCCTCCTCCGCCGGTGCCCGAGCATAGCATCTGCCAACGCCGCCAACCCGCCGCAGCTCCGTGCTCGGCCCCAGGCCCACCGGCCCAGGCCCACCGGCCCACCGGCTCACCGGCTCACCGGCCCAGGAGGCTGCGCGCCCCTCCGGGCGCGTTGGGAGTCTGCGCTCACGCGAGGCACCCGTAAGCGGGCGCTCTGCGGCGCAGGCTCCTGGCGCCGCGGCACGCTCTCCGTTGCGTTCTGCGGCGCAAGCTCCTAGAGTGTCCCGCATCGAGGAGGAAGCGATGCCCCACCGCCATCGGACGCTCATCGCCCTGGCACTCGCCGCCGCGGCCACCGCTGCGCTGCCAGCCCAGGATCTGTCGCCCGGATTCGTCGACCCGGAGCCGATTCTCCGTGCCGCGCGCGACGCGATCGGAACGGACAACCTGCGCTGCGTGACGCTCTCCGGCACGAATCTCTACACCGGGATGGTCGGCCAGCAGCGCTACCACGGGTACGAGGTCGACTGGCCGCGTGGCGCGCCGCTCACGAACTACGTCCGGACCATGAACTGGGACGAGGGCACGCTGACGGAGTCGTTCGACCGCGAGCCGGGGCGGAACCCGGCCTCGTGGCGCTGGGGCATGGGCTGGCTGGACGGCACGCCGGTGCAGTCGGCCTCGCGGCAGCACTTCTACGTCAACGGCGACGTCGCCTGGCACCGCGACGGCGACGACGGCGAGCCGGTGGCCGCGCACCCCGACCAGGCGGAGATCTGGCAGCTCGACATGTGGATCAACCCCCACGGCTTCCTCAAGGCAGCCCAGCTTCCGGGGGCCAATCCCCACGCCACCTGGCGCTGGGAGCTGGGCGAGATGGGGCGCGACGGCGCCACCGTGCGACCGGAGAAGATGTTCATCGTGTCGATCACCATGCTCGGCAAGTACCGCGTCGACGCCACCATCAACCAGCAGAACCTGCTGCAGCGGATCCACACCTGGGTGGCCGAGCCGGCCCTGGGCGACTTCAACTACGAGCACGAGTTCTCGAACGACAGCTACGTGGACGCCGGCGACGGCGTGCGCTTCCCCACCGGTTGGCACCACCACCAGGGATGGGACGACAACTACCAGGCGCAGAGCGAGAACGCCGGCCACAACGCGTTCGGGGGACCGCTCGACGACATCCGCGTAAACGACTGCGGCGACGCTCCCGAGCCGCCCGACGCCGTGCGGGAGGCGACCTTCCCGGTGACGGTCGAGACCGAGGCCCTCGCCGACGGCGTCTGGCTGCTCGGGGGCGCTTCGCACAACAGCGTCGCGGTCGAGTTCGCCGATTACGTCGCGGTGGTCGAGGCGCCCATCGACGAGCGGCGCAACCTCGCCGTGATCGACGAGGTCGTGCGGCTCGTCCCGGACAAACCGATCCGCTTCCTCATCAACACCCACCAGCACCACGACCACATCGGCGGGCTGCGCACGTACATGCACATCGGGGCGACGATCGTCACGCACTGGAAGAACTACGACTTCTACACGCGCGACGTCCTGAACTATGCCCCGCGGACGCTGGCCCCCGACATGGTATCGCTCTGGCCGCCGACCGAGCTCGCCGAGGGCTACCAGTACGAGACCGTGCGCGAGAACTACTGGCTGCACGACGGCACACGCTCGATGCACGTCTCCTACGTGCACCCGCTGCGCCTGGTGGAGGGGATGCTGGTCGCGTACCTGCCGAACGAGCGGATGTTGATCGAGGCCGCCCTCTACGACCCGCCGCGACCGGGAGCCCCCGGGCCGGCGGAGCCGAACGCCGACCACCGTAGCCTGCTGCGGCACGTAACGCGGCTGGGACTCGACGTCGAGACCATCGTGCCGATCCACGGGCGGCCCGTGCCGTGGAGCCAGTTCGCGGAGTTCGTCGGAGGGGAGTAGAAGAACCGGCATCCGCGCCGGGTGCTGACCGCGCGGAGGGTGCTGTTGACCGCGCCGGCCGTGAGACGCGCCGGCCGATAGGCGCCTACCGCATTCGCCAGTGCCGTAGCGACGAAATGCACCCGGCCTTCGATGCTCGACGCACGTAGCGTTCGTCGGCCGTGACGAACACGCCGTCGTGCACCAGTGCAACGGCGTGGTACGCGGCATCGTAGAACGCGATCTCAAAGGTCGTCGCCAGCGACACGGCCCGCGCCCTCCATGTCGCGTCCAGGCGCGCCTCCGTCAGGCCGAAGTCGGCCAGCGAGGATAGCAACTCGTCAGCGTGCCTCTCCGGAGAGGTCGGCGAACAAACCCTGCTGCTCCGGCGACCGGTTGGCGAGCGTAGACATCTCGATACGGAGGTCGTCGTCGCCCGAGGTCGGACCGATGATGACAGGCCGGTCCGGCGCTACCGTCCGGCCGTGAAACAGGGCGGCGAAGTCCGGAGAAACGACCGCATCATGACCCTCGTCGAACGCCGCGGCGAATTCCTCGCGCTTGTCCAGCAAGTCGTGAAGCGTGCTTCGACTTCCGCGCGCCGCGTACGTTCTCACCGCATCGAGAACGGTCGTCTTGCCGACGCCGTTTCGACCGCCCAGCAGGGTCACGCGACCCAGTCGCCGGATCGAAAGGCGATCGATCCCGCGGAAGCTGCTGATCGACACGTTCGGCAGGTGAAGGCCGGCCGCAGGCTCGTCAGACATATGGGCCCGTCGATGGGCGGGAAACGACGTTGAAGCGGGTCCGGGCGGCGGGAAGGACGGACAGCGCCACGAGCCCCCCGGGAGCTTCGAAGTCCGGGGGGCTCGTAGCGTCGAAAGCCGGAACGAGACTACCGGGGCGTCTCAGTCGGATCGCGCCCGTCGCGCGGGGCCCCGGTACCGGACGAGCCGGCGAAGAGCCGGGTGCCGTCGGGGAAGGTGACGTCGCGGCCGTTGGCCCGAAACGCACCGTCGATGGCCTGGTAGCCCTCGACGAGCACCTCCGTGCCGGGGACGACCGAGTCGCGGCGCCAACCGCGGCGCACGAGCGCTCCGGGGGGGCCCGCCTCGATCATCCACGCGTCGACCGTGCCGTCCTCGTTCGCCACCTCGATGTGCATCCAGGCGTGGGGGTTGATCCACTCCATCTTGGTGATCTTGCCCCGCAACGCGACCGGCTTGGTCGCGTCGAACTCGGCCGAGAACGCGTGGTGCGCGAGAGCCGACGCGCCCGCCACCAGGATGGCGAGCCCGACGGCCGCCAGGGTCGCTGTCAGTCTGTTCCGCATCGGTGATACCTCGCTGTCGTGCTGTTCCGGCTGCGTGACGGCCCGCCGCCTAGCGGCTGCCCTCCGCCGCCTCTCGGTCGCGCGCCCGCGCGCCGCTCAGGATGTTGAACATGCCGTAGTTGCCCTCGTGGCAGGCGTACTCGACCAGCTCGAACTGCGTGTCGTCCTCGTCGAACGTGAAGCGGCCGGTGTAGGGCGCCGTCCAGATGCCGGGGTCGTCTACCGTGAACTGGTACTCGAGCCGCGTCGGGCTGATGCGCGTGAAGCGCTCGGTCAGCACCATGTCGGGGCTCGACCCGCGGTACGACGCCTCGTCGTTGAAGTTGGTCGTCTCGACCACGAGCGTGTCGCCTTCCCACTGGCCCTGCGCGCTGCCGAGCCACGAGGTGAGCTGCGGGCCGTCCTTCGCCTGCGGGGTGGTCGGGATCACGCGCGTCTCGTGGATCATCTCCTTCTGGATGGCCACGAAGCCCGGGCCCTGGTAGATCTGCAGGCCGTTGTTGTAGACCCCCGGGAACATCATTCCCGGCAGCCCGCGGGTGATGCAGCGGACGAACGGCGTCGCCTCCTCGGGGCCGGCGATGTTGCTGTTCGTGTAGCGGCGCCGCTCCGCCGCGATGCGGGCCGCGCGCGTCTCGCCGGCGGCCGTCATCGGCGGGATCCGGCCGTCGGGCGGGTCGATGATCATCGCCACCTGCGTCGACGGGGCGTTCTGGTCGTAGCCGAGGGTCGTGTCGCGCCACTCCCGCTCGTAGCCCCAGATGCTGCCCAGCGTGCCGCGCTCGCGCCGCGCCACCGCCTCCTCCGGCGTCAGCGCCTCGATCTCGGCGAGGTCGAGGGGCCGCTCCAGCGGGATGCCGTGCGAGGCGTTCCCGGTCCACACCCCCTGCAGGTCAGGCTCGCCCCACGGCGTGCGGGGCGTGTCGTAGGGCTCGGTCACGTCGGCGAAGACGGGCGCCGTGCTGGACGCGTCCACCCCCGCATACCCGGTCTCGAGGAGCGCCACCCGGACGTTGTCCGGCCCGTATACGAAGGCGCGCCGCGCCGAGGTCCGAGCGTTCTCGGGCACGGCGGGCTCCTGCTGGAAGTCGACCCCGGCCGACGCCAGATCCGCGGCGGCGGCGTCGATGTCGTCGACGATGAAGCCGATGTGGTCGACGGCGCGGCCCTCGGTCGTGGCCGGGATGCCGTCGGGGTGCTCGGTGGCGAAGAGCCAGGCGTCCCCGAAGCGGAGGCCCTCGTCCTGGCCGGCGTGCGTGGCCGGCTCACCGCCGAGCATCCGCTCGTACCAGCCGAGAGTCTCCTGCGGGTCGACCGCGCTCAGGTGGACGTGGTGGAAGCCGACGGTCTCCTCATCCTGCAACAGCTCGATCCGCGTCCCCCAGGGGTCGAAGATGTAGCCGTGCAGGTAGCCGCCCGGGGCCTCGCGCAGCGTCGCGCCTCCCGGGAAGCGTTGCAGCCGCACCCCGGAACCCCGCACGCCGACGGCCTCGAGCCCGTCCATCTTCGCCGTCACGTCGGCGAACGAGAAGCCGATGTGGTTGATCCCGGTGCCCTGCGTGCTGCCCATCGTCGGCTGGGTGACAAAGGTCACCTCCGTGCCGTGACAGTCGGCGGTGTCGTCCCGGTCCGCGAGCGGCGCGCAGTCGAGGTGCTGCGCGTACCAGCGCACGGACTCGGCCGGCGCGGACGAGGTGATGTTGACGTTGTAGTCGGCTTGCGCCCGAACGTCGTCCGGGGCCGCAACGGCCAGCAGCCCCACGGCGAGGATCGCCAGTCCAACGCGGGTCCGTCTCAGTGTCATGACGCGATTCCTCCGCGGTCCGGTCGACCGCATTCACCTACCATTCGTCGCCTGACGGCTCCGTCTGGTGCCCAACCGACCCTCCGGCAGTCGCGCCGCCCGCGAGGGGCGGCGCCGTTGCCACGGCGCAGACGCCTAGCGGGTCGGCTCCCTGCGCAGATGCCCGTACAGGAGATCCTCCGAAAACTCGACGCACTTGAACGCCAGCACGCGGGCGTTCTCCTCCAGCCGGCGATAGAGCAGCAGGCTGATCTGCCACGGCTCCGTGAACACGTTCGGATCCTCGAGCGTCGCCTCGTAGCGCAGCACGTTCGGCCCGAGAGGCGTGTAGCGTTCCTCGACCCGGAGCGCGTTGGTCGCGAAGTTGCCGGATCGATCGAGCCACGCCTCGCCGTTGAACCCCTCGGCGTCGACGACGAGCGTGTCGCCCTCCCACCGGCCGAACGAGCGCCCCATCCAACTGTCGATCGGGGCCGGCTCGGGCTCCAGGTCCATGTGGACGGTGCGGTTCGCGTCCGCGAAGCCGTAGATCAGCAGGACCTTCCGGTCGCCCTGCATGATCTGGAAGGGGTGCGGCATGTAGGTGGCGCGCGGCACGCCCGGCATGAAGCACTTCGCCTCGGGATCGTCGCTCATCCGGTTGGCGAAGTTCTCGTCCCGCTGCTGCCGGGCTTCCGCCGTGTAGGGGATCTCCCCGCCCACGACGACGCCCTGGCCGGGAGGAATCGCGCCAATGGCGCCCAGATCGGGATGACCTGGCCCGGCGGGGTGGTCCTCCAGATTCCAGTTCGCCGTGCTCATCGACTGCCAGACTCCGTTGAGGTCCGGGCGGCCGTCCCAACTCCGGGCGACGTCGCCGCTCTGGGCGTACGCCGCCCCCGCGATCCACGCGACCCCGACCGCCGTGCACGTCGCGACGAGCCACGCTCGTCGCCCGCGAAGTGTTGTTCTCATTCCTGACTCGTTCTTCCTGATCGCCCTGGTCGCCATGCGGTCACCGATCATACCAGCGAAGTGTGCTAGCGGGGGAACCCCTCGACGCCCTCGTCGAGCGGCACGCGGAACGTCCGGAGCGCGATCGACACCAGGTTGTACTGGCCGACCGTGAACACGAGGTCCATGAGCTGCCGGGTGTCGTAGCGGCCGGAGAGCTCGGCCCAGGTCGCGTCGCTCACCTCGGAATCGTGGTGCAACTCGTCCACCGCGCGCAGCAGGGCGCTGTCGAAGGTCGACCAGCCGGCGGCGTCCGGACCGTCGATGACGCGCAGGATCTCCTCGTCGGTCACGCCCACCGAGCGCGCGATGCGGGTGTGCTGGCCCCATTCGTACTCCGAGCCGCGGAGGTAGCCGATGCGCAGGATCAGGAGCTCGCGATCCCGCGGCGGCAGCGTGTTGTCGCCCAGCACGTAGCGCGCGAATCCCAGCCAGGCCTCGGCGAGCGCCGGGTGATTGGCCAGGGTCCGGATGATGTTGATGCCCTCCTCGACCGACTCCAGCGGTGGAATGCGGGGCGGCGCCTCCTCCTGGGCCGCGGCCGGCGCGGCTGCGGCTATCGCGGCGGCCGCGACGAGCAGCGCGACGGCGCGCCGGGCGCGTGGCGGCCGGCGGCGGGACGGCGTGGAACGGGAGCAGGACGGCGCGAAACGGGATCGGACCCGGCGATCGGTCATGGTGCCTCCCTTGGTGCGCCGATTATGACACCGGGCCCGGCATGACACCGGGCCCTACAGATCGAGCCGTTTGACCAGCTTCGCGAGCCCCTGCCGCGTCAGGCCCAGCTCGCGCGCCGCGTAGGTCCGCCGGCCCCCCGCCCGGCTGAGGGCCTCGCGCACGAACTGCCGGTCGAAGTCTCGCCGCGCCGCCTCGAGGGTCGGGCGGGTCTCCGCCACAGCGCGCGAGACGCGGGCCGGCAGCGCCTCGGGACCGACCTTGCCGCGCGCCGGCGCCCCGACCGCCACGCCCGCCAGCACGTTCTGCAGCTCGCGCACGTTGCCGGGCCAGTCGTAGGCGGTCAGTGCCGCCACCGTGCGCGCCGCCAGCGGCCCGCGACCCCCGATCTGGCGCGCCGTCTCCTCCCAGAAGTGCGCCGCGAGCAGCGCGATGTCCTCGCGGCGCTCCCGGAGAGGCGGCACGTCGAGCCGGATCACCTCCAGGCGGTACAGCAGGTCGGAGCGGAACCGCCCGGCGTGCACCTCGTCGCGGAGTCGCCGGTTGGTGGCAGCGACGATACGCACGTCGACGTGCCGGGAGACGCTCTCGCCGACCTTCCGGATCTCGCCGTCCTGCAGCACGCGGAGCAGCTTGGCCTGCGCCCGCGGCGAGAGCTCCCCCACCTCGTCGAGGAACAGGGTGCCGCCCGAGGCCTCCTCGAACAGGCCGCGGCGGGGGGATACGGCGCCGGTGAAGGCGCCGCGCGCATGCCCGAACAGCTCCGTCTCGAGCAGCTCGTCGCTGAAGGCGGCGCAGTTGATGGCCGCGAACGGCTGCGCGCGGCGCGGCCCGCAGGCGTGCACGGAGCGCGCGACGAGCTCCTTCCCCGTTCCGCTCTCTCCCTCCACGAGCACCGGAAACGGCGCCGCCGCGGCCTGCAGCACCGCGCGGCGCAGCTCGACCATGGCGGGACTGCTTCCGAGCAGATCGGAGGGGTCGGGAGAATCGCTCGCGGGGCGCGCCAGCGCATGGGGGTGGTCGCGCCGTGGACGCGGCCAGGGGACTCGCCCAGACATCGCGGCGGCCCGCATGCAAGGAACCTGCCGTCGTGAGCCGAAGCCAGCACCCGGCGTCGCCTCCGCCGCGCCCGGCCCGCGGCGGTACGCATCCACGCGGGACGCCGACGGCGACCCCATGTTGCTGCCGGCGTCGACCACGGGCCTTCCCACGGACGAGCGTCTTGTCGTCCCACTACAATGCGGTCGATGATTCGACCCATCGTTCGCTACGGCGACGAGGGCCTCCGGCGGCGGGCGGAGGACGTGGCCGAGCTGACCACGGAGGTGCGATCCCTGATCGACGACATGGTCGAGACGATGTACGCGGCGCCGGGCGTCGGCCTCGCCGCCCCGCAGGTCGGAGTGCCGCTACGGGTGTTCGTGGCCGATCCGTCGGTCGGCCGCAACGCCGACGACCTCGTGGTCCTGGTCAACCCGGCCGTCGTGGAGGAGGAGGGCGTCCAGACCGAGGAGGAGGGGTGCCTGAGCGTCCCGGGGTTCGCCGCCAAGGTCCGCCGGCCGTCCCGCCTCGTCGTCCGCGGCCTCGACCGGGACGGGGAGACGATCGAGGTCGAGGGCACGGGCCTGCTCGCCCGCGCGCTCCAGCACGAGCTCGATCACCTGGACGGCTCGCTCTTCCTGGACCGGCTCCGCGGGCTCAGGCGAGAGCTGATAGTACGCAAAATCCACAAGCTGCAACGCACCGGCAAATGGTAAAGACCGTCTTCTTCGGAACGCCGGGCTTCGCGGTCCCCACACTCGCACGCCTGCTCGCCTCCCCACACCCCGTCGTTGCCGTCGTCACCCGCCCGGACCGGCCGCGGGGCCGGGGGCGCCGCGTCAGCCCGTCGCCGGTCAAGAGTCTCGCGGCGGAACACGGCATCCCGGTGCTCCAGCCGGAGCGGCTGGCGGCGGACGCCTTCAGGCAACAGATCGCGGCGTTCGAGCCCGACGTGGCTGTAGTCGCGGCCTACGGCCGCATTCTGCCCGACGCCCTGCTGCAGACCCCGCGGCTCGGAACCTTCAACGTCCACGCCTCGCTGCTGCCCAAGTACCGCGGCGCCGCGCCGATCCAGCGGGCGATCCTCGCCGGCGAGACGCGGACCGGGGTGACCATCATCCGCCTCGTCCGCGAGATGGATGCCGGCCCGATGCTGGCGCGGCGGCCGCTCGCCATCGGGCCCGACGCGACGAGCACCGCCGTCGAGCAGGAGCTGGCCGAGCTGGGGGCCGACCTGCTGCTGGAAGCCGTGGCCGAGATCGAAGCCGGAACCGCCACCGAGACCCCGCAGGACCATGCCGCGGCGACCTTCGCGCCGCGCCTGACCCGCGACGACGGGCGGATCGACTGGAGCCGTCCGGCCCGCGCGCTCCACGACCAGGTGCGCGGCCTGCATCCCTGGCCGCACGCGTTCACCTACCTCGACGGCGCCCGCTACCTGATTCTGCGCAGCCGCATCCCGGAGGCGGGCGCCTGGGATGGTGCAGGCGTCGTCGCCGGGGCGGCCGACCCTGCGCCGGGCCGGCTGGTGGAGGC
>Ga0209543_1003411_pt1 | contig 10059 bp, 10 predicted proteins | sample MesohylFT_FD_187296 | JGI IMG/M metagenome (GOLD analysis project Ga0209543, IMG submission 187296) | Host-associated microbial community of the marine sponge Aplysina aerophoba from Gulf of Piran - sponge mesohyl, lysed by freeze-thaw... | ecosystem: Host-associated > Porifera > Sponge >...
TAACAGGCATGGCCGCCCTCAGCAGGCGGCCCGCTTTTCTGATATTGTTGCCGACATCGAACATGGCTCTCTGCTCTCCTCTCAACTGCGCTCCGCCTTCCCGTCCGGTCCCGTGGGATAAGGGCGGTGGCGGAGCGGTTACGGCTCTGGATTGGCGGGCTTTGCCCGCCCGCGCCGGTCCGGCTCACCCATGCGGGAGCTACAAATACCCAGCAGATATTATAGGGATTTAGGTATAAATTAGGGGTAAAGGTAATTCTGGGATTAGTGTAGTATGGGTAAACTTACGCTCAAATGGAGGGAATTGACGGATTCAGACCCGTTTCAGCCCGATTAAAAGCTGATTTCCCAGGGCCTTCAGAGAAGCGAAATGTCGGAAAATAACGGCCAGCCGGCCCGGGGAGCGGACTCGCCAGGAGACCGCCTCTCCCGCCTCAGCCAGGCCAGCCTGCGCATCAACGAGAGCGCGGTGGCCACGCACCTGCCCCAGGTGCGTGAGTTGGAAGGTCAGTTCAGTGAGGCCGGCATAGGCCCGATTATATCGGCCTTCGGGAGCGGTGTTCCGGTGGAACTGGCGGGCCAGGCTATTGCCCATGCGCCCATGCGTGGCTAAGGGAGGAACATTACCACGATGGGTTCACCCCCACGTGTGGGGGGACAGCCGGTCCATCGCTTGCCTGACCAGGTCCTCGGGCGTTCACCCCCCCACGCACGCGGGGACAGCGTCAACATTGGCGCCAACGGGGCGTCCAGTCGGGCGCCGCCGTCGCCCGGCGGAAATCGTTGCCTGTCTGGCCACGCACCCGTTCTCCGGCAAAAGCCGGTTCCCCAGGCAACCCTCGTCGATGGCTGGGGGGGTGACCGCAACCCTTCCCACAATCCGGACTGCCGTGAAAGTCCCAAAGCCCGTTGTGTGGTCCACGACGTCGCAGCTCTCGTCCAGCGCTTGTCCTCCCCCTGCAGCTTTACGACGCCGGCGCCCCCCACTTGGTATCCGGTGTGGTATCCGGCGCCGCAGGATTCTTCACGTTGGAGAAGCGGCCACAAGCTGAATTATCGTGCCTGCTGGCCGGCGGCGGCCGTGCCCACTGGCCGCAGGGTCCCGGCAGCCCTCCCCGGGTAATGCACGAAAGTGAAAGTCGAAAATTCCGAAGTCCTCGGATAATGGAACGGTAGAAAATTCCATACCGGAGGCGCCGCCATGCCAAGGGAACTTTCGCCGATCACCATCAACATCCTGCAGCTGTTGTGGACCATGCCCTGGGCCACCGCCAGCGATCTGTACGCCCTGCTGGAACCCTGGGTGCTTCTGTCTCCGCCCGCGGTTTCCAATGCGCTGCAGCGCGCCCGGGACCGCGGCTGGCTGCTGTGCGCCACCCTGGGACGGGAGCGGGACGCGGTGAGCCGCTGGATCTTCAGCAATGACGGGATTGCGTGGGGAGAGGAGCGCGGCTGGCAGCGGGACTGGTGGCATTCCGCCACTGGCGCCAGGGCCCTGGCCCGGCGGATCCAGGTGGTGGAGGTGGGCTACCCGGTTATGACCAACCTGTTCCGGTCAAACCTGGTGGCCGATGCCAAAGTTGAGGTATTCACCGTCTATACCGACGTCGTCCCGAGGACGGGAGAACCCATAACCCGGTGGGAGCTGAAGCCGGCCTTCTGGGGCGGCGCCGATGTGGAAGCCTTCCGGTGGCTGGAGAAGGGGCCCTTCGACGCGGTGGTGGGATACCGTGCCGTGGGCGTTGGTGGCGGCGATGGCACGGTGATATCCGGCGACCTTCTCAAGGTGCCCGTCCGGTTTTTCAGCCGGTTTCACCTACAGAGCGACGTAGCGCGGCTCCGGAGACAGATGAGCGCGCTGCTGGGGGAGAGGCAGGAGCGATGGTCGCTGCAGGCGGAACAGTCCGTGTACGGTGACTATTTCCCAGGGGCGGTGGCCCTCTGCAGCGACGGGGCCGCGGCGGCCATGGTCAACCGTCATTTCATGGAGACGCCCTGGCGTCCGGAAGACCGGGTGGCCCTGGGCATCACGGACGTCCAGGGTAATGTGCTGACGCCGATGTCCCGCCCCACCAACTGGTGGGATGAGAGCGTGCCGGCTCCTCGCCCGAAGGCCGTGGGGAACATGGCCCGAATGGTTGAGCTGCTGCAGCGAGGCCCCTATGCCGCCGTGAACGGACGGCGCTCCTGGCGGGTCTTTCGCACCGTGGCCACCCGCCCGGGGAGCACGAAGGAGCAGATTGCCAAGTTGAATAACCTCGAGGTTCATGAAATCGGGCCGCTGCTGAAGGCCATGGAGAATGAGGAAGTAATTCTCCTCTGGAGGGACGGCTATTACCTCAATGTGGGAGGGAGACGGCTTTATGCCGACGCTGAAAGGGTGACCGCAGCCAGGGTACTCAAGCAGCAGGGGGAGTATGCCCGTCCCGACGGCCGTTACCGCCGGACCCAGCGGCGGCATAACATGGGGACGACGGAAACGGCGCTGGCCCTGCACCTGCAGGGCTTCCCGGTGTTCTCCGCATTGGGCATGAACGTGGATTACTATGTGCATCGCCGGCGTTTCCGGGTCTCTCCCGACACGTTCGTCCTGCTGCCTCCGGGCATCCTCGTCGCCGTCGAGTTCGAGCGAAGCGCAAAGAAACTCAAGGCGATCCAGAAGAAGGTGTTGCCGTACCAACGGCTGGCTTCTATCGGCAAGCCAGTACCGGTCCTCTTTGTAACGGAAACCGAGGAGGCTGCCCGGATCTTTGCCGGGCTGCGTCTTCCCCATGCCCTGGCCACGACGCTGGAGCGCCTGAAGCGGGGACCCCAGGGGAGAGCCGTCATCGATGGCAACGGAGACATCGTGGGAGAACCGGGCTGTTGGACCTACTGGTACCGCAACCATGACGCCCCGGTGGACTACGCTCCCATTGATCTTTGGACTGAACTGCAGCCGGACGAATACCGGCCGTGGTGGGTGGGGGATCGCCAACTCTATAGCGCATCCAGCCTGGCGGAGATGTTGGCGGACAATCAGCTGGATGACTCCCGGATCCGGGGCAAAACCGGAGTCGCCAAACCATTTTTACACTTATTTTGACGCCCGTTTCGTAGCTGTTGGACTTGTTTACAGGGACCAAAAGAGCCGAAAAACCGCCAAAAACAGCATACCCAAGGGGTCTTAGTATAGAAAACACATATGAATTGTATGTGAGTGATAACCACCGGATTTACACTGTTTTCGGGCCCGAAGATGGGGGAAAGAGACCAACAGTGCCGCCGGCGGCGCGCCTCAGGGGCCAGGCCAGCGCCCCTGGGCGGCTATCCGCTGTCGGAGGGCCGGTTGCCCGTGGGCCTGACCCTGGCCGATGTCCAGGCGGTCTACGGCGGGATATTCGATGACGTGGCCGTCGGCCTGTTATTCACGCTAGAGATGGGTCAAGCGGAGTGTCAAGCGGCGGTTGTCATTGGCTTTCAAGTATGGACACCCGGGACCGGCGGTGGGATTGGCCGTCCCATGAAATCCTTGAGAGTTCTGATTCCTGGCATTGGTTGCGGCGCCGTGTCCGTGGTTGGCTGGGCTAGCTTTGGCGGTGCGTTTGCGGAGATGGCCTGCTTGTCGGAGCGGGACTTGGAGTAACCTTCTGTGATTTTTCAGGCCGGACTGCTGAATATTTTGGGCCAGGTCTTGCACGAGGCCGCCACAGCGTTTTGCTCCTGACCAAGGGGGCTTCTACCGCCACTCGTGATTTTCCAGGGGCCGCATTTCGGCTCTCAGCGCGCCGGTATTCCGGGCGGTCGCCCGAATTTTGACCTTTTCGTGGGCTTCAGGGGCCGGGACTGTTGATGCCTTCTGAGCGGAATGGGATGGCCTGGCGCCCAGGTCAGGGGCCGGCGTTCCGCCGCCATGGCCACCAACTCCGGCGGCCGTTGTCCGGTGGCGGCGTGGGCGCGGGACCTGGGGGCAGGGCCCTGGTGGCGTTCTCGGCGATGCGGTGGGCGGCGTCCAGCTGCTCCTTCAGCTCGTAATAACGCTTCTCCCAGTCGGTGTTCTGCGTCTTGTATAGGGCCAGGAGCTGGTCCTGCGCCTGCAGGCGCTCTTGCAGGATGATCAGGTCGCCTGAGCCTGCTCCTTCGGCTGGGGCTGCGTTGTAGGCGCCTGCCGGTTTAGGTGATCCTGCGGTGGTGGCAGCGCGCCACCTCTCCACTACCTCGTCTTCCAGGAGGACCCATACCCGGCGTCCTTCCCGTGCCGTTTGCAGCTCGCCCCGGTGTATCCGGCGGTCGATGGTGCTGTCCGCTACTTCGAGTATCAGGCGTGCTTCGTCTTTGCTGACGCGCTGCATCTTCACAGCCTCCTCACCTGAGGCGGCATGCTTCTTCGTCCGCCTCTTCAGATGATCCTACACGTAGGGGCGTAGGGGCTGCGTTGCTGCTTCTATGCCTGAAACCGTCAAAATGGAGAGTTTTGTGGGGTGTGTTCATTTTTGAGGGGCTATGAAAGGACCTGCCGCTTGCAGGAGGCGTGAGGTTCCTGTTCCGGGGTCTTCGTACACCACCCCTGCGGTGTGAGGGGCCGCAAATCGGCTCTCAGTGCGTCGGTTATTTCCCGCCAGCGCTGATTTCGCCGGTCTTGGAGCTATTCGGTCCTGGAACAGGATGATGGTCAGTTCTTGAGGGTGCGGGCCTGCTGGTAGGCATGTACCTGGTGCAGGGGGTGAAACTGCGGGTGTGGTTGAGCTTCGCGCTTGTGGTCAGGAGTTGGTGGAGGTTTCTGCGCTGGCAGCGGCTGTTATGGGGGCGTCCACCGCGTCGATGGCTGCCTGGTACTCCTCTCGCCGGTAGGGCAGGTTGATGTACGTGGCCCGGTAACTCGTGCGGTCCACCTCTGATGCCAGTGAGTCGGCAATTACCGCGGATTCCACGGTGGTGGTGTTCTCGGGCGGGAGGGCTCTTCTCAGGACGGCGGCGTTTCGGTCTGCTCTTTCAAAGTCGTGGATGCCCGCGGTGATGGAGACTTCGATTACCGCGTAGATGGGGTTGTCGTTTTTCCTGCCCAGGACCACGAGGTCCGCCCCGGAGAGTTCTTCGTCCTCGGCGGCGTCTATGGCGCCCGAGTTGAGGGCTTCGGTGCAGATGTCGGGCAGGATGGTGGCGTACCCCGGGTCGGGGGCAGTCCAGCCTCGCTGCAGGGTGGCGGGTTCCAGGATGTCCATCTCCCTGGCCAGCAGTCGTCTGATAACGCGGTCCGCTTCCTCCTCGTAATGGCGTCCGGCCAGTTGGCCCAGGCGGCCGTGGAGGAGTCTCTGGCTGGTTTCGACCCGCAGCAGGCTCTGGTTGGTCTCCGCCCAGTCCTGCAGGGCCCTGGCAAAGGTCTGGGGCAGGCCCAGGAGTTCACGGGTCAGGATGATGTTCCTGAGGGTTTCGGCCCAGTCAGGGTGGTTCTGGAGCAGGTCCACCAGGTCGTGTATGTCGTTGATCGTGGTCATGGTTCATCCTGTTCTTCTACACTGATTGTACGCCGTGGGTTCCGGCGTGGCTATCCTTGCTCTTCCCTGGTCGCATAGCGCCCTTCTGTCCTTCAGCCCCAGCTGGAAGGCTTCGTGCAGGTGCGGATCGTTGCCGGCGCCGTTCCAGGGCAGGGTCCGGCCCAGGTGGTATTGCCAGCAATATTCTTCGCTGTCTCCGGCCGGTGGCAGTTCCGGCCGGTTGGGCTGGAGCGCCTTCCTCTGCTCCAGGTAACCTTGGGCGTGGTCCACGGCGTCCCCGGGGTTGCAGCTGCTGGGCAGCGTGTCAGTTTCCCCGTATTCCCGGTTCTTCAGGACCTGGCTGGCCCAGGAATCGAAGGAACTGGTGGGCTGTTCGGGGCCGGAGGCCTCCTGCAGGTCCCTGGCCAGGGAGTCCAGGGTGGCCTTGTAGACCTGGGCTCTGTCCTGCCGTTGGAGCCGGGGCAGGACGGACTGGCTGTGCTTCTGGAGAGGTTCCCGGAGGCCTGCGCTGGGTGTGAGGCCCTTGGCGTAGTAGAGATGGAGCCAGCGGATCTCGCCGTGGGCGCGGGCGCCCAGCTCCAGGACGGCTACGATGCGGCCGAGGTGGTGGAAGACTGTGTTGGGCTGACTGGTTATATCCATAATTTCAGTGTGAAGATTTGTCATGCAGAGTGGGAAGGGGCGGGTGTCAGCTGTAATGAGGCTGCGTCGCCTTTGCAGGTGGCCAGTACGGCGTACGCTGGCGGTGTTGTTCGTGGGTGGAGACGGTTGGCGGTGGCCTATGGGTGGCCGGTAAGAGTTATGCTCTTGAGGGTCTGGCGCTCGGTTGGCGGCATGGCTTGGAGGATTGCCAGGGCAGTTCGGGATTGGCGGATCCAGTGATTGGCGTCTCCGATGGAGAGCACTGTGTTGGGATCGTAGTCGGCGGTTTCCCGGGCCGTTTTGAGGTCGGCGAAGCTCTTGGCCAGGATGCGTCCGTTAGAGGCGAAACTGAACAGGTGCTGGTTGAGGTGTCTGGCTGCGAAGTTATGGCGCATTTGCCGGTAGGTATCGGTCCAGGCCTGGGATGTGGTGGGGTTGGTGGGCCCGCCGTGGGTAATGTCAGCGTTGCTGGCATTGATGGCGTGAAACAGTGCGTAGTATGCGGTGCTGATGGCCCTGTGGATGGTTTCTCTGGATGGGCTGCCTGTCCCCGGGTTATTTATGGAGTTGTCGGCGGTGTCGAGGAGAGCGGCTGGGTGCAACGGGAAGGGCCCGCGAAATTGGGCTGTGCTCATCTTGGGTTATGCGTCCGTCGTCACGTAAGCGACGGCTGGCCAGTCGTGTAGATCGAGGCCGATTAGTTCCTCTTTGAGGAGGAGGTCGAACGTGTTGGTTGTTTCCTGGTCTAGGGGTGGCCCTGGGGGCCCCACGTAAACCGTCATGTAGTTGATTTCGCGGCCTTTGCGGTGAAAGAAGCTGCTCTCGATTCGGTCTATGTGGTAACAGTCGCCGAAGTGGTCTGAGAATCGTTTGCGGATCAACTGTTCTGTGGTCTTGAGAGTATGGTTGGTCTCGTTCATGGCAGCTTTGTCCTGGTGGGAGTGCCGGCAGTTGGGGATTTATTAACAGTTTAGTTGTTGGGTGTCTGGTAATCAACAAGCTGAGATGTGGAGGCCTGGGCGCCCAGCTCCAGGACGGCGATGATGCGGCCGAGCAGCTGGAAGCAGCGTTCGGCTGGGAGATTAACCGGGTCCATGGTTCCAGTCTGGCGACGGGTCATCCAGACTGACAAGGAGCTGGTGTCAGTGTGCTGTTACTGTGATTATGAAAGGCGGTTGGTCATTCCCTGAGGAGTTCTGAAATCAGTAATGCCGAGCCGTCAACGGCCTCTCTGTGATACATGGCTATGATGCTGTCGGGTTCGGTCCTGAGCCAGGCGAAGGATCGCCAGGCAAGCATCTCAATGAACCCACGCATGGATCGCCGGTTCTCGAAGGCCGAGACGAAGGCGACGTTGCTTTCGGTAAACCCGGCGTCCGTGGTGATTTTCAGCAGATCGGCCCTTCGCTGTTCGGTAACAGGGCCGGTGGATGCGACCACCTCCACGAAGACCAGAAGGGCTCTTGTCGGTACTACGTCTGCCAGAATGATATCGGGCAGATTGCCATCGGGGGATAGATTTATCCCCAGGTTCCTTGCCAGTTGGTCCTGTCGTTCGATGACTTTGGTTCTGCTTTCGCTCAGCCAGATCAGGCTGGGATGCTCCAGGTACCGAGGGGCGAACTCTTCGACGACTGCTTTGGAGATCAGGGAGCTGGGGCCGGGCTGCATGATGCGGACCTCGCCGTTGGGCAGTCTTATGGGAACGGTCTGTTCGGACGCGGTGGTGCCCTGTCTGGAGAGGGTGATGCTGGTTAGTGCGGCAGCGGTGAGGTGGGCCTGTTGCCACGTGGCGATCTCTGTTTGTAGTTCCTCTTCGGAGAGGTCTGGGTCGAGGAGTTTCAGGAAATCCAAGGAGAGGGCATATCGTGGCAGTGAGGATGATGTGGGCAGCCCCTCTCTTTCTATAGCTGCACCAGTGGGAATAAGTCCCTGTCTGAGAGCTTCATCTCTGATGGATTCCCTTGTATTCACTGCATACCATCCGTCCGTTGGGTTTCCAGAGGATGGTTTCATTGATTGGGTCAGCCATGCTTCCCGTTCTTCATCAGAGGTACTGGCTGCTTGGTTATCGGTCATACGGACTACCTGGCTAGGCCGTATCCACCGACCTGAGTTCTCGTAGGCACCGACGTAGAGCATCACGAAGACGGTCTTCGCAGCTGCCGGGTTGGTCAGGTAGCGTCTGCCGGGGGTCCCTTCAGGAAATATGATTTCCAGGCGCCCGAGGATTATGTCGAGGTCCAGTGTGGGGGGCAGCGTCGTCATGGTGCCGCGCCGCCGTAGAGTTGGCGGATCTCGTTTTCTGTATCCTGGCGGGGAGATGCCTCACTCACCAGGTCGTTTAGGCGTTGCAGGTCCTGGATGCCGGGGAGGGGAAGGTCTTCCAGTTCGTAGGCTGATACTGCGACGCTTCCGTTGATGCATCGGAAGAGTTCGTTGACGGTGTCGCTGTTCAACAGGGAGGTGAGTGTAGTGGTGGGTACCCCCGGGCTTTGGGTTTGGGGCATGATGATATTGACGTGATTTTCAATAACGACGCCGCCGTGGTCTTCGACAAATTCCTGGGGTAGTCTGGCAGCGATCAGCCTTCTGTCCTGCTCCTTTGCAGTGGTTCGTTGCAAAAGGACGCATTCTCTGGCGGTAATCAGTCCCTGCTCGCGTGGTCCGGGTTTGAAGTATCGGTACTGGTGTTTCTGCTCAGTGCCAAAGGTAAACTCCCCGTCTGGCCTGATGGATTCAGCCCATATGAGGGGGTAGGTGCCGTTCTCGGACGTTTCCCTGAGTCCGTCCTTGTTTCGGTTCCACACTAGGTGCCCCGTGTTGACCTCGTATCCGTAGTCCGCCAGCCTGTGGGACATATTCCTGGCTGCTTGAATCAGCGGGTTGTGTTGTGGTGCTCGGGGGATGAGCCAGAGGCGGCCCGATGACCTTGATATTGTGAAGCTTCCGGCCTGGCTGGTGGCCAGTGGGCCTTCCGTTTGTAGTTCGGCGACTCCGGCCGTTCCCACTGTCTCGTTGGGGTTCTTGTGGCAGACCATCATAACCGTTTCCTGGAGCACGTCTTGGAATATACCTTTTCTGGCGTCGATGAACTCCATGGTTCGGGGTGGCGCTTGGTCTTCCAGGAGTTGACGGAGGGACTTGAAGTAGGCGCCGGAGAGGAAGCTTGTTGGCACCACGTAGGTGATAACCCCTCCCGGGCGGGCCAGGCGCAGGGCTAGGTCGGTGAACAGGCCGTAGAGGTTTGCGTGTCCGTAGATACTGCGTTGGAACTTCTCGCGCACCTCTGGTTCCAGGGTCTGCTTGACGTAGGGCGGGTTTCCTATAACCAGGTCGAAGAGCTGAGTTTCTTCGGGGGCCTTGAGGGCATCGCATACGGTGACCACGTTGGCCGGGGGTCTTCCTGCCTGGAGAGCCAGGTCCATAAGCACAGCATCGAGGAATACCTGGGCCAGCCAGGCAGCGAAGGGGTCTATTTCGTAACCGCGCAAACGGCTTTCCAGATCTTCGAGGTTGTCCCTTGGGGCCTGGGATTCCATGGATTCAAGCATTTTCCTAGCCAGGGGTGCGAGGAAAGCGCCCCCGCCGCAGGCAGGGTCCATGGTGCGGGCGGATTTCCAGTCGATGCCTGCGAGGGTTGATAATTCAATCATGCGATTGGCTACGGCTGGCGGGGTGTAGTAGGCCCCGAGGTTGGTTCTGATCTGTTCGGGCATTAGGGCGGTGTACAGGGAGGTGATACTGTAGCCGGCCTGGTCGGGTGCCGTTCCTGCGGCGGCTCGCCCCGTGGTTATGGCTTCTTCTACTCCCTGAGCAGTGGCCGTTGAATCGGCCAGTCCTGGGGGTATTTGGCGTAATGGGAGCTGGTAGTAGTCGACGCCCTGCTGTTTCAGCAGTGAATGCCAGTACTCCCTGGTTGCGAGGTATGTCACTGACCGGG
>Ga0209543_1003414_pt1 | contig 10058 bp, 8 predicted proteins | sample MesohylFT_FD_187296 | JGI IMG/M metagenome (GOLD analysis project Ga0209543, IMG submission 187296) | Host-associated microbial community of the marine sponge Aplysina aerophoba from Gulf of Piran - sponge mesohyl, lysed by freeze-thaw... | ecosystem: Host-associated > Porifera > Sponge >...
CGATGAACAGCGGGCGCGCGGGCCGGTCGAGCGCTTCGGCCAGGACCTCGAGCGTCGGTTCGGGGCCGGCGGGATCGAGCCGCAGCACCACCCGCACTACCGTATCGGTCAGGTAGTCCCGCGCGCGACGGTGCGGCGCATCGTGGCTCGAGCCCCTGCGTCCCTCGGGAACTCCGAAGGTCGTCCAGCCCTGGTCTGTCTTGGAGAGCTTGGCGTTCTGGCCGTCCGTGAGCGCGCCTGCGGCGCCCGACCCCCGTTCATGCCGCGCGCCGAAGACCAGCCGGTCCTGCAGGGCTTGATGCGCCGCCCGGTCCGCCCAGGACAGCCCGATCGCGTTGGCGAGAAGCCCGGTGAGCATCGAGGCGGCCGGAAAGTCCCGCGTCGGCCCGACCTGGTCGATCGCCACGCCGCCGAAGGCCATCAGCGGCGCATCCAGGCGAATCACGAGCCACCGATGGATCACTTGAACGCTCCCGGAAGCGCTTTCGCCCAGGCAGCGAGGTCGGCCAGGGTTCCCTGCTCCGCCCTTGGAAACTCGACCGGGACGAGCGCCATCACGCGCCGTTCCTCACCGGTCCCGTATGCCTCGTCGAGCAGATGCAGGTGACGGGCCATCGCATCCGCCGCGGCCCGGGCGTCCGGCGCACAGGGGTTCCGGTACGCCTCGGACAACGCGCGCGGTTGCCGCTCCCCGCTCTCCAGAAGCATCAGGGAGGCGCGGCCGTAGGGCGCCGTGGACCCGAGCTTCGCCCCCGGCGAGACCTCCGCGACAAGGTAGACCAGGTTGTGCAGGACCGCGCCGGCCATGTCCGCCGCGGCGGTGGTGTCCGCATCTCCGCCCAGGTTCTTGAGAAGCCCCGGCAGATCCACCACCACGTACCCGTAGAAGAGGCCCGAGGTAAGCTCCGTTTCCTGGATGGTGTCGGCCCCCGGCTCGGCGTCGGAAAGGTCGTCCACAGCGGTAAAGTAGTCGCTCTCCGCCTCTTCCCCGTGCACGGTGAACGCATGGGCGACGTGAATCGAAGCGGCGATGTTGGCATCGGCGTCGGATGTCACCATCCGCCCGAAGAGCGCGGCCGTCAGTCCGGCCGGAAGTGTCGCGGCGTCCCGCATCGCGCGGATATTGTGGTGAAAGGTCTTCCGCCATACCGCAACCGCCTCCTCGGCCGCGGCGGGCCTGCCGCCCGCTTCCTCCGCCATGCGTTCGGCTTCGCGGGCCAACCACCTGATCTCCGGCGCTCCAAGCAGAAGCGTTTGGCGGTTCTGCCTGGTAACCCCCTTCTCCCCGTAGACGGCCCGTTGGATCTCCGGCTCCAGCGCCTCCAGCACGTCGTCCGGAAAGCGGGTACGCAACGGCTCCATCACCTTCTTCGTCACCAGCTCGCGCGAGCGGAACGCAGCTTCCGCGCCGTCTATCCGGTCCAGGGCATGGGGGTCGTCGGCAACACGCCAGTGCCGCTTGAGACACTGCGACGAGATGCGCGTGCGTGAAACCCCGCCATAGGGCAGCCGCTTGGCCTGCCCGGTTTCGTCGCGATTCAACAGGACGCCCGTGTACTGGCTCAGGGTGTGGATCTGCAGGAAACGCGGTTCGGTCATTCCTCCTCTCCTTCATGCCCGGCTTCGCGCTTGCGCACGGCCACGTCCAGCCTGCGGTAGTATGGTCCGGCCAGGAATCGTCCAACGTCGCTGCCGGGATCCAGCAGCGTCCGTGCAACGTCGACCACGTTCACCCCGTGTCGGCGCGTACGGGCGATCACGCGGGCGATGCGCTCCAGGAGACCCCTCCTCTGCTCCCCCCGCGCCGCAATCAGGTGTGCCAGCCGTTGCTCGCTGATCACGGGACGGAAGCCCGCCGAATAGGGCCATGTCCGGTCGCCGCCGTCGCAAAGGACTTCTCCCCACCGGTGCTCGGCGCTGTGCAGAAACCCCCGGTGCGCCGGTCCGCCTCGTCCGGTCAGCATGGCGAGAATGCGAATGACGGCGGCCCATTCATCAGGTCTTTGGCCTATGGTGCGGGGGTAGCGCGCCGCCAGCAGCCAGAAGAGCGGAGCCGCGGCCGGCGTCTCCATGCGGCGCAGTTCGGCCAGCCTGCGAGGCGGGAGCCTCTGGAGCATCCGGGCCGCGCCCTCGGCGGTTTCCTCAACCGGACCTTCGAATCCTGGCACTGCCGTCGTCCATCTTCTCGTAGATCCGCGGAAAGCGCCTCCGGACCCGTCCGTGAAAGGCGGTCCACGCCCGCGCTTCGGCCCTCGGCCGTTGTATCGTCGAACACGGCACGTTCCGCAGAGAATCGGCGAGTTCGGTACGCGCCGCGTCGAAGAGCGCCTTCCGGAAATCGTGCCCCGCTCTCTCGATGGCCTCCGGTTCGCCGTCGTTCCCGGCCCCGAGCCGCCGCCAAAGGTGGGGAAAGAACAACGTGTCGGCCACGCGGTCGAATCGGCGTCTCGCCGGCGCCGCAACCGCATACCTCGCGGGTCTCACGCCTTCCCAGGTCCCTCGCGCCGCGAATAGAGCCACGGCGTCCCGCAAGGCCCGGTCGAACGCCGCGATCTCCTCCATTTGCACCTTCGAGACTTCCGCGGCGGCTGCGGACCGAAGAAGCCGAACCACGCCATACGGGACCGCCACCGCGCGGCTCTTGAAACCGTCCGTCCTGCAATTCCCGCGGGCCAACGCCTCGGCCACGAGCACCATGTCGTTTGCGGCGTCGTCCGGCGCGGGCGTCGCCAGAAGCGGCACGTGCCACTCGCCTCCGAACATGATCTCCGCGAGCCTCTTGTATCCGAAGTCGCCGGCGCTCAGCGTCAGGCTCTTCCCGCTCGCCGCATGTACCGGCGCCCAGGGATCCCCGACGTTGCCATGGTACGCCTTTGCATCGACGCGCGCCGCGATGGAGCTCGCCCGGATCGCCGATAGGCCGCCTGCGTTGTCGACGAGCCTCACTCGCCGGCAGACTTCGATGAACCAGGGGTCGAGCTCGTGCGGACTCAGCTGCTCCCCGTCGGGCCAGTCCACACACCAGAGGAGCGCCGTCTCCTTGCCCCGGGGACTGCCGTCGCGGTCCGCCAGAAGACGCCGGACGTCACGGGACCACCACTCGCTCGGATTCGGCCCGTGACTCTTGGCGCTGCCGGCAGGCGCCAGCGCCAACATCGGCCGGCTGGAGGAGCCTCCGTTCATCCGGGCGATTCCGTAGGTTCGGTTCCCGTCGTAACCGGCGGTCGTCTGCAGCGAAACCAAGGCGAACAGCCAGTCGTCAATCTCCGCAGAGCGGGCTACGGTCCGCTTGAGGTCATGGTTTCGCGCGGTGATGAGCACATCGAGCTCGTCCGGAGTCTCCACCGGCCACCACCGCAGGTTGTCACGGGCAGGCGGCTGGAGAAAAGCGGGCTGCGTCCGGTCTTCCACAACCATGCGCCAAGGCTCATCGCCGGGGTGGTCCGGGGTCAAGCCGCGGAGCAGCCCGGCCCACACCGAAGAGTCCCCGGACAACTCCGTCCGTCCCGCCTTCCACAGCGCCAAGGCTCCGAGCTGAACCAGAAACATGTGCCACGCAGGACGTTGATGAGACCTCAGCGCAGGAAACCGCGATACTCTCGATCGCGACATGGCCGCGAACAGCGCGGGAAGGGACAAGCGTTCGGACTCCGATACCGAGACAACGAGATCCGTCAGGACGTTCAGGGAGACGGTCAAGAGTTCCGCCGTTCATCCGGTGATCGCATCGATACTTTCGAAACCAGCCGGTGTGCACCAGATGCCGCGCCAGTTTGTCAGGGGCGAGCGGCTGCATGAAGGCCAGCTTGCTCGGGGCCCCTGCGCGCTGGGTGTTGGCAAGAAGCAGCCCGGCTACTCGTAGCAACGCGCAGGGTCAATGTCAATCGAGGACCAATGGGGATGAGGCACGGTGATGCCTCGTCAACGCTTCGTCCTTCACTTCGTGCCCATCTTGGTCCCTCCCTTCCAACCGTCGGGATGCCCGGAAGGCGGGACAGCGATTCCCGGCTATGCCGCCAACTCCGTCCATTCGTCGGGGCAGGCCCTCACCAAGGCCATAGTCCCGCTCCCTTCGTCGCACTGGATCTTGAATTACCTGGCGTACGAGTGGCGACGTTCCTTGCGACACGTCAACGGAGCGTGGCGTTTGGTTGGACCTTAGCGGAGTCTGGAGATGTCGGCAGTGCGCGGCCTCTAAAGAGTCAGAAAGCCCCTGGAAAATCCTACCGCAAAGCGATCAGCCTCGTCGAACTGATGGACATGCTTTCCACCGAAGACACGGACCGCGAGTGGTTCGAGCAAGTCAGATGGCCCAAGGGGCCGATCTGCCCCTACTGCGGAACTGACAACGTACAGAGTAGAATCAAGCACAAGACCATGACGCATCGCTGCCGAGTCTGCGTGAAGGGTAGCAGCAAGCGTATGTTCTCGCTCAAGGCCGGCACCGGGATGGAAGGCTCAAAGCTCGGTTATCGCACATAGGCCATCGCGATCTACTTGCTCACCACGAACCTCAAGGGCGTGTCGGTCAAGTCCGAGAAGTGCTGGATAATTGGATGGGGGCAGCATCGGCCGAGGCGGTTGGGTTGAGGCCGTTGTGGGCTTGGTATTCATGATCGAGTTCTTCTCTGACGGCGCGCATCTGGCGGCGTTCGAGATCAGAGCCGGCGTTCCTCGACAAACAGGCGCTCCAGCAGGTTGGTGGTACGGATGGCACGGCGATGGGTGATGGGCATTCTGGGTGTGCGATGCAGGCCTCGAAGTCATCCATGAAACAGGCGGTGGCGGTGGGCAGTTCGGTCTGGTAGTCAGCGACCACACCCGCGGCGAGTTCGCGTGCGATGGCACGGGAGGGGGCTTGGTAGGCGGCTGAGACCCGGGCCTTGAACTCCGGCCACAGATCCTCGGGCGTCTTGGCCACGAGATTCCTCAAGCGGTGAGCGGCCGCCAGCATCGGCTCGCGCTTCTGCCCGGGGCGGATGCGCTCGGCTATGCCGTCGACGAACAGATAGACGATGCCGTACTCCGAGAGATCGCGGCTGGCGAACTCCTGGTAGTCTGCCCATAGCCGCTCACCGATCTCCGAGACCGCTGTCTGCGACAGCAACGACCGCCCGCTCTCGTCTCTGAAGGCGTCTTCGATGTCGCGCACCGAAAGACCCCGCGCCAGAAGTTCCACGGCCAGGTCCTCCAACGCCTGGGTGCGCCCCTTCAGGGTCTCCCGGATCTCCGAGTGGAAAGGCTCCTCCCGCCCCGTGATCTGCGGCGCCGCGTAGTCCACCACCCCTTCCGCCGCCCCGGCCGAACCCCGTTGCGCCATCCCTGGCCCTCGGCCGCCCCGTGCTCGTAGTAGTCCCGTCCCAAGGCATTGCGGCTCTCCGCCTCCAACGTCTCCTCTATGATCAGACGCCTCGCCAGCTTCACCAACTCGCCTCTCCCGTCCGCACATGACAGCCGTCCTTCGATCAGCTCCGAAAGGGATTTGCGCGTGCGCATCGATCCCGGTACTCTCTTCGCCATGGCGTGCCTCCTTCTAGGCGCCGGCCTCTACCCGCGCCGGTTGGTTCTTCCTCAACCAGGATGCACCCCCTTCCATTTTCCAGCTAGTTTTAGGACTTCACCAACCGGAGTCACGCGATGTCGTCGAAGAATGATCGGAAACTCACCAAACGTACTATCGACGCCCTGGCGGCAATCGGCAGGGAGGCCATCTTTTGGGATCGGGACCTGGCCGGGTTCGGCGTCAGGGTCTACGCCAGCGGCCGCAAGGTCTTCGTGGTCCAGACACGCGGCCCGCGGGGTCCAATACGCGTCACCCTCGGACGCCACGGTCAACTGTTGGCAGACCACGCCCGCAAGCAGGCCGCCCAAGTGATCGACCGCATCAAGCGGGGTCTGGAGCCGTTTCCAGCGCCGGTGGAGCCGGAACTTACGGTAGCGGGTCTGGCGGAGCGCTACATGCAGGGCCATGTGGCGGTCAACTGCCGGAAGAGGACGCAAGCAAGCTACCGCCACATCATCCAGCGCCACATTCTGCCCGAACTCGGTGAACTGCCCATAACCGAGGTGGACCGGTCGCAGGTCGCCCAGTTTCACTACCGGCTACGCGAGACGCCGCAGGCGGCGAACACGGCGGTCAAGCTCCTGTCGCGGATGTTTTCAATGGCCGAGATGTGGGAGTTGGCGCCTCCGGGCCGGAACCCATGTCGGGCGGTGCGCCGGTACAAGGAAGTCAGGCGGGAGCGGTTCCTCTCGCCGGAGGAGTACCGGAAACTTGGCCGGGTGCTGAAGGAGGCGGAGGGTACCGGCTCGGTGCGACCCTCGGCGGCCGCGGCGCTCCGCCTGCTGATTCTGACCGGATGCCGGAAGAACGAGATCCTGCAACTCCGGTGGGACGACGTGGACCGGGCGGCGCGCGAGTTGAGGCTGAGCGACACGAAGACGGGACCGCGGAGCGTTCCGCTGACGCCGGCGGTCGAGGCGGTGCTCAACGGGATTCCCCGGAAAGGGGACAATCCCTGGGTGATCGCGGGCAAGAAGGCCGGCACCCATATGGTCGACGTGGACACGGTGTGGGTGCGCCTTCGCGCGAAGGCCGAACTGGAGGACGTGCGCATCCACGACCTTCGGCACAGCTGGGCGAGCCGTGCGCTGGCGCTCGGGGAGAGTCTGAGCATGATCGGAAAGCTCATGGGTCACGTGAGAGCGGCCACGACCGCGCGTTACGCACATCTGGCGCGCGACACCGAGAAGGCGGCGGCAGCGAAGGTCGGCGGCAGCCTCGGCGCCGACATCTTCGGGCCGGACGCGGACGCCGCTTGAGGCGGGACGGGGGAGCGCGATGGCGAAACTCGAGACGAGGTCGTGAAGGTGGACAGGGACACGGTGTTCTGGGACTCCGAGCAGCCGGACTTCGGCGTCAGGGTCTACCCCACCGGCGCGCAACACTACATCGTGCATACGCGCGCCCGCGGCTCGGCGAAACGGCTGACGGTGGGCCGGCACGTAGTGATCACGCCCGAGGAGGGGCGGCGGCGCGCGGCGCTGATCATCGCGGGCGAGGAGCCGGAGCCGCTGGCGGCGAAGCGCGCGGACGAACCGACGGTAGCCGAGCTGGCCGCGCGGTATCTCAGGGAGTACGCGGAGGAGCACTGCAAGCCGAACACCGTGATGGCGTACCGCCGAAGAGCGGGGAAGCGCATCGTGCCGGCGCTGGGGAAGCTGCCGCGTAGTCGCGTCCGGCGAGAGGATGTACGCAAGTTGCACTACGCCATGCGGACGACACCGGTGATGGCGAACCGGACGCTGACCCTCCTGTCACGGATGTTCAACATGGCCGAGTCCTGGGGCCTCCTGCCCGACGGAAGCAACCCGTGCTGGCGCCAGCCGAATACCGGGAGCGGACGCGCGAGCGGGTTCCTCACCACGGCCGAGTTCCGCCGGCTTGGGCGTGCGCTCGGCGAGGCGGAGGCGAGCGGCGCCATCCCGGTGCATGCCGCAGCGGCGATCCGGCTCCTGATGCTGACCGGATACCGGAAGAACGAGATCCTGACGCTGCGCTGGAAGGACGTGGACCTCAAACCATGGAACTGCATCTCGTCGACACCAAGACGGGCGCGCGGACGGTGTCGCTGTCGCCCGAGGCCGCGCGTGTGCTGGCGGGCATTCCGCGCACCGAGGGCAATCCCTGGGTGATACAAGGCCGGAAGAAAGGCGAACGGCCGCGATTCGTCGACACTCACGTACGCGAGCGAGCGAAACTGCGGGATGTCCGGCTTCACGACTTCCGCCACAGCTTCGCCTCGCGCGCGTTGGCGCTCGGCGAGAGCCTTCCCGTGATCGGGAAGCTGCTGGCCATGCCCATGTCGAAACCACCGCGCGGTATGCGCATCTGGCGCGGGACTCCATGCACGAGGCGGCGGCGCGGGTCGCCGAAAGCATCGCAGCCAACATCGTGTGAATCCGCCTGACAGGCTCCACAAACCCTCCTAACGTCGGTAGGCGTAATGAGGTCCAACTTCGTTCGACCTTGGGGCCACGAACTAAAGCTCCCCCACGGCAAGATCGGGGCGCGCGCGATGAGGTCCTAGTTTGCAGGACAGACGGAGGACGAACTCCAGGCACTGATGGTCGAGCACCCGGAGTTGCTGGACGGCGAACAGATACGCCCGGGCGATGCGCGGCGTTGGATTCCCATCACCCGTGAGAAGGGCACCGCTCCCTCCTCCGGTGAGACGAACCGTCCGTCCGGGGGGTCTTCTCGATCCCGCTATAGGGAAGATGATTCCCGAACATTTCCGGGATGTTGATCTCCATTTAGGCAAGGGTGTCAAGGCCACGGATGTGGTGTTATTGTGAACTTCGTAGAAAAGTCATCTATGATGCTCGCCTTGATTTCAACGGATCCGCGCGCTACCGTAGTTTGGTACATCTATCGACCTTGCCCGTGGTGCAAGCGAATCGTGTCATCCCTGTAGGTATGGAACACGGCAGAAGTCAGACGAAGCGAATCAAGAGAACGACGTGCTAGGGAATCGAATCTCACGACTGAGTGGCGCCATTATGCGCATCAGTGCGAGCCTCGACCCCGACACCGTCCTGGAGGAGGTCGTCGAAAACGCGCGCACGCTGACCGGCGCCCGCTACGGCGTCATCATCACCATCGACTGCGCGGGGGAACTCCAGGATTTCATCACCGCTGGCTTTACTTCGGAAGAGCACCAGGAACTGGCGGACTGGCCCGACGGGCCGAGGCTCTTTGAACATTTTCGAGACGTTCCGGTAGCGCTCAGGCTGACAGACCTGCCGGCCTATGTCCGTTCGCTAGGCTACTCTGCAGAGATGATGCGTTCGAAGACTTTCCTAGGAACGCCCATGCGACACCGAGGAGATCGCGTCGGTAATCTCTTTCTCGGCGAAAAAGAAGACGGACGGGAGTTCACGAGCGAAGACGAAGAGGTCCTCGTGCTCTTCGCGTCGCTGGCGGCGGCGGCTATCACCAACGCCCGCACGTACCACAACGAACAGCGGGCGCGGGCCAAGCTGGAAGCCTTGTTCGACACCTCCCCGGTGGGGATAGCGGTGTTCGATACGAGGAACGCCAAGCCGGTGTCGTTGAATAGGGAGGCGAAGCGGATCCTCGAAAAGCTACAGATACCGGGCCGGTCTCCAGAAGAGTTGCTTGAGGTGCTGACATGCCGACGGGCCAACGGGCCGGAGTTTGCCTTGGATCAATGGCCGCTGGCACGGGCGCTGAACGTTGCCGAGACCTTGCGGGCCGAGGAGATAGTCCTCCAGGTTCCCGACGGCCGGAGCGTCACCACGCTGCTCAACGCCACGCCGATCCGTTCCGGAGACGGTGAAGTCGAGTCGGTGGCCGTCACCATGCAGGAACTGGCGCCGCTGGAGGAGTTGGAACGGTTGCAGACCGAATTCATAGACATGGTGAGCCACGAGCTACGCGCCCCGCTGACCTCAATCAAGGGCTCCGCGGCAGCGGTGCTAGCCGCCTCGCCGGGCCTGGACCCGGCCGAGATGCTCCAGTTCTTCCAAATCATCGACGAGCAGGCCGACCGCATGCGTGCGCTCATCACCGACCTGCTGGACGCGGGCCGCATCGCTACTGGCACGCTGTCGGTGACGCCCGAGCCCTCGCAGGTAACCGCCCTGGTGGACCAGGCGAGGAGCACGTTCCTGGGCGGCGGCAGCCGGCACACGGTGCTTATAGACCTGCCGTCCGACCTACCCAAGGTGATGGCCGACCGACAACGCATCGTGCAGGTCCTGAGCAACCTCCTCTCCAACGCCGCCCGGTACTCTCCCGAATCGTCTACCATACGGGTGGCGGCGGCGCGCGATGGCGTACACGTGATGATCTCGATCGCGGATGAGGGCCGGGGCGTGCCGCCAGAGTTGCTACCGCGTCTTCTTCGGAAGTACACGGGGTTTGTTGGCGCCCGAGCGGACCATGGGTTCCAGGGGTCCGATGTGGGGCTCGCTGTCTGCAAGGGGCTGGTAGAGGCACACGGGGGCCGCATTGGAGCTTTGAGCGACGGGGT
>Ga0209543_1003422_pt1 | contig 10038 bp, 9 predicted proteins | sample MesohylFT_FD_187296 | JGI IMG/M metagenome (GOLD analysis project Ga0209543, IMG submission 187296) | Host-associated microbial community of the marine sponge Aplysina aerophoba from Gulf of Piran - sponge mesohyl, lysed by freeze-thaw... | ecosystem: Host-associated > Porifera > Sponge >...
CGCCGTCGATTGAGCCCGTGATTTCAGCACCGGCCGGGCCTTCCGGCCCCGCCGCCGATCCGGTCAGTGGCCGGGCCGCTGACCGAGTCAGCTGCTCGAAGCGTTCGCGCGGCATGGAGACCGGCGCCGCACGCCGACCTTCGAGCAGCCATTCGCCGGTGCTGTCCCGTGTGAGGCGCACGAGCTCGAGCCCGGGCACGGCCGCGACGGCGTCTGCCAGCCCGAAGGGCACGCGCCCGGTCGAGATGCGCACCTCGATGCCCTCGGCGTGCGCCGGGTATTCGATGCGCGCGGCGCGGGCGCCGAAATGGCGGTCCACCGCCTCGCGGAACTCCAGCAGGGAGGGAGCGGCAGCGGAGTGATCGCCTTCGGCGTCGGAACGCCGCAGCACCGGCGCGAGCGGTATCGCCGCCCACGCCCGGTCCCCGCTGACCGAGGCCGCGTACCACTCGGAGAGGTGCGTCTCGGCTATGCGCCTGTGAAGGGGCTCCGGACGCCCCGAGCCGAGCCGCCAGCGGACCGTGAGCACCGCCCGCTCCTCAAGCTCCGGGCGCACGCCGATGAGCGCGGGATACCAGGGCGATCCCCTGTCTCCAAACCGGCCCTCGCAGGACACCCTCTCCGTGCGCCATGCCGGCATGAACGGCGGATACGCCATCAGCGCCTGCCGGCAGCCCGCGATGAGTGCGCCCGCATCCAGCACCGCCATTACCGGCGGAACCACAGGCACCTGCTCCGCCTCCGCCACCTCCTCGGGGCCGGCGATCAGGGTCCAGAGGGCCTCGCGCTCAATCCACACGAAGGCGGCGCCCGCCACCACGGCGGCCAGCGCCAGGAAGCGCCCCGCCTTCGGCAGACTTGGCGTCGAGAACGGGGCCGCCGCAAGACGCATGGCGGGATCGTCCGCGAGCGACGCGGGGTCGATCTCCGTCACCTCGCCGACCCCGCCACCGGCGAGCCCCGGGGTCGCATGGAGCGCCCAGCCCACGGGGGAACTCCCCGGTCCGGGGGAACGCCCCGGCACGGGGGAACTCCCCGGTGCGCCGCGCGAGCGCTCGAACGCATCCAGCGCCGACGCCCGCTCGGAGAACACCTCGTCCCCGTCCGCAAGGAAGGCCCCATCCCGGGCCTTGACCAGCGCAAGACGGCCGTCGTCGGCCTCAACCAGCGCCATCCAGGTGGGTGCCTCGATGTGCGCCTGCAGCGATGCCGCGAGGCTCGGGCAGTCCTTCGGGCTCTCCTCGTCCGCCGCGTACCCGGTCTGCCCGTTCCAGTGAACGTGCCAGGGACGCTTGAAGGCCCGCGCGTTCCGCGCCACCGAGGCCGCCCCGCCGCGCTCCAGCCAGTAGAGCCCGGCCGCAAAGCGGCGCCCGCCTACTGTCAGAACGCTCACGGATAGTCTCCCCGGGGCAGGGACTCGCCCCGGTCCAGCTCGACCCCATGAACCTGCGTGATGCCGAGCGGTGCGCCCACCTCGGCCGCGATCAGCAGCACGCGCTCCTCCCGCACCAGGCGCGCGCTGCGTCCGCCGGCGGGCAAAGGAACGTCTGCGTCGATGCTGCCCTGCCGGTCCGACACGGCGCCCCGGTCGCTGAACCCCGTCACCATCAGGGTCTCGCCATGCGCGATCTTTCTGGTCACCTGCACCGCGCGGCCGCCGTAGGCCGGAAGCTGGATGGTGTGGCCGTCCGTGGTGAAGGTGGTGAAGCGCGGGCGGTCCCTGAGACTCGCCGAGAGCCGCACCAGGATCTCGTCCGGCCCGGTGATCCGCGCGAGGTACGAGAGCGCGAACCCCGACGACACGGTTCCAGGCACCAGCTCGGTCTGCGCCACGCCCTCGCCCGCCGTGGTCCTGAGCTCCTTGAGATAGGCCTCGTTGGTGAGCTCCAGGAACTGCGCCGGCTTGCCGTTGAGGGAGGGGATATCGGCGCTCAGCACCCGTGACACCGTGCCCGCACGGCTGAGCGCCCGGACCGCCGTAGCGAGAGTGTCCCCGGCGCTCCCGCCCTCTGCGGGCCTGATCACCGAGACGGTGTCGCCCGCCACCGCGAGGCCGGCAGAGGAGCCCAGCATCTCGCTCAGCGAGACATCCACGCCATGATCGCTCTCGCGCTCGAAGCGCACCGCATAGAGGTGGGCGCTCAGCGTCACCGGGCGCAGCACCTCCCGGTTGAGCCAGGCAAGGTAGCCGCGCACCCTGCGCACGTCCGCAGGCGCGCCGCTCACCGTCACCGAGGCGCTTGCCGGCGACACCGTGACCCTGGTCCTCTCGCCCACCAGACCTGCGATCTGCGCTTCGATCTCGGGCCAGGGGTCGTAGACGGTCTCGCTCTCGATGGACTGTGCGCTGAGGCTGCTGGAGCCGTCCTCGCCGGCCTGGTCCTGGGTCGACGACGAGGCGCCGTGGCGCTCGGTGCCGGCCAGAGCGTTGACCCGGAACACCGCAGTGCGCCGGCGCACGATCTCGATGCGGCCCGCGTCGGCTTCGGTTCCGGCAGTTCCCACGAAACGCCACTCGTGACCGGCGGCCTCGGTCCAGGCGTCCAGCAGCCGGTCCAGAGGGCCGGTCCAGACGGCGCCGTTCGGCACGAGAAGGTCCGCGCTGGCGAACGAGGTATCCGCATCGTCGCGGGCGGCGCCGGCGAAGCGCACAGCCAAGCCGGTGGCGGCCTCGATGCGCGCCGCCAGCACCGCATCGTCGTGTGCGCCGGCCAGCGGCAGGGTGACCGCGTCTTGGGTGAGGAAACGCTCGGGCAGCCTGACCCTGGCTTCTTCAATTGGCTCCAGCCCCACCCAGGGCCGGTCCAGGAGGCGCACCGTCACGTATCCGCGCTCGCTCGACGGTGCGATCCGAGCCGCCACCGCCTCCCGCTCCACCAGGCGGGCCTCGTCCAGCGCGTCTTCCACAGCCGCGAGGCCACACCCCGTGAGTGCCAGCATCGCCGCGCAGAGCGCGAACGCCGAAGACCGCATGCTTCCCGGGACCGTCCGCGTGCTCATCGGCCGCCCCCCGGCGCCCTGGGCGACCTGCGCCTGTGCGCCTTGCCCGGGCCCGAGGTCGAGCGGCGCTCACGGGACGCAAGCCACTCCTCCACGTTCTCGCGGGCGTAGCGCACCCATCTGCCGTCCTCGTGGAACGTCGGCCCCCTGTCGCTGCGCCGCCAGCGGCGCAGGGTGCGCGGATGCACCTCCAGAAACGTCGCCAACTCGTTTGCGCTCACGTAAGGCGGCAAGCATGCAACCGACGCGGCAGCCTCCTTGCGGATCCGCTCGGCGGCCGCGAGTGCAGCGGCAACGGCAGCCTCGATCCGCTGCCACTCCCCCGGCTTCGAACTGTCGCGCATCCAGGCGCGCAGCTTGTCGACGGTCTCCAACTGCGGCGCCAGGCCGTCGAACAGGCGGCCCACGAAGGCCGTATCGTTCAGCGCCTGCTCGCCCGGAGCGGAGCGGTTGGCGCCGGTGATCTCGAGGTACGTCTCCACCTCGCAGCGGAAGCGCGGACCGATGGGCTCCAGGCCCATGTGAGTGAGGAGACTGTCTGCGGTATCGAGGCGGGGCGAGCATCCATTCAGGAAGGCGCGAACGAAGCCCGGTCGCTTCAGCGCCTCCCTTCCTAGCCGGGAGGGGCTGATGCCTGTCCGCTTCAGGTAGCGCTCGACGGTCTTTCGGAGTTCATTTGCTGTATCGTGCATGGCGCGAACATAGAAAGAACCCGGCAGCGGTACAATGGTCTATCCAAGGTTGTTTGATACACATGACGACATACGGGGACATGCCCGGACACACGGGGACAATTCTGGGGATTCGCTACAGGGTTGACGGCCCGTCTACCCCTGTACCGACCGGAACACTGACGCCGCGCGGCCCCTCGAAACGGCTTCCGTCATTGGAAATAGCAAGAACCGAGCCCTTCCTGCCCGCTCGACGGCGACGGTCCGATCGACTGCGAAACCTTGCGCGGGTGAATTGGCAGGGTCGGAATATAAGAGGAACAAATACTTGACACCGTGTTTCTCGCCTATATGACATACCTACAGAAACCGACTCCGGAATCACCCGATGGACCATGCACCGAAAGACACGGCAGCGGCCGAAAAGAGCCGCTTTGCCAAGATCGACCCCGTCAGGCGGAAAATCCGTCACCTGCTCAGGGAGCGCGACGCCACCATGCGCGAAGCCTCTCTCGCAATCGAGCGAGGCTCCTCCTACATGCACCAGTTCCTGGAGCGCGGCATCCCCAGGGCGCTCAGGTCGAGGGACCGCAAGGCACTCGCCGAATGGCTCGGATGCGATCCCGAGGAACTGCGCCACGATCACGTGCCCAGGCGCCGGCCCGCAAAGCCCAGAGCGCCGCGCTTCACGCCCCCCCAGCTCCCCAACGCGCCGCTCTCCGCCGTACGCGAGATAGCCGTCGATGCCTCCGCGGGTGGCGGAGCGCTCAACGAGGACAATGCGGCCGAAACCGCGCGCTGGTACATGCCCGACGCCATGATCCGCCACGAAGGGCGTGCGGCGCCCGAGAACCTGCGCATCCTCGGCGCCCGCGGCGATTCCATGGAACCCTTCGTCGGCGAGGGCGACAGGATCGTGGTCGACATCTCCAGGCGCACCCCGGTCACCGGCGAGATGGTCGTTCTCTGGGACGGCGGCGGCCTCGTACTCAAGAGGGTGGAGATGCTGACCCGCTCCGAGCCCCCCACCATCCGCCTGCTCTCCGCCAACCCGGCCTACGAGCCCTATACCTGCCTGGTCGACGAGGCCCATATCGTCGGAAAGGTCATCTGGGCCATCAGGAAAGTCTGAGCCGCCGCTCCCGCGCGGGCCCGCTCGCGCCGGGATGACGCACCTGGCCGATTGCGAAACCGGCGGCACAGTGGTCTTCAACCGCCGGTACAAGACACTCGATGCCGCACAAATGCGGCCGCGACCGCCAGGCAATCACCCGCCGGCCGCTTCTCATGCACGGGGCTGGACGCCGGACCCGCCGGTCAGACGCCACTTGCGCTGACGTCGAGCCGCGGATGGCGGGGAGCGGTTGTCCCGGCCTTGTGGCGGATCGCCGCCTTAATCCCGGACCCCGATGCGAGGTGCGGAGCAGCTGAGCGCCGAAGATCGTAGGCGCCGGATCCCGGCGGAAGCGCTCACGAAGCACCTCGGCCGCCGCCGGTCGGGTCGTGGACCCTGGCTCTCGCCGCTCCCTGCGGCGCTGACGTGACAAGTCCGCCCCTGACACCGGCCGCCCGTCGCCGTCAACTGCCGGGCTAATTCCCTGCCTGCCAATCCTGCCTCGATGCGCTCATCAATGAGGCCCAGTCACCGGGCGGATGTCCCCGCGCGAGCATCCTGGCGAAGACCGTGTACGGATCGGTCCTGTTCCCCGAGGAGCGCAGCGTCGATCGGTCGTTGACCCACGCGTAGACGATCACCTTCGCCCTGGCGTCATAGCGGAAGAACAATCGGAACCGTCTGCCGATCCTGGCGCGCCGCCAATGGCGGTAGCGCGGGCCGAGCGTGGTGCCCTGGCGGTACTCGTCCCGGGACGGATCCTGCGGGACAACATCCAGCATCGACCGGCTCAGTGCGTGGAAGAGCTTGACGTTCGCATTGGATGCGAACCCCGCCGGATCGCTTCGTTGCGCGCGTTGGACCGCGTCGTGGAGCTTGCGCAGCTGCTCGATGAGGCAATCGTGGAACAGCAGCGTCCATCCGTGGCGCCGCATCAGAGCTCGACGTCGCCGTCGATCTCTTCGTCCGGTCTCGCTTCACGCCCCGCATGCTCGAGCATGTCCTGTGCCAGATCGTCCGGAACCGCCCGGACATGCCGGCCGGCCTGGATATCGCCGGCGAGCAGGTCGAGAAACGCAGCGATGGCTGGATCTTCATGCTCGGTGTCGGCACGGCTGACAAGGACCTGCCCGTTCTCGTGGAGGTCGAACGCCACCTTGGCGCCGACATCCACCCCAAGCGCCTGACGGATGGTCCTGGGCAGGGTGATCTGGCCCTTCGCGGTCATCGTGGCGACTTCGTGGACGATCAGCATGCGCGGCTCTCCTCGTGCAACCCGCACCGTAAGGAATATTCCTTACCACGTCAAGGTCATGTGCAGGTTCGTCTGCAGGTTCAAGACCACGCCGATTGCCGCGCTCCGACGCCGGCGCCAGCTTCGGCGGCCCCTGATGAGAGCGGACCGCACCCCGCCTGGAGCGTGCGCGCTCTCACCCCACACATCCAGTAGTGCGAGCAGAATCCGGCATGATCGCGTCAGGAAGCCTGCGCACGCTCAATGCTGCCCGGATCGGGACGCTGCTTCTGCAGCGCGAGCGGCAGCTTGCGCAGCCCCGCCCGCGACGCACTTACCATCTCCATCGTGTCCATGGCGTCGGGGTTGTCGGCCCTCAGGGACCGCCGCGGCGCAACGCGGCTCGGCGGCGGCACTTCGGGATCGTGGCGAAGCCGGGCAAGGCCCGTTTCCGGAAAGCGTTATTGATGTTCCTCCTGTGCCCGGTGTTGCAGCCGGGGCGAAATCGGGGACCGAGTTCGCCACGAACCGCCGAATCAGGAGGACAAAAGCAACGCTATATCAGTATATTAGTACCGTAGGTGCGCCGCATGATGTCGAGGTTGTCGCCGGTCCAGATGGTCTGGTTTGCCCAGTTCGGCTCCGCAGCCTTGCTCTTGCCGATCGCCATCAGAAGGGAAGCCGCCAGCGCACGCCCGCATAGGCGTTGCCGGTCTGATCTGCCGCGAGTTCAGGTGCGAGGCGCAGGCTGTGACCTCGTGAATCATCAGTCTGGCAAGCTTCGATGACGAGCCAAGCGACGATCAGCCCTCCCACGACGGCGCCGACCGTCTCCCAATCGACATCGCTGTCGCTGCCGCTGTCGTCATTGCCGCCCCGATGGCAGTGGTAGCCGCCCGTGGCGGTCTCGTTGTGGCACCCGTCGCTGTTCAAGCCGCCGCCGTGAGCGAACGACTCCCGCAGCGGAATCGCCAAGATGCAGAGTGCCAGCAAGGCCGCGATAAACGCCTTCGCCATCCGAGTCCTTTCCGCCCAGCTTTGGCCTCCGCAACGGCCGCCTGCCGCGTCCATCGCCCTCTCGAATCTAATTCGTTTCTTGGTCCGCGCTGAAAGCCCCGACAAGCACAGTTTGCGATCCGGTGTTCGACCTCACCCACGCTCCGAAGGTGCCAGCGACGCCATCCGGCGCACCGTCCGCGCCTTCTGTACTGGAGAACCGCCCGCCCCATGATCCGCCTTGGTCTACGGCTTGGAAGTCCGGCCTTTCCCACGCCCCCGCCACCAGCTCGACGCCTCCCCTTCTCGCGAATGTTCCATCGGGATTTACGGTCGCCGTGCCCAAACTGACTGTGAAGTCCGGGAGCGTATGTCCATGGTCCACGCGTATCTCGCCGTTCCTTCTGGTGTAGCGCGTGCCTTCGGCCCTGTGCACTGACACCCAACCGTTAATGTCGCTTTCTTCACCAGCGCCAAGGTGCGCGCTCAAGATCACTCTGCCTTGAAAACTGCCATCTAGCCGCTGCCGTCCGTTGCCCCATTGCTTGCTTACATGGCCGTGCGACCAGCCGATATAGGTCGCGCCGAACGACTCTTCCGCTTTGTAGAAATTGGATCCTTCAGGCCACGCGTTGCTTGCCCTCGCGATCCCGCCGACGGCTGTGGCACCATCCCATTGCTTGTTGTCGCCCCATGGGAAAAGCCGGTCCGAGTCCACCACCGCCCAAACGCCGTAATTGGTATAATCGGAGTCTATGCCCTCCCCCCGATTTAGGGAGCTCTTACCTGCGGCCTTGGCGCTCCCGGTATGGAGGATGCCCCCTTCGTAGAATCGCGGGAGCGCGTTTGTCGCATTCTTCAATACCTTGAACGCGTGACCGGCCCTGTGCCACCCCTTCTGCTCGTGAGACCACACTTGCGGCGGCGCCGGGTCGATGATGTCCGGCGGCGGGTTGCAGACATCGGTCAGGAGCTGGCAGTCTTCGGCGACGCTGGCAGCCGACATGGCGAGCGCCCCCAGAAGCACGGCCCCCGCCGCGAACACGATCACTGCTATTCTCATTTCAAGGCCTCCTTGCTCTCTGCCATCGCCCGCGCCACTGTTGCCGCTGAGCGCGTGCACGCTTTCACCTGCCCGGCCGGGGCGCCGGAACCAGCCCTCGGCGGCGATCCGTCGCGGCGGCCTTCGCCGCCGCCGCGCAGGAAGGCAGCCCCAAGGACTGCCCGCATGGGGGTCGGGTTCGGTCTCCAGAAACAGATCGGCTGCCTCACTACTCGGTGGTATCGGTCGAATGGGCGAAACTACCTATTGCACCAATACGGGGTGACCGTGAGATAATTGTGTGTAGAGTGCAGAACTTCGTGTGGGTTTAGTGGTACGTGCAGCCCCGCGATTCGCCCGCCCAGCGCCGGCGGCCGCGCGTCGCTCCGCATGGTCCGGCGCCGTCGTCCGCCAGCCGGGAGGGTCCATTGAAGAGCGACGAGGAGCCGGAGCGCGAGGTCGAGGTGCTGGGCGCGCGCATCGCCAAACTGAGCGCGGCGGTGCTGCGCCTCGACTGCAGCCTCGAGCTGGCCACCCTGCTGCAAGGAGGCCGCCGACAGTGCCCGCAACCCGCGCGCACTACAGCCTGATCGTCACCATCGACCAGGCGGGCGAGGCGCGCGAGTTCGTCACCTCTGCGGCAAGCGACGGAGTGCGCGCCCCGCCCCCGGCGGCGAGCGTCTTCCCGCCATCGGTGCTCCCGCGCGAGGGGGGCGTTCGACCTCCAGCACCGTCGCCGGCCGGGCTCTCGCGCAAGGCCGGCGCCAAGCCCGTGTCGACCAGCGCGACCGCGTGGTTTTCCGGCCTCTCATTGCGGCACGTCACACGTCGCGGGCCCTCATGGAGATTCGCGGACCGGGTCCATATCGGTTACGCGAGCTCGAGAGCTCTGCATCCGGAAACTGGTTTTCCCGATCCCGTCTCGATTGACCGTTTGCCCTTGCCTTTCCTCAGACCTGCCCACGCCCCCGACAGCTATCCGCCTGGCCACCTCTCAGGCGACGGCGAGAGCCCGGTAACTCTCCTTCTTGGTCATCAGCGCCCAGACGATGCGCGCCATCCCGTTGGCCAGCGCCACGGCGACCAGCATCCTCGGCTTGCGCGCCAGCATCCTGGCGATCCACGGAAATGGGCGCTCAGCCGCCGAAGCAGCAAGGGTTACGTCAACTGGGACCGCATGAACGCTCTCCTTCGACAGTTCCCCTTGCCCCAAGCCACGCTCCCGCCCGTCGTACGCACGTCCGCAGAAGCCAACCTGCCATGTGAGGAACCGAGTGCGTGGGTACGCGCACGCTCGGGTCTGCGAGGGGAGGGGCTCGGCAACGCAATGGCATTTCCTTAATGGTTAGACGGCGTTTCCTTAAGGAGTCGCACCTCTTCGAGGCGGATGGTTGCGGCGTTGGCCCTCACTCGTCCGGGTCACGCTGTGGCGGGCCTCCTTTTGATCCACTTGTTGATCGGCTTCCTCGATCTCCTCGGATACAGCCGCCCCGGTCGCAACCGGCGGCGCACCGCGAGGGCCCGCTGCGCCATCCATGTCACGGTTTCGGCGAGGACCGCGGCGCGCACCAGCACCAGCGCCTCCAGGTTCGCCGCCATGATTGCCAGCGCGTTCTTGAAGTTCACCGTCATTTTCTCCGCGCCGGTCTCGCGCCTGTCCTCCAGCAGGCCGTCGCCGCGGTTCGAGAGCAGGCGCGTCATGGCGATCAGGTTGAAGTGGGCGTACAGCTCCTGGCGGATGCCCCGCTCGGTGCGGCTGTGGAACTCGTCCACCGCGATGACCGTCTTGGAGATCCGGAACAGCTCTTCGATGCCCCAGCGTCCGTGGTAGAGGTCGGAGAGATCGTCGAGCGTGTATTTGCTGGTGTCTGCGAGAGTGGTGGCGAGGACGCATTCGCTGTCTCGGTGCGTGTAGCGGACCAGCCGCAGGTCGACTGGGTCGATCCGTCTCCCCGGGAAAGCGGCACGGAGCCGGGCCCGC
>Ga0209543_1003423_pt1 | contig 10037 bp, 8 predicted proteins | sample MesohylFT_FD_187296 | JGI IMG/M metagenome (GOLD analysis project Ga0209543, IMG submission 187296) | Host-associated microbial community of the marine sponge Aplysina aerophoba from Gulf of Piran - sponge mesohyl, lysed by freeze-thaw... | ecosystem: Host-associated > Porifera > Sponge >...
TGGCCGGTCCTCCATCTCCGGAACCTGGCGCGGCGCGGCGAGAACGACAAGGCGGCCGAGGTCATCGCCGACATCATGACGGCCAGCCAGGGCAAGCCCGTTCCGGGCGAGGGCTTCAAGCGACCTGCCGAGTACGCGGACTACTGCAAGGTGGGACCCACCCGGGTGCCGTTCCTCAACTTCCCGGACAACCAGATCGAACGCGCCAAGAAACGCGCCGCCCACTGGATGGAAATGAACCAGCGCTACCGTCCACTGGTCGAAGCCGAGAACGGCCGTAGCGCCGCCTAGGCAACTTCGGAGCCTGCCGGATTTGGCGAGAGCTACCGGGTCCGGCAGGCTCCAGACCTACCCTACCCTTGAGCCCCGCACCGACCCTCCTCGTCAGACGTCCCGGCGGCTCGTCTTCCGGAACCGGTAGAGTCCGCGGCAAGGCGACCGTGCGCATCCGGCAAGCGCACGGCAAAGAGGGACGAGGTGGTTCATGGAAACGGATATCCGGTTGACGTTGGCCGAACGGGACCGCAGATACGCCGCCATTCGGGAGCGTCTGCGGTTGCGCGCCGTCGACTGCGTGATTGCCGTCGGCAGCAACCTGTTCTACCTGACCAACGGACTTCCCGGCGAAAGATTCGGACTGCTTCCGACAGCGGAAGGGACGGTTCTGACGGCCATCATCCACCGACGCCATTTCGTGGACCTGTCGCTGCAAGTACTCGCCGATGCGCAGGACTGGGTCAAGGACCTGCGGTCCGGGATCGATGCCACGCCTCTGGTCGCGCGGATCAGGGAGCTGGGGCTCGAGAACGGGACGATCGGGGTCACCGGCTCAAGAGTGGGCCATGGCGGCCTGAGTCATGGGTTCTACGAACAGACTGCGCCGGAGGATTCAGCAAGGCGACATGGGAACGCTGACGGCGCATTCCGAATACGGCCATTACGCCGGGCACAGCGATCAGGAGATCTCCTTTGGCAAGCCCAAGGCACTTCACCGGGAGATGTTCGCGGGCGTACAACATATCCGCGATGCCGTGCTCGAGAAGGTGAGGGACGGCGTCACCCAGCGCGAGTTGATCGATGCCTACGAGATCGCCTGCAACGACACGGGGTTCAACGCGTCGCCGCATTCACAGATTCATCAGTACGGCATCGATGTGCCGGAGTTTCCCGGACCGGCATTCAAGGTTGCCGACTCCCGGGGCGGCAAGAATCTGGGCGGCGGCGGCAACTTCGTCCTGAGGAGCGGCATGATCTACAGCATCTCGCCGACGCTTGTTGCCAGAGACGGCGACGATACGCTGCTCGGGGGGACGAGTCTCGTGGTCACCGATGAGGGCTACCGCGAGCTGAGCACTCGGAAGGTCGAACTGCTTGTGTCGGATGGCTGAAGTCCAGGAGATCGGCACGCTGCTGCCCGTCTAGTGTCCCGTGCCCCCGAAAAACTGACGGCGAGGCTGAGCCCGACCCGCGGCGCACTGGTTCATCGCAGCTTCAGCCTGCTGTGTCTGGCCATCCTGGCCACGTCCTTCGGTTTCTACATCCAGCGGACCCTGGAGCTGTGGCTGATTTACGAGTTGACGGGCTCGGCCTTCCACCTCGGCCTCACCGGACTGGTGCGCGGGATTCCCGTCTTCGTCCTCTCCCCGTTCGGCGGCGTCCTCGCCGACCGCATCGACCGCCGCCGGTTCGTGATCCTGGTGCAGGCGTGCAACGGCGCGGTGAACGCAGGGCTGGCGTTCCTGGCGGTCACGGGCCTGGTGGAAGTCTGGCACATCTATGTCGCGGGTTTTCTGAATGCGTCATTGAACGCCCTGGGCGCGCCGGCCCGCAACGCCATGGTGCCGGGGCTGGTGCCACGGGAAGTGCTCCTCAACGCCCTCTCGCTCACGGCCATGAGCCGGAAGGTGTCCCAGCTTACGGCTCCGCTCCTGGCCAGTCTGCTCATCGTCTGGCTCGGCTCCGGCCTGACCTATGCTCTCAACGGCTGCGTCTACTTCTCGGCGGCCTTCCTGGTGGCGGCGATCCACTACGTGTCGGACGTGTCCGGCGTCCGCCAGTCTCCCTTCCGGAGCCTGATGGAGGGTTTCGGGTTCGTTCGCCGGGAGGCCACGGTGTGGGTCTTCCTAGTCATGGAGCTCATCACCGTCTACGTCGGGAGCCACCGGGCCTTGCTGCCGATCTTCGTCGTCGCCCTCGGCGCCGGCGCCGAAGGCTTCGGCCTGCTCCTGTCCGCCTCCGCCGGGGGCGCCATCCTCGGCGTCGCCGTGATCATGTCGCTGGGGAACCTCCGGTACAAGGGGCTTTGGGTGGTGTTCGGGCTCTTCGCCTATGCCGTCCCCCTCGCGGTGCTGGCGCTGTCGGGCTGGTTTCTGCTGTCGATGGCCGCGGTGTTCCTGCTGGGCTTCTTCGAAGCCGTTCAGATGGTGCTCTGCAACGTCATCATCCAGACCATCACTCCCGACAGGCTGAGGGGACGGGTCCTGAGCTTCCAGCGGATGCTGGGCGTGGGCGGCACGAGCCTCGGGGAGGCGCAGTCGGGCTTCGTCGCGGCGTTCATCGGCGCGCCCCTGACCCTCCTGGCGGGTGCCGCCATCTGCTTCGGCGCCACCCTGGGGTTGGTGACCTTCAAGCGGGAGATCCGCAAGGCGGACCTGTGAGCTGCGCCCTGTTTCGGGAAGGCACCGGGCCAGGTCGCAGGTCGGGTTGCGCAGGACGCGGTTCAGCGCGCCAGCTCCGCGACCCGCTCACGCGTGTAGACCTCGCCCCATTGGCGAAACGACCGTTCCCAACTGTACGGCTGGACTTCCGGCATCGGAGCGAGGTCGACTTCTTCCCCGCCAAGATAAACGTGGGTGATGTTCTCCGGGCGCATGAGGCTGGAGATGTCCTCCAACGGGTTCTCGGCGACCACGGTCAGATCCGCCAGGGCGCCGGCGGCAACGCGGCCGACGGCGTCGCCTTCCCGCAGCAGACCCGAGTTGCCGCTGGTGGTGGCCCGGAGGGCTTCCGCCGGGGTGAAGCCGAGGTGTTCGACCATGATCTCCAGCTCGCGGGCATGCCATTCGCCGTACGGAGTGACTGCGAACCCGCTATCGGTTCCAACCATGAAGGGAACGCCCGCCTCCCTGGCCTTGACCAGCATCCGGGAAGCCACTTCCACATCGCCGCGGTTCATGTTGGGGCGCCACTGGTAGCACGGGTCGCCCGGACGGGTGAACTCCACGGTGTTCACCAGGAAAGTCAGCGCGGGCGAGATCACACAGTTATTGCGGACGATCTCCTCGAGCCCCTCGTCATCCATTTCGAACGCGTGGAAGATGACATCGACACCGGCCCGGGCCGAGTAGAGCACGGCTTCCCGCCCGCGCGCATGGGCGATGGTCTTGACGCCGAGCCGCCGGCATTCTTCCACCATGGCGCTCAGCTCGGCCTGGTTGAAGCCGGACATGAGCTCGCCGGCGCGGTTCCGCTGCAGCCCGTCGACGGCGAACTTGATGATGTCCATGCGGTCCTTGACCTGCATGCGGATCTCTTCGATGGCTTCGGCGAGGCTGCGCACCAATACGCCTACGGAGCTCTCCGGCACACCGATCCAGGTTGGGTACCAGTCGCCCAGTCCCTGGCGTGCCGTCACTTGCCGTCCCGCGCAGGTGATCCGGGGACCCTGGAACATCCCGGCATCGATCGCGTCACGCACCGAAGCCGCCACCCGGTTGGTGGACGCGGGATCGGCCAGCGACGTGTATCCGGCATTGAGAACCTTCCTGGCGGCATGCATGGCCCGCAAGGCCCGATATTCCGGAGGTGCAAACATGTCCACGTCTTCGTTGGCCTGGGCATTGCCGTAGCTCAGGTGAACGTGGATGTCGATGAGCCCGGGCAAGACCCGCCTCGCTGAATGGTCCACCACCGTTTCGCCCGCACGGGCCGGCGGCGCCTCCGCCGTGGGTCCGACAAAGGCGATCACACTCCCCTCGATGACGACGGTCTGATCGGCTTTCAGGTCTTCGTTCAAGCCATCGAACAGATATCCGCACCTCAGAAACTTGCGCATGGTATCAGCCTCTCCGGTTGATTGAGGCACCCTTGGCGGGTGCCTCATACATTGGCGCGAGAAATGGTGTCAATGCAGCGCGGCCAACCCGCTTATACAAAGGAAGACCGCGACTCGACCTGGACATGGGGTGGCGACTCGGATGAGTGACGCGAGCGTCATCCTTTCAAGGGGCGACACTCGGCCTCTAAACCAATAATAGTCAGCACAGGAGGTCTCATGTTGCCTCTTAAATAACAAGGCCAAATTCAATGACCTCGGACAGCAGCGTCGCGATCGAATACGACGGAACCAACGGGGTAACGCCCGCAGGAGTGCGGTCGGCGGTATCCCGGGCGGCCATTTCCATGGGATGGCAGCTCACACGGGTGGACGACGGGGCTTCTTCTTGCGCGGAGCCTTCTTCGCGGCAGCCTTCTGCCCGCTCCCGCGGCGCGCGGTGGACGCCACGGGTGCCTCTCCCGAAGCCCCGGTCATGTCGATGTCGACGCCGAAGACCGATGACAGATCCACGGACGCCAGGACCCTGTTTCTCCGCGATTGGCGAGACGCGGGCGGTTGCCGGACCGCGGCCTCAATCATTTCCGCGGGATCGACGGCCCTCAAGGTGAAGAGCTTCTCCGGCTCGCGGTCCAGGCGGGAGCCGACCCCGTAGAGCACGGCCGCCACGTGCTTGCACAGGCTCGCCCAATCCGGGCATGAGCACGCGAGGGCGATCTCTCTCGGGGACGGAAAAAGGCCCTCACCCTTGCGGGTCACGATCTCCATCACTCCCTTGGACAGGGACCCGCGCAGCAACCCCACAAGGGAATCGATCCGGCCGGCGCACAGGCGCTTTACCTTTTCCCAGCGCCGCTTGGCGATGGGCTTCACTTCGACCTCCACCTCGTAGAGATCCGAGCCCATGACCAGTCCCTGTACATGCCCGGTGGCGATGCTCAGATGCACGACCGATCCGTTTCGCACATAGGTCCGGCCCCGGGGCAGACGGTTGGCGTAGTCGCTGTAGGCCTCCAGGTTCTTGCACCATGCTTCGCCCCAGAAGGTCGTCGCGATCCTGCGGCCGGCGATCTTCACCGGCGAGACCTCGCGGCCGGCCTTCTTCATGGCCGCGATCTCGTGTAGGGCCCGGATGCGCCGCTCGGCCGCGGACACGTAAGGAAACCATTCATCCGTATACCAACTCATCGCTACCCCGCACTTTCCAACGCGCCGGCGAGGTCGAGGGAGACCGCCGACATCAGCTCCTCGTTGCTCATCTCCGTCAGCGACGACTCGGCGCCACCCGAGAGGATCTCGTCGGAGAGACCCTGCTTGGCGGCCATGAGTTCATGGATGCGTTCCTCCACGGTGCCGCGGCACACGAACTTGTGGACCAGCACGTTCTTCTTCTGGCCGATGCGAAACGCGCGGTCCGTGGCTTGGTTCTCCACCGCCGGATTCCACCAGCGGTCGAAGTGGATCACGTGGGAGGCCGCGGTCAGGTTGAGTCCGGTACCGCCGGCCTTGAGCGAGAGCACCATGAACGGTGTCCGGTCGTCTTCCTGGAAACGCTTGACGAGATCCTGGCGCCGGCGCACCGGCGTGCCGCCGTGCAGCACCAGACCACCGCATCCGAAGAGCTCCGCAAGATAGCCCGAGAGCGGTGCGGTCATCTCGCGAAACTGGGTGAACACCAGCACCTTGTCCTGGCGCGCGGCGATGGACTCGCACAACTCACCGAGCCGCGCGAACTTGCCGCTGTCGGCGTGGTCGAAACGCCCGTCGCCCAACCAGTGGGACGGGTGGTTGCATATCTGCTTGAAACGCAGCAGGAAGGCCAGGACCATGCCGCGCCGCTGGATGCCGTCCAGCGTCTCGATGGCCTCTTCCATCTCGTCCACCGACTGCTGGTACAGGGCCGCTTGACGCCGGCTCAGCAGACACCAGGCATCGATCTCGGTCTTGTCCGGGAGATCGGTAATGACGGTCTTGTCGGTCTTGAGCCGGCGCAGGATGTACGGCGCCACAAGCCGGCGCAACGGCGCGTAACCACCTCCCTGGCCCGATGCCATGGACTTGGCCAGCCGGTTGAATGCCTTTGCCGATCCCAGAAGTCCGGGGTTCAGAAAATCGAAGATCGACCACAGGTCGCCAAGCCGGTTCTCCACCGGCGTCCCTGTCAGCACCAGACGCCACTTCGAGGGCAGGGCCTTGACCGCCCGTGTCTGCTTGGCAGCCGGGTTCTTGATGGCCTGGGCCTCGTCCAGCACCACGGTCCGCCACGGATACTTCTTCATCCACTCGGTCCGGAGGACCGTGCCGTAGGTGGTGATCACCGCATGGTGGGCTTTCACCCGCCCAGGTGAGAGTTCTTTCAACTCCGTGGAGGGGATGTAAGAAGGATGCGCGACCAATACCTTCAGGAACGGCGCGTGGCGTTGGATCTCCTGGCTCCAGTTGTCGATGAGCGAGGCCGGCAGCACCAGCAGGTCCGTTTCCTTCTCCCCGGTCTTCAGGGTGAGGGAGAGCACGGCCAGAACCTGGAGTGTCTTGCCTAGGCCCATGTCGTCGGCCAGGCAGCCGCCGAGCTGCAGGCCGCGCAACGTCCACAGCCACTGCACCCCGCGTTTCTGATAGGGGCGCAGCTCGGCCGTCAGACCGGCTCCGGCATCGATGTCGGCCTGCAGTCCGGGTGAACGGAGCGTGTCGAGCTTGCCGGAAAGCCATTTGCCGGCAAGGACCTCCGACCACTCCGGCCGTTGGTCCTCGTCCGTCTCCGCGTCTTCGAGCTCCACGCCGGCCAACAAACGCATGGCCTCGCCGAAGCCGACGCCAGCCAGACGCGCCCGGTCTTGAACCTCGCGCCACTGCGCCAGCACGGACGAGAGCTTGTCCCGATCCACCTCGACCCACTTGCCCCGAATCAGCGCCAGACCCTCGGTGGAAGCCAGCAATGCCCGGATCTCCTTCCGGGACAGGGGCTTGCCGTCCACGGTCAAGGCCACGTCGAAATCCAGCAGCCCCTTCATCCCGAGCATTGACGGCGCGTGGTCTCCCACCGTCACCGAGACTCGCGGACGGGGCCGGTTCCTGGCACTCCACCAATCGGGGGTGCGCACGACCAGCCCGGCCCGCTCGTAGAGCGCGACCTCCTGCAGGAAACGATGCGCTTCCGCGGGCGTCCAGGGCAACGGGTGATAGACGTCGCCCGAGTCCACCAGTTCACGGATGAACTCACTGTCCTCCGCCGCCCGGGACAGGGGCGCCAGCAACGCGAGCAGCTTAGCCCGGTTGCGTGCCCCGGCGTATTCCCGGAGGGCCCGGCCCAGCGGCAGATGCGACGGCGCGGCCCGCCGGGAGACTTCGCGCACGTAGGTCGCGATAAAGGCAAAGGGATAGTCCGGGTCGCGCCGGTTCTCCGCCAGATGCAGGCAGACCCGGCCGACCACGTTCCAGATCGGACTCTGAGCCCTGAGATAGCCCTGAACTCCGTCCTTGGACTCCGCGCCCCGTTCGGCCAGTGCTACACCGACGTCCAACCACAAGGCGCGAAGAAGCTCCGGCGTGATCGACTCCGCGCCCGGCATGGGCGGCGCAGCCTGGACGGCGGCAGCGATCTCCAGCGGATCCGGGTCGGGGACGGCCACGGACGCGGTGTCCGTGGGGTCGAGGGCGCCGCAAACACGAACCACCAGGGAGCGCCCGAAGTCGCGCCAATAACCCAGCGAAGGATGCAGCTCGGCGCCCGGCAAGGCCGCGCCCAGGTACAGCACGCCGTGCCCGCGCCCAACCTCGAAAGCATCAAGAATACGCCGCGCCGCCGCCGGCAGGACCCGCGGCCCGTCCTCGGAGGACGCGGCATGCACGTGGATACGCCCGCGCGGCGTCAACCCGCAGACGAGGGTGTCGTTGGCCCCCGAGGCATCATCAAAGGGAAGGCTTGTCATCGAACGAAATACTGCCGAGATATACCGCGCTCTCTCCCGGGTCAATCACCGGCTCATCCTCATCGAAACACGCCGTGAACCGGCAAGGGACGTGAACCTTGTTGTTGGTGTGCGCCCTGTGGCACATTGGCGGCGGATGACACGCTGCATCGGAGCCAACGCCGATAGAACGCCCTTACTTCGAAGGAGACCCGACCATGTGGTATCTCGTGCTTTCCCATTCCCTGCCGGAAAAGGAAGAGATGAAGCAACGCAACTACGACGACCACCGGGACTGGCTGGAGGAACAGCACCGGGCCGGGCGTCTGCTCTTCTCGGGGCCGACGGCGGACCGCGCCTACGGGATCTACGTCATGCTGGCATCGAGCCTGGACGAGGCCACGGCCCTCGCGGGCCAGGATCCGCATCACGCCAGGGGTATTCGAACCATGGAAGTGCTGGAGTGGGCGCCGCACCGGGCCTTTCGAATGGACGGCACGACCATTGACGACGTCGAGCGGATGGCAAGAACCACCGAACCTTAACGGGACGAAACCTAGAAGCTGATCCGGAAGCGTCAAGTCGAATCAGCGGGAGAGGCGTGGCGGAACCGGCCCGTCAGGCAGCATCCAGCCGGAAAAACCGCACCGCGTTGCCGGCGAGCATCAGTTCTCTCTCATGTTCGGGCACGCCCGCGAACTGCTGCTCCATGACCTCCAGGGAACGGGGCCAGTGGGTGACGATGTGGGGGAAATCCGTGGACCACATGATCTTGTCCACGCCCACGTGGTGCCGGAGTTCCACACCGATGGGATCGTCGAAGAAGCCCCACAGCGCGTGTTCCCGGAGATACTCGCTCGGAAGGCGGGACAACCGCTTGAGCCCCAGGAGCCGTTCGGCCCATGAAGCGCTGACTTTGTAGGCCTGATCCATCTGCTGGTAGAAGTAAGGGATCCAGCCAATGTTGTTCTCCGCCCAATAGATCCGCAGCCTGGGGAAGCGGTCGAAGACCCCGTCCAGAATGAGTTGCGAGGCCTCCACCGCGCCGCAATGGTAGATGCCGTGGCGGGCGATGCGCTGAAGGAAATCGGGCGGCCGCTCCTCCCCTTGCGGCTCCCTGGGATACTTCAGGTGATAGACGTCGCGCCCACGGGTCCGCTGGGGGAACGACGTGTGGATCGTGAGCGGCATGTCCAGATCCAACGCCGCCGCCCAGAAGCGGTCGTCCTCGGGCGTGGGATGGGGCTTCCCGCTGGGAAAGGTATGCAGGCGGGCCGTCTTGAATCCCATGTCCGCACAGCGCTTCAACTCCGCGATGTCTTCGTCGACGCCGACGTTGGGCAGCACGGCGGCGCCGATGAGACGATCCGGCGCCAGCCCGCAAAACTCTTCGATAAAATAATCGTTGAACGCCCGCACGATGGCCAGGAACGCGTCCCGGTCCCGGATGGCGGTATTGCGCGCTTCGGTGGCGTAGAGCACTTCGGCGTCGATGCCGTCGGCGTCCTGCTCCTTCAGCCGCTCTTCCGGCGATCCCGCGCCCCGGGCGTTGTCGAAATCGAGGCCGACGGGGCTGAACTCCTCGGGAGACTTGCCAGCGAACTGGTTGGTGCCGCTGACCTCGGGCGGCCGGCCTTCCTCGACGATGGCGTCCATGCCGTTGGCCAGCTTGATGCGGCGGGGCGCCCGGTCACGATACTTCGCCGGCACCCGATGCGTCCACATGTCCGGGGGCGACTCGAAGTGGCTGTCCGCTGAAACGTAACGATAGCTCCGGGCCATGGGTGATCCTCCGCGTCAAGTCCGGGATGTAATCCTCACCTCGTTACATCACCGGACCGTCAACGCGGGGCCTGAAGCCAGCGTTCCGGTTCCAGCCCCGGCCGGTCGGGATACTTCTCGGCGACCGCCCGCACCGCCGGATGGCTGGCCGCGGTCGGGCGCCCGTCCTTGTAGATGTAGTTGTCCCCCACCCTGAGCGTGCCCCCGCGCATCTCCCCGGAGATGTGCATGAGGTAGGGAAAGCTCTTGGTGGTGCGGCTGTTCCCCATGTGGAAGTGGAAGCTGCTCCAGTG
>Ga0209543_1003433_pt1 | contig 9999 bp, 7 predicted proteins | sample MesohylFT_FD_187296 | JGI IMG/M metagenome (GOLD analysis project Ga0209543, IMG submission 187296) | Host-associated microbial community of the marine sponge Aplysina aerophoba from Gulf of Piran - sponge mesohyl, lysed by freeze-thaw... | ecosystem: Host-associated > Porifera > Sponge >...
GCCCGCAACTGGGCCGGCCACTATTTCTACATGTTCCATGACCGGGACGGCGCGGCCTGGTTCAAGCACCGGTCGAGCCGGACCCATGTCACCATGGCCGCGCGGCCGGCGGGGAACGCAGCATGAGCGAGGCCCGCCTGCTGGCCTGCGCGATGCTGCTCTCCGGCGGGATGGCGGCGGCGGTCGCTGCTGCAACGCTGCGGTACGGCGTCGAGCCGCCGCCGCGCATCGCCGGGGTCCGCCTCGCCGAAATCACGACCGCGTATACGACGCGCGCGGCAACCGAAGGTCGGACGTCCGAGGATGTCCGTGCCTGGGGCGCGGCGCTGGAAGCCGCCCTGGACCATGTGGCCGAGCGTCATGGCGCGGTGCTGCTGCCGGCCCGGGCGGTTGCCGCCGGCGCGCCGGACCTGACGCGGCAGGTCGAGGCGGCGCTCGCCCAGTTCCTTGCGCGGGGAACGGGCGGGAGCGCCGGCGCTACGCCGGGAGACGGGCGGTGACGGCGCAGCGCCCGGTATTCCATCTGCGGACCGCCGGCCCGCGGCGCCGGCATATCGGCCTGGCGGTCATGATCGCGCTCGCGGCACTGTGGCTCGCTGCGGCCTCTCGCGTGTACGTCAATGCGAGCTGGTCCGACGGGGCCTGGGGCTATGCCGCCTTCCCGCTGTTCGGCGAAGAGCCGGCGATCGGCGACCGGGTGCTGTTCGAGCCGCCGGATTCGGTGGGCTCCCCGGTGCCGTATCTGAAGACGGTGCGCGGCGTGCCGGGCATGCGCATCGCGGTCGGAACGGACAGAACGGTCTTTCTAAACGACCAGCCGATCGGTCGCGCCAAGGCGCATGCGCTCGACGGGCGGCCCCTCGCAGCGATCGCGCTGGGTGTCATCCCGCCGGGGCATTTCTACCTGCATGCCGATCACCGGGACAGCCACGACAGCCGCTACGCGGAAATCGGGCTCGTGCCGCGCGACCGCATCCTCGGGCGGGCCATCGCCATGCCCGACATCCCCTGGCTCGGCCTGGACGGACCGCTGGCGGGGCCGGAGGACACCGCTCCGGTATCGGAGCCCGCCACGATCCTGCCGGATGCGCATGACGGGCCGGCGCCTGTGGAGGTGGCACGATGAGGCGCGCATTCCCGACGATCCTTGCCGCCGCCCTGCTGCTCTCGGCCGCCCTGCCGGGCGCCGTGACCGCGAAGGACCTCGGCGTGCGCGGCGCAACCTGGCCAGTCGCCGAGGCGGACCTGCTGGAGCAGATCGAAGCGCGGCTCCTCGAAATGGAGCGCTCGGGCGAGCTGGCGCGCCTGGAGCAGGAGGCCCGCGCCAGTGCGCGCCGGAAGCTGGAGGAACCGGACCAGGTTCCAGGCATCGCACCCGCCGTGGAGGAACGCAGCCGGCTGTGGGACCCCGGCATCACGGTTGCGCGGGACATCCGCACGGCAGAAGGGACACTCATCGCCGCCGCCGGCACACGGGTCAATCCGCTGGAGCGCACGACGCTCGTGCGCGACCTGCTGTTCGTCGACGGCAGGCGCGAGGCCGAGATCGCCTGGGCGCTGGCCCATGACCGGCCCGCGAAGATCGTACTGCTCGCCGGCCGGCCGCTCGACCTGATGCGGAGGCACCGCCGACCCTTCTTCTTCGACCAGGGCGGGCGCCTCGCCGCGCGCTTCGGCCTCCGGTTCACGCCGAGCCTGGCCGAACAGGCGGGATCGCAACTGCGGATCACCGAGATCCCGGTCGAGGACCCGCAGTCACCGAATTTCGAACGAGAGGACTGATCCGATGCTGAACATGAACAGGGCAACTCTGGTGGGCCATGCAGGCCGCGATCCCGAGATCCGCGACCTGAAGAACGGCGGCAAGGCGGCCACGTTCACGCTCGCCACGACCGAGAAATGGACCGACGCGGACGGCCGCCCGGCCGAGGCGACGGAATGGCACCGGATCGTGGTGTACGGCCCCACGGTCGCGGCGGTGGAGAAGATGCTGAGGAAAGGCGACCGGGTAATGGTCGAGGGCCGCATCGCCACCCGCGAATACCGCGACCGGGAGGATGCGACCCGGTCGGTGACCGAAATCGTCGTCGCCGGCCGGCAGGGCATGGTCAACGTCCTGTCCGAGCGCCGCGCGCCGGAAGAAACTCCGGATGCCGGTGACGGCCCTGCACAGGCAGTAGTGGAATGATCCGCCGGTTCGCCATTCCGGCGGCCTTCGCACTTGCGGCCGTCTTCTGGTCCGGCACGGCCTCGGCGCAGTCCTGCACCGGGCGGTTCGTCAATCCGATCTCGGACGTGTGCTGGGAGTGCATCTTTCCGATCTCGATCGGGCCGATCACCATCGGCAGCGTCTCGGGCGTGCTGGACACGCCGAACCCGTCCTCGCCGATCTGCCTCTGCGGCTCGCCGATCCCGCGCATCGGCCTCTCGCTGGGAGTGTGGGAGCCGGCCCGGCTGGTCGACGCGACGCGGGCGCCCTGGTGCTTCCCCAATCTCGGCGGGCTCACCATAAACCCCGGCCTGCCGGCCGGGCGCGGGCGCACCGGGTCGTCTGGCGGCGACGGCGCCAAGGGCTCGGTCTGGCACGCCCACTATTACATGTATCCGCTGCTCTCCTGGATCGGCGTGCTGCTCGATCTGGGTTGCCTGGAGGGCGGCGGTCTCGACATCGCCTGGGCGTCGGAACTCGATCCCGCCTGGCTCGACGATGAGCTCACCTTCCTGCTGAACCCCGAGGCGGCGCTGTTCGCCAACCTGCCGGCCCAGGCAGCATGCGCCGCCGACTGCGCGGCGTCCTCCGTCGGCCTGCCGCTCGATCCGCTGTTCTGGTGCGCCGGCTGCCAGGGCGGGATGTATCCGCTGACCGGCAACGTCGCCGCCCATGTCGGCGGGGTGCAGGCCTCGCTGCTGGCGGCCCAGCGCCTGCTCTATCGCCTCCACCGCGCCGGCCTCGCCTGGGGCACGTTCGGTTCGGGCGCGCTCTGCGGGCGCTACCCGATGCCCATCATGAAGAAATCGCAGTACCGCTGGCAGATGACCCAGCCGGTGCCGGCGGTCGATCCGTTCACCGGTTGCAACCCGACCGGGCGCTCCTCGGTGCTCTGGGAAACCCTGCGCGAACGTAAACCTTCGGTTGTCGGGTGATGGGGCGTCCGAGTTCGTTTTGGGCACCATGCGCGATGCTCTGGTAACACCCGCCGGGATTCGCTATCGTCGCGTCCATGGCGATGCGCGACGAGGATTTCGGATCCACCCTGACGCTGGCCGAGGGCGAGCACGGGCTCTGGTCGCCCTCCATGGCGGCATCGATGTGCGAGCCGCCCGACTGGCAGTCGCTGTACGAGCAGGCGGAGGCCCGCGCCGAGCAGGAGCGGGCACGGGCGGACGCGGCGGAAGCGCGCGCCGAAGAGTTGCTTGTGGCGGAGCGGACCGCCCGTTCCCAGGCCGGTTCGTTGAAGTGGAACCTCGACAGGAGCCGGGACAAGCTCAAGGCGGCGGTCGGGGAGGTGAAGGAGGTCCGGCGCACGGCGAAGGACGCGCTGTTCCACCAGTCGGAAGTGGCGCGGCTGGAGAAGCTGCTTTCGGAGGCCGGCGTCGATTCGCGCAAGCGTGGCACGATCACGTCGCTACGCATGGAAGTCTTCCGGTTGCGCCAGGATTTGCAGGCATCGGAAGCCGCGAGGGATACGGTTGCCGTCCGGCCGCCCAAGGCCGCGCCGACACCGAAGCCCGACAAGGACGCGATCAGGACGCTGCGCCGGGAAGTCGATTCTCTGACCCGGGAGAACGCCCGGTTGGGCAAGGCGCTGGAACGCGCGCGGGAGCGCAAGGACGAACTCGTGTCGCTGACCCGGGAGAACGCGCGGTTGCGCAAAGCGCTGGATCGGGCGGGGGAGCGAACGGATGAGCTCGTGTCGCTGCGCAGGGCGAACGCCCGCCAGGGCAAGAAGATAGAGGCGTTGCGCGCCCGGACCGCGGGACTGGAAGCCCGGATAGCCCGACTGCAATCGACCCGGAGCGTCCTGTCGCAGGCGCTGTTCGGGAGCAAGAGCGAGAAGCAGACGAAGGAGAGTACGGGGCGCAAGCGCGGCCAGCAGCGCGGCGCGCCGGGCCACGGTCGCACCCCGCGGCCCGGGCTCGGCGAGAAGAAGGAGCGGCGCAATCCGCCGAGGGACGCGCGCAGCTGCTCCTGCTGCGGCAAGCCCTATGTCGCCAACGGCGAGCGTTCCACGAGCCTCGTCGAGATCGAGGTCGAGGCCCACATTCGCAGGATCCTGCGCACACGCTGGCGCCGGGGTTGCGACTGCGCCTCCTCGCCCCTCGAAGTGATCGCACCCCCGCCGGCGCGGCTGTTCGTCAACACGTCGTACGGGATCAGCGTCTGGACGCGCTTTCTCTTCGAGCACTGTGTCGGTCTGCGCCCGCTGAACCGGATCGCGACCTGGATGGGAGACCAGGGGCTGACGATCTCGCCGGGAACCCTGGCCGACAGCATCAAGCGCTTCGTGCCGCTGTTCGATCCGCTCGCCGAAGCGATCCTCGCGCACCAGAACAAGGCGGCGCTGCGCCATGCCGACGAGACCGGCTGGCGGGTGCAGGAGTACCGCCGTAACGGCCGGTCGAGCCGCGCCTGGCTGTGGATCTCGGTCAGCGAGGATGCGGTCTACTGCCTCATCGATCCCTCGCGCAGCGCCGAGGTCGCGAAGACCCTGTTCGGCGACACCGCCTGCACCGTGTACGTGGTCTGCGACCGTTACAGCGCCTACAGGAAGCTGGCCCGCGAACTCGGCGGCAAGGTGATCCTGTGCTGGTGCTGGGCCCACCAGAGGCGCGACTTCGTCCAGAGCGTGGTCGGCCATGCCTGGCTCTCTGCCTGGAGCGAGGGCTGGGTCGAGCGGATCGCGGATATCTACCGGCTGAACGGCCAGCGACTGGAACATTACGACCGCGCTCGCGCACTCGAACGCCAGACGCCGGCCTTCGACGCGGCCCAGGCTGCCCTGAAGACGGCGGTCGAGCGCCTGTTCACGGACGCCGAAGCGGAGTTGGCCGGCCTTTCGGACGGGTCCCGCAAGGCCAAGCCGCTGCGCAGATTGCTCAAGCATCGCGAGGGGCTGTGCGTCTTCCTCGACAAGCCCTTCGTTCCCATGGACAACAATGTCGCGGAGCGCGAACTGCGCTGCGCGGTCATCCGGCGCCGATTGAGCTTCGGTTCGAACAGCGAGGACGGCGCGAGGTTCACCGCGATCATGCATTCGGTGGTGGGCACGCTCTCGATGCACGGCATCGATCTGCTGCGCTGGCTGGAGGCGTGGCTGACGGCGTGCGCGAAGAATGGCGGCAAGCCGCCGGACGACCTCGCGCCCTGGCTACCCTGGACGATGAGCGAGGCGCGCAAGCGCAAGTTCACGGCGCCGGGATGATCGGCACGATCGAGTGCCGCTACTACGGCCGCGACTTCACGGCCGACGAGATGGCGTTGCTGCGCGCCCTGATCGCCGCCGATCCGCCACCGACCCGAGCCGCCCTGTCCAGAGAGTTCTGCCGGCGCATCGGCTGGCTCAAGCCCGACGGCGGCCTCAAGGACATGATGGCCCGCGTCACCATGCTCGCCATGCACCGGGATGGCGTCATCGCGCTGCCGCCGCCGAAGGGGCGGAAATACCGGCCCAGGCCCATCGTCTTCGGACCGGACACCGAGCCGCCGCTGTTCCCCGCGCCGAGGACGCTGGACGAGGTCCGCCCGCTGGAGATGCGCACCGTCGTTCGTGAGACCCGCGAGGGCAGGCTGTGGAACGAGTTCGTCGCCCGCTACCACTACCTTGGATACAAGACCCTGGTCGGCGCCCAGATGCGCTACGCCGTCCACGACCGGAACGGCTGGCCGCTCGCCATGCTCGGCTTCTCCACCGCCGCCTGGAAGCTCGCCCCGCGCGACGACTTCATCGGATGGACCCCCGAGAAGCGCGAGAAGAACCTGCCGCTGGTGGTCGACAACCCCCGCTTCCTCATCCTGCCGTGGGTCGAGATCCCCAACCTCGGATCGCACATCCTCGCCCTCGTGCGCCGCCGCCTGCCCATCGACTGGATCGAGCGCTACGCCACCACGCCTGTGCTCATCGAGACCTTCGTCGAGACCCCGCGCTACACCGGCGCCGTCTACAGGGCCTCCGGCTGGATACGGGTCGGGACCACCCAGGGCCGGGGACGCTACGACACGCAAATGAGGCGCGCCGAGCCCAGGAAGGACATCTGGCTGCGACCCCTGCGAAAGGACTGGAAGCGAACCCTCAATCGCTGAAATCTCCAACCCCATCACCCAACGAACGAAGGATTACAAAAAATTTCGTAAACCTTCGGTTGTCGGGTGATGGGGCGTCCGAGTTCGTTTTGGGCACCATGCGCGATGCTCTGGTAACACCCGCCGGGATTCGCTATCGTCGCGTCCATGGCGATGCGCGACGAGGATTTCGGATCCACCCTGACGCTGGCCGAGGGCGAGCACGGGCTCTGGTCGCCCTCCATGGCGGCATCGATGTGCGAGCCGCCCGACTGGCAGTCGCTGTACGAGCAGGCGGAGGCCCGCGCCGAGCAGGAGCGGGCACGGGCGGACGCGGCGGAAGCGCGCGCCGAAGAGTTGCTTGTGGCGGAGCGGACCGCCCGTTCCCAGGCCGGTTCGTTGAAGTGGAACCTCGACAGGAGCCGGGACAAGCTCAAGGCGGCGGTCGGGGAGGTGAAGGAGGTCCGGCGCACGGCGAAGGACGCGCTGTTCCACCAGTCGGAAGTGGCGCGGCTGGAGAAGCTGCTTTCGGAGGCCGGCGTCGATTCGCGCAAGCGTGGCACGATCACGTCGCTACGCATGGAAGTCTTCCGGTTGCGCCAGGATTTGCAGGCATCGGAAGCCGCGAGGGATACGGTTGCCGTCCGGCCGCCCAAGGCCGCGCCGACACCGAAGCCCGACAAGGACGCGATCAGGACGCTGCGCCGGGAAGTCGATTCTCTGACCCGGGAGAACGCCCGGTTGGGCAAGGCGCTGGAACGCGCGCGGGAGCGCAAGGACGAACTCGTGTCGCTGACCCGGGAGAACGCGCGGTTGCGCAAAGCGCTGGATCGGGCGGGGGAGCGAACGGATGAGCTCGTGTCGCTGCGCAGGGCGAACGCCCGCCAGGGCAAGAAGATAGAGGCGTTGCGCGCCCGGACCGCGGGACTGGAAGCCCGGATAGCCCGACTGCAATCGACCCGGAGCGTCCTGTCGCAGGCGCTGTTCGGGAGCAAGAGCGAGAAGCAGACGAAGGAGAGTACGGGGCGCAAGCGCGGCCAGCAGCGCGGCGCGCCGGGCCACGGTCGCACCCCGCGGCCCGGGCTCGGCGAGAAGAAGGAGCGGCGCAATCCGCCGAGGGACGCGCGCAGCTGCTCCTGCTGCGGCAAGCCCTATGTCGCCAACGGCGAGCGTTCCACGAGCCTCGTCGAGATCGAGGTCGAGGCCCACATTCGCAGGATCCTGCGCACACGCTGGCGCCGGGGTTGCGACTGCGCCTCCTCGCCCCTCGAAGTGATCGCACCCCCGCCGGCGCGGCTGTTCGTCAACACGTCGTACGGGATCAGCGTCTGGACGCGCTTTCTCTTCGAGCACTGTGTCGGTCTGCGCCCGCTGAACCGGATCGCGACCTGGATGGGAGACCAGGGGCTGACGATCTCGCCGGGAACCCTGGCCGACAGCATCAAGCGCTTCGTGCCGCTGTTCGATCCGCTCGCCGAAGCGATCCTCGCGCACCAGAACAAGGCGGCGCTGCGCCATGCCGACGAGACCGGCTGGCGGGTGCAGGAGTACCGCCGTAACGGCCGGTCGAGCCGCGCCTGGCTGTGGATCTCGGTCAGCGAGGATGCGGTCTACTGCCTCATCGATCCCTCGCGCAGCGCCGAGGTCGCGAAGACCCTGTTCGGCGACACCGCCTGCACCGTGTACGTGGTCTGCGACCGTTACAGCGCCTACAGGAAGCTGGCCCGCGAACTCGGCGGCAAGGTGATCCTGTGCTGGTGCTGGGCCCACCAGAGGCGCGACTTCGTCCAGAGCGTGGTCGGCCATGCCTGGCTCTCTGCCTGGAGCGAGGGCTGGGTCGAGCGGATCGCGGATATCTACCGGCTGAACGGCCAGCGACTGGAACATTACGACCGCGCTCGCGCACTCGAACGCCAGACGCCGGCCTTCGACGCGGCCCAGGCTGCCCTGAAGACGGCGGTCGAGCGCCTGTTCACGGACGCCGAAGCGGAGTTGGCCGGCCTTTCGGACGGGTCCCGCAAGGCCAAGCCGCTGCGCAGATTGCTCAAGCATCGCGAGGGGCTGTGCGTCTTCCTCGACAAGCCCTTCGTTCCCATGGACAACAATGTCGCGGAGCGCGAACTGCGCTGCGCGGTCATCCGGCGCCGATTGAGCTTCGGTTCGAACAGCGAGGACGGCGCGAGGTTCACCGCGATCATGCATTCGGTGGTGGGCACGCTCTCGATGCACGGCATCGATCTGCTGCGCTGGCTGGAGGCGTGGCTGACGGCGTGCGCGAAGAATGGCGGCAAGCCGCCGGACGACCTCGCGCCCTGGCTACCCTGGACGATGAGCGAGGCGCGCAAGCGCAAGTTCACGGCGCCGGGATGATCGGCACGATCGAGTGCCGCTACTACGGCCGCGACTTCACGGCCGACGAGATGGCGTTGCTGCGCGCCCTGATCGCCGCCGATCCGCCACCGACCCGAGCCGCCCTGTCCAGAGAGTTCTGCCGGCGCATCGGCTGGCTCAAGCCCGACGGCGGCCTCAAGGACATGATGGCCCGCGTCACCATGCTCGCCATGCACCGGGATGGCGTCATCGCGCTGCCGCCGCCGAAGGGGCGGAAATACCGGCCCAGGCCCATCGTCTTCGGACCGGACACCGAGCCGCCGCTGTTCCCCGCGCCGAGGACGCTGGACGAGGTCCGCCCGCTGGAGATGCGCACCGTCGTTCGTGAGACCCGCGAGGGCAGGCTGTGGAACGAGTTCGTCGCCCGCTACCACTACCTTGGATACAAGACCCTGGTCGGCGCCCAGATGCGCTACGCCGTCCACGACCGGAACGGCTGGCCGCTCGCCATGCTCGGCTTCTCCACCGCCGCCTGGAAGCTCGCCCCGCGCGACGACTTCATCGGATGGACCCCCGAGAAGCGCGAGAAGAACCTGCCGCTGGTGGTCGACAACCCCCGCTTCCTCATCCTGCCGTGGGTCGAGATCCCCAACCTCGGATCGCACATCCTCGCCCTCGTGCGCCGCCGCCTGCCCATCGACTGGATCGAGCGCTACGCCACCACGCCTGTGCTCATCGAGACCTTCGTCGAGACCCCGCGCTACACCGGCGCCGTCTACAGGGCCTCCGGCTGGATACGGGTCGGGACCACCCAGGGCCGGGGACGCTACGACACGCAAATGAGGCGCGCCGAGCCCAGGAAGGACATCTGGCTGCGACCCCTGCGAAAGGACTGGAAGCGAACCCTCAATCGCTGAAATCTCCAACCCCATCACCCAACGAACGAAGGATTACAAAAAAGTTCAGAAAATTTCTTCACGGTCCTGAGCCCTCCTGAGCCCTACGGGCTTTCCTGGAGCCCTCTGGAGTATGATTAACCTGTTGATATCGTTATCATTTCCCTGTTGACAGCCCGATTTTCCGGGGTTTTCCTGCGCGCCTTCGACGAGCGAAGGAGACGCGCAGGCAATGCCGGCAGGACGCAGTTCCCCAGACATTCGTGCCGCAATTGCACGTGCCGCAGACTGTCGTGGCGGTGATCGGACCGTCCCTGCCGCAGGGTCCGGGCGGCGCTTTCCCCGTGGCGGGAGCGCCGCCGCGGTGCTGGTCTGTGCGGCTCTGCTGTCGGGCTGCGGCTCGGCGGCATGGGAGGCGGCGCGCGGAGAGAGCGAGGATACGGTCCGCGAAGTCGCGGCGCTGAGGGAGGCGCCGGAGGGGCCGCGCTTCTC
>Ga0209543_1003440_pt1 | contig 9970 bp, 6 predicted proteins | sample MesohylFT_FD_187296 | JGI IMG/M metagenome (GOLD analysis project Ga0209543, IMG submission 187296) | Host-associated microbial community of the marine sponge Aplysina aerophoba from Gulf of Piran - sponge mesohyl, lysed by freeze-thaw... | ecosystem: Host-associated > Porifera > Sponge >...
GGCCACGCTGATGGCGCTTGCGGACTCTCCAGAACGTATCCCCGGCGGAGAAGATGAACCGCACGCCACGCGTTGCCGTACAGCCCGAAGACAACCTGCAGGAGCAGGATCCCCGCCATCCACAGCGCGTCGAGCACGCCGACCGGATAACCGAGCTGGTCCAGCAGCGAGATGAAACCGGCAACGAACCCGTTGGCGGCCATGACAGCCAGTCCGAGGAGCCACATCCGCTTGGCCAGGGCCCAGAACCAGCAGAACAGGCACGCCGGCCACGACCAGCCCAGCTTGACCGTCTCGATCCTGCCGTCGGAATGCCGGAAGACGTCATGCTGCTTCATCACCAGCCATCCCCACCCGGCGGATCTTCAGTCTCCGGGTCCGCACCAGCATCGAACGTGCCCTCGACGTAGCACTCCCGCAGGACGATCTCGTCACCCACCCACGTCCCGTCGACGCACACGATCCCCAGGCCCTGCGCCAGCGCGATCTCCACGGCGCTGATGTTCACCCCGAAGCCCAGGTACGCCCGGCCCACCGGCGCCGGCAGGTCGAGATAGATCTGGTCGTACTCGATCCCGAAGCGCTCGATGCCATCGCGCAGCGGGACGCCGACGTAGGTGGCCAGCACCTCGGTACGCTCGGCGTCGAGCAGCGCCTCCTGCCGCTCGGCCTCCGCCCGAACCGCCTCGACCGGATCGAGGATCCAACCGCAGGTCTCCGACACGAGTGACACGCGCTCGTACGCCAGCGCCGTGACCACGAACTCCGCAAACACCACCGTACCGCGCCGCGAGACCGTCTGCACCGCGACCGAGTCCGCCTCGACCAGGTCCCGCAGGAACGCCAGCGGCCGGTCGACGACCAGGGACCGACCCGCCGAGCCCACCTCGAAGACGACCGGCCGCACGTCCTGGGGCACGAACCGGATCAGCACCCGCTTGGTGCGCACGTCGCCGTCGGTGACGACGTCGTCTCCCAGCTCCACGCCCATGTCCATCTCGACCTCGGTGCGGTCTCCGAGGCAGCGAGCGTAGAGAACGACGTCGGCCGAACCCGACACGTCATCCGCCGAGCGGTAGACGACGACGTTCTCCAGATCGTCCACCGCCCGGCGGCCGCGGGAAACATGCCAGCGAACGTCACGCGCACCGAAACGCCCGACCAGCCCCCTCGTCGACGCGCCGTCGTCTTCCGCCGCGACGTCGGAAGCGGGGACCGGAACCTGCGGCGTGGCTGCGCCGCCGCCGCACGCGGCCAGCAGCGCCACCCCGAGCGACCCGCACAGTGCGAGATGACGCATCACTTCTTCTCCCCGCGGCTGGCGACAGCCGCCATCGGATCGGTGGGTCGCCCCAGCCGCGAGGCGTCGCCCAGCCACTCCAGCGTACGGATGATCGCGTCCGGCCCCTCGACCCGCGCGGTCACCACGACAGGGCGCACTCCGTCCGGCCCGTCGACCTCCCCTCCGGCAGCAATACGATCCAGCAGCGCGCGGGCTGCGCGCTTGGTCAGCCGGCACGGGGCCAACGCCTCGGAATCCGAGACCAGCCATACCTGGCGCGCCTTGTGCACCGCGCGCCTGACACCGTCGACGCCGGCGACCGTCTCAGCCGGATCCAGCACGTCCGCCACGCCGCGGGCATCGTCTTGCATCTTTACTGCCTCTCGCAGCGAACGAGGTTCCCACCGCAGCAGACGGCGGACCCGCCTGCTGCCGACAAGCGTACGACCCAGCGGTCCGGACCGCCCGTACGCAGAAAGGGCGGACCCGGCCAGAGGTCCGCCCCGTCAATTCCCGCAGACTGCCGCTACGGCAGGTTCTCTCCCGGACACCTGCCGTCCGGTCCGACGTCAACGGGCAACAGACAGATGATCCGCTGGGTCGGCACCATCACCGAACCCTGCGTCAGGCCCCGGGTATCGGTAGGCGCACCGCCTTCGAAGTAGAGGATGCAGCCCCCGGTGCCGCCGATGGTGCTCGCCCCGTGCCAGCTGAGCGATCCCTGATGCTCCAGCCCACCCCAATCCATCGGGGCGCTCGTCGTATCGCACGTCTCGCACAACCAACCGGGAGACACACCCTCGTACGCCTCTCCGGAGCGAAGCCACGACGAACGCTGAGCGTTCGACCAGGGGCCATAGCCGGACCAGATCGACCGGCGCTCGACGTCGAGACTCCGATAGCCCAAGCCCATATTGAAGAAGCTGCTGCGAAGGTTGAGCTCCAACCTCTCCGATCCGCCGACCATGCGATACGGGGTCGGACGCATCACGCCGACCGAACCACCCCTCCCGGTGTCCGTGGACCCGTCACCGCTGTACGCCAGCTTGAAGGACCCACGTCCGCTCGGATGATTCGAAGAGCTGTAGGCCCCGAGACCGTCCGCAGGATCGAAACAACGGCGGCTCCCGTCCGCGCCGACCACGTCGTACGCCGGATCGCCCACGCACGGAGTGGCGCTCGAGTACTGCGTCTCGGTGATGTCTCCGAGGATGATCTCCGGATCCGGGTTCAGCCACGCCTGTTCCGGGAACTCGCGGTGGTCCAGCGTCGGTGTTCCGACGTGGGTGAGTCCCGTACCGTAGTAGCCCGTATGCGCCGTCTTGCACGCAAAGTCACGCCAGACCGCTGACCCGGTGCGGTTGTCGTTGTAGTCCGGATAGCGCCGGAGCTCCTCCGGATACTCCGAACCCGGGTTGATCACCGCTTCCGAGTACGCCGTTGTACGGCCGGCGACATCCGCGAACTGCGTATAGTGGTCCCCCGGTTCGCCGGCAACATGCGCACCGTAGAGCTCGAACGCCGGGCCGTACCACATGGGACCGCCCTGGCCCGGAATCGAACTCTGTCCGTGCCCGAACCCGCTACCGGGAACCATGGTCGGGTACGACGCCGTCAACGCCTCGTTATACGTCCCGCCGCCAGGCATGTTCGTCACGCACGCGCGACCGCCGTGCCCGAGCGTCCGCCCCCGAGCCTGCAGCACGCTGCTCGCAGCAACGTACCCGTAAGGACGCGCCCCCGCCAGGGCCCGCGACATCTCGGGAAGATACTCGGCACGGTAGTCCCGGATGATCTCCCAGCCGTACGCGATGCGAAACGCCCTTCTGCCTTCGGCAACCGCTCGGGCCATGGCCCCCAGCTCGAGTGCACGGCACAAATCAGTACCGCAGAGAGCAAACCGAGCAACAGCCAGCAGAAACAGGCCATGCTGGTTGTCCATCTCAGCCAACCAGCCCACCCGGCTGCCCTCTGCCTCCTGAATGAGACCGCTATTGACGTCGAACTCGAGGAACAAGCACCCAATCGTAGCGTTGCGATGCTCGAACCAGGCAAAACCCGCGGGCGGGGCCCACAACCCGGAGTGCCGGCGCGCGAGCGCCACTCCCCCATGCCCCCGCGAGTTGTCCACCGGACCCACCTCCCGCGTACGCTCCGCGGTGCCGTGCCCCATCACCACGCGGTTGACCCGGCCCGTGTTGGGGCTGTTCTCGCGGCCGTGGCCGCAATCGACGTTCAGGGTCCCGGTGGCCGCATCCCAACCGGGCTCGCCCATCTCCAGGCACTCGGTGGCGTTCAAATCCGAGTTGTACAGCTCGACGGTCCCCGCTCCGTAGGTCGCACCTCCGAACGGATCCACACGGTCCGGATCCAGGAAGCGTGACGGCATGGCGCCGCGCGTCGTGCCGATGCTCACACCCGGATCCGGGTACGACAGGTTCGACCACGGCACCGCCGGAACCGACGCCTCGGCAAGCTCCGACGCCGTGAACAAGGCGACCTCGCCCCGGCGCGCCATCACGTACGGCGCCGAGTAGTCCGGCGGAAACAATGGCAAGTGACGGTCGCCAATCCACTCAGGAGCAGGCCGCGGCGGCATCGCATCGAACATGGTCCAAAAACGGACCGTATACGGATAACGCTCTGCCAGATTCGGCTCGCAACGCGCCTCCGAGTTGGCCCGCAGGACCAGCGGACGCGCGTTCGACCAACACTCCCCACCGTCAGCCCCGACCGGCGTCGGAGGCCAGACCTTGTCATCGCCCCCTTCATCCACACCGTGCATCAACACCATCGAGGTGCCCACGCACGGCATCGAGAAGCTGCCACCGCCATGAAGCTGCCACGAAGCCTCAACCGGGTCGATCCAGGTAACGGAAGTGCCACCGTCGTGGAGCGGCGGACGCTGCACAGCGCCCGCGCCGTCTTTCGTACGCACGTCGAACCAGCCGAAGACGTTCGGATCGTACGCCGCACGAACACCGCTGAAATGCTCCGCCCGAGCGCTGGCATCATCGTAATACCCACGGTACTTCATCCCCTGCCACCACTCACCGATGTGCATCGATACCTGCAAGCCGGCAAAGCCCCCGGCGCCCGTGGGCGTAAAACCAGTGCGAGGGATCCGATTGCCGTCATCCGGGTACGGGGGGCCGACGTTGACCCGCTCGGTCGTGTTCTGCACATCACACGCGCTGTTCTCCGGCGCGGAGAACACGTGAGAAACCCACACGGCCTCCCCCGAGGTGACCGGAAACGAGGTCGCAACCGCCCAGTTGTCGTTCAACGCCTCGACGGGAAGCCCCCCGATATCCCTCGACATGTGCCACACGTCGTGATGCCTCGAGTACGAAGTGTCGTTGGCCGGAAACCACCACAACGGCCCACCCGACCCGATCGCGTTGTACGATCGGGACTGCGCCGCGACCGAAACGCCCATCGCCGCCGCGAGCACGGCCGCGATCGCAACGCGGCCGAACACTCCTGAACTCCTCATCGTGCACCTCCCCATCGACACTTGTTGCCCGGAGATCACCGCCCTGGCACCGGCTGCTCGTGCTGGCGATCCTCGCTGCGGCCCGTCGGCCGCGCCGGGGACGGAGCGCCATGGGCGCGCTGATGCGCCGTCTGGACACCCCGATCGTTCAGGCGTTGCTGCGCCCCGTCGGCGACCCACGAGCTGACGCGGTCGACCTCCCTGCCCAGCCGCTCGCGCGCATCCGAGCTCTTGAGCATCTGCGCGAACTGCTTCCGCTCCTCCGCCGTCACCGGCGGCGACGTCCGGTACGCCACCCCGATGCGCGCAGCCGCCCGATCGGCCGCCATCACCTCGACCAGCCGCCGTTCCGCGGTCGCCTTGGCCGCATCCGACGAGTACGCCCCCTTCGGCGGCGCCGAACGCGGGTCGTTCTCGCTCCGGTTGGACGACAGCGTCGCACGCACCGCGGCCCCGACGAGACGGCCGTTGCGCTCGGCGACCGACTCGCCCCCGTCCTTCGCAATCACGATGGTGTCCTCCGGGACGTTCAGCTTGGGATTCGCCGGCTGGAACTCGCTGCGCCCCGCAGGATGCGGCATCTCCCGCGTGTCGACCCCGACGGACTTGCACAGGTCCTCGGCGGTCATCTCGCGCACCGGAACGGCAAGGGGCTGGGACGGCGCCTGCCCGCGGGCCAGGTCCGTCTCGGTCGAGACGTGATAGAGCACCTGCGGCGTCTTCACCTGGTACTCGACCGGGTCCGCCTTGCCGTCGACCTTCCCGTCCGCACCGAACGGCTGCGCCGACACCGGCACCTCGCGCATGACGATCACGCCCTCGGCCTCCGGAGACACCCTGCCGCCGGCGGCCTCGATCTGCTCGCGGGTGGCGAAGCGCAGGTCGTGCCCCGCCCCCTCGCGGATCGCCTTCGCGCGCAACAGGTCGCCGTCGACGCCGTCGATCCCCTCCCGGCTGAAGGCATTGGTCGCTTGGCCGGGCATGTAGCCCGCCCGCTCGACGTCGAACGGCGCGCGGCCGTGCTCGACCGCATCCGCCAGCGTCTCCCGCGCGGCCCGCTCGAGCTCCACCGTCTGCGCGGTACGCTCGTTCTGCAGCTCCACCAGCTGCGGGTCCGTGCGCCGCTTGTGCGTTTCCGAAGCCGCCTCCTCGGCGAGCCCTTCCGGAAGCGCCGCCACCCCCGGCTTGAACCGGACCTCGTACGACCCGTCCTCGCGCGGGATGACCCGGTCGATCCGGTCGTCATCGTGGACCTTCCACGACCCGTTGGGCGGCGGCTCCGCCTCCTGGGTCATCTTCGGCAGGTCCTCCTCCTGCACCTCGACGTCGCGCAACGCATCAGGCGGGATCACGATGCTCGCGCCAGGAACCGGAGACGAGCCGACGCCCGGCGGAGAAAGACCCCGATCCTGTAAACGCTCCTGGGGCTGCTCGTATTCCTGTGACGAATCACCAGACCCGCGCGACGGCTGCGAACGCCCCGAAATCGGATCCGAGATGCCCGGCCCCGGCGGAACCGGAGGCCTCGGCGGAGTCGAAGGCTGCGACGGAGGCGCCGCGGGCTGCTTCATCGGCGGGACATCACTCCCTTCGCCCGGGACCCGTCCAGTCTCGGCGCCCGCCCAGTCATTACCTGCACCACTGTCGCGCGCCGCCTCACCCCGTGCGCCAGCCAGATCCTTGCGATCCGGCCCGAACCGCTCCTGCAGTTGCTCCGCCGCGGCCCCTTCGACCACCGCCTCGCGCCTGGACCGCCACGCGTCGTAGACGCTGCCCGTTACATGCCCCTGCTGGAACTGCTCGCCCAGGGCGCTGTCCGCGCTCCAGCCGCCGCCCGCGGCACCCGGCCGGCTGTCCCCCTGCCAGACCTTGTCGACGAAGCGCGCGCTCGCCTCCCGCATCCCCTTTGCCGAAGGCAGCCCGCCGTCGAGCGCGTCGCGCTGCGCCCTGATGTCCGCAACGCCGCCGTCCGGCCCCTGCCGCACGTTCTGCAGCCGCGCCACGTCCCGCTTGTGCAGTTCGTCCTGCAGCCGTCCCAGCGGTCCTGCCTCCCGCACCGGCTTGCCGGCCAGCATCCCCGCGACGGCCTGCCGACCGATCGCCGCCGCGACGACCATCGGGTCCAGGCGCGCCCGCACGGCCGCCGCCGCCCGCCGCGGGTTCGACGCCACCGACGTCAGGAACCGACGCGTCGCCCCGGGCCCGCGCGCCATCGCCAACTTCAGCCGCACCTGGAACGCGATCCGGCTCGCCGCCATGCGCGGCGAGAAACGCGCGTCGGCCAGCTGCTCGAGGCGTCCCGCGCCGCGGGCGACGAAGCGCGCCCGCGGCCGCTGCGCGCCCTCGCTGCGCGTACGGCGGTGCTGCCACTCCGCCGGCATCTGCGTCTCCGCCACCGCCTGCCCGCGCATCCGGTTCCAGCGCGCCGAGCCGTAGCCGGCCAGCTTGCCCGCATGCGCGCCGGCCGGGTCCCACGTGGCAGGCGGCACGGTCGACACCAGCCGCCCCTGCGCGGCCTCGCGCTCGGCCGAGCACGCCGCGCCGTAGGTCGCCTCCATCGCCGAGAGCGCCGGTCCCAGATGCCCGGAGCGCATCGTGGCCCGCGACGCCGCCCACTTCGCCTCCAGCCGCTTGGCCCGCTCCGGGTCCGTACGGCTCAGCTCCCAGTGCTGCTGCACCCGCCGGGCGGCCAGCGACTCCAGCATGGTCGGGGCCGCGTTCGACCGGCCGCCGGCCGGGGTCACACCCGCCAGGTCCTCCATCGACCGCTTCCCGGCCAGTGCGCACAGCAGCAGCGGGTCGTGCTCCCCCGACAGGACCCCGGCCACGCGCACGGGACTCGACGTCACCCGCCGCGCCAGTGCGTCGAAGGCGTCCTCGCCGGTATGCGCCGCGGTCCGCAGCGCCCACGCGCTCTCGGCCGCCGAGGCCCGCGCGCGCACCGTGCCCTGCAGCTCCAGCGCGCGGTCAATAAATTCGGGGGAAACGCGGGCCATCGGCTAGCTCCCTTCCGGCGCCGCCAGCCTGCCGGGGCGACGCCAAGTCAGGCGCAAGCATACGAACGCCGGGACCGGGATCCGCCCGCACGTGAACAACGCGCAGGGAACGTAAACACGGCAGGGACCGCATCCGTTCCCGCGCGAACAACGCGGATCGAAAGGACAGAACGGCGCGTCAGAACGGCGCGCCGCGGTCGACGTCGAGACCGCCGAAGATCAGCCGGCCGCCAGCGAAACAGTTCCCCGCAAGCTGCGGCCCCAACCGGCCGCAGCGCGCCGTCGCCGACTCGACGGGCGCCGCCGTCAGACACATCCACGCGACACCGGGCCCGCTCACGCCCGGGCGGACCGCAGCCTCTCGAGCCGCTCGGCCGCCGCGGCCGTCGAGCGCACCCGCGCGAGCAGGTGCCCCGGCTCATCGCCGGCCACCCCGTCCGGCGCGCCGACTACCAGCTCCGAGAGCTGCACCTCGAGATGGACGCCCATCCCGGGACCGGCCGCCCCGAGCGAACGGAGGCGGTCGGCCGCAGAGACGACCACCAGCGGCAGGCTGTCGGCGGGCTCCGCGCCGAGCACCTCGGACACCACGCGGCGCAGCAGCTGCGCCGACGCGAGCAGCGGCCACAGCCGCACCCGCAGGCAAGCATCCGCCACCGCCGAACGCCGCCGCGCGACCAACCCTTCGGGCATCACGAGCCTCCTACCCCGACGTCACGGCCCAGAGCAGCAGCAGCACCACGAACGCGAAGAAGCCGCCCACGGCCGACCCGACCACGCCGCCGAGCAGCGCGAGGCGCCGGACGGCCAAGCCAGAGTTGGCGACGCGCTGCAGCTCCGACATCACCCGTAGCGCCTCCTGCTCCGCATGCGTGGCCGCCGACCCGACCGAGCCCAGCTGCTCGGTAATCCGCTGCGCGCGGTCCTCGCAGGACTTCAGATGAGGACCCACATCGTCGAACGCCTTCTGCAGGCCCTGCACCTTCTCGGCAAGCGCCTTCCTCTCCTGACGGACGACCTCCTCAAAGCTCTCCGTCTCCTCCTGCATCCTGTTGCGGAACCCCACAACGAGCTGCTCGACCTTCCCCTGCTCGGTCTCGAGCAGCACGCGCAGGCCGGCCACCAGCTTGAGCTGATCCCTCGCCTCCCCGTCGAACATCCGGATCCGGTGCCCCAGGGAGACCGACGCCTGCGTCGCCAGCGTCTCCACGCGCTCCACCACGCGCAGGAACGCCTGCTGCACTTCGAAGGTCGTCAACTGCCGGCGCTCCTCCTTCGACATCGAGTCGTAACGCAGCTTGACGACGCCCAGATCCACCCCAAGCGCGTCGAGCTCGGCCCGCAGCTCCTTCTCGAGCTCGGGATCGACCCGCTCGCCGTCACGGGCGAGCCCCATGATGTGAGACACGCTCTCCGCCTCGAAGTCGGGCTTGCCGTCGAGCCCGAGGATCCGCCGGACCTCCTTGCGCACCACAACGGCAGCCTTCTCCGAAGCCTCCTCGCGGGTGTCCTCGGCCTGACGCCTGGATATCGCCCGGATGGCGGCGAGATTCTCGGGAGTCGGCTCGGGAGACTCGGGCTGCGAGTCCGGATTCCGCAAGGGAAGCTCATCCTCGCCACCCGCCCCGACAGCATCCTCCGACTCTCCGGAGCCCGGACGCGGATCCTGCGAACCGGCCGGTGCGCCAGGCTCCCCCGAACCCGTGTCCGCGGACTGCCCGGCGTCCTCTCGCCGATCGCCGCCGTCTCCAGGCGCAACAGCGTCACGCATCGCGTCGGCGACCGACGGCTCCACCGAATCGCTCGAAGACGAGGTATCGGGCTGCGTCCGGTCCGTCTCGCCGCCGCCCGCACCATCGGGCGCGGCATCCTCGCCCGAACCCTGCGCAGCGACCTCGCGCGTCTCTTCCGCGACACCAGGGTCCGCCATCACCCGCTCCCTCCATCCACCGCCCCGGACACCGGCTCACCGTGCGGATAGCCGACCACGCGGCTCGCGGCGCCGGAATCCGACTCGTCCGGCAAACGCCCATCGACCGGCGGCGCCGACACCACCTTGCGCCGGCCGAACTGCTCGGTCACCGCCGGCGACGGCAGCCCCGGGGCCGCCGGCCGCGGGACCGTCCGCCGGTCCTCCGGGTCCACCTCGACCACGCCGGCGCCCGGCTTCGCCCCGGCGCGGACCGCCACCGCCTT
>Ga0209543_1003456_pt1 | contig 9916 bp, 7 predicted proteins | sample MesohylFT_FD_187296 | JGI IMG/M metagenome (GOLD analysis project Ga0209543, IMG submission 187296) | Host-associated microbial community of the marine sponge Aplysina aerophoba from Gulf of Piran - sponge mesohyl, lysed by freeze-thaw... | ecosystem: Host-associated > Porifera > Sponge >...
AACTTCATCAGTCTCAGCCCCTGTGCCTGCTCCGTCCGACGCATCCAAACCCTCCATGGCTCGGATGCCTTCTAAAACCGGACAGATCATCTGGTACATGCACCGGACATATCCCGTGTTACCGACAGGTGTGGAAGGGCGATGGAAGCGAGCCGGCAATATTGAGGTACGGTTCAATCCGCCCGGCCGGCCCCAGGGGTCCGCTCCAACAAATGAGAAGTCTTCGGTCGGAATAGACGCCGGCGCAGGGGGGCGCCCGGTTGCTCCCGGTCCCTCGGCCCATCCCGACCGCAATGGACGGACCAGGCATGATAGCAAATGCTAAACAACAGGCCGGTATCATCAGCGATCTTTGGCCGCGGCGCACAAATTCGCAAAACAGCCGCATGAATCTTCATAAATTCGCACTGTACCCCTGATCTTAATGATATATTCGCAAATGAGATGGCGCCATAGCCGCTGTGGTGCGGCGTAGCACCATCGGCAGCTTCGGCACACTCGGTGGGCGGATGCCTACGTGTACCGTCGCGGCGCTATAGGGCCGCCGAGGAGACGGATATGGAGCCGTTGCCAGCGTTCAGCGCGACCGCCGCCAGGACCGGGCCGGACGACGAGGCGCGGCGCATCGCCGCCCGATGAGGCGGCGGCGCAGGTCGAGCCTTCGTGGCCATGGCCATGAACTATTCGGAGCCACAGGCATGAGCAGTTCCATTCAAAACCGATCGAAGCAAGACCTTGTCTATGGCGGCTATTACCAAACATGGATTGGGAATAGCGATACCGAGTTGACCGATGTCAGCCCGGATACGCCATGTGGCGAGTATCTGAGGCGGTTCTGGCACCCCGTGGCGCTAACGTCGGAGCTTGGTCCGAGGCCCAAGCTGGTTCAGGTGCTTGGCGAAGATCTTGTCTTGTTTCGAGACAAGAGCGACCGCATCGGCCTGGTGCATCGCCGCTGCCCTCATCGGCGATCATCGCTTGAGTACGGCGTTCCGGAAGAACGAGGTATCCGCTGTTGTTACCACGGTTGGCTCTTCGGAATCGATGGGGCGACCCTTGAGGCACCAGGCCAGCCCAAGAAGGTAGAGGAACGGATTTGCCAGACCGTGACCCTGGGTGCCTATCCGGTGAAGGAATACAAGGGGCTGATATTCGCCTATCTGGGGCCGCCCGAACTAAAGCCCGCATTTCCCGTTTACGACACCTTCAATCTGCCTGGGCAGGAACTCGTGCCTTACAAGGCGCCGTTTAACTGCAACTGGTTGCAGGTGCTCGATGCAATCGTCGATCCGCTTCACACCGCTTTTCTGCATTCACGCACCAGCCGCGAGCAGTTCTCCAAAGGGTTTGGTGAAATCGGTGAGATGAGGTTCTACGACCGAAAAACGAGTTTCCTGGGTACGTCCACGCGAAGGGTGGGAGAGAACGTCTGGGTCCGCATAAACGAGCTGGTGCTGCCCAATTTCACTCAGGCCGGTGCGGCTTTCGCCGCCGATGGAACCAAGCAGCGCTATTACGGACGGACCTCCTTTGTACGCTGGGTCGTTCCTCTAAGTGAAGAATCGACGATGTGTTACGCCTGGGCGGTTTTCGGCGACCGGGCCGACCCCCCGGAATACAACACGCCGGAGGGCCCCGAACTGATCGAACAGGGGGAGCCATTCGATCGATCCGACGAGGAGAAAATGCTCTATCCGGCGGATGCCGAAGCGACCGAGAGCATGGGCACTATTACCGAGCATGAGAAGGAACATCTTGCGCCCAGCGACAGGGGAATCATCGGCTATCGCAAGCGTCTGCGTTCGCTCGTTCGCGAACTGCAAAACGGTACCGAACCGGTCCCGGTGGCGGACGGTTGGCCAAATGGCCCGATTCCAACTTATGGCGGCGATACCGTCCTCCACAAACCGCCCAACGGCATGGACGACGGCGCAGTGCTGCGAGCAGTGGGCGAAGCCGTGATGGAGGCACAATTCGAAGCCGAGGGTCTGCCTGAACACGAGCGCGTGGCAAATGTTGTGCGGCGTCTCAAGCAAATCGAAGCGGATGAGGAGGTCCACGGGGAATTCGCGTGAGCCCGATTGCCGTGGTCGTGCTCGCCGGGAATATCCGAGAAGGAGGGCTCGATGCCCGACATATTTGACCGTTACCACATTCCGCTGGACGATTGGATACAGACAGCACTGGATTATCTGGTACAGGAATACCGCTGGATATTCTATGCGGTTCGTGAGCCGGTCGGAGCAATTCTGGACGCGATAGAAACAGTCCTGTTGCTCGTACCGCCGCCGCTCTTCCTGCCGCTTCTCTTTCTTCTTTGTTGGCAGATCTCCGGGCTCAGGATTGGTATTTTCGCCACCGTGGCGATGACCTTCTTGGGATTTATCGGGGTGTGGGACGAGGCCATGACCACCATCGCCCTGGTTCTGACGTCGGTACTTTTCTGCGTTGTCATCGGTATTCCGCTCGGCATCTGGGCAGCGCGGAGCGACCGGGTAGAAGCAGCTCTACGGCCGGTTCTGGACGTCATGCAGACAATGCCGGGATTTGTCTACATGGTGCCGGTCGTGATGCTTGTCGGCATCGGCAATGTGCCTGGGATTATCGTCACCGTAATTTTTGCCTTACCGCCCGTGATCAGGCTGACAAACCTGGGGTTGCGGGAAGTCCCGCCCGACGTGCTTGAAGCGGCGAGGGCATTTGGAGCCACCGAAACGCGGGTGCTGTTTCGTGTCCAGATTCCGCTGGCAGGACGAACCATCATGGCCGGCGTCAACCAGACACTCATGATGGTGCTTTCCATGGTCGTTTACGCTTCGATGATCGCCGTCGAGGGCCTGGGGCAAATGGTGCTGCGCGGCATCGGCCGCCTTGACATGGGGCTGGCTGCCGTAGGCGGGATCGCGATTGTCGTCCTCGCCATGATCATAGACCGAATAACACAGGCTGCCGCGTCTTCCAGTCGTGACAGAACCAACTGGAAGGAACGGGGACCGGTCGGCGTTTGTCTGCGCCTGATCCAACGCGGAGGGGTTCAATCCGCGAGTGTCTCGTAAGGGCGATCAAGCCCGATACTCCAACCCAAACCATAGGAAAGGATACACAAAAATGTCTACATTGAAGCGACTTCACCGGATCGGACGGCTGACGGCTCTCGCGCTCGTACTGGGCGGCCTGGGCGCATCTTCAGCCGCGATTGCCGGCGACAAGGGCACGGTCCGCCCGGCCTATGACGGCCTGTTGGAAGGACTCTTCCAGACGGAAGTGGTCAACATCGGCCTCGAACGCCTGGGTTTTGACCTGGAAAAAGTCAAGCACCTCGATATTCCGGCAATGCACGTGGCAGTCGGCCAGGGAGAAGCCGACTTTGTCGCAGTCCACTGGCAGCCTCTTCAGAATGTCTATTTCGACAAGGCCGGTGGGACTAGCGCTATGACCAAACTCGGCGCGCTGGTCGAGGGAGCTGGACAGGGGTATCTGATCGATACCGCTACAGCCGAGGCACACGGAATCACAAATATCGAGCAGCTCAAGGACCCGGAGATCGCCAAGATTTTCGATACCGATCAGGACGGAAAGGCCGATCTTGCCGGCTGTCCGCCCGGATGGGGCTGCGAGCGGGTCATCGAACACCATCTGGATGCCTATGGCCTTCGCGATACGGTGACGCACAACCAGGGACAGTTCATGGTGATGGCCGCCGATGTGGTCACCCGTCAGGCTGCGGGCGAGTCGGTGCTCTACTACACCTACACCCCGCTTTGGGTCTCTCAGGTCTTGCGGCCCGGAGACCAGGTGGACTGGTTGGAGGTACCCTTCACTACGCTTCCGGACGATGCTCAGGAAGACACCACTCTGCCGGACGGGCGTAATGTCGGCTTTTCCGTGAACACGATTAGAATCATCGCCAACAACGACTTCCTGAACGAACACCCGGACGCTGCACGCTGGTTCGAATTGGTCAGCATCCCGATCGGCGACGTCAACGATGAGAACTATCAGATCCGGCAAGGCGAGGACTCTTTCGAGGATGTCCGCCGCCACGCGGAAGACTGGATCGCACAAAACCAGGACATGTTTGACGGCTGGTTGGCGGAAGCGCGCAACGCCGGTCAGTAACCGCAGTCGAGGAATTTGAAGAGGGCACGCGCTGTCCGGATCTTTCACGATCCGGACGCGTGCCCATCCTTCGCTGCGGCGATAGCGGGAGCTCATAATGAGCGAACGGCCGGAAGCCGTGGTCGCCGGTAGAGACGTCTGGAAAATATTTGGCCACAATATTGACCTGGCTCTCGACGCGGTGCGATCGCAAGACCTGGACAAGGAACAGGTACTCGATGAGTTCGGCGCAATCGTCGCCGTTGCCGGAGTGAATTTCGAAGTGACGCGTGGCGAGATATTCTGTGTCATGGGGCTTTCCGGCAGCGGCAAATCCACCCTCATCAGGCACATAAACCGCCTGATCCAACCCACCGCCGGAGAGCTGCTGGTCGGCGGCGTGGACATAAACGGCTTGAGCCACAAGGAGATGCTTCGACTGCGCTCCGAGAAAATTGGTATGGTGTTTCAGAAAATGGCGTTGTTTCCCCACTGGAGCATCGCCGACAACGTCTCATTCGGCCTGGAAGTTCTGAATGTCCCGAAAGAGCAGCGACGGGAACGGTCGCAGGAGATGCTTGAGCTGGTCCAGTTGGGGGCTTGGGCAAGACATTATCCGGACGAGCTGTCGGGCGGGATGCAGCAGCGCGTTGGTTTGGCCAGGGCGTTGGCGACGGATCCGGAACTGCTGTTGATGGACGAACCCTTCAGTGCTCTGGATCCGCTGATCCGGCGGCAGTTGCAGAATGAGTTCCTGCATCTGTGGAGGACGCTCAACAAGACCTCGGTATTCATAACGCACGACCTAGAGGAAGCGATCCGCCTGGGCGACCGGATTGCCATCATGAATGAGGGGCGCTTTGTGCAGGTGGGTACGCCGGAAGAAATCGTGACCGAGCCGAAGGACGAGTATGTCGCCGAGTTCGTGAGGGGCATATCCAGGCTGAAACTGGTTCGTGCCCATTCGGTCATGCAGCCGGTCGAGCAATACGAGCGTGAACATCCGGGGAAGACGGTGGCCCGCTACCGCTCCGTACCGGACGATACGGATCTCGACAGCTTGATCAAGTTGAAGACGGTAAACCTTGAACCGGTCCTTGTCGTCAACAGTGAAAAGAGCCCGGTCGGGATTGTCACCGTCTCCGATCTCCTGAACGGAATACGAGGAAATGCGCCAGCATGAGCCCAGCCGATCCATGTCGCATCACACCAAGGATCCGCAGCGCAAGATAAAGGTACACGTCAAGAACAACCACGCTTCGCCGGAGACATTCCCGTCCACACCGGAGTCGGAAGCCGTGTTCACGACGACGCCGGAGCGCTGGGCTGAAGCGGCCAGGCGGCACCCCGATGTCGCTCAGCATGTGGATGTCTTCATCGATTGGGATTGCGATAACTTCACGCGGTCGATGCGCGACACCGAGGTGCTGTACGCCTGGGATTTTCCGACGCGGGACTTGGCCAAGATTGCGCCAAACCTCAAATGGATTCACGTCATCGGCGCCGGTGTCGAACATCTTTGCCCCATGGACTGGGTCCCCGAGGGCGTTCAGGTCGTCAACAACAAGGGCGCCCATGCAGCCAAGGCGGGCGAGTTCGGCCTGATGAGCATCCTGATGCTGCACAGCCATATGCCGGCCATTGTCACCAATCAGCGGGATGGCAACTGGCAGTCGCTCTTTTCGACGCCGATCGCCGGCAAGACGGCTCTTGTCGTTGGCGTCGGCAGTCTGGGCGGCGGCGCGGCAACTCAGCTCAAGCGCTTCGGGCTCGATGTGCTGGGCGTCAATCGCAGCGGCAGACCGCATCCCGATATCGATGAAATGGTCACGACGGATCGGATCGACGACCTGCTGCCACGCGCCGACTACGTCTTCGTCTCGCTGCCATCCACGCCGCAAACGGTGGGGCTGTTCGACCGCAGGCGGCTTGAAGGGATGAAGCCGGGCGCAGGTATCGTCAATGTCGGCCGCTCGTCCGCCATGAACTATGAGGCACTTTCGGATTTATTGCGTACGGGCCATCTCTCAGGTGCCATTATTGATGTCTTCGATCCCGAGCCCCTTCCGCTTGATTCGCCGCTTTGGCATGTGCCAAATCTCATCGTGACGCCACATGTTTCCGCCGACGACGGCGACAACTATGTGCCGATTACGTTGGACATCCTCTTCAACAATCTCCGGCGCCATATCCGGGGCGAGCCGCTCCAAAACGTCGTGCGGCCGGAATTGGGTTACTGATGATGAAAGATGCATATAGTGAAAAGGATCGGATTTGTTGGACCGGGTGTCATGGGCGCGCCGATGGCAGGCCATCTCCTTGACGACAACTCCGATCCCCTCCCATCGAACTGGTCCCTCCTCAGGTTATGGGAAGAGGAGGACTGGACTTGGCCCACGAATTCTGGTCCGTCCGATCCGAGAGAATTCTCGGTAATGCGCTTGTCCCCGATGTTGGACCGCGAATAACAAAAAATTCTCGATCAGGTTTTCTGAGACCAACCTGGGAGCGAGTTGTGAAGCGATCGAAGTTCAGCGAGCAGCAGATAGCGTTCATTCTGCACCAGGCGGAGGAAGGGGCGGGCGTCGAGGAGGTGTGCCGGAAGGCCGGGATTTCCCAGCAGACCCACTGCCTCTATGGACGGCCCTCCTGTTGCAAGGGATGTTGATCCGAGCAGCCTGGGTCAGTTGCAAACATCTATCCGACATCACCCGTATCGGGGTGTCCGAATAGGCAATCCGCACGCACCCGCCTCTACAGCTGGTAGGCCTCGGAGGCCTCGACAGTAGTCAGGATCGTGGCGCGCGGATCCGACCTGTGCTGCTCATTTCTTCAGCGTCTCGCAACCTGGTGGCGGGCTCACAGCCGGCGGCGCGGTCCCGGGGGCGGCCGCCCGGACGCCCTGAGGCGGCGGCAACGGATCTGCAGGACCCGTCGGTGGTGTGTCCGGCGCCTGGCGCCGCAGCGCCCCCAGCGAGGAGCCTGCCTGGCGCTTGACCGCTACACCTCGTCCCGCCGTGCCATGCGGTAGCCGGAGATGAATATGACGGGAAGGTCGGACAGCTCAGGCACCGTCTCCATCAGCTCGATGCCGTCGGTCCCGGGTAGAATCAGGTCGAGCACGACCAGCGCGGGCTTCTCCGTCTCCAGCAGATGGGACAGCCCATGGTGGTCGGCGGTCACCAGCGGGGCATAGCCCTCGCCGAGCAAGGCGTCGCGCAAGAAACGCAGCATCTGCGGGTCGTCGTCCACCACCAGGATGCGCGGCCGCTCCCCGGCCTCTTGTCCCGAAGCGCGCCGGCTCCGTCCCGCGCCCGCTTCGCCGCCCGCCTCCTCGGCCAGCGGCACCGTGAAGGTGAAGCGCGCGCCCTGGCCGGGCCCGGCGCTCTCGGCCCGGATGCGCCCACCGTGGGCCTCCACCAGCCCCTTGCAGATGGCAAGCCCCAGACCGCTCCCGACACCTTGCTCGCCGTCGCCGGTGTCGCCGTACTTGCGGAACAGCCGCGCCAGGCGCTCCGGTGTCATCCCCCGACCCTCGTCGATAACCGAGACCGCGACCTGCATGCCGTCGCGCTCCGCCTCTATGCGGATCGGGAGGCTCTCCGGGGAGTGACGGGCGGCGTTGGCCAGCAGGTTGTTCAGCACCTGCACGATGCGAACCCGGTCGGCCATCACGCGGGGAAGGTCCTCGGGGAGGTCGATGTGCACCGTGTGCCGGCTGTCGCCGGAAAGGAACGCGGTCCGGGCCTGCTCGACCAGCTCCCCCACCTCCGTGGGCTCGGGCGCGACCGAGAGCGTGCCGGAATCGATCCTTCCTGCATCGAGCAGGTCGCCGATCAGCCCGCTCATGCGGTCGGCCTGGTCGTCGATGATGCGGAAGAACTGCTGCGTCTCCGCCGGGCCGAAGGTCTGCGGGGTGTTCAGTACCGTGGCCGTGGAACCCTTGATGGCGGCGAGTGGCGTGCGCAGCTCATGGCTCACCATCCCCAGGAAGTCCGCCCGCATCCGGTCGAGCGCCTCCAGCGGGGCGAGGTCCTGCAGGGTGACCACCACCGACTCGACCGCGCCATCTTCGGCGTGGATCGGGGTCGCATTGACCAGCGTGGAAATGCTTCGCCCGTCAGGGTTCGAGAGCACCAGCTCCTCGGCGCGCATCGTCTCCGCGCGGCTCAGCTCCTGGGTTAGCGGGAAGCGGTCGAGCGCAATCTCCCGCCCGTCGGAGAACCGGCCGGTCACCTCCTCGAGCAGGTGCTCGACAGGGCGGCCGGGAGTACGCAGGGCTTCGAACATGCGCCGCGCCTCGCGGTTGATCGAGACCAGACGGCCGAGCCGGGCATCGAACACCAGGACGCCGAAGGGCGAAGTCTCGACCAGCGCCTCGAGGTCGGCGCGGGCGCGCTGCTCGGCGCGGTAGGTCCGCGCATTGGCGATCGCGGCCGCGGCCTGGGAGGCGAAGAGCACCAGGAGCTCCTCGTCCTCGTCGGTGAACTCGGCCCCGCCCTCCTTGTCTCCGAGGAAGAAGTTGCCGACCTGGACGCCGAAATGGCGCAACGGCGTGCTCATGCAGGCGCGCGACGGCACAGCGTCCCAGGTCGCGCCGAAGGAACGGGCGAAGGCCCCGAAGTCCGCGATCCTGAAGGGTCCCGGCAGGTGGCGGAGCTGTTCGAACAGCTTCGGTCCGTCAGGCCACTGCTCGACCCTGCGGTGCTCGTTGTCGGTCAGGCCCGAGGTGACGAAGGCGTCGGCCGTTCCCGTCTCGTCGACGGCGACGATGCAGCCGTAGCGCGCGTCGGTGAGCACGCGGGCGCCCCCGACCACCTCGCGCAGGACGGTTTCGAGGTCGAGGCTTGAGCTGATGCGCAGCAACGCCTTGCTCAGGGAGGAGAGGCGCGTCTCGTCGGGCGCAGGGTTTGTGGCCGGGGTGTCGTCGGAGCTGGTCATCGCTCGGTCCTCACTCGTGTGCCACGCCCGGCGCCGAGTGCCGTGGGGATGGCTGGGGGCGAAGATAAGCGCCTCATATTCGCCTATTGGAACCAATAATACACACTAAATTCTCTTAGATATCGATATACTAGAAACGCATAAATTGTTGACCGCGCCGGTCGGCGCGCATCCGCCGTGGAGGATTCAAACCCTTTCCGCGGGTCAGCATATGTACCGGCCGTCGCGCTTCACGCGCCGAGGACCAGCGCCGAGATCACGGGGTCCGGAATACGCAATGAGTTACCGCCAACCGGCGTCGAGGGCCACTGGAACGCTGTCAGATTTGCTTAGTGTTGAAAATTTATCCTTGTATAACAATGGGTTGATGTTTCACCTCTTCATATGTCTTCATGAAGGGATCAGATGTTTTCTATCTCGCGCTCCCGTTTGTCCACTTGGGAAGCCGGAACGGCGGCGACAGGGGGTCGCTGCCCAAGCGAATTTCAGCCTGATTCGGCACCCTCGCTCTGCATGCATACCAAAATTCCACGGCCTGGCGGAACGCTTTCGGCCGGTAGCCGCTACCACTCCGGCCCCCGACCTGACCCCGGCCCTCACCGCCGGGCGCCGGTTTTCCTCCGCCGGCTTCTTCCAACCTCCCGTCACTCCTCGGCCGCGACGCGCGGCACAAGATCGCGCCAGCCGCCGTCGGCCAGCGCCTGCGCCTTCGGGATCCAGCGCCGCACCTGGGAGCGCATCCAGCCGTCGGAGGCCCACACCTCGGCCACGTCCTCCTTGCCCCAGACGTCCTCCGCGATCCCGCGCGGCTTCTTGCCCGCCCCGAGGCCTTTCAGCACCGTCACCAGCCTGTCGATCTCTCTGACCCCGCCCCCCG
>Ga0209543_1003461_pt1 | contig 9903 bp, 9 predicted proteins | sample MesohylFT_FD_187296 | JGI IMG/M metagenome (GOLD analysis project Ga0209543, IMG submission 187296) | Host-associated microbial community of the marine sponge Aplysina aerophoba from Gulf of Piran - sponge mesohyl, lysed by freeze-thaw... | ecosystem: Host-associated > Porifera > Sponge >...
TCGTCGATCCCCATCCCCGGCTGCTCACGGCCGATGGACCGGCTCAGGGCTATCTGCTGGTTGGAGTTGGAAAGCACGGCCTGGACCTCAACGAGCCAGGCACACCCGCGCCCTCCGGTGAGATCCAGCTCTCTGGCACGTTGATCCAGAACCCGGAGGCGGCGATGCTCGAAGTGCACTCACTCGAGCTTCCCGAAGGATGGACCAGCGCGGGACTTTCGGCGGAAAGCGTCTCGCCCGGCGATTCGGGAACCGGCGCCTCGGACCCCATTCCAGTCGACGCACAAACGCCCGACACCGACGTACACGTCGTCTCACGTGGCCACACTCTCGTCGGCGAGATCGTCGACACGAAGTGCTATCTGGGCGCGATGAAGCCGGGGCGCGGCAAACCGCACCGGGACTGCGCCTCCCTCTGCATCCGCGGCGGCATCCCGGCCGCATTGCTGGTCCGAACGGCGAACGGAGAGCAGGAGCTGGTCCACCTCGTGGACTTCGCCGGCAAGCCACTGGGGCGCGAGCTTCTCGAATGGGTTGGCCAGCCAGTCGAAGTCACCGGTCTGCTGCGTCGCAAGAACGACCGCCTCTTCCTGCACCTTCTCACGACCGAGTGGATTCGCGCCGCGACCGGAGCCGGTTCATGACCGATCCGGCTCCCGGCATCCATCCTCCGAGCGAGCCGGACAGCGCGGCGATTCCGAGCCCCGAACTCCTGCCCCAGGGCCAGATCGAGGTCGGCAGCTACCGGCTACGGTTCGCGCGCACGGCCTCCGACATCGACCGGCTGCTGGCGCTGCGCTTCGAGGTCTTCAACCTGGAACTCGGCGAGGGCCTCGAGGAGTCCTTCGCCACCGGCCGCGACACGGACCGTTTCGACGCGAGCTGCCACCACATGCTGGTCGAAGAAGAGAGCGGCCAGCTCATCGGCACCTACCGCATGCAGACGGCGGCAATGGCCGCCCGCGGCCACGGCTTCTACTCGGCCGGCGAGTACGAACTGGACGCCATACCCGGAAGCGTCCTCGATCAGTCAGTCGAGATCGGCCGCGCCTGCATCCACCGCGAACACCGCAAGCGCACGGTGCTGTTCCTGCTCTGGAAGGGCCTGGCCCGCTACCTCGTCTACAACCGCTGCCGCTACCTGTTCGGCTGCTGCTCCCTGACCAGCCAGGACCAGGCGGCCGGCATCCGGCTCTACCGGCAACTCGATGCGGCCGGCAAGGTGATGACCGACCTCGACGTGCCTCCCCTGCCCCACACCCGCTGCGAGGCGACCGACGATCAGGTAGCCGCACTACCCGACATCAAGGTGCCGCCGCTCTTCGCCACCTATCTCCGCTACGGCACCCTGGTGTGCAGCCGCCCGGCGATCGACCGGGAGTTCAAGACGATCGACTACCTGGTCCTGATGGACACGGCCGCGTTGAGCCGGCGCACGCGGTTGATCTTCGGGCTGGACGAAGCGCCGCCGGCGGCGCCCTAGCTTCAGCGCCCGACTTGCTTCGCGGCGTTCTACGGCGCAAGCTCCCGGGATGCAGCCGAGAACCAGCAATCCCCCCCTGCTGCGGCTCCTCCGGCTATGGCGGCTGATCTGGCGCGGGCCGGCTCTGCTGGTCGCGGCCCTGACCGCCTGGCTCCCGCTGCTCGTTCTGCGACCCGTTCTGGCCCGGCCGGCTCCCCGCGCCTGGCGAGCCGTCCTCCGCACCGTGCTGCGGTGCTGGGGACGCACGAGTCTCGCCATCCTCGGCTGCAGGGTGACCGTACGCGGCAAGGCGCCCAGGAGTCCCTTCCTGCTCATCTCGAACCACATCTCATACCTCGACATTCTTCTGCTTTCGGCCTTCACGCCCGGCCTCTTCGTGTCCAAGGCGGAGATTCGGGGCTGGCCGGTGGCCGGCGCCATGTGCCGGACGGTGGGCATCATCTTCGTCGACCGCCGCCGACGCCGCGACGTGACTCGGGTCGGCGAGCAGATCGCCGCGGCGCTCACGGACGGCGACCCGGTGATCCTGTTTCCCGAAGGGACGTCGACTCCCGGCAACCAGGTCGCGCCACTGAAACCATCACTGCTGGCGCCCGCGGCCGGCCAGGAACTGGACGTCCAGTGGGCCGTCGTCCGCTACGAAACGCCGCCCGACGAGACGCCCGCCTTCCTCAGCGTCGCCTGGTGGGGAGAGATGCCGCTCACTCCCCACGCCCCCGATCTGCTCAAGCTCCGCCGCATCGACGCTGAGATCGTGTTCGGCGATCGGCCGGTCCGTAGCGCCGACCGCAAGGAACTTGCCCGCCTCTTGCGGGAACGGATGACAGCTAGCTTCCGGCCTATGGTCTCGAGCGAGGAACTGGCAGCCATCGGCGACACGCACGGTCCCATCGGGATCCCCAAGCGCCGAGACTGACGGGGCGCGCTATGCGGCAGTCATCGCCCCGGGCCCGCAGATGGCTGCGCATTCTCGTCGTTGCCTATGCCGCCGCGCTGATCGCGTCGACGATCGTCCGCATGGCGGTGCCGGAGCCGCCGGCGACGCCGACCAACCGGCAGACGACGGAGATTCCCGCACCGAGCGGCGAAGGGACGCTCCGTATCGCCTGGAAGGAAACAGCTGACCCAAACGAGGAGTCACTGCCGATCGTGCTTCTCCACGGATCGCCCGGAAGTGCGGACAACTTCGACCGCCTCACGACGCAGCCGCTCTCCCACGAACTCTCTGAGCAAGACGCCCCCTTGATCAGCATCGAACCACGCCTTTCCCGGCGGACGATCGCGCCCGACCTCCCCGGCTTCGGCGCCTCCGAGCACCGAGTGGCCGACTACTCCTCCCGCGGCCACGCCGACTCGACACTCCGACTCCTCGATCGGCTGGACGTCGATCGCTTCCACGTCCCACGCCGACTCGACACTCCGACTCCTCGATCGGCTGGACGTCGATCGCTTCCACGTCCTCGGCTTCAGTATGGGAGGCGCGGTGGCGCTGCATCTTGCCGACCGGGCGCCCGACCGGGTCGCCTCCGTCATCCTGGTGTCGTCTATCGGCGTGCAGGAACTCGAACTCCTGGGCGACTACCGGGTCAACCACGGGCTCCACAGCCTCCAGCTCGGCCTGTTCTGGGGACTGCGCAATCTGCTCCCCCACTTCGGCGCCTTCGATCAACCGATCGCCCACTCCTACGCGCGCAACTTCTACGACACGGACCAACGGCCGCTGCGCGGCATCCTGGAGTCGCTGGAGGCCCCGCTGTTCATCGTCCACGGCGGGCAGGATCCGCTGGTTCCGGCCGCCGCGGCGCTGGAGCATCACCGCATCGTGCCCCACAGCGAGCTGTGGATGCGCCCGGACAGCCACTTCTTCCTGTTTCGCGGCGGCCGGGACCTAGCGTCCCGTATCGACGGGTTCCTGAATCGCGTCGAAGCCGGCGAAGCGCCTACCCGCACCGACGCCGAACCGGAACGGCTGCGGAGGGCTGCGCTGCCGTTCGACGAGTTGGACCTGCCGCCGTTCACCGGGCCGGCCCTGCTCATCGTCTTCCTGCTCCTCGTGTTCGCCGCGTACCTGAGCGAGGACCTGACCTGCATCACGGCGGGCCTGCTCGTCGCCCAGGGCCGGCTCGACTTCCCGGTGGCCGTCGCCGCCTGCTACATCGGCATTCTGAGCAGCGACCTGGGACTCGCCTGGCTGGCCCGGATCCTGGGCCGGCCCGCCCTCAAGCTGCCGCCCTTCAAGTGGTGGGTCAGCGAAGCCAGATTCGAGGAGGCATCCGCCTGGCTGCGACGGCGTGCTTTGGTCGTCGTCCTGGTCAGCCGCTTCCTGCCGGGCACCCGGCTGCCGACGTGCCTCGCGGCCGGCATCCTGCGCACCAGCCTGCTCAAGTTCTGCTTCTACTTCGCCGTTGCCGTCGCGATCTGGACGCCCGCCTTCGTCGGCATCAACGCGCTGCTAGGCCGCGAGGCGGTAGAACGCTTCGACGGCCGCCTGCCGGGCGGCCTGCTGACGGCTGTGCTGGCGCTCGCGCTGGTCATCTTCACCGTCCGCAGCGTCGTCGTACCGCTCTTCACCTGGCGCGGGCGCCGGCTCTGGCGTGGCCGGCTGCTCCGCGTCCGGCACTGGGAGTTCTGGCCGATGTGGGCGTTCTACCCGCCGCTCGCGCTCTACATCCTTTGGCAGGGCCTGCGGCGCGGCAGCCTCACGGCGTTCACCGCGATCAATCCCGCCATGCCCCTGGGCGGTCTACTCGGGGAATCGAAGAGCGACATCCTGGACGACCTGGCCGGCATCGGCGAGGCGTTGCCGGCCTGGAGGCGGCTGCCACCTGGAGAGTGCGAGGAGCGGCTTGTCTCACTCAGCCAATTCCTCAAGGACGAGAATCTCGACTATCCGGTCGTTCTCAAACCGGACACCGGCGAACGCGGCCGCGGTGTCGCTGTCGCGCGCTCCGAAGCCGACGCGGTGACATTCTTCGAGAAGACTGCGGGGCTCGCACTCGTGCAGGAGTACGTCGCGGGCGAAGAGTACGGCGTGTTCTGGGCCCGCCATCCCAGTCGCCTGGACGGACACGTCTTCTCGATCACTCACAAGGTCCGGCCCACAGTGACCGGCGACGGAACGAGCACGCTCGAACGACTGATCCTGCTCGACCCGCGAGCCGTCGCCATCGCACACATCTACGCGCGAGAACATCCTCAGGTGGCGACGCGGGTACCCGAGGCCGGCGAAGTCGTCGAACTGACCGAGGTTGGCGCGCACTCCCGCGGCACGATCTTCCTGGACGCGAACGATCTCCACACCCCGGAACTGGAACGGGCGATCAACGCGATCTGCACGGCCTACGACGGCTTCGACTTCGGCCGCTTCGACATCCGCGTCCCGAGTGCCGGGGCGATCCAACGCGGTGAGGACCTGCGGGTGCTCGAACTCAACGGCGTCACCTCGGAAGCGACCCACATGTACGACCCCCGCTACGGCTTCTTCGCCGCCCACGCGATCCTCCGCCGGCAGTGGCAGATGGCCTTCGCCCTCGCGAACGAACGCATCCGCGCCGGCGCCCGGCCCGCGAGCGTAGGCGAAGTCCTCCGCGCCATTCGGGCCGAACGACGAGCCAGGAACGAAGGGCCGCACTGACCCGAGTGCGGATCCCCTACGCGTACCCGCCGTAGCGGCGAGGCGCGTCCATTCGAGTGTGCAGCACACGGGCGATCTGAACGCTGGCTTCCCGCTGCACGTAGAAGATGACGTGAGCCTGGAACTCATGACGTCTCACCCCCGGTGCTATCCGGTCGGCCCGACGGCCGAGCATCGGGTACTCCGCGAGAAGCTCGAAGCAGGCATGCAGGCCGTTGACGTACTTCCTCGCTGCGGCAAGCCCGTGCTGCTCGATCGTGTAGGTGTGTATGTCCTCGATGTCGGACGCGGCCTTTCGCGAGAGCCTATAGACGCCCATCGCTTCGAAGCCGTGTTTCGACTTCTTCCATGATGGAAGGCACCGTCTTCTCGCTTGGACCGCTGTCGATGCCTTCCTGTACGGCAGCCCGAAGAGACTCGAAGTCGACCCGCCGCTCCCGGTCGCGTCGAATCAGATCGCGGATGTACTCGCTGTCATTCGTGAAGTGGCCTGCGGCGATTCGCGCCTTAATCCACTGGTCCTGCAGGTCCGTCAGGGTGATCGTCTTTCGGATGGTCGCCATCTTGTCTCCAGGAGAACGCTCTCGGTCACACTATTGGTGCAGAATAGCACCGCGCCCAGTCTGAGACACCACCCCTCCCAGTCGCTGTGCCGGGAATCCGGCGCGAAACCTACTTCGCCTTGGCCGGAGCGGCCTTCTTCGTCGTCCGCCGGCGCGGCTTCGGCTTCTCCAACGCATCGAGTCGCGCTTCGATAGCGCTCAGCTTCTCGATCACCGCGTCCAGGTCCGCCTTGCCGGGGACGCCGAGCTTCTCGAGCCGGCGCTCCAGGTGCTCATCGATTCCCGTCCGGGCCTTGGTCTTGGTCTGCTCGAAGCCGCTCCGCGCCTTCGACTTGGTCTGCTCGAGCCCTTTCTCGGCCGCGGAACGCACCTGCTTGACCTTGACTTCCGCCTTGTCGCGCCAACCGCTCAGGGACTCCCGGCCCTGGCTCTCGACCTTCTCGCCGCGCGCGACCAGCCGGTCGAAGACCTTGGACCCGGCGTCGACCGCCTCACCCGCCACGCCTGCGCCGGCGAGCGCCACCTTGTGGACCGCTTCGACGGTGGAATCGACGACCGACCGCGCCTTCGAATCGCTATCCCTGGTTTCTGCCGCGGATGCTGCTGTCATTTCGTTTCTCCCCTCTAAGTCTGTTGGGGCTTCCGACACAGCGGACCGCGATTCCTCCAGGAACTTTGGGCCCGCTAGGAACTGTGGGCTTCGGCGAGTCGCCGCTTCACTGTCTCGAGGGGGTTGCGGTAGTCCACCGTGCCGAGCCCCTTGTTGGTCAGCCTGTAGCCGATCAACTCCTGCAGCTTCTCCGGCATCTCCACGACGACGTCCCACGGCACGCCGACGTACTGGTTCTCGCGCTGCTTGAGCCACGCCAGGTTGAAGTTGAAGTTGATGGAGCGCCGATAGCCGCTGTCCGTCGAGTTCCCTCCGCCACGATGCCAGACGGCGCCGTCCCAGAGGAACAGGGCCCCGGCCGGCATCTCCACCGTCAACGTGGGCACGTCCGGATCGACCGGATCGGCCGAGCGATGGCTGCCGGGAACGATCTCCGTGGCCCCGTTCTCGGCCGTGAACGGATCGAGTGCGATCAGCGTGTTGGCGATCAGGGGGAAGTGCGGGCGCGCAAGCGGGTAGTGGCCGTCGTCCTGGTGCATCCGCTGGCGACGGTCCCCCGGCCCCGGCCGCATCGCGGCGACGCCGGAGACCTGGTAGTCCGGGCCGAGCACCGCCTCGACGAGCCCCAACAGATCATCGTCCATGAGCAATTCGTCGACGGCCCGCGTCTTGGCCAGCAGGTTGTGCGTGTGAATCGTCTGCTGGCCGTAGTCGTCCGTCATCCGGCTGCCAATCTCCTCGAAGACGGGGGCGAGGCCCCGCCGCAGCGCCTCCAGCCTCTCCTCCCCGAGGAAGTCGGGCACCACCGTGTAGCCGTTTTCGCGAACCTGCCGTGCTGATCTCTCGATGTCCATAGCTTCCCGTGACCAGTTATCGGATTGACGTTTCGCGGGAGCGTAACAAAGCAGGTAGCCTTCGCTCCATGAGAAGAGATACGGCGTATCGCCGACCGATGTTCCGCGCCGTCCTGGCGACGCTGATCGCGTTCGTCGCCTTCACCGGCGTCTACGCGCAAAGCGACGCCTCTACCCAGTCCTTCACGGCGAGCGACGGCGCCGTCATTCACTACCTCGTCGAAGGGCGCGGCGACCCTGTCGTGCTCCTCCACGGCATCACCGGCACGGCCGCCTCGAACTGGGGTGCCGCCGGCATCATCGACCGGCTCGCCGAGGAGTTCCAGGTCATCGCCGTCGACCAGCGCGGCCACGGCAAGAGCGACAAGCCGCACGACCCGGACAGCTACGGCGAGCGGATGGCGTTGGATGTCGTCGACCTGCTCGATCACCTGAGGCTGCAGCAGGCGAACGTCGTCGGCTACTCGATGGGCGGCTTCATCACGATGAAGCTCATCGCCCTCGCGCCCGACCGGCTGATGTCGGCAGTCGTCGGCGGCGCCGGCTGGTCAAGCCCCGAATTGCGGGACGACGAGATGTTCGACGCCCTGGCGGTGTCGCTCGAGGAAGGCAAGGGCGGCGGTCCCCTGGTCGAGTTCCTGTGGCCCGGCGAGGAACCGCCGACTGCCGAGCAGGTTCAGGCGATCGGTCTGGCGATGGTCGCCGCGAACGACCAGATGGCCCTGGCAGCCGTCGTCCGCGGCATGCCCGCCCTCGACGTAAGCGCCGAGCTCCTCCGCATCAACAAGGTGCCGACCCTCAACATCATCGGCAGCAACGATCCCCTGAAGCCCAACGCTGACGCGCTCGTCTCTGTCATGCAGGAGCACCGCCTCCACGTGATCGAAGGCGCGAACCACATGAACACCCTGAACTCCCCCGAGTTCTACGACACGATCCGCGCCTTCTTCATCGAACTCTGCAACTGCGCCTGACGACGCGGGCAAGTTCGTCGGTTACGCCGACAACTGCGTTTCGACCAGCGTGGTCCAGTACCGCATGCCGACGGGCAGGATGTCGTCGTTGAAGTCGTAGCGCGGGGTGTGGAGGCCGGCGCTGTCGCCGTTGCCGAGGAACATGAAGGCGCCGGGGCGCTCCTGGAGCATGAAGGAGAAGTCCTCGGAGCCCATGACCGGGGCCATGTCGGTGGTCACTTCGCGCCCCACTTCCCGGGCGGCGTTGGCAGCCTTCTCCGTCTGTTCGGCGTGGTTCACGGTGGCCGGGTAGTACGGCCGGTACTCCAGTTCGAAGCCGGCGCCGTGGGCGCTGCAGATGCCGCGGCCGATCTGGCGCATGCGCCGCTCGACGAGTTTCTGCACTTCGGGCCGGAAGCTGCGCACGCAGCCGCCGTGAACGACGCGGCTGGGAATCACGTTGTCCGCGTGACCGCCGTGGACACGGGCGACGGTAATCACCGCGCTATGGAGCGGGTCCACGTTGCGAGCGACGATCGTCTGCAGAGCGAGGACGATCTCGGCCCCGATCGGTATCGGATCCACCGTGCCGTGGGGAAAGGCGGCATGGCCGCCGGCGCTCGTGACCGCGAATTCGAAGACGTCGATGGCGGCCATCAGCGGGCCGGCGCAGAGGCCGAAGTTGCCCACGGACATGCCCGGGTAGTTGTGGACGCCATAGACCTCGTCGGCCGGGAACTGCTCGAACAGCCCCTCCTCGATCATCACCCGGGCGCCGCCGTCCTTCTCCTCCGCGGGCTGGAAGAAGAAGTAGACCGTGCCGTCGAAGGACCGGTTCCGGGAAAGGTGCTTCGCGGCGCCCAGCAGCATCGCCGTGTGGCCGTCGTGTCCGCAGGCGTGCATCTTGCCGGGGTTCCGCGAGCGATGCTCGAAGTCGTTCTCCTCCTCGATGGGCAGCGCGTCCATGTCCGCCCGCAGCGCGATGCTCCGCTCCGAGGAACCGGACCTGAGCACGCCGACGACGCCGGTGCCGGCGAGGCCGCGATGTACCTCGATGCCGTCGAAGGACTCGAGCAGCGCCGCCACCTTGCCACTGGTCACTTCCTCCTCGAACGCAAGCTCGGGGTGGCGGTGGAAGTCCCGGCGCCAGGACCTCATCTGTTCGTGCAGCGGATCCACGAGTCTGGATGGTAGCGGAAGGTACACTCCGCTGCCGTGCCGGAGCTTCGCCAGCTCCGAAGCCCCGACGCCGGGCACCGGTGACGAAATGACGACGAAGAACCAGCCATCCAGGCCCCGCCGGCACGTCTACGACGCGGCCGAGATCGAGCCGAAGTGGCAGCAGATCTGGCGCGAGCACCAGGCTTTCCGCACGCCGGACGACCCCGAGGTCCTGAAGAGCCGGCCCAAGTACTACGTCCTGGACATGTTCCCCTACCCCTCCGGCGCGGGCCTGCACATCGGTCACCCGGAGGGCTACACGGCGACGGACGTCGTGGCGCGCAAGCGGCGCATGGAGGGCTACAACGTCCTCCATCCGATGGGCTGGGACGCCTTCGGACTGCCGGCCGAGCGCGCCGCGGTGCGCGAGAACCAGCACCCGCGACTCATCACGCAACGGAACGTTGCGAACTTCCGGCGTCAGATCGAACGCATCGGCTTCTCGTACGACTGGGAGCGCGAGGTGGACACGTCGTCCGCGGACTACTACCGCTGGACGCAGTGGATCTTCCTGGAGCTCCACAAGCGCGGCCTCGCCTACCTGGAGGACGTGCCGGTCTGGTGGTGCCCGGCGCTGGGCACCGT
>Ga0209543_1003466_pt1 | contig 9897 bp, 9 predicted proteins | sample MesohylFT_FD_187296 | JGI IMG/M metagenome (GOLD analysis project Ga0209543, IMG submission 187296) | Host-associated microbial community of the marine sponge Aplysina aerophoba from Gulf of Piran - sponge mesohyl, lysed by freeze-thaw... | ecosystem: Host-associated > Porifera > Sponge >...
GGTCGCGACCGCGATTCGCATCGGCAACCCCGCCTCCTGGCAGGGCGCGATCACTGCGCGCGACGAGTCCGAAGGCTCCATCACGGCCGTGACCGACGCCGAGATCCTCGAGGCGTACGAGCGCCTTGCGGCCGATGAAGGCGTGTTCTGCGAACCCGCGTCCGCCGCGTCGGTCGCCGGCCTGTTCTCGCGCGCACGCGCGGGCGAGTCGCTGGAGGGGCTGACGGCAGTGTGCGTGATTACTGGGTCCGGCCTGAAGGATCCGGAGACCGCGCTGGGTATCGACGCGGTCGCGCACGAGACCCCCGCCGAGACGGAGGCGGTGGCGTCCGCGCTGGGCTGGCGTGCGCCGTAGGGCGGGACGCCATGTACCCCCACGGGGTACGTGGTCGTGCTACGATCGCTCGTGGCGCCCGATGTGGGCGCATTCGTACGCGCGTTGCATGTCGGGCCGGCCGACGGGGCGTGTCGCGGGAAGGGACTTCGTGTGACGGCGATCCACTCGTCCCCGCTGACCCGCGGGCACTTCGATGCCGACGCGGCCGAGGACGCGATCCGCAGGCTGATCGAGGCCGTCGGCGAGGATCCCGCGCGCGAAGGCCTGCGCGACTCGCCGCGTCGCATCGCCGCGATGTACCGCGAGGTGTTCGAGGGCCTTGAGCAGGACCCGGCGGCCGTGCTGTCCGTCGGCTTCGAGGAGGGCCATGACGAACTCGTGATCCTGCGCGAGATACCGTTCCACTCGATGTGCGAGCATCACTTCATGCCGTTCCACGGGCAGGCGCACGTCGGCTACTTGCCGGACGGCCGGATCGTCGGGCTGTCCAAGATCGCGCGCGCCGTCGAGATCTTCGCGCGGCGTCCGCAGGTGCAGGAGCGGCTCACCAACCAGATCGCGGAATGCATCGAAGAGGTGCTGGACGCGCGCGGCGTGGGTGTGGTCATCGAGGCCGAGCACCTGTGCATGACGGCGCGCGGCGTCCGCAAGCCGGGCTCGAAGATGGTCACGTCCTCGATGCGCGGCGCGTTCCGCTCAGACGCCAACACGAGGGCCGAGTTCCTGGAGCTGATCCGTCCGCCGCGCTAGGCGCGGCAGGCCCGTGGTGGGGGACCACGTTTCGGATGATGCTGTCCCGATGACGCGCCCGAACGGCATGCACACGGCGATCGCGGTGGCCACCGCGCGCGCTCATCGGCGCGCCCGTTCGCCCGTGCGCCGGGTCGCGATGCTCTCCATGCACACCTCGCCGCTCGCGCCGCTCGGCGGCCGCGAGACGGGCGGGATGAACGTCTACGTACACGCCGTCTCGGCAGCGCTCGCACGCGCCGGACTGCGCGTCGACGTCTTCACGCGCCGCACCGACCCGTTCTCGCCCGAGGTGCAGAGCGTCACCGCCGGCGTCCGCCTGATCCACGTGTCGGCGGGGCCCGCCGCGCGTTTCGAGAAGGAGGAGATGGACGGCTTCGCCGACGAGTTCGCCTCGGGCGTCCGCGCCTTCGCCGCCGGCGAGGGCGTGCGCTACGACTTCGTCCATTCGCACTACTGGCTGTCCGCGATCGCGGGCCGCTCGCTCGCCCGCGAGTGGGACGTGCCGCACGTCGCGATGTTCCACACCCTCGCCGACGTCAAGCTCGGCGTCGGCTACTCCGACTACGAACCCGACGCCCGCGTCGCCGCCGAGCGCGCCCTCGTGCACGACGTGGACCGCGTCGTCGTCGCCACCGAGCACGAGATGCACCTGCTCGGCGAGCTGTACGGCGTGCCGAGCCGCAACGTGGCCGTGATCCCGCCCGGCGTGGACCGCGAGCGGTTCCGCCCGCGCGACCGGGCGGCTGCCCGCGCGGAACTCGGACTCGACGCCGACGCACGCATCCTGCTCGCGGCGGGACGCATCGAGCGCCCCAAGGGCTTCGACGTGCTGATCAAGGCGCTGGGCGAGATGACCGCGTTGGACGGCACGCAACTGCTGATCATCGGTGGCGACGAGCGCTCGATCGCCGAGGTGGCCCGCCTGCGGCGGATTGCCGAGGACGCCGGCGTGAGCGACCTCGTGCACTTCGTCGGCTCGGTCACGCACGAGCAGATCGGGACGTACTACAACGCCGCAGACGTGGTCGTCATGCCGTCGCGCTACGAGTCGTTCGGGCTGGTGGCGGCGGAGGCCATGGCGTCCGGCGTCCCGGTGGTCGCCTCGCGCGTCGGCGGACTCGCCTCGACGGTCGCCGACGGGCGCACCGGGTACCTCATCCCGTGGCGCAGCCCGGACCTGTTCGCCGAGAAGCTGGACCTGCTGCTCGAGGACGCCGCGCTCCGTGAGCGCATGGGCGCGAATGCGGCCGACGCGATGAGCGTCTACGACTGGCGCTCAGTCGCCGCACAGCTCGTCGATCTCTACACCCACCTCGTGCGCGACGCCGTCGCGGTGCCCGCCTCGCCCGGGCTGTGCGCCGTGGCGCGCGTGAGGCTGCCGGCATGACGCCCGCCGTCGACGTCGTTGGGGTCGAGTCGCTCACCGCGAACATCGAGGAGCGCCGGGCGATGGTACTGACCGCGCACCCCGACGACAGCGAGTTCATGTGTGGCGGCGCCATCTCGCTGCTGACGGCCGCCGGCTGGACCGTCGACATGCTGATCGCCACCAACGGCAACAAGGGCACCAAGGACCCGCGCCGGACGCCGCAGATGCTGGCCGCCGAGCGCGAGGAGGAGCAACGCGAGGCCGCGCGCTTCATGGGCGCGAACGAGCCGATCTTCCTCGGCTTCGGCGACGGCGAGCTCAAGGCCGACGACGAGCTGCGCGGGCTGGTGGTGCGCCAGCTGCGGCGGCTGCGGCCGATGCTCGTGATCACGTGGGACGGCTTCCGCCCCGGCTTCAACCACCGCGACCACCGCCACATCGGCCAGGCGACCTACGACGCGATCTGGCCGGACACCGACGACCGGCTGTTCTTCCCCGAGCAGATCGAGGAGGAGGGCCTGGAGCCGCACCGCCCGCAGATGATGCTGCTGGGCGGCGCGACCGAGCCCGACGTGTACCTCGACATCGAGCCGGTGCTGGAGACGAAGGTGCGGGCGGTCTCGGCGCATGTCTCGCAGGTGGGCCGGTCGGCGGAGGAGCTGCTCAAGTTCTGGCGCGAGCGCGCGGAGAACGAGGCGCGGCAGCGCGGCGAGGACGACTCGGAGCTGCCGCGTTACCGCGAGGCCTTCCGGCGCATCGAGTGGCCTCGCCAGCCGCGGCGGCGGCCCCGGCTGCGGACACGCCGCGCGCGTTGACACTGCTCCAGCCGAAACGTAGCATTCTTTGTTGCGCGCTCGGCCGCGCACACCCTGCGCACGGTCGGTTGGCCGATGCGGGTGAGGACCAGCGGTGCAGCATCGCGTGATGCATGCGCCGCAAGGCTCACACCGCTGCCTGCTGGCCGTTTCTTGTGCCTCGGAACAGCAGCCGGGACGTGTGGATAAGCGGACTCGACATCGGGTCCCGATGGAACATCGGACGAGGAAGCCACGTTGCCGACCATCAATCAGCTGGTTCGCAAGGGTCGCAAGCAGGTCTCGAAGAAGACCAAGGCCCCCGCTTTGCGCTTCGGCTACAACTCGCTCACCAACCGCATGACGCGCGGCAAGAAGGGCTCGCCCCAGAAGCGCGGCGTCTGCACCCAGGTCCGCACCGTCACCCCCAAGAAGCCGAACTCCGCGCTCCGCAAGGTGTGCCGCGTGCGCCTCACCAACGGCATCGAGGTCACCGCCTACATCCCGGGCGAGGGCCACACGCTGCAGGAGCACTCCGTGGTGCTCGTGCGCGGCGGCCGCGTCAAGGACCTGCCCGGCGTGCGCTACCACGTGGTGCGCGGCGCGCTGGACGCCACGGGCGTCGAGGGCCGGCGCCGCGGGCGCAGCAAGTACGGGACCCGCAAGGAGTAGTCGGTGCGTCGTAATCGAGCCGAACGCCGCCCGGTCGATCCCGACCCGCGATTCCAGTCGCGGCTCGTCACCGCGTTCACCAACAAGGTGCTGATGGACGGCAAGAAGAGCGTGGCCGAGCGCATCGTCTACAGCGCCCTCGACCGCGTCGAGGGACAGACCGGCCGGCCGGGCATCGACGTGTTCGAGCAGGCCGTGCGCAACGTGACCCCGGTCATCGAGGTCAAGCCGCGCCGCGTAGGTGGCGCGACGTACCAGGTACCGGTGGACATCCGTGCCGAGCGCCGTCAGGCGCTCGCTCTGCGCTGGCTGCTCAACGCCGCGCGCGGCCGCAGCGGCCGCTCGATGGAGGAGCGCCTCGCGGCCGAGGTGCTGGACGCCGCGAACAACACGGGCGTCGCCGTACGACGCAAGGAGGAGACGCACCGGATGGCGGAGGCCAACCGTGCGTTCGTCCACTATCGCTGGTAAACGCCGGACTTCCGGCAAGCACGCCCCCGGCCTGAGCCGGGGGCGAAATCATGCAAGAGAGCTGTGGACGGTCTGGCGGGACCGTCGCGTGTCGAGGGAGCAATCAGCGACATGACTCGTGAGACCCCGCTGGAACGCGTCCGCAATATCGGCATCATCGCCCACATCGATGCCGGTAAGACCACCGTGTCCGAGCGCATCCTCTACTACACCGGCCGCACGTATCGCATCGGCGAAACGCACGAGGGTACGGCGGTGATGGACTGGATGGAGCAGGAGCGCGAACGCGGCATCACCATCACGTCGGCGGCGACCACCGCCGAGTGGCGGGACCACCAGGTCAACATCATCGACACGCCCGGCCACGTCGACTTCACCGTCGAGGTCGAGCGTTCGCTGCGCGTGCTCGACGGCGGCGTGGTCGTCTTCGACGGCGTCGCGGGCGTCGAGCCGCAGTCCGAGACGGTGTGGCGCCAGGCGAACAAGTACCAGGTGCCGCGCATCTGCTTCGTCAACAAGATGGACCGCACCGGCGCCGACTTCGACCGCACGCTGCGGATGATCGAGGAGCGCCTGGGCGCGGTGGCCGTGCCGCTGCAGCTCCCGATGGGCGCCGAGGACCAGTTCGGCGGCGTCATCGACCTGGTCGCGATGCGCGCGCTGCGCTTCGGCGGCGACCGCGGCGAGACCGTCGCCGAGGACGTGATCCCCGTGCAGTTCCGCGACGCCGCGAACGAGGCGCGCGAGGCGATGGTGGAGCGGCTCGCCGAGCACGACGACCAGCTGCTCGTCTCCTTCCTCGAAGGCCACGAGATCGGCGTCACCGAGCTCCAGAAGGCGATCCGCCGCGCCACCATCAGCAACGCCATCACGCCCGTCCTCGCGGGCTCGGCCCTGCGCAACAAGGGCGTGCAGCCGCTGCTCGACGCGGTGGTGACGTACCTGCCCTCGCCGCTCGAGGTGCCGCCGATCGTCGCCCACGACGTGAAGGACACCGAGGTCACCTACGAGCGGCCCGCGTCGGACGACGAGCCGCTGACCGCGCTCGCGTTCAAGGTCGTGTCCGACCCGTTCGTCGGGCGGCTCGTCTTCTTCCGCGTCTACTCGGGCGTCGTGCGCTCGGGCGAGCGCGTGATGAACACCGGGCGCGGACGCCGCGAGCGCTTCGGGCGGCTGCTGCGCATGCACGCCGACTCGCGCGAGGACATCGACGAGGTCTACGCGGGCGAGATCGCCGCGGGCATCGGCCTCAAGGACACGTTCACCGGCGACACGCTGAGCGACCCCGACAAGCCGGTGGTGCTGGAGGCGATCACCTTCCCGGCGCCCGTCATCTCTGTCGCCATCGAGCCGCGCACGCGCGACGACCAGGACCGCCTGGGCGAGTCGCTGCAGCGGCTGTCCGAAGAAGACCCGACGTTCAAGGTGCGCTACGACGAGGAGACCGGCCAGACGGTCATCTCCGGCATGGGCGAGTTGCACCTCGAGGTCATCGTCGACCGCATGCGCCGCGAGCACCGCGTGGAGGCCAACGTCGGCCGACCGCAGGTCGCCTACCGCGAGACGATGCGGCGACCGGTGCGCACCGAGGGGCGCTTCGTGCGCCAGACAGGCGGCCGTGGCCAGTACGGGCACTGCGTGCTCGAGGTCGAGCCACGCGAGCCCGGCGCCGGATTCAGCTTCGAGGACCGCACCGTCGGCGGGTCGATCCCGCGCGAGTACATCTCGGCCGTGCGCCAGGGTGTCGAGCGCGCGCTGACCACCGGGTCGCGCGCGGGCTTCCCCGTGGTGGACGTCGCCGTCGCAGTCGTCGACGGGTCGTTCCACGCGGTGGACTCCTCGGAGATGGCGTTCCAGACGGCCGGCACGATGGGCATGCGCGAGGCGCTCGACAAGGGCGCTTCGGTGCTGCTGGAGCCGGTGATGAAGGTGGAGGTGGTGACGCCGGACGATCACTTCGGTGACGTGCTCGGCGACATCAGCCAGCGCCGCGGCCACGTGCTGGGGTCGGAGCCGCGCGGCAACGCGCAGGTGATCGCGGCCGAGGTGCCGCTGGCGGAGACGTTCGGGTACGCGACGGACGTGCGCTCGCTGACACAGGGCCGCGCGACGTACTCGATGGAGTTCGACCACTACGAAGCGGCGCCGGATCACATCGCCCGCGAGATCGCGGGTGAGCGTTCGGGCGCACGGGCACGAGCATAGCTAGCAGACCGGAGAACCGCAGGGTTCGAGGGGAGACGGGAGCGGGAGATGGCGCGAGGGAAGTTCGAGCGGACGAAGCCGCACGCCAACGTCGGGACGATTGGTCACGTCGACCACGGCAAGACCACGCTCACGGCGGCCATGACCAAGGTGCTGGCGCTGCGCGGCGAAGCCGAGTTCCGGGAGTTCGACTCTATTGACAACGCTCCCGAGGAGAAGGCGCGCGGCATCACGATCGCGATCGCGCACGTCGAGTACGAGACCGACGCCCGCCACTACGCGCACGTCGACTGCCCCGGGCACGCCGACTACATCAAGAACATGATCACCGGCGCCGCACAGATGGACGGCGCGATCCTCGTCGTCGCGGCCCCAGACGGCCCCATGCCGCAGACGCGCGAGCACCTGCTGCTGGCGCGCCAGGTCGAGGTGCCGGCGGTGGTGGTCTTCCTCAACAAGGTCGACATGATGGACGACGAAGAGCTGCTCGAGCTCGTCGAGTTGGAGATGCAGGAACTGCTCACCACCTACGAGTTCCCCGGCGACGAGGTGCCGATCATCCGCGGCTCCGCGCTGGCCGCGCTCGAGTCGACCTCGACCGACCCCGACGCACCGGAGTACGCGTGCATCTGGCAGCTCATGGAGGCGGTCGACTCCTACATCCCGCAGCCGGCGCGTCCCAAGGACGAGCCGTTCCTGATGCCGATCGAGGACGTCTTCGGCATCAAGGGCCGCGGCACGGTCGTGACCGGGCGTATCGAGCGCGGCGTGGTGGCCGTGGGCGACTCGGTCGAGATCGTCGGCATCAAGGACACCGAGACGACGGTCGTCACCGGGGTCGAGATGTTCAAGAAGCTGCTCGACACGGGCGAGGCCGGCGACAACGTCGGGTGCCTGCTGCGCGGCGTGGACCGCGAGGACGTGGAGCGCGGGCAGGTGCTGGCGCAGCCGGGTTCGATCACCCCGCACCGCAAGTTCAGTGGCGAGGTGTACGTGCTCTCCAAGGAGGAGGGCGGGCGGCACACGCCGTTCTTCACCGGGTACCGGCCGCAGTTCTACGTACGCACGACCGACGTCACCGGTGTCGTGACGCTGCCGAGCGGTACCGAGATGGTGATGCCCGGCGACAACGTGACGGTGGACATCGAGCTGATCACGCCGATTGCGATCGAGGACGGGCTGCGCTTCGCCATCCGCGAGGGCGGCCGCACCGTCGGCGCAGGCGTCGTCACCGGTATCAACGAGTAGCACGGGCGAACCGGCCCGCGAGGAGTCCTGAGTGGTAGCTGCGCGTCAACGGATACGGATTCGGCTCAAGGCCTACGATCACCGCGTGCTTGACCGCTCGGCGGCCCAGATCGTGGAGACGGCCGAGCGCACCGGCGCGCAGGTGGCGGGCCCGGTCCCGCTGCCCACGCGGATCCGCAAGTACACCGTGATCCGCTCGCCGTTCATCGACAAGGACTCGCGCGACCAGTTCGAGATCCGCACGCACAAGCGACTGATCGACATCTTCGATCCGACGTCGCGGACGGTGGACACGCTGATGCGGCTGCAACTGCCGTCCGGCGTCGACATCGAGATCAAGCTGTAGGGCGGGCGTCGAGATGATTCGCGGAATGGTCGGTCGCAAGGTGGGCATGATGCGTCTCTACGACGGCGCCGGCCGCGCGCGCGGCGTGACCGCGATCCAGCTCGGCCCCAACCGCGTCACGCAGCTCCGCACCGAGGAGCGCGACGGCTACAGCGCCGTCCAGGTCGGCTTCCGCGGCAACCGCAAGCGGCTCAGCCGCCCCGGTCGCGGCCACCTGGCCACCGCGGGCCTCGAGGGTGAGACCCTCACGCTGCTGCGCGAGTTCCCCGCCGACAACCTGGGCGACCACGCGCTCGGCGAGGTCGTCACCGTCGACCAGTTCGAGGCGGGCTCCTACGTCGACGTGAGCGGCACCTCCAAGGGCCGCGGCTTCGCCGGCGGCGTGAAGCGCTGGGGCTTCCACGGCGGCCCGAAGACGCACGGCCAGTCCGACCGCCACCGCGCGCCGGGCTCCGTTGGCGCGGGCACCACGCCGGGCAAGGTCTTCAAGGGCCAGAAGATGGCCGGCCACATGGGCGCGCGCACGGTCTCCGTGCTGAACCTGCTGGTGGTCGCCACCGACCCCTCGCGCGACCTGCTGTTCGTCGAGGGCTCCGTGCCGGGGCCGCCGAACGGCATCGTGCAGGTGACGCCGGGCCGCAAGACCGCGCTCGCCGACTACGAACCGCCCGAGATCCCGGCGGCCGCCGCCGAGGCCATCGAGCCCGTCGCCGCCGACATGGATGAAGCCGAGACACCGGACGCCGAGGACGTTGAGGCCGCAGAGGCCACGACCGAAGACGCCGAGACCGCGGAAGAGCAGGACGAGTAGCCATGCAACTCGCGGTGCGCGACGCACAGGGCGCCGACCTCGAGCCGATCGAGGTCGATGACGCCGTGTTCGGTATCGAGCCGAACGAGGCGGTGGTGCACCAGACACTGGTGGCGCAGCTCGCCGCGCGCCGCGGCGGCAACGCCAGCACCAAGTCGCGCGGCGAGGTGCGAGGATCGAGGGCCAAGCTGCGACGCCAGAAGGGCCTCGGCATGGCGCGCGTCGGTTCGGCCAGCGCGCCCATCCGCCGCGGCGGTGGTGTTGCGTTCGGTCCGAAGCCCCGGTCGTACGTGCAGCGCCTGCCGAAGCGCATGCGCCGGCTCGCGATCCGCTCCGTGCTCTCCAGCCGCGTGGCCGAGGGCCGCCTGCACGTGGTCGACAGCCTCGCCATCGACGAGCCCTCGACGAAGGCGGCGACGGCGCTGCTGTCCAGCCTCGGTATCGAGCGTTCGGCGCTGGTGGTGACCGGCGAGCCGGACCGCGCGGCGACGCTCTCGACGCGCAACATCCCCGGCGTGCGCGCCACGCCCGCCGACGTGCTCAATGTGGCGGACATGCTCGCGCACCGCACCCTCGTGCTGACGGTCGACGCCGTGCGTCGCGCCGAGGCGCTGTGGGGCGGCGAGCGCGCGAGCGGCCGCCCGACGGCAGTGGAGGTCTAGCGCGATGCCCAAGGCGATGCACCCGCTGCAGGTCCTCAAGCGCCCGGTCGTCACCGAGAAGACGACGATGCTCGGCGCGCTCGGCCAGTACGTCTTCGAGGTGGACACGCGCGCGAACAAGCCACAGATCGCCGAGGCGGTCGAGTCGGCGTTCGACGTCACCGTGCTCAAGGTGCGCACGATGATGGTGCGCGGCAAGACGAAGCGCTTCGGGACACAGCTCTCCACG
>Ga0209543_1003469_pt1 | contig 9894 bp, 9 predicted proteins | sample MesohylFT_FD_187296 | JGI IMG/M metagenome (GOLD analysis project Ga0209543, IMG submission 187296) | Host-associated microbial community of the marine sponge Aplysina aerophoba from Gulf of Piran - sponge mesohyl, lysed by freeze-thaw... | ecosystem: Host-associated > Porifera > Sponge >...
GCATCGCTGGACTGTGGATCGAAGTCCGTGCCGCGCGCCGCGGATCCGAACACTTCCAGCCGCGCTACGCCGTAGCGCCGGCAGAGTTCCGCCAGGTCTTCCTTCTTGTCAGCGATTGCGGCGTGCATGGCCAGCCCTCCCGTGGCGGCGGAGCACGATTCCAGTCCTCGACGACATCGTCGCAACGCTCCCGCCAGAACGGTGTTTCATCTGATCATGCAGGGCCGGTACTTCGGCTCGGCGCCGTTCAGTTTGAAACCCAAGAGAATACGACGAACCCTTTGTGATTTTGTACACTACTCCCTACATCAACTGGCACGGGCTATGTCGCCGAGCGCCTTGGCGATGAACGCAGCATCTCCATTTGCCTCCTCAAGGCAAACCTCCAAATAAGCAGCCATTTCCTCCGGGGTGCGGAGGTGTTCGGCAACATCGTAGGGAGTAGTAACAGTCTTGGTCATGGCGTGTACCTACAGATTTCGAGCTAGACGCAAGGCGGTTCTGATGTCATTCGTCTGAGGGCGCTTTTCGCCGCCAGCCAATAGAACAACGATCCTTCGGCCTTGCTTTTTGTAATACACTCGATAGCCTGGCCCGTGGTCGATTCGCAACTTCCCGTAGACTCCCGGCGCGGCTTTGTGTTAAAAATCCTCCGGGAGGGATGCAAGCACGGACGGTCCTCCTGACGCCCGCCTCATCGGGCCGAACCAATTTTCCTTCATGGTCGTTTCGGTGCTCCGGAAGTCGCTTGCCGGCAAGTGAGGGACGAAGTTCATGGACTACAAAGACACGCTCAACCTCCCCAGGACCACCTTTCCCATGCGGGGGAACCTGCCGCAGAAGGAACCGGTTCAGGCGGAGAAGTGGGAGCGTGAGGACATCCACGCGAAGATGGTGGAGGCCAATCTCGGGCGCCCCAAGTTTATCCTGCACGACGGTCCGCCATACGCCAACGAGCGCATCCACATCGGGCACGCGCTCAACAAGATCCTCAAGGACATCATCGTCAAGTACAAAAGCATGAGGGGCTACTGCACGCCCTACATCCCCGGCTGGGACTGTCACGGGCTGCCCATCGAGCTTCAGGTGGAGAAGAGCCTGGGCCGGGAGAAGAAGAACCGGCTCAGCAAGGTCGAGGTCCGCAAGCTGTGCCGCGCCCACGCGGAGAAGTTCATCGGGGTCCAGCGGGAGGAGTTCAAACGGCTGGGGGTGCTGGGCCGCTGGGCGGAGCCCTACCGGACCATCGACTACGAGTACGAAGCCACCGAGGTGCGCGAGCTCGGCAAGTTCATGGCCAGCGGTTCCATGTACCGGAGCAAGAAGCCGGTCTACTGGTGCGCTTCCTGCGCCACCGCGCTGGCCGAGGCCGAGGTCGAGTACGACAACCAGACCACCCCGTCGGTCTACGTGCAATTCCCGGTCAAGGACGCCAAGGGGAAGCTGCCGGACGCCGCCGGCGCCGCCTTCGCCATCTGGACCACCACGCCCTGGACGCTGCCGGCGAACCAGGCCATCGCGCTGCATCCGCGGATGCGGTACCGGAGTGTGCGCACCCCCGCGGGGGTGCTGGTGGTGGCGGAAGAGCTGCTGTCCTCGCTGATGGAAGTCTTCGGATACGCGGCCGGGGAGTTCGAGGTGCTGGAAGGCTCCTGGTCCGGGGCCGAGCTGGAGGGCATCGTCTGCTCGCACCCGTGGCTCGATCGGGAGTCCATCGTCATCCTGGGCGAGTTCGTCACCGCGGAGCAGGGGACGGGATGTGTCCACGTGGCCCCGGGACACGGCCACGAGGACTTCGAGGCGGGCCAGCGCTACGGCCTGGACGCCTACGCGCCGGTGGACGGCAACGGCCGCTTCACCGCGGAGGCGGGGGAGCTGCAAGGCCAGATGGTCTTCGACGCCAACCCCCGGATCATCGACCGGCTCCGTGAAGAGAACAGACTGCTCAAGTCCCAGGAAATCGATCACAGCTACCCGCATTGCTGGCGCTGCAAGAAGCCGGTGCTGTTCCGCGCCACCGAGCAGTGGTTCATATCCATGGCCCACACCGGTTTGCGGCAGGGCTCCCTCGACGCCATCGAGCAGGTCCAGTGGATCCCGCCCTGGGGACAGGACCGCATCACCGGCATGATGGCCAACCGTCCCGACTGGTGCATCTCGCGGCAGCGTTCCTGGGGCGTTCCGATCCCGGTGCTGTACTGCATGGACTGCGGCGAGACGCACTTGAGCGAGGCGTTGTGCGAGCACGTGGCCGGGCTGTTCGAGCGGGAAGGGTCCGACGCGTGGTTCGAGCGGCCGCCGGAAGAGTTGGCGCCTCCGGGTTTTTGCTGCCAGCGTTGCGGCTCCACGCGGTTTTCCAAGGAAGAGGACATCCTGGATGTCTGGTTCGACTCCGGCGTGAGCCATGCCGCGGTGGTGGAACGCCGTCCCGAGCTGGGCGGCAGGGCGGACCTCTACCTCGAAGGCAGCGACCAGCACCGGGGCTGGTTCCACACCTCGCTCCTGACGTCCGTGGCCAACCGCGGCCGGGCTCCTTATGACGGCGTGCTGACCCACGGCTTCGTGCTGGACGGCAAGGGCTACAAGATGTCCAAGTCCCTGGGCAACGTCACCGCGCCGCAGGAGATCATCAAGAAATTCGGCGCCGACATCATCCGGCTCTGGGTGGCGGCCGAAGACTACCGCGACGACGTCCGCATTTCCGACGAGATCCTGAAGCGGCTGGTGGAGTCGTACCGGCGGCTCCGCAACACCGCCCGTTTCCTCGTCGGCAACCTCCATGATTTCGACCCCGCCGCCGACGCGGTGGAGCCCGACGCCCTGGAGCCGCTGGACCGCTGGATCCTCGACCGCAACCAGCGGTTGCTGGGGCGCTGTCTGGAGGCCTTCGACAGGTTCGAGTTCCACGTCGTCTATCACGCGTTGAACAACTACTGCAGCGTGGACCTGAGTTCCCTCTACCTGGACATCGTCAAGGACCGGCTCTACTGCGAGGGGTCCGATTCCGCCGCGCGGCGGTCGGCCCAGACCGCGCTCCACGGCATCCTGCAAACTCTGGTGCACCTGATGGCGCCGGTCATCTCGTTCACCGCCGAGGAGATCTGGGAACACGTCCCCGGGACCGCGTCCGGCCCGGACAGCATCCTGCTCTCGCCCATTCCGGAACCGGACGAGACCTTGTCGGACCCGGCGCTGGCGGCCGAATGGGAGCTCCGGCTGGATTTGCGCGGCGAGGTGTTGAAGGCTCTGGAGGTGGCGCGTCAATGCGGCGCCATCGGCCATTCCCTGGACGCCCGGGTGGTGCTGTATCCGGACGTTTACGAGAAGGCCCCGGGGATTCAGGAGCTGCTGCGCGGCGCGGCGGTGATGCCGTGGGAGGACGTGTTCATCGTCTCGCAGGCCGCGGTGGCATCGGGGCCGCCGCCGGGCGACCTGGTGTATCCGGAGCCCGGAACCGGTGCCGGGGAGAAGCGGGACGGCGCCGCGGACGGGGCGCCGGGACAGGCCATGGGCTATGGCAGCACGCTGCTGGGCGGCGCCATCGGGGTTTACGCGGCCGAGGGCGGAAAGTGCGAGCGATGCTGGAAATATCACCCGGGGGTTGGAGCGCAGGCGGACCAGCCGGGGGTCTGCCCCCGTTGCGCGGAGGTGTTACGATCTTTACCGCAGGCCGAAAACGCGCACGCATAGTCGTCCTGTTGGCCGCGATCCTGCTGCTCGATCAGGGCACCAAGCTGCTCGTCGACCATACCATTCCGCTGCATCACTCGATCCCGGTGATAGAGGGCTGGGTGGACCTGACGCACGTTCGTAACACCGGCGCCGCGTTTGGGCTGCTGGCCGGTCAACGCCGAGCCCTGGCTTCCTATGCCCTGATCGCCTTCTCACTGGTCGCCGTCGCTTTCGTCATCCACCTGCTGCGCCGCCTTGCGGAAACGGATACCGGGCTCATCCTGTCGTTGACGTTCATTCTGGCGGGGGCGTTGGGGAACCTGGCCGACCGCCTGTTCTACGGCGAGGTGATCGATTTCGTGGACGTCTACTGGAACGCCTACCACTGGCCGGCATTCAACGTGGCGGACAGTTTCATTTCCGTCGGCGCCGTCCTTTGCCTCTATGGCCTCATGCGGACCAAGGGTCGGGATCCGTTCGCCCCGGCCCCCGGTAACCGTTGACTTCGTTCATGGAACAACAGGTCACCTTCGGTAATGGGCGGGGCGAGCGTTTGGCGGGAGTGCTCCATTCCCCGGGGCACACCGCCAACGGCTTGGGCGTGCTTCTGTGCCACGGCATGGAATCGAGCAAGGAGAGCCTCAAGCTGATCCATCTGGGCGAGTCCCTGAGCCGGGCGGGATTCACCGTGCTGCGCTTCGATTTCGCCGGCGCCGGTGACTCTTCCGGGAAGTTCGAGTCCATCACCTGTACCCGTCAGGTGGCGGATCTCGGGGCCGCCCACGAGTTGCTGAAGCAACACGGATTGACACGGGTGGGCATCATGGGATCGAGCATGGGCGGCACCACGGCCCTGGTGTACGCGGGCGCGGAGGAGGGCGTGGACGCGCTGGTGACCCTGGCCGCGCCCATCGATCCACGCCAACTCATCGAGCGGGACTTTCCCCCCAAGGCCATGGCGCTGTGGCGCGCCCAGGGTTTCATCGAGTTCAACGGCCGGCGGCTCAACGCGGACTTCCTGGAAGAGGCCATGACCATCGACGTCGCCGAGGCGGTGGCGCGGATCACCTGTCCGGTGCTGGTGATCCACGGCGACGGGGATGCCACCGTGCCCGTGGCGCAGGCCCACGTGCTCCATGCCGCGCTGTCCGGGGAGAAGGGGTTGTGTATCCTCCCCGGCGCCGACCACCGCTTCACGCGTGAGGAAGACCGTGACACGGCCCTGGCCCGTACCGAAGAGTGGATGGCGCGGCACCTGCGGAGGCCCGCGGCGTGACCCGGCGGGGGCTCCTATGCGCGGCCCTCCTGGTGGCATTGGTCGGCTGCCGGGGTGATGGCGACACCACGCCCCGGGGAGTGGCGGAGACGTTCCTCGACTGGCACTATGTCGAGATCGACCTCCCGAAGTCCAGGGAGTACACCGTGGGTCTGGCCCGGAGCAAGGTGGACGACCAGATCCGGCTGACCTCGGGACACGCCATCGACGCGGGCACGCGCAAGCCGCGGGTCTACTACAAGCTGCTGGAACAGCGGGAGGCCAAGGGACGCACGGCGTTCCTCTACCGCCTCACCATCCGGCCGGAAGGCACCGGCGAATTCTCCCGCAAGCTGCTCATCAGGGTACGCAAGGAGGAGCCGGGCTGGCGGGTGTCCAACTACATGGAATACTGACGCGTCAATTGCTATGAATGTTGACCTATGAGTTTGAGTGAAAAGGGGCCTTTGGCCCCCTACCGTATTCTGGACCTGACCGACGAGCTGGGCTTTCTCTGCGGCAAGACGCTGGGCGATCTGGGCGCGGACGTGATCAAGGTGGAGCGTCCGGGGGGGGACGCGGCACGACAAATCGGGCCGTATCTCGACGGCGAGCGCGATCCCGAGAAGAGCCTCTACTGGTTCGCCTTCAACAACAACAAGCGCGGGATCACGCTGGACCTCGAGGCGCCCGAGGGACAGGTTCTGTTCAAGCGCCTGGCGGCCAAGGCGGACTTCGTGCTGGAGACGTTCAGGCCGGGTTACCTGGAAGGGATCGGCCTCGGCCACGACGTCATCCGGGCCGCCAATCCCCACACGGTGCTGGTGTCCATCACGCCCTTCGGCCTCACCGGCCCCTACAGCCGCTACCGGGCCACCGACATCGAGATCATGGCCATGAGCGGCTGCATGTCGCTCACCGGCGACCCGGACAAGCCCCCGCTTCGCGTGACCTTCCCTCAGTCCTATCAGTGGACCGGCTCCTATGCCGCCATGGCGGCGCTGGTGGCTCACACCCAGCGCCGGCGTACCGGCCGGGGCGAGCACGTGGACGTGTCGGCCCAGGCGTGCATGCTCTGGGGCTTCTCCCACGCCCACACGTTCTGGGACCTCAACCGCTCCGTAGAGAAGCGGGCGGGCTCCTTCATGACCGGCCGCACCATCACCGGCGCCAAGATGCGGGTGTTCTGGCCCTGCAAGGACGGCTACCTGAACTTCATCATCTACGGCGGCGAGGCCGGGCGCAAGACCAACCAGGCGCTGGTGGAGTGGATGGCCGAGAAGGGGGCGGCGCCGGCGTTCCTGCTGGAGAAGGACTGGCGCACGTTCAACATCGAGCAGGTGACCCAGGACGAGCTCGACGTGATGGAGGAGCCCATCGCCGAGTTCTTTACCGGCGTCACCAAGGCCGAGTTCTTTGAGGCGGTGACCGGGCGCGGCATGCTCGGTTATCCCGTTTCCACCGCCCAGGAGCTCCTCGCCGATCCGCAGCTCAAGGCGCGGGACTTCTGGCAGGAGGTGGAGCATCCCGAGCTCAACCGCACCATCACCTACCCCGGGGGGTTCGCCCGCTTCTCGGACTTCCCCTGCCGGATCTACCGCCGTGCGCCGCTCATCGGCGAACACAACCGGGAGGTCTATACGGAGCTGGGCCTGGAGGCGGGAGAGTTGGTCCGTCTGGAGAACGAAGGCGTGATCTAGGGAACTCTCCCGTTCGTCCTGAGCCCTTCGACAGGCTCAGGACAGGCGTAGCGAAACGGAGTCGAAGGGCGGCAACAACGGGTACATGGAAATGGAAGGGTCATGAAGGCACTGGAAGGTCTCAAGGTCGTGGAGGCCGCCGCGTACGCGGCCGGGCCGGTGGTGGGCAAGCATCTGGTGGATCAGGGAGCCACGGTGGTGCACGTGGAGTCAAGGACGCGTCCCGACGGCTTCCGCACCCACTATCCGCCGTACAAGGACAACATCCACGGGCTCAACCGGTCGGGTCTGTTCGCACTCTGCAACAGCGAGAAGCTGGGCATCACCCTGAACCTGAAGAAGGGGCCGGAGGCCCTCGCACTGGCCAGGCGCATCGTGAGTTGGGCGGATGTTCTGGTGGAAAACTTCAGCCCCGGCACCATCGGCCGGTTGGGCCTGGGATACGAGGCGTTGAAGGAGGTCAACCCGCGGCTGATCATGTTGAGCAGTTCGAACCTCGGACAGACCGGCCCCCACGCGCACCATCCCGGCTTCGGCTCCCAGCTTTCGTCCCTGGCGGGCTTCACCAATCTCACCGGGTACCGGGACGGCTCGCCCCAGATCCTCTACGGCCCCTACATCGACTACATCGCCGTGGGCTACGGCGTGGTGGCGGTGCTGGCGGCGCTGGAGTACCGGGATGCCACCGGCCGGGGGCAGCACATCGACCTGGCCCAGTACGAGACCGGGCTCCAGTACCTCGGGCCGCTGCTGCTGGACTACACGGTCAACGGCAACGTCGCCATGCGCGACGGCAACCGGCATCCGGAGGCGTCGCCCCACGGCGCGTTTCCCTGCGCCGGAGACGACAACTGGTGCGCCCTCAGCGTGGCGTCGGACGAGCAGTGGCGGGCGCTCTGCCAGGCCATGGACCGGCCCGAGTGGGGCGGCCGGGACGAGTACGCCACCGCCGAGCGGCGGCGGAGCCGCGCCGACGAGCTGGAAGCGCGCATCGGCGAGTGGACCCGTCAGTTCGAGGCCCGCGCGCTGGTGGAGAAGCTCCAGGCCGCGGGCGTGCCGGCGGGCGTGGTCAACGGCATGGAGCATGTCTACGACGACCCGCAGCTCGTGCACCGGGACCAGTGGAACCGCATGGACCATCCGGAGATCGGCACCATGTCGTACCAGCGCGCGCCCTACACCCTGTCCGAAAGCGACGGCGGCCCGGACCGCAGGGACCCGCTGCTGGGCGAACACAACGAGTACTTCTACCGCGACTTGCTGGGCCTTGGGGACGAGGAGTTCGAGACGCTCACGCGGGAGGGAGTCATCGACTAGCAGAGGAGGGGCGGGGAGGAGTCTGGTGTTTGCGCTGAGCGAAACCGTCTTCGGAATCATCGCGGAACACGCAAGGGAGACGTACCCGGAGGAGTGCTGCGGGGTCATTCTCGGCGGTGACGGCGGCGACGAGGTCCATCGGCTCGTCAATATCCAGAACACCCTTCACGCCACCGACCCCGAAACCTTCCCCAGGGACGCCCGGACCGCCTACAACCTGGACCCCAAGGAGCTTGACGCCATTCTGAAACAGGCGGAGCGCCGGGGCGTCGCCTTCAAGGCACTTTATCACTCCCACCCGGACCACGACGCCTATTTTTCCGACGAGGACAAGGCCTGCGCCACGCCTTTCGGCGAGCCCACCTATCCGGACACGGCCCAAGTCGTGGTTTCGGTGATGGGCGGCAGCGTCGGCCGGGTCGCGGTCTATGCCTGGAATCCGGATGCGGGGGACTTCGTCGAGACCACCCTGAAAAGAGTCCCGGGCCGTTGACGCCGCGGCACGACAACCTGGAGGTTCGCGGTCTCCGCATACACTGGGTCGAGTGGGGCGAGCGGGGATCGGAGCCGGTGATTCTGGTCCACGGCTTCCGTGACCATTGCCGGACCTGGGACTTCTTCGTGGCCGAGTTGCTGCGAATCGAGCCGGACCTGTGGGTGGTGGCGCCGGACTGCCGCGGTCACGGCGACAGCGGCTGGGTCGGCGCGGGCGGCTACTATCATTTCTTCGACTACCTGCTGGACCTCGACCATCTCATTCAACATCTGGGCGCGCGTACGGTCCGCCTGGTAGGCCACTCCATGGGCGGTACCATCACCTGCCTCTACGCCGGGACCTATCCCGCACGGGTATCGAAGCTCGCCCTGGTGGAAGGGTTGGGGCCGGAGCGCATGGCGTTTGCCGATGCGCCCCGTCGCGCGGCGCGATGGCTGGAGCAGATCCCGGCGGTGGAGGAGGGGTCTGGTTACCCAAGCCTGGAAGCGTCCGCGGACCGTTTGCGCCGCAGCCATCCCAGGTTGACCGAGGAGCGGGTCCGCCACCTTGCGCATCACGGTACGCGCCGGACGGAGGCGGGCAACTGGCAATGGAAGTTCGATCCGCTTCACCGGACCACCTCGCCGCAACCCTTCTACCTGGAGCAGTTCCTCGAGTTTCTGCGCCGGGTCACTTGCCCGAGCCTGGTGGTCCAGGGCGCCGAGAGCGACCACCGTGCACGTGGCGACATCGAAGCGCGATACGGGCTGCTGTCCCGCGCGACCCTGGTGACGCTGCCCGAAGCCGGTCACATGGTCCACCAGGACAACCCTTTGGCCCTGGCCCGGACCTTGGCGTCGTTTCTCGCGTGACTGGGCAAGTTCCGGCCGCCCAATCACGCCGTTCCAGATTTGAAATACCCAACCGATGCTGCTACCGTGCGAGCCAGGGAGAGCAATCGTGCGGAACGACGTGAGACTATTCCTGAAGGCCGGAGACGAGGTCAAGCACAACCGGAATCTCCAGTGGGGAGTGGGCGTGGTGGAGGAAATCATGACCTCCAACGTCCCAGGCGGCACCTGTCTCGCCCGCATCCGCTTCCAGGACGGGCGGCTCCGCGTCTTCCACAACGACCTCGACAACGAAGGCTGCTGCTACTACTTCGGCATCCGCCACTACGACGATCCCAGCCACAAGAGCGTTCGCCGCCAGCTCCTGGCCGCTCTCGATTTCGAGGATTGCTGACAGAAAACCGAGACTTTTGCCGCAGTCCGCCGGTCAGATGATGGCACGGCGCCCCCAACGGCGAAAAGATCACACCGGAGACGTCCGTCCGGACGCGACCATGACTGGCGCGCTCGGTCCAGCCAGAGTGAACGTCCAATCATAACTCAACTTTACATACAGACGGCCAATTGTAAGGTCTAACTTCGGTTGGTTCGATGGCGAATCGGCGGAAACGCCCAGGTGGAGGAGGG
>Ga0209543_1003471_pt1 | contig 9883 bp, 7 predicted proteins | sample MesohylFT_FD_187296 | JGI IMG/M metagenome (GOLD analysis project Ga0209543, IMG submission 187296) | Host-associated microbial community of the marine sponge Aplysina aerophoba from Gulf of Piran - sponge mesohyl, lysed by freeze-thaw... | ecosystem: Host-associated > Porifera > Sponge >...
TCATGTCCTGGGAGCGGTGCACGAAGTCGGGATACGCGTGGATGTGGCAGTCGATGGCGTTCTCCAACAAGTCGTCCTCGATGCCCGGATAGATCTTGAGCATCTCGGGGTTGTCCTTGAGCATCTGATAGAAGTAGTCCTTGGCATTGAGCTGACGGACGCGTTCCACGGTGAGGGTCCGGCCTACCAGGATGCCGGCGGCCTCCGCGTCTGCTGCGAAATCACACATTGTTTCTCCTCGCTTTCCGATTGCGTATGGGTATGGTTGTCGCCGTGTCTTGCCGGCGAATCAGCCGGCGGCGTCCTTGCCCCAGGCGGTGATGAACCGCCCGGCGTCCTCGGCGGCGGGCTCGCTCACGGGAACGTACGGCACCACCATGCGCGTCACCCCCGCCTCGACGTAGGGCGCCAGCCGGTCCTTGATCTCCGCCACCGACGTGGCCGGGATCACCGGCAGCCGGTCCATGTAGTCATCGGTGAGGGCGCCCATGGCGGCCTTGAATCCGCCGTTCCGGAACGCCTCCTGAATCGCGTCGACCTCCGCGACGAAGCCCTGCTCCCGCAGCATGTCGCTGTAGTGGTCGGCGATGTTGTAGAACGTCAGCGCCTGCCGGAGCTTGGAGCGGGCCACCTCGCGATCCGCATTGAGGGACACGCGCACCTTGCCGATGACGTCGACCGGGCCTCGTCCGACGGCCTGGGCGGCCGCCTGAGTCCGGTCCGCGATCTCGCGGATCTTCTCGGGCGTCGCCATGTTGATGAAGACCCCGTCCGATATCCTTCCCGCCAGTCGTGTCATCTGCGGCCCCAGGCCGGCCAGGTAGACGGGCATCCGCGGATACCGCGGCTTCCACGAGAGCTGGAAGCGCTTGCCGGTCCGGTAGATCTCCCCCTCGTACTCGACGCGCTCCCCCGCCACCACCTTGCGCACGATCTCCATGTACTCCCGGGCGCGCCGCAACGGACGGTCGAAGACGCCGCCATGCCATCCCGCGATGGCCGTGTTGGCCACCCCCAGGCCCAGCAGCACGCGCCCTCCGGACAGGTCCTGGAGCGTCGCCGCCTGCAACCCCAGAGTCACCGGGCTGCGGCCGTAGATATGGTAGATGGCCGTGCCCAGCTTGATGGTGCTGGTGCGGCTGGCCGCCGCCGAGATCAGCACCATGGGGTCGGTGCTGTTGGACTCGCCCTTCCAGAACGCGCCGAACCCAGCCTGCTCCGCCCGCTCCACCAGGCCCACCACGTCGGCCGCCGGGTAATGCGCCGCGGAATTGATTTCGATATCGTAGATCACACCCCTCCTCGCTTCATTTGTTTATAACGGCGCCCTTCGACTTCGCTGCGCTAAGCCTGTCCTGAGCTTGTCGAAGGGCTCAGGACGAACGGTTTTGGAACTCTGCCTCCGTTCGTCCTGGCGTTGTGATGTGAAATCGCAGGATGCCATAACGGTTTCGGAACCCCGCCTCCGTTCGCAAACCCTACCTCCGTTCGTCCTGAGCGTAGCGTAGCGAAGTCGAAGGACGCCATCCTTGTCACGTTGCCCGGTTCCTACGCCGACGCCTGCCGGGCAGTCATGAAATTGATCATCTTCATGCTCATGACCACTTCGCCGTCCTGGTTCAGCGTTTCGAGGAACGAGTTGACGATGCCGCGGTCAGGCTTGGAGCTGGATCGCCGGGTCTCCAGGACCGTGACCCGGACCGTCAACTGGTCACCCGGCCGCACCGGCCTGGTCCAGCGGAGCTCGTCCACGCCCGGCGAGCCGAGATTCGCCACCGCCGAGAGGTAGTTGTCGGAGTACACCCTCATCATGGCCGCGGCGGTGTGCCAGCCGCTGGCGATGAGACCCTTGTAAATAGTCTTCTTGGCAAGCTCCGCATCGACGTGGTACGGCTGCGGCACGAAACGCTTGCCGAAATCGATGATCTCGGCCTCGTCGAGACTCACCGGGCCGAACTCGTGCACCGAACCAGCCACGTAATCCTCGAAGTATCTCTCCTCTCTGGGAACGCTGAATCCGGACTCTTTCATCGCGTTTACGAGTACAATGAACGGGGGTCCGCTGCAACTTCCGGGCAGGCCGGCCCTCGTCCAACGCTCCGTGATTGCCGCGACGACGCAGGGTTCCGTGCGCTTACTTCCGGACGTCGGGCTTCGCGGGAGGCGTGGTCCAGAACATCAGCACCGTGGAGATGAAGGCGGAGCCGGCGAAGAGCATCAGGGCGACTGTGTAGCTGTGGGTCAGATCATGCAAGATGCCCGCGCCGAAGGAGCCCAAGACGCTGCCGGCGGTGACGAACAGGCGGCTGTACCCCTGAATGCTGGCGAAGTGGCGGATGCCGAAGTAGTCGGCGCGGATGGGCTCCTGGAGCGAGGCCAAGCCGCCGTAACACAGGGAATACACCCCCAGCGCCGACATGAACCAGACGGAGGAATCGGTAATGCCCATGGTCAGAACCGAGGCGGTGAGGGCGCCGAGCAGGCCGATCATGAGCTTGCGCTTTTCGATGAAGTCTCCCATCCAGCCGAAGGCCAGACGCGACGGGACGCCGATGAAGGCGGAGGCGCCCAGCAGCCCGGCGGCCACCTCCTGCCTCCAGCCCCGGTCCACCAGGAGGATCACGAGGTGGACCGAGATGCCCTCCGTGACCATTTGCCGCAGACCCATGACCGCGGCGAGAAGCCAGAACGAACGGGTGCGGAGCGTCTGCTTGAGCGTCAGCGAGACCTCGGGCGGCGGGGCTTTGGCAGCAGCGCCGCCGCCAGCCGTGTTCGCCGCGGGTCCCGCCAGGCCGACGCCCCGTTCGTAGGCGTTTCCGATGGCCCGGGCCAGGGGAAAGCCCATGACAACGATGATCACCGCCGACGCCACGGACGCCGCCCGCCAGCCCCACCACACGATCATAAAACCCACTACAGGCACCAGCAGTCCGGACAAACCGGGGCCCGTGCGAAAGATGCCGAAGGCGAGGCTCCGGCGGGCGCGGAACAGCGTGGCCACGACCACGCTGACGGGAATATAGAACCCGACGCTGGAACCCAGCACGATGCCCACGACGATGGTCACGTAGAGCATCGGCAGGGTATTCACCAGGCTCATGCCGAGGAAGCCCAGGGCGCAAATCACGATGCCGAGGTACATGACCCGCTTGGGACCCAGGCGGTTGGTCATGTAACCCTCGGCCGGCCCCAGCAGGCCGGATTCCACCCGGGCCATGGCGAAGGCGCCCGAGATGGCGCCGCGGCTCCAGCCGAACTCGCGCTCGAAGGACGGGAAATAGGCGCTCAGGCCGAAGTAGGCCAGGCCGGTGCTGACGCCGTGGGCGAAGGCGGCGGCGAACACGATCCACCAGGTGGACATGAAGCTGGTGCGCTGCCTGAAGGTCGGCTTCACGAAACCACGGGTCCTTTTGCCGTGCGCGCGTTATTGCTGATGAAAATTCCGTTCGCCCTGAGCGTAGCGAAGCGAAGTCGAAGGGCGCCGACCCATGTCGTACGGGAATTTTCCAATATCCTGCTAGTCACGAGGCAGGACACTGTCCAGACCCTGGCGGGCGCTTCGACCGGCCGGCGCGCCCGACCCGGACATCCTCGACTGGACTTTCTCGGCCGTGATGGGCAGCGAATGGATGCGCGCGCCGGTGGCGTCGGCGACGGCATTGGCCACCGCCGCGGCGAACGGGATGATGGGGGTCTCGCCGATGCTCATGCTGTTGTAGGGGCCGCTGCCGGTGTCGGACTGGATCAGGGCGGTGCGCAATTCGGGCAGGTCCCGGATGGTGGGGATCTTGTAGTCGCCGAGGTTGACCGTGGTGACCTTGCCGTCGTCGAACTGCACGTCCTCCATGAGCGCGTAGCCCACCCCCATGACGATGGCGCCGTCGATCTGGCCCTGGTGCATCAGCGGGTTGATGATGGTGCCGGTGTTGAGCGCCGCGGTGACCTTGCGAAGCTCCACCTGGCCGGTTTCCGGATCCACCTCCACCTCGGCCACCTCGGCGCACATGGAAGCTTCCGGGCCCATGGTGGTGTCGTTGTAGTGGCCTTCGCCCTTGATGGCCGACCCCTTGGCGCCGGCCAGTTCGGCGAAGGTCATGCGCCGCTCGGCGTCGAGCTGGGTCACGCCGCCGTCGGCGACCGCGACCTTGTCGACCTCCGTGCCCATGGCCTCGGCCGCGATTTGCAGCAGCTCCTCCTTCAGCGCCGTCACCGCGCGGTAGGCGGCGTTGCCGTAGATCCGCGTGCCGCGGCTGCCGCCCAGGCCCTGATCCTTCTCCACCCGGGTGGAGTCCAGGGTCTCGAGGTTGACGGACTCCAGCGGCACCTGAAGCTCCTGCGCCACGAGCTGCCGGAGCACGGTGTAGGTGCCGCTGCCCTGGTCCATGGCCGCGCACGAGACCGTGACGGAGCCGTCGGTGTCGATGGTCACGAAGGCGTAACACTCGCCGCCCAGGGGCAGCCACTGGGCCACGGCCACGCCGCGCCCGGTGCGGGGGCCCTTGGGAGTGCGGTAGCCCGATTCGGCGATGGCCTTGTCCAGGGTCTCCTCGGCCTTGATGTGGTGCAGGACGTGGCCGGTGGGCGACTCGTCGCCGTCGTGCATCAGGTTAACCTTCCTGAACTCCACCGGATCCATGCCCAGTTCCTTCGCCACCGCGTCCATCTGGCTCTCGGTGGCGAAGAAGCCCTGCGGGTCGCCCGGCGCCCGCATGTGCCCGCACGGGATCTTGTTGGTGTACACCACCCGCTCCTCACTCAGATGGTGCGGCATGTTGTACGCGCCCCCCGCCTCCTGGGCGCCGAAGAGAAAGCCGATGGGCTTGAAGGCGCCGTAGGCGCCGCTGTCGAAGATGAAGTCGAGATGGTGCGCCATGATGCGGCCGTCGCGCTTGACCCCGGTGCGCACCTTGATGGTGCAGGCGTGGCGCGGGTTTCCAGCCATGAGCTCTTCGTCGTAGTCCATCACCATCTTCACCGGGCACCCACCCTTGCGCGACAACGCGTAGGCCACGGCCACGTCCATGAAGTCGCCCTTGCCGCCGAAATCGCCCCCGATGTAGCAGGGATGGACCATCAGGCTCTCGAACGGCACCTGGAGGGCCTTGGCGATCTGCTGCCGCAGCGCGAACGGGGTCTTGCTGCAGGACCAGATCTCGGCCGTGCCGGATGGATCCACGTTCACCACGCAGGAGTGGGGCTCGATGTAACCCTGGTGAACGGGCTGCGTGTTGAAGGTGTTCTCCACGATGACGTCGGACTCGGCGAACCCCTGCTCGATGTCCCCCTTGCCCCAGGTAAGGTACACGAAGGTGTTGGTGGGTGATTCCAGCGGGGCCATGAGCCCCTCGTAGTTCATCACATCGGGATGGATCAGCGGCGCCGAAGGCTTGACCGCCTCCAGCGGGTCCAGCACCGGCTCCAGATCCTCGTATTCCACTTCGATGAGCTCCGCCGCCCGTTCCGCCGCCTCCTCGCTGTCGGCCGCCACCGCCGCCACCTTCTCGCCCACGAAGCGGACCACGTCCTCCGCCAGGATGGACATGTCGCACAGCCGCCGGCCGATCTTGAGCCCGGCCACGTCGGCCCCCGTGATGACGGCCCGGACCCCGGGCGCCTGCTCCGCCCGGCTCGTGTCGATGCGCTTGATCCTTCCGTAGGATATGGGGCTCCGCAGCACCTTGCCCCACGCCATGTCCGGAAGGGTCACGTCCACCGCGTACACTGCCTCGCCCGTCACCTTGCCCACGCCCTCGGCCCGGGGGGTCGGGACTCCGATCGTTTCTGTAGCCATGGGTTACCTCGGTCGTCTGTTGTAGGGGCGGGTTCAAAGCCCGCCCGCGTTGCGTGCGCGACGCGGGACCGGCAAGCCCGCGCCATGGTTGGCATATCGCCCCGGGTGGACCGAGTCAACGGAAGCCTGTCCGAGGCCCGATCCGGTTTGACATCTCAGGGGACATTCGAGAGACTTGCACGCCATGAACCTCGACGACTTCGCCGCCAGCCTTCGGCGCGCCACCGACATCGTCTTCTTCACCGGGGCGGGCATCAGCACCGAATCGGGCATCCCGGACTTCAGAAGCCCCGGCGGCAAGTGGACCCGCATGAAGCCCGTGTACTTCGACGACTTCATCAGCAGCGAGGAGGCCCGGGTCCGGGCGTGGCAGCGCAAAAGGGAGAGCCACCAGCTCTACAAGGAAGTGAAGCCCAACATCGGCCATACCTCCATCAGCGACTTCGAGAAGCGCGGCAAGCTGCTGGGACTCATCACCCAGAACATCGACGGCCTGCACAGCCGGGGCGGCGTCTCGGACGGCAAGATCGTGGAGCTGCACGGCTCGGACCGCACGGTGGTATGCCTGGGCTGCGGCAAGGACTTCGATCCGGACGAGATCCTGGAAAGCCTGGGCGAGGAATTCACCTCGCCGCGCTGCGACGCGTGCGACGGCCTGCTCAAGTCCGGCACCATCTCCTTCGGCCAGCCCATGCCCCAGGCGGCCATGCAGCAGGCCCAGGTCTGGAGCGAAGCGGCCGAGATCTTCATCGTGGTGGGCTCGTCACTGGTGGTTCAGCCCGCCGCGTCGTTCCCGATCATCGCCAAACAGGCCGGCGCCCTCCTGGCCATCGTCAACCGCGAAGCCACCCCCATCGAGTCCCTGGCCGACTACAGCTACGAGGGAGAGATCGGCGAGTTCTTCCGCACCCTGAGCCCGCTCCTGGCCGACGCGTAAGGGCCCGAAGCCGGCTTGACACTCCGGCGGCAAGACTGATAGAGGTCGGCAAGCAATTCGCCTACGCACGCACCCATCCAGATCTTACGCCAACCGCGGGAGGATAGCGCCATGAGCGATACGAACGGTCACACGAAGGCACTTCACGTCATGACCCATTCCGGGTGGTACCGTTTCGAGAAGAACGGCGATTCCTGGGAGCAGGTGGAACGCGACCTGACCTTTTGGAACCTGAGCTGCATCGCGGTCGATCCAGAGGACCCGCGGACCGTGTACGGGGGCACCGAGCATTCGGGGCTTTTCTACACCCATGACGGCGGCGAGAGCTGGACGCGGTCCACCCCCAACGTGCCGCATCTCGACATCTTCTCGCTGTGGGCCCTGCCGGGCTCCCTGTTCGTCGGCACCCGGCCGGCGGCGCTCTTCCACGGCGCCCCCGGAAAAGGGTGGCAGGAGCTCCCGGGCGTGCGCGAGGGCGGCTCCTGCGGGGTCTTTCCGCCGAACCCGGCCCAGGCGCCCCGCACCCGCTATCTCACCGGCGATCCCGCCTCGCCCTCGCGGCTCTACGCCGGCATCGAGGTGGGCGGACTGCTCGTGAGCGACGACAACGGCGAGGACTGGAGCACGGCCAACGAGGGCTTGTGGGACCGCGACATCCATCAACTGCACCACTGCAAGCATGAGCCCGAGATGGTGGTGGCCGCCTGCGGCGAAGGGGTCTTCCGGAGCCGCGACCGGGCCGCCCACTGGGAGGAAATCACCCCGTCCGATGTCCGCACCTACGGCACCACCGTCACCGAGACGGACGACGGCAGCCTGTATCTCGGAGTCACGCTGGGCCGGCCCAACACCTGGGTGCGCAAGGTGCGGGCGAGCGCGGCCATCCTGCGGAGCGAGCACGGGGCCACCGATTGGAGGACCCTGGCCGAAGACCTTCCGGGCGGCATCATGGACACCGTGCCCGACCCCGACGGCCCCGGCATCATCGCCGCCACTTCCGAAGGCGAGATCATGATCGTCGAGGAAACGGGCTGCCGCACGATAGCCAGCGGGCTGCCGTGCATCAACGAGATCGCCGTCGGCGCCTAGCTTGGCCACTTTCACCCAACGCGCGGCCCCGCCCCCCGCGGGGCCCGCAACTACGTCATCCCGGAACTTCTGACCCGTGCCGGTTGCGACTCCCGAGTCTGCGCGAACCGACTGGGGGTCCGTAGCCGTTGCGTCCCTGTCCGCCGTGGGACCGGCCATGGTGGTGGCGGTTCTGGGCATCGGCCTGCCGGAAATCGGCACAGGCCTGGGTCTTCCCAAGGAGTGGTGGGGCGCCCTCTTTCCCCCTATCTTCGTAGCCGCGGCCTTCGCGAGCTGGTCGGCCGGGCGGCTCTCGGACACTCTGGGCCGGCGTAGCGTGCTGGTTGCCGGGGGCCTCTGCCTGGGCGCCGGATTCGGGCTCGTATCGACGGTCCACAGCTACGGTGCCGCGGTCGTCCTGTTGGCCCTGGCCGGTGTTGGATACGGCGGCCTCACCGCATCGGTCCTGTCCCTGGTGTCCGACCTCCTGCCCTTGCGGCGGGGGCTGGGAATGGGCATGCTCTCTGCCACTTACGGCCTGGGGAGCGTCAGCGGCCCCATCGTGGCCGCCGCCATCATCCAGCGTGTCGGCTGGCGCGGGGCCACCGTCACCGTGGGGTGTATCGCCGCCAGCATTGCATTGATCCAGTGGCTGCGCATCCGGGAACCGGCCCGGGCGCCAGCCCCCCCTCGCGCCCCGGGGACCCGCAAGCCGCGGTTGATGAACCGCAACATGATCATCCTGGCGGCGGCGCAGTTCTTCGGCGGCTCGGTGTTCTGGATCACCTCCTCCTGGACCCCGACGTTTCTCCGCGAAACCGTGAAACTGACGCTCGACGAGGCCGGCATGGTCATGGCGGCCTGGGGCGCCACCCCCATCATCGGGGCCATGGTGCTGGGGATGCTGTCCGACCGCCTGGGACGGAAACGCATCATTCTGATGGGCGCGTTTCCGGGCGTGTTGGTGGTGTTGGCCGTCTACGGTTGGCTTGTTCATCCGCTGGCCCTGGCCGCGGGCATCTGTCTCCTGGGCCTGTGCAAGTCGCCGGTGCCCTCGCTGGTGGTGGCGCTGGCCCAGGACACCACCGCCAAAGGCCGGGTAGGCGAGGCCAGCGGCCTCATCATGTCCATGCACTACGTGGCGGCCCAGACCACCCCGGTGGCCATGGGACAGTTCATCACATGGCTGGACAGCATGACCCTGGCCATGCTGCTGGGGTCGGGGGTGGCGTTCGCCGTGTTCGCGATGCTCGTGACGAGCGTACGTGAACGTAAATGACGCGCCGGTCGCGCTTTTTTTGCCCACTGGCAATCACGATTTTTGTTGTGGAGACGCACTGATTATCGTAATCTCGTCAGTTGGCTTGGCATCCTGGCGGGTGCGTTTTGCCAACGAGTTTGGTAACATCGATACATTGTTGATTTTCGAAGGCGACGTAGCCGCCGATCAAACGGACGACAGACAACAAGGGGGATCTCATGAATCGTCGTGACTTTCTTACCGGAGCAGCCGTCGGTGTCGTCGTCGGCGCCGGCGCAACCGCGGTTATCATGTCAGGCCAGCAAGAGGCGCCGGCACCGGCCCCCGTGGCCAAGGCACCTGAGGCCCCTGCCATCGTGAAGGACCGCATCGAAATCGCCGTCGTTACCACGTGGCCACGTGACTTTCCCGGTCTGGGCACCGGGGCACAGCGCTTCGCCAAGCGCGTGCAGGACATGAGCGACGGTCGCATTCAGGTGACTTACTTCGCCGCGGGCGAGCGCGTCGGCGCTTTCGACTCGTTCGATGAGGTGGCTTCCGGCAACGCGCAGGCCTATCACGCCGCCGACTATTACTGGAAAGGCAAGCACCCGGGCTGGGCCTACTTCACGGCGGTGCCTTTCGGCCTCACCTACACCGAAATGAACGCCTGGATCCGTTTCGGCGGAGGGCAGGAGCTCTGGGACGAGTTGGCCGGGGAGTTCGGACTCAAGGGTCTCATGTGCGGCAACACGGGCGTCCAGATGGGCGGCTGGTTCCGCAAGGAGATCAACAGCGCCGACGACCTCAAGGGCCTCAAGATGCGTATCCCGGGGCTGGGCGGCGA
>Ga0209543_1003477_pt1 | contig 9871 bp, 4 predicted proteins | sample MesohylFT_FD_187296 | JGI IMG/M metagenome (GOLD analysis project Ga0209543, IMG submission 187296) | Host-associated microbial community of the marine sponge Aplysina aerophoba from Gulf of Piran - sponge mesohyl, lysed by freeze-thaw... | ecosystem: Host-associated > Porifera > Sponge >...
AGCAAGGCCGCGGCCAAGCGAGGCATCTTCGTGATTCCCGACGTCTACCTGAACGCCGGCGGCGTGACGGTCTCCTACTTCGAGTGGCTCAAGAACCTCTCGCACGTACGCTTCGGGCGGATGCAGAAACGGTTCGAGGAGAGCGTGCGCAGGGATCTGCTGCACGCGATGAGTTCCGCGACCGGGGCCAGCTTCAGCCGGGACGAGATCAAGATCCTGGCCCGTGGCGCGGACGAGATCGATCTGGTGAACTCAGGCCTCGAGGAGACGATGGCGACCGCCTATCACCACATGCGCAGGTACAAGAAGAAGCTCGGCCCCGGTGTCGATCTGCGCACCGCCGCGATGGTCCTCGCCATCGACAAGGTCGCAGCCTCCTACAAGACCGCGGGGATCTTCCCCTGATCCGCTACGGCGCCGACGCCCCTTGATCTCCTCCGTACTCCTCATCGTCCTCGGCATCGCCGTGCTCTGGGCCGGCGGCGAGGTCCTCGTGCGCTCCGTGACCGGACTGGCCGCCGTGTTGCGGGTGAGCCCGACCGTAATCGGCCTGACCGTCGTCGCTTTCGGCACCTCGGCGCCGGAACTCGCCGCGGCGGTGTTCGCCGCCCTGGATGACTCGCCCGGTCTGGTCTACGGCAACGTCATCGGCTCGAACATCGCGAACGTCGGCCTGATCCTGGGCGTGTCGGTCCTCGTCGCGCCCCTTCTCAACAACGACGACACGACCGACCGTCAGGCGGTGCGGCTGGTCCGGCGCGAGTTGCCCTTCATGCTCGCCACCTCCCTGCTTGTCGTGGCCTTCACCGCTTTCGGCCGCTTCGGCCGGTTCGGGGGCGTCGCCCTGCTCGCTCTGATGGCGTACTTCCTTGTCGTGCTCGTCCGCGCCGGAGAAGTCGAAGAACCCCAGGCGCACGACGCGAACGGACTGAAGTCCGTCCTGGGCACTCTGCTGGGGCTCGCGCTGCTCGTCGGAGGCGCCTCGAAACTCCTGGTGCCCGCCGCGCAGGAACTCGCCAGCGACCTCGGCGTCAGCGAGAAGGTGATCGGCCTCACGATCGTCGCCTTCGGGACCAGCGTGCCGGAACTCGCGGCGTGCGTGGTCGCCGCGTACCGGAACCATCACGGACTCGTGCTGGGAAACATCATCGGCTCGAACGTGTTCAACATCCTGCTCGTCCTGCCGGCTGCAATGCTCATCCGGCCGTTCGAGACCACCTTCCGCGCCGAGGGTCTGGACGCCTCGGTCATGCTCGCCTTCAGCCTGCTCATGTTCCTCGCTGTCTACATGCTGCGGCGCGGCTTCACGATCGGGCGAATCTGGGGCATCCTGCTGCTGGCGGCCTACGGTCCCTACGTATCCTGGCTCTTCATCCGACAGTGACCCTCAAACCAACAGCAAGCGGCGCCATGCCCTTCGCCGACCGTCACATCGGTCCGCGTGGCGCGGAGATCGAGCAGATGCTCGAAGCGTTGGGTCTACCTGCCCTCGACGCTCTCGTGGATCAGGCCGTGCCGGCGACAATCCGCGGCGGCGGCCCCACCGGCGACCTCGAACTGCCGCCCGCCGCATCCGAAGCGGAGGCGCTCGTCGAACTCGACGAAATCGCGAGCAGCAACGAAGTCCTCCGCAGCTTCATCGGCATGGGCTACCACGGCTGCGTCACCCCGCCGGTGATCCAGCGCAACGTGCTCGAGGACCCCGGCTGGTACACGGCCTACACGCCCTACCAGCCCGAGATCTCTCAGGGCCGGTTGGAGGCGCTGCTCAACTTCCAGACGATGATCGCCAACCTGACCGGGCTCGAGATCGCGAACGCCTCCCTGCTCGACGAGCCGACGGCCGCGGCCGAAGCGATGGCGCTGTGCTGGGCCGACAGGAGGCGTCAGGGCCGGTTCTTCGTGTCGAGCGGCTGCCATCCGCAGACGATCGAGGTCGTCCGTACCCGCGCCGAGCCGCTCGGCATCGAGGTCGAGGTCGCCGACCACGAAACGCTCGACGCGACAGGGGTCTTCGGCGCGCTGGTGCAGCAACCCGCCACCGACGGCGGTGTGCACGACTACCGGGACTTCGCCGAGAGGGTCCGGGAAGCCGGCGGCCTGGTGATCGCCGCCGCCGATCCTCTCGCCCTCTGCCTGCTCGAGGCGCCAGGCGACTGGGGGGCGGACGTCGCCGTCGGCAGCACGCAGCGCTTCGGCGTACCGATGGGATTCGGCGGGCCGCACGCCGCCTACATCGCGGTCCGCGACCGGTTGAAGAGGCGACTCCCCGGCCGCCTGGTCGGCGTGACCCACGACGACCGCCACCGTCCGGCGCTGCGCCTCGCGCTGCAGACGCGCGAGCAGCACATCCGGCGCGACCGGGCAACGAGCAACATCTGCACCGCCCAGGTACTGCCCGCGGTTCTCGCCAGCTTCTACGCGGTCTACCACGGCCCGAAGGGCCTGGAGGCGATTGCCGAGGCGGTTCACCGGCGCGCCTGCCGCCTCGCTGAACGTCTCCACGCACTCGGCTTCGAACTCAGGGCGGACCGCTTCTTCGACACCGTCACCGCGGAAGTCGACGGGCGCGAAGAGGAGAGCCGGATACTCGCAGCCGCCGTCCGCCGCAAGCTGAATCTGCGCGGATGGGGATCGGGCGCGATCTCCGTCGCTTGCGACGAGACGACGACCGACTACGACATCGAGTCCGTCCTGGCGGCCTTCGCCGAAGTCCGGCCGGCGACGGCCCAGGTACCGGCACGCACACCGGACGCCCTGCCCGGAACGCTGCGCCGCGAGTCACCCTGCCTCGAGCACCCCGTGTTCAGCAGCTACCGGTCGGAGACCGAACTCCTCCGCTACCTCCACCGACTGGAGGCGCGCGACCTGTCCCTGACCACGTCGATGATCCCGCTCGGCTCCTGCACGATGAAGCTGAACGGAACGGCGGAGATGATGCCGATCACCTGGCGCGGCTTCGCCCACATGCATCCCTACGCACCGGCCGAGCAGACCGCCGGATACCGGAAGCTCTGCATCGACCTGGAGAACTGGCTGGCGAACATCACGGGCTTCTCCGCCGTCTCCCTGCAACCGAACGCCGGTTCCCAGGGCGAGTACGCGGGCCTGCTGGCGATCCGCAGCTACCACCAGAGCCGCGGCGAGGGCGCGCGCAACGTCTGCCTGATCCCCACCTCGGCGCACGGCACGAACCCCGCGAGCGCGGTCCTTGCCGGCCTGAAGGTCGCGCCGGTCAAGTGCGACGACGAGGGGAACATCGACCTCGAAGACCTGAAGGCGCAGGCCGACGCCCACAGCGACGACCTCGCCGCCCTGATGGTCACCTACCCTTCGACCCACGGCGTGTTCGAGGAAGCGATCCGCGAGATCTGCGCCATCGTCCACGACCACGGCGGGCAGATCTACCTCGACGGCGCGAACATGAACGCACAGGTCGGCGTCTGCCGGCCCGGCGACTACGGCGCCGACGTCTGCCACCTGAACCTGCACAAGACGTTCTGCATCCCGCACGGCGGCGGCGGTCCCGGAATGGGACCGATCGCGGCCGCCAGCCACCTCGCGCCGTTCCTGCCCCGCCACCCCCTTGCCGCCGCCGGCCGTTCGGACAGCACGGGGACCCAGGGCAGCGGCACGGTCGGCGCGGTCAGTGCCGCGCCGGTGGGCAGCGCGTCGATTCTCCCGATCTCCTGGGCCTACATCCGGTTGATGGGCGCCTCCGGCCTGCGCCGGGCCACCGAGGCCGCGATCCTCAACGCGAACTACATCGCCAACCGCCTCGAAGCGCACTACCCGGTGCTCTACCGGGGCACGGGCGGCCTCGTCGCCCACGAGTGCATCCTCGATCTGCGCGGCTTCAAGGCGGCCGGCGTCGAGGTCGACGACGTCGCGAAGCGGCTGATCGACTACGGGTTCCACGCTCCAACCATGTCGTTCCCGGTAGCCGGGACCCTGATGGTCGAGCCGACCGAGAGCGAATCGAAGGCGGAGCTCGACCGCTTCTGCGACGCGATGATCGCGATCCGCGCCGAGATCGCCGCGGTCGAGCGCGGCGACGTGGAGATCGCGGACAGCCCGCTCCGCGGCGCGCCGCACACCGCGGCCGCGATCACAGCCTGTGACTGGGATCGACCCTACTCGCGCCGGCAGGCCGCCTTCCCCGCCCCCTGGAACGAGGACCACAAGTACTGGCCCCCCGTCGGCCGCATCGACAACGTCCACGGCGACCGCCACCTGATCTGCACCTGTATCGGCATGGAACCGTTCGAGGCGATCGGCGCCCGGGGCGCCTTCGCCCGCTAGGAGCAGAGACTGGGTGCGCCGACGTCCCCGTCGGCATCCGGCGCGAAGCGGCGGCCTCCGGACCTTCTGCCACGCCAGGCGCGCCAACTAGCCAGTCAGCCCGTACTCGATCGCGTCAGACAGGGCTTCCCAGCTCGCCTCGATGATGTTGGTCCCCGCCCCGACCGTGGTCCACCGCTCGCCGCCGGCGACGAAGTCCACGAGCACCCGTGTGATCGCGGCAGTCCCCTTGGCGCTGTCCAGGATGCGCACCTTGTAGTCGGCCAGCCGCATTTCGGCCAGTTGCGGATAGTGCGGCTCCAGCGCCTTGCGCAAGGCGTGGGCCAGGGCGTTGACCGGACCGTTGCCCTCGGAGGCGGTATGCGCGATCGTGCCGTCCGGCACCTCGACCTTGACCGTCGCCTCGGCAACCAGGCCCCGGCCGTCGCGGTGCTCGACCACGGTCAGGAAATCGATCAGCCGAAACGGGGCCTCGTACCCGGGCGCCGCCCGCCGCAGCATGAGTTCGACGGAGGCTTCGGCCGCCTCGAAGCTGTAGCCGCGGTTCTCGAGTTCCTTGACCTTGTGCAGTACCTCGCGGGCGTACGGCGTACCTTTGCCGACGCCGGCGCTCTCCGCCAGGCGGACGATGTTGCCGCGACCGGAGAGCTCGGAGACGACGGTGCGCATCTCGTTGCCGACCACCTCCGGCTCGAGGTGCTGGTAGCTGGTCGGTTCCTTGAGCATCGCCGCGACGTGGATGCCGCCCTTGTGGGTGAAGGCGCTTCGCCCCACGTAGGGCAGGTGATCGTCATGCGCGATGTTCGCCACCTCCGCGACGTAGCGCGAGAGCGCGGTCAGTTCGCGGAGGCTGTCGTCGGGAACGCAGGAGAACCCCATCTTGCACTGCAGGTCCGGCACGATGGTGACCAGGTTCGCGTTCGCCACCCGCTCGCCGTAGCCGTTGATCGTGCCCTGGACCATCACCGCGCCGGCCCGCACGGCCGCCAGCGAGTTGGCGACGCCGCAGCCGCCGTCGTCGTGGGTGTGAATGCCGATCCGGACATCCGGGCCGAGTTCCGCGCGCGCCGCGTCGATCCCCGCCTCGATCTGCCACGGCAGGGTGCCGCCGTTCGTGTCGCAGAGGACCACGTAGTCCGCGCCCGCGGCGGCCGCCGCCCGCAGCGTGCCGAGGGCGCACTCCGGGTTGCCGGCCAGGCCGTCGAAGAAATGCTCGGCGTCGTAGATCACCTCGCGGCCGAGGTCCTTCAGGTAGCCGACCGTGTCGCCGATCATCGCCTCGTTCTCCGCGGCGTCCGTTTCGAGCACCTTCTCGATATGGAGGTCCCAGCTCTTGCCGACCAGGGTGACGGCCGGGGTCTCCGCGGCGACCAGAGCCTGGACGTTGCCGTCGTGCGCGCAGGCGCTGTGCTTTCGGCGCGTGGCGCCGAACGCGCAGATTCGCGCCTGTTCGAGTTCGATCTCGCGAATGGCCTCGAAGAAGTCGGCATCCTTCGGGTTCGAGCCGGGCCAACCGCATTCGATGTACGGGATGCCGAAGGCGTCGAGCCGCCGGGCGATCGCCACCTTGTCCGCCAGCGACAGGGAGATGTTCTCCCGCTGCGTGCCGTCGCGCAGCGTCGTGTCGTAGAGCTCGATCCGGCGAGTCGTCACGAGGCCATCCCCACGCGCGCAATCGTCACACTATTGGGGAGATGCATCGTCCAGCCCCGGCCCCTGCAGCAGTTCGATGAGCTCCTCGCGCGAGAAGATCTTGTTCAGGCGCGGATCGTCCTCCTGGACCACGCTCTCCATCAGCCGGCGCTTGCGGTCGATGATCGCCGCGATCCGTTCTTCCAGCGTCTCCTCGGTGATCAGCTTGAACACGTGGACGACCCGCTTCTGGCCGATGCGGTAGAGGCGGTCCGTCGCCTGGTCCTCCCGCGCCGCGTTCCACCAGCGGTCGTAGTGGATCACGACCGAACCGCCGACCAGGTCGATGCCCGTGCCCCCGGCCTTCAGGCTGCCCAGGAACACACGGCACTCGTCGTCGTTGTTGAACCGGTCGACCACCTTGCCGCGCTCGCGGGTCGAACCGGTCAGCGTGACGTAGTCGATGCCGAGCTTCGTCAGGTGGCGCTCCAGGATCGCGATCATGCCCAGGTACTGCGTGAAGACGACGACCTTCTGTCCACTGTCGAAGCTCTCCTCCAGCAGCTCCTTGCACAGGTCCCACTTCCCCGACTCGTAGTTCTCGTAGCGGTCCAGGTCGTTGACCGCCAGGGCGGGATGATCGCAGATCTGCTTCAGCATGTTCAGCAAGGCGAAGATGTGGATGTAGGGCAACGAGCCCCGCTCGCTTCTCAGGGTCTTCATCAGCGCCGCACCCTTCGTTTCGATCGTCTGCCGGTACATGCCGAACTGCTCCTCGCTCAGCCGGCAGGTGCGGACATCCTCGATCTTCTCCGGCAGTTCGTCCAGGACCGCGGTCTTGACCCGGCGCAGAACGAACGGCGCGGTCAGACGCCGCAGGTTGACCGCGTACCACGAGTCCGCATCGAGTTCGTTCGGCCCCATGAAATCGACGTAGCTGTCGTCACCGCCCAGGTAGCCGGGCAACACGAGATCGAAGAGGCCCTTCAGTTCGGTCAGGGAGTTCTCGATCGGCGTGCCGGTCAGCCCGATCTTCATTCGGGCCTTGAGTGCCACTGCGGCGCGGTAGCCCTGCGTGCTGCGGTTCTTGATCTGCTGGACCTCGTCGAACACGATCAAGCCCCACGTTCGCTCGCCGAACCGTTCCACGTCGTTGCGCATCACGCCGTAGGACGTGAGCACGACGTCGCCCTGATCCAGCGACTCATCCAGGTTGCGGTGAGGTCCGTGGTAGTAGACGGGCCGCAACACCGGAGCGTACTCCCGCAGCTTGTTCCGCCAGTGGCTGATCACGGTGCGCGGGCAGACGACCAGGATCGGCAGGTCCACCCCCAACTGTTCGCGCAGAATGACCATCAGGGCCATCGCCTGGTGGGTCTTCCCCAGCCCCATGTCGTCGCACAGCAAACCGGCCAGACCGTTCTCGTACAGGAACTTGAGCCACTCGACGCCCAGTTTCTGGTACGGCCGCAGAATGCTCCGCAACCCTTCCGGCTCGACCAGCGGATCGGCCGGCCTCAAAGCCAGGAAGCGGCGCAGAAAGTCAGTCCGGCTGCCTTCGCCCTCGACCCGGATCGGCGCCGCGCTCGAGGCCTGAAGCCGCAGCAGCTCAGCCGACGAGAGGCGCACGCTCCCCGCGCCGGTCCCGCCGTTGCCCGCCACGCTGGATCGCCCAGCGCTCGCGCGCCGGCCCGGCAACGAGCCCAGACTGCGAAGCGCCGGCGCGTTCAGGTCGATCCAGCCGGAGGGCGTCTCGAGATACGGCTGGCCCGCCCGTTTCGCTTCGAGCAACTCGTTCAGCCCCACGTCACCGCTGCCGAAGCCGTATCGGATCGACAGCAGGTCGTCCTCCTCGTCCTCGCCCTCGGGTGCGATCTCGATGTAGTCGAACTCGGTCAGGATGCCGAGGCCGGCGAGGGGATTCTCCGCGAGCGTCGGCGAAGGTTCGAGGGCCGACGCCTCCGACCGAAACGTGTCGATCGCGGCGGCCTCGAGGTCCAGGAACCTGGGTTCGCGCCAACGCCCCTCGTTTCGTTCCGACCGCCGCACCAGGATTCCCAGTTCCTCGAGGTACACGAGGTCGCCGTAGCTGAAGCGCTTCCGACCGGGTTCATCGAGGATCTCCTCGCCCTCCGCGGCGAGACGCAGGATGTCGAGTTTCCGCTTCTCGTCGATCCTCGTGTCGGGACCGACGTAGAACAGGTCCGCGGCCGGCAACGGAGTGACCGAGCACTGCCCCGTCTCCGCGAGCAATGCGAAAGCGTCCGCGACCCGCTTCCGCGGCACCGCGATCTGAAAGTGAACCGACGCATCGGACTCCGCCCGGACCTTCAGAAACAGGCTGCCGCCACGAAGGTCGATCGAGGGCTCGAGCCGGATCCGCGCCGCCGCGAGTTCCGCGCCGCCGGGCGCGCCACCCGGGATGTCGCCAACCTCCCGAAGCGCGTGGTAGGCGACGCGGCACCAGAGACTCCGCTCGAAGAACTGCCGGTTCGTCTGCATTCCGGCCTTGTTCAGGTGCTGCTCCTCGGGCGTGCGCATGAAGGTCGAGAGCCGCTCCAGGAGACCCGAACGATCAGCAACCGACGTACCGGACGACAGTTTCCCGATCCGCTCGAGGAAGCGAACCACCGCGGGAGACTGCTCCACGTACCGCAGGACCTCTACGCCACCTGGCGTGAACAGACGGATCGGACCGCCCGGTCTCTCCTGCAGAACGCTGCAATCCGAGGCGGACGGGAGGTTGTCCTCGAACACCGTCTGAGCGAGCCGGAACCAGCCGCTGCGCGTGAACAGGTCGAACCAACTGCCGCCGAGGGCACGGTGGAACTCGCGGATCTGGCCTTCGAGCTGTTTCAGATGACGGCAGCCGCTACGCCTGCCCGCCGAACAACTGCAGAAGGTGAGCGGGCGCTTCGACCCCGCCACGTTGGCCAGATGCACTGCCGAGCCAGGCTCCGGATCGTGCGGATCCGGCAGCAGTCCGATACCGGTTCGGTGGAATTCGAGACGGGAAAACAGCTTCACGACACAGTCGTCAGTTGGCCTCGGGACCCAAGGGGCACGCGCTCCAGGAAACGGGAACTCGAGCAGCGCAAGAGGCCGATCCGCTACGCTGAGCGCGTAAACGCTCGATCCTATCTCCGATTCGGCGACCTGTGGGGTTCTCGTTCGCCTGAAATTTGACAGCCGCTCCTCTCCTCCCCTACGCTCACCGGCACGCTTTGCCGCACGGCAACGCGCGAGCAATTTCTCTACCCACGGCAACGGCTACCCAGACGGGACACTCGAACCGGCCATGACGCGCCTCACAACTGGATCGCTTCGGACAAGTGCACGCACGCCTCTTCGCGGCGCCCGGCCTGTCGCGATCGCGCGCGCAATGCCGCGATCGATCGCCGACCTCCGCGTTCCCGCCGGCCTCCTGCTCCTGATTCTGGTTCTGGTCCTTGTCGTCCAGGGGGCTAACTAGGCGCACCAACCGGAAACTGACCGACCTGGAGCCCCCAGCACCGCCTGGGGGCTTTTTTGGTTAGGAACCCGGAAAACGACGATGAACCACCCCAACCTCTTCGGCCGCGATCGGAGAAAGCCGCATGCCCATCGAACGATCTGAGTGGATCTGGATCGACGACCAGTGGAAGCCCTGGGACGAGGCGACCGTGCACCTCACCACCCACGGCCTGCACTACGGCTCTTCGGTCTTCGAGGGCATTCGCGCCTACGACACCGGCGAAACGACGGCCATCTTCCGCCTCGGCCCCCACATCCGGCGCCTGCTCGACAGTTGCCGGATCATGCGCATGGACCCCGGCTACACACAGGACCAGATCGAGGAGCTGTGCGTCGAGGCGGTCGGTCGCAACCGCCTCGAGTCCTGCTACATCCGGCCGCTGATCTACCGGGGCAACGAGGAGATGGGCCTGAATCCCACCGA
>Ga0209543_1003488_pt1 | contig 9848 bp, 7 predicted proteins | sample MesohylFT_FD_187296 | JGI IMG/M metagenome (GOLD analysis project Ga0209543, IMG submission 187296) | Host-associated microbial community of the marine sponge Aplysina aerophoba from Gulf of Piran - sponge mesohyl, lysed by freeze-thaw... | ecosystem: Host-associated > Porifera > Sponge >...
TTTTTTAACTCGGCTAATACCCCTAAGGTCTTTATTTCTTTTGAATAGTTCGGCAAAGTATAAGAAACAACCTAAAATGGCATAAGAAAAAGCTGACTCAATAAGTTTCTTATAGTTATTAATAAAGGGCACTTCTAAAAATTAGTTTACGACTCAAGATCCGGGGAGAATTTCTCATTTTCCCTTTCGACTCAGGGATTTTCCTCATACAAAGCTGTTTTTCGTGCCGTCAGAAGCAATTTCCCCCGTTCCATAACCATTTCTCGCCCCATTTTCCCCTTCACCCCCGCTTATCCCCCACTCACCGCTCCTTCAAGATAAACCAGCCGCCTCATGTTGTAAGCAAGATTCTTAAGCCCTATGTGCGCCCTGGCTCGCACAATTCCTATGCTCCGCAAAAGCCTTCCCCCCATGTCGTTGCTCTGCGCCCCGAACACATGCTCAACCCTCACTCGCACCACTGAATAAATCCTGTTGGCGTACTTCGCCCATCTCCCAAGCGATTTGCTGCGTGAACCCTTGCGGTGAATATGACTTCGGTATCCCTTCTCCTTAAGAATCTTCTCCTTCTCCTTTGACCTGTAAGCGCTGTCGGCCCATACCCCCTCGCCTCCGTTGTCCTCATCCAGTATCCCTTCAAACACCCGACTGTCATGCACAGACGCGTCGGTCACCTCGTAACCCCTTATCAGCTTGCTGCGGGCATCCACGTTCACATGATTTTTGTAACCGTAGTAACTTCTGCCCCGCTTCTTTGTCCATCTCGCGTCGGTATCCTTCTGAGCGCGCTTTTCCTTCTTCCACTCTCCCGGAACCTCTCCCTTCTTTATCTTCTCGTTCTCATCCCCTGTGTTTCTCTGCTTCGGCACCGAAACTATAGAAGCGTCTATTATCTGGCCTCCCATGGCCTTGTACCCGCGACGGCCGAGATAATCGTCAAAATCCCCGAACAGCTCCTCAATCACCCCCGCCTGCGCAAGCTTGTTCCTGTAGAGCCACACAGTCCGGGCGTCGGGAACACTGTCGGCAAGCTCCAGACCCAGAAACCTCGTGAACGACAGACGATCCAGCATCTGATACTCAACCTGTTCGTCCGACAGATTGTAAAGAGCGCATAGAATTATCGCCTTGAACATCACTATCTCGTCCCACGGCTTGCGTCCTGCGTTTGACTTGCGCTCCTTGTCCCGCCACACCGACCTGAGACGGGGACGGAACATCTCCCAGGGGATAATTGCGTTGAGTTTGACCAAAGGGTCTTTCTTGTCATCCAGCTTCACGTACCTGCCCTTAAAACCGAAATCCAGCTGTTCCACTTTCCTTCCTCCGGCATTGTTTTATATTGTATCTGCACCCAACTGCCCCGCAATTTGACGGGGGGGGGTGAACAGATATATTTCATTCCTGTTTGAAGTTTAACTGCAATATAAGGGTATTTTTAGAAGTGCCCTATAGTAGTTCACAAAACGCGGCTCATCTCCGATTTTATAAGTATGGGTTGGGAGATGGAAGATATCCCGAGCAGCCGCTGAATCTTTAAGAACATCGTTCAATGGAGAAAGAAAAAGGCAATGGTTTAAGCACCACTCTCGATATTTGACTTCATTCTTAGAATTCCCGATAGGCCACTGATTAAGATCAAAGTTAAAATCATATTGAATGAAGTCGAGATACCTTATGGTGTCATTACGATATTGAGTAAATATTTTCTTGACATCGGGCTGTAAACCGCTATCCCAGAGGGCTTTCTTGGATACTGCTTTAGTTAACACATGTTTAGCCGAGGCTATAAATATTCCTTCGTGCCCTTGGTCATAAAGACTTCGACCATATTTTGTAAGTCCAATACCCTTGTTTCCAAGAGCCATTGCGAAATTGGGAATGATCTGCAAAGCAGAGTCCCAGTATTTTATAGCATTAATAAAACGCCCAAGGCTGTTTGTAATATTGCCTAGATTGGTCAAGACTTTGCACTGGTAAATAGGATCCAATTTTCCAAACTGAGATTCCAAGACAGCTTGGCGCAAGGCCAATATGGCTGACACACTATAATCTTGATCCCATAAGTATTCTCCATCAGTGTTTCTGATTGTTTGTAGTGCAGAATAACAGTTGGCTTCAAAATACCTCAATATAGCGTTATCGGTATTGTCAGTGCTTTCTATCTTATCTTGGCACTGCTTGGATAATTCCAGCAATTTCTCAGAGTCTCTATTGTCTGCCGCCGCATCAATTTGATGTGCAATTTTCTCTGTTAAGGAGTCCATTATTTTCTATTTTTTAGATTTATTGGGATATTCTCACTTGCAGTTTACCAGAGAGAAGTAGTTATACAGCTAGTCGAGAGTAATTTCTTCAATATCTTCTTCATCTAGTGTAGTCATGATTAAATTCGATATTTGACCGCATGCGACAGGGGTTCTTTAATCGAAATGTCCTCTCTGCATACAAGGGATATGTTTGAAGTTTCGGTGTTGAATAAGGGATTTTCAAAAGGAATTTGGTGAGTGTATTCAGAGTTTTTCTTTGAAGAGTATCATGAGACATGACAGATTCTCAAAGGTCTTTAGTAACATGCTTGTCCTGCAAAGTATTTTCACCTACAAGAGATGGAGATATTAGCTCTAATCGTTCAATTGAATGTTGCCACCCAAATCCTCCTTGGAGAGTCTGATAAGCTCGGTGGTTAATATTAACGTAATTGATAACATGTTGTGCATGACTTCGGAGCAGATTGTCGGGCTTGTTTTCAGGTTTTTCTGGTCCTCCTAGCAATTTTTGGTAACTTTGTAATAGCGGTGAGTCAATTCTGTCACTTAATGTCATATTAGAAATAGTTTTCTCTTGGTTTCCTAGAATTATCACACCTTCAAATATTATCCTTTCGTCTTTTCCTAAGAGATTGTTTGCACCCAATTGCTCGAATACAGAGTCAACAACTTTTTGGTCGGAAATTTCACCTTGAATGAACTTCTTGTATAAGTCGGGATCGATCGTTCGAAATATTAAAGCTACAACAGCCGCTATCGCAAACGATTTATAATCTTTACGTAGTGAAGCAAATACCAAACCGAGACGGTAGAGTGCTTGTGAAACATTACGGAGACTGAGTTTTGGCAAACCGAAGAAGATCAGCAACATGTTTTCAACAGTTTCTAAGGTTGGTCTAGCATTTTTGTCTTTAGTGCTGTCAAAATAGTCAGAGAGCTTTATATTTCTAAGTCTTGCTTTAATAAAAATTCCCCGTTCAGGGTCAGGCAAACGGAAATCTATATCAAAGAACCGACGCAGATAGCCACTGGCATCAAAGTCTTTTCCATACAGCACTTTGATTGAATGCGCTAGTTGATACCGATCAACAGTTAGAACGAACACAATATGGTTTACCATGAAAAGGTGTTTGGCTGTCTCGAGGAGTTCAATTGCATATGAGGGACGGCATCTATCGAGTTCGTCTATTACAACAAACAAAGAATGATTCCTATTGGATTTTACCAATTCTTCTGCTGTGTCTTGAAGAGTTTTTCTGAACTCTCTGATGGACTTTTTAGCCTTCTGATAGTTTGACAATCTGTCATCAGCCTCTAATAATGAATCGATATTTATCATTCCTGCTGTTGCATGTTTTATAGCGCTTGGAACGGCCTGCGAAAGCACTTCTTTTGCTGCCTTTCTTAATTTTCTGGCAAGCAATTTACCTTTTTGGTGGTTGCGAAGACTATCTGTTAATTCGGCGGAGAGAGCTACAAAAGGATCATTGGAAAAATCTGTTTCCCAAGCGTTGAACTGGATTACTGTAGCTCCCTTATTATTTAGATGCTGAGTCCAGATTCTAAGGAATGTTGTTTTGCCGGTACCCCACGCAGCGTCAATTGCCAAGACACATGGACCTTCTATAGAGCTGACGAGATGGGTAAGTATCTCTACTGACTCTTTTCGTGCAAGTTGGTCATATTGAAATGGATTGTCTAAGGGTACTTCGATTTCGAGTGGTTGGATACGTATTCCCATACTATTAAATTTTGAACCTAAGATGCTACTCAGTACTTTTTTGAAGAGCCTATATTATCAAACAGGGGATTTTGTTTTTTTTAAGTATGCACGCGCAGTTCACCTGAGACAAGCTTAGGCAAGAGCATATTGCGCAATTCTGTAAGCATATTGTTTTCTTTTCCTAAATAAGAAATTTTTTTATAAATATTTCCGGCGATTTTTCCAAATGCGAGCACGATATCGTGTGTCGGTAGCACGAATTGAAACGAGGGTATAGCATCTTTAGCAAGATGCAATACCGTCGTACCCGTCGTATACGAGTATGTGTGATTGGTAAATGATGATGTACCACACAACAAATACAGAAACTCGTTGAAAATTCGATCGCTGCTAGGCCTTACAATCATTGTATCTAGTGAAGCAACAAGCTTCATGTAATGCGAATCTGGTTGAACCATGGCAGGTCTTCCTATGACTTCTGCATTTTGAGTGACGTCTGTGCAAGCTACAATTACTTCACCGGCTTCTACCACTTGCTCAGGTTTATATGGACCAGTGTACGGCTTAAGACCTTCTGATTGATAACCACCACCTCGATTAAAAGATTTCAAAGTTACAAGAGCTATATTAAATTCTGCGATTTCAGTGCTTTTATAGGAACGACCTCTTGTTCCAACAGTTACTTCCCCTAATGCTTTTATATCCCAGTTTTCAGGGACTTCACCCAGTTGGGAATTATGTAAGCGATCTGGGAAAATATCCCAAAGATCTGCCGGTAAACCGGGAAGTGATTCACCGCGGCGCCAGCGACCCTCCATCTTTGCGCGAACTGGATCAAAATCAACGAACCAGGACTTGAAAAGTGCTTGGGCCATTGCTTCCAGCATCTCGCTCATTTGTCTGTTAAGTTCAATCTTATCGTCCAGAGTGCCTAGGATGTGGGAAATGGCGTGTTGTTCGGGGAGTGGAGGGAGGCTGATATCAATGTGTTGAAAAGTCTGGCGAGTTATTGTGTCAAAAACTGCTCCATGTGAAATTCGCTTGAAATTATCAATATGGTATTTGATCAAATAATAGAGAAAATCATTTGTCGCATAGTTAGTGTTAGCATTAATTCCATAGCAAGATTGGTTGAACGCCATTGGTTGCGAGAGTTGAGAAATAGCCCCAATAGTCCCGCGGGCAGATATTATCAAATGGCCTTGGGGCAGTAGTTTTGTGCTGCTATTTGCAAGACCAAATTCTGTAATAGATTCCTGCGCTGTATTAACATATCGCCGGTCGTGGTTGAAGTCTTTAACCGACAACCAAGGAATATCACCATTCCAGTACTTTGGATTGTTCCTTTTAGGAGTTCCCCCACCAATTAGATCAATAATTTTGTATAGCGGGAACTTTGGCCATGCGCTCTGTTTCTTCGATTTGTCTTGAACAACCGAGTGTTCTTTCTCAATTATCTTCCGAAAATTCTCGGATGTGCCTGCCCAGTCCACTATGTCTACCTGGAAAGGCAGGTCGGACTGCGTGAAGGCTTCGCGGAGGTCGGAAATGCGTAAAATATCAAGCGGTTCCTCCGTCATCACCGCCAGATCAAGGTCCGAGTATTGTCGCGCCGTCCAGGTGACTCGTGACCCGAAAGCCAGGACTCCATGTTCGGGAACATGCTCGGCGAGAATTTCCCGAACGGTCTCCAGATCACCCGGCGAGATGTCGATAGGTATATTCAGGGAGCGTTCCTCCTGATAAGTTCAGTAAGTAGAAAACGGACATCCCCCAAAAAATCATCCACACCGGACAAAACTTCTTCGGCTTTATCTTCATCATATGTGTGGCTGGTGATGTTGCGCATTTTTCTATAGTCGAACCAATGTGTGGCTTCCGCAACAAGTCTTGCGTCCGCGGCGGTCCGTACCAAGTCTCGGAAATCCATGGCGCTGATATCTTCTGTAGTGAAGCTGCCTTGGGACAACTGCCGCCGGATGAAGCGAATAGATAATTCATACGTGAATTCAAACGCCTTAATAACCCCCGCTCGGACCATCCTGAAAAGCAGTCTGTCTTCGGAAGTCTCGTAATCTCGAAATTTCTTCAGGAAATCTTCCATTTCCTGCACTGCCTGTTCAAGCGTTGTAACGTCAAGTTTCATTGTATTTACCATATCCTCCATAAATGTCGGTTAACGTCATCAAAAGTCATACCCCAGCTTTTTCAGATTGGCGACGATGGCAGCATCGAGCCTGGCTCCTTCCTTCTGCTGCTCGCGCAGCTTGAGCGTAAGCCGCTTCATCTTGTCCTCAAACGGTTCGCCGTCATCTTCTTCCGCCTCCGCTCCAACGTAGCGTCCGGGCGTAAGCACGTATCCATGCGCGCGCACTTCATCCAGCGCCGCACTTTTGCAGAACCCGGGCACGTCGACGTAGGTGCCCGCGCCTTTCTTTTCGCGCCACGCGTGATACGTATCGGCGACGCGTCCGATTTCCTCGTCCGTAAGCTCCCGGTGGGTGCGGTCCACCATGCGGCCAAGCCTGCGCGCGTCAATGAAAAGAATCTTGCTTCCGCCGCCGCCGCGCGAGAGAAACCACAGGCAGGCGGGAATCTGGGTCGAGTAGAAAAGCTGGCCGGGAAGCGCGATCATGCAGTCGACGACTCCCGCTTCGATCAGGTTCCTGCGGATTTCGCTCTCCCCGCTCTGGTTTGACGACATCGAACCGTTTGCGAGAACGAAACCGGCTGTTCCCTTGGGCGCGAGGTGGTGCACGATATGCTGCACCCATGCGAAGTTGGCGTTTCTTTTGGGCGGAATGCCGTATTCCCAGCGCTTGTCGTCCCGCAGGCGTTCTCCTCCCCAGTCCTTAACGTTAAAGGGCGGATTGGCGAGAATGAAGTCGGCCTTGAGATCCGGGTGGCGGTCATTGTGAAAGCTGTCGCCGTGGGCGATCTGGCCTTCAATGCCTCGAATCGCGAGGTTCATCTTCGCGAGCCGCCAGGTTGTGTAGTTAGATTCCTGTCCGTAGATCGAAATATTGTCGTGTCTCGCTTCCCTGGGCAGCCTGGCATCGCCGCCGTTTCCTCCTGCGTGCGACAGAATAAACTCGACTGACTGCACGAACATTCCCGACGAACCGCAGCAGGGATCGTAAACCCGGCCCCTGTAGGGTTCAAGCATCTCGACCAGCAGCTTCACTACGCAGCGTGGAGTGTAGAACTCGCCCCCTTTTTTTCCTTCGGCGTTCGCGAATTGCGAAAGGAAGTACTCGTAGACACGGCCGAGAACATCTTTTGACCGGGAATCCTCGTCGCCGACCCTGATGTTGCTTATGAGATCTATTATCTGGCCGAGTCTCGACTTGTCGAGCGCCGGACGCGCGTAATCCTTCGGCAGCACGCCTTTAAGCGCCCTGTTCTCCCGCTCGATTCCGGCCATGGCGTCATCCACCAGCTTGCCGACCGCAGGCTGTTTCGCCTGCGCCTTGATATGTTCCCAGCGCGATTGGTGAGGAACCCAGAAAATGTTCTCCGCGCGGTATTCATCAGGATCTTCGGGATCCGCTTCGTCAGTTCCAAGCGCTTCAAGCCGGGAGCGTTTTTCCTCAAAGGCGTCTGATATGTATTTAAGAAATATGAGCCCCAGGACGACGTGCTTGTACTCGGCCGCGTCCATGCTTCCGCGAAGCGCGTTGGCCATGCTCCAGAGCTCGGCTTCGTATCCGACGGTAGCGCCGTTACCACCCGTCGCCGCTTTCTTGCCAGGTGATTTCTTCTTTTTCTGTTTCATTCCGTCCTCGCCGGGATATCCCTGATAACAAGCGCAACTTGAGACATCTCCTGCCGTCTGTATTCTACCTTAGCCGTGCCTGTTCATAAAACCAGAAAAGAGTCAGACGATTAACTGTCCCGTTGTTCTCCCACCTTGATTGTCGTAGCGCTACGCGTTGATAATCCTGTCTTTCTGATTACATTCTTCTTGCGTCGAGAGAAACTGTGTTTTCCGAAAAACACTGTCTTTTCGGAATTGTCTGATGAATGCATGCTTTGCTGATTTCCGACGGTGATATGAGGTGCCGGAACACAGAGAAAAAAACCGTGATCATGTACTTGACGAAACGAAAAGCGCGCAAGGCACTAATTCTTAACCTGCTGTTTGCTCTGCTCGCTACGGTCGCTTGCGACCCTGTTCCAACAGAAACAGATACAACAAGCAAGGAAGATATTAGACTGAAGTTTCGTCTTTTTAATAATTGTCAGCCTATCAAATTACTGATAGGCGTGAGCCTTGGAAAAGACAAAGACGATAGAGTAAATCTAACTGAAACAGAACTTAGGAATTTTATAGAATCACGTTTGCGTTCTGCTCGTATTCCCATTGAACTCAACGAGTCCGGAAAAAGTACCAGAATGGTCGATCATTTATATGCAGGGGTTAATACAATTGGAATTAGTGTTAGGATAGAGCTTGAATTTAATAAGGTTTTAGATGATCCCCTGTCTTCCACATATGGTACGGCGACGACATGGGAAACCGGCATGCTCGGGCACTTCGGAATTTCTGATTCTATTGAAGAAAACAAAGCTCTTATACTTTCTGGGTTTCAAGAACACCTCGATGAATTTATAACTGAATACCTCAGAGCAAATCAGAAATACTGCAAATGATCACAAATACAGTGCCGTTTTGTAGTATGTAACTTACTCTCTACAGTATCTAATTACGGAAAAACCATGCCACGGCATATCTAGATGAGCGAATACCAGTACTATGAATTTCAGGCTGTAGACCGCGCGTTGAGCGGGAAGGACAGGGAGGAGTTGAGGAGAATCTCAAGCCGCCTGGATTCGTTGCGACTCAGACACAGACGCAAAGGCCGATTAATGGAACGGCTGGACAGGCTTGGCCAAGCCTGACGGGATTCCGCCGCCTTGAACCAGGACTGCCCGGTTGTGCGGCCCGGGACTTAACGCCTGACGGAATCGGGATTTGTTTCAAAAGACCTTCGGCAACGTTCCCGCTGTTCAGTTTTTTTCTTCCTTTATTCTCGTGAAAAGGTTCTCTCCCTTCTTTATGGCCGTTCCGGGTTTCATATCTCCCCAGTCCGCGTCTTCGGTGGCACCCTCGGGAGAAAGACCGATTTTCTCCCGGATATCGCGGGCGGTTTCCGGCAGAAACGGGTAGATGAGGAGAGAAATCACCCTGATGCTCTCGGCAAGTGTCCAGAGCACTGTTTCGAGCCGTTTGTCTTGTTCTTCCTGCTTAGCAAGTTTCCAGGGCGCCGTGTTATCGACGTAGCGGTTTACAAGCGCTATGAATTCCCATATGCGGGAAAGCGCCCTGTTAAAGGCAAGTTCTTCAAGATCGGAGCGTACCTGTCGCGCTGTCTCTCTATAGGAATCCTCTATTTCCTTCTCACCTTCCGAGAACTCCGCGGGCTCCGGAACGACACCCCCAAAGTATCTTTCTATCATCCCGAGCGAACGGCTCACAAGATTTCCGAGTCCGTTCACGAGCTCTCCGTTCACGCGGCTTACAAGCGATTTCCTTGAATAATCCCCGTCCTGCCCGAAAGGTATTTCGCGAAGCAGAAAGTAGCGGAAGATCTCGGAACCGAACTCCTCCACCACTTGATACGGGTCAACCACGTTCCCCAGGGATTTCGACATCTTCTCCCCTTCGACCGTCCACCACCCGTGGGCGAAGACAGTTTTCGGCAGCGGGAGCCCTGCCGACATCAGAAACGCGGGCCAGTAGACCGCGTGGAACCTGAGTATGTCTTTTCCCACAAGGTGGATGTTTGCCGGCCAGAACTTCTCATAATCCCCCGTTTTCTCAGGGAAGCCCAGAGATGTCAGGTAATTGGTGA
>Ga0209543_1003498_pt1 | contig 9823 bp, 6 predicted proteins | sample MesohylFT_FD_187296 | JGI IMG/M metagenome (GOLD analysis project Ga0209543, IMG submission 187296) | Host-associated microbial community of the marine sponge Aplysina aerophoba from Gulf of Piran - sponge mesohyl, lysed by freeze-thaw... | ecosystem: Host-associated > Porifera > Sponge >...
AGCCGCCCCGGTGCGGGTGGGCGCCGCCCAAGCACCCATCCCGTTCAGTCCCCCGCTGGAGCGGGCGATCGTTCCCGGAGCGGATGAGATCGTGGCCGCCGCCAGGGAGGTCATGGGCCTGAACTGATCAGGTAGCCGGTACGCCGTCCGTCCAAAGACAATCCCGCGGGCCCTGCAAACGGTGGAAGGCGAGGGCCAGATCCGACGAGCCCGAACCCGGGCCGGCGTGGAGCTGCCCCGGGAGCCGGTACGTGTAGGTCCCCGCCGCCCACCGGTGGATCTGTTCGCCCCCCGGCCCGTCGGAGGCGTCAGGATCATGGCCGGATAGGTGCTCGGCAATGGTGAACTCCCCGTCCAGCACGAAGATCTCCTCCGCGCCGGCGTGGGAATGCCACGGACCGTCCTCGTTGGTCCAGGCACGGGCCCCCGCCAGCCACACATGGCCGTTGGGGCCATCGGCGAGTGGGCGGATGAACCGGCCCGGGAGTTCGCTGACGGGCGCCCACGGAGATCGGCTGACCGATCCGATCAGGGGTTTGGACAGCATTCCGCCGGCGGAGCTGTCGTACCGGACCGGAGCCGAGGTCATAAGGAGCGCCAGGGTGGGCACGAGAGCCCGGATTCCGGAGATCACCTCGCCCGACCGGACAGCTGCGTAGTCATACCGGCCCGCTCGCTCTCCCGCCACCATCAGGTCGCCGCGTATGACGAACAGCTCGACATCGGCGGTGAACGCCCCCACCACGCCCGACCCCCATCCCTGGCTCAGCATGACGAGACGGGTGGCCGGCCCGGACATGTCCTTCGAGAGGGTCCGGGCTTCGATCCGACCCTCGCATCCCGAGATGGTCATGATCCGGCTCGGGAGTTCGGCCTCATGAACGGCCAGCAGTGACCGGTGACGCCGGTCAACCACCGCCGGATCGGTCACGGTCGTGCTGGAATCCACGTTGCGCAAGAGTGGCGGCTAGCGGTAATGGTCTAGTCGGCCATGAACAAAGCCGGTTCCTCCAGGTTTTCGACCAGCCTGTTGAGGAATCGCTGCCCGAGGCCGCCGTCGATCGCCCGGTGGTCGAAGCCGAGCGACAGCGGCATCACGGGCGCCACAGCCACCGCGCCGTCCCGCACCACCGGGGTGTCGGCAGCCTTGCCTATAGCGAGGATGGCAGTGGTGCCCAATGGGATGATGGGGGTGCCCCTCCCCCCGCCCAGGGCTCCGATGTTGGTGACGGTGAAGGTGGCGCCGGTCAGGTCGGCCGGACCGAGCGACCGGGACTTGCCCCTGACCCCGAGGTCGGCAACGGTTGCCGCCAGTTCCATGAGGCCCAGCTTCTCCGATTGGCGTATCACCGGCACCAGCAGGCCTTCATCGGTATCCACGGCGATCCCCACATCCAGGGAGGGGTGGAACACCAGTTCGTCACCGTCCAGGGTTGCGTTGAAAACCCGGAACTCGTCCAGTACCGGAACGAGGGCCTTGATCACCAGGGCCTCCATCGGAATGCTCCGTCCATGGCGGGCCGCCAGTGCTCGCCGGCCCGCCAGGAGGCGGGTGGCGTCGGCGTCGTGGAAGACGGTCACGTGGGGGATCTCCCTCCATGAAGCCGTCATGTGGCCGGCGATGGTACGGCGAAGCATCGAGAGACGGACCCGCTCACCCGCCGGCGCCACCACGGCATCCTCCGACGGCATGCCTCCGGCGGCCGCCATCACGTCATCCCTGGTGATCCTCCCGCCCGGCCCCGTGCCCCGGATGGAGGAGAGGTCGATGCCGTGTTCCCGGGCCAGCCGCCGCACCACGGGCAATGCTTTGACAGGGGCGTCCCCCGCCACCGGCCCGCTACCCGGATCCGGGCCTCCCGGGCCCGGAGACCGCCGGGAACCGGTCGCTGCCTCACCGGGTTGATTCCCATCCGGCCAGACCTCCCCGGCTCTACCGATGACCGCCAGCACCGCCCCCACCGCCAGGGTTTCCCCCTCCTGAGCACCGTGGTGCAAGACCGTCCCTCCGGCTGGAGCAGGGATCTCCACCACCGCTTTGGCCGTCTCGACCTCGACCAGCACGTGGTCGGCATCCACCGTCCCGCCCACAGGAACGTGCCAGCGGACGATGTCGGCCTCGGTGAGTCCATCACCGATGTCGGGCAGTTCGAACACGTAGGGCATCGGGTCCAATAGTACGCGAACCGGGCCGCCCTCCCATCGAGTGGAGTCAGCGGCCGGCAAGTCGGATCAGACCGGCACCTTTGCCCGTTCCCGTTCCAGATCCTCCATGGTGACCAGCACTTCGCGGGCCTTGGAGCCCTCGGAAGGGCCGACGATCCCTCTGTTCTCGAGGATGTCCATGATCCGCCCTGCCCGGGCGAACCCGATCCGGAGCTTTCTCTGCAACATCGATGTGGACCCCAGCTGCGAGCGGACCACGAGTTCGGTGGCCTGCCGGATCAGTTCGGCATCCTCGCCGTCGTCCTCATCGGTGGCCTCCTGGCGCCTGGATTCTTTGACCTCTTCCTCGATCTTCCGGTACTCGACCTTCTTCTGGTCCCGCACCCACTTGACCACCGCCGCGACCTCACCCTCACTCACCCACGCTCCCTGCACCCGTTGCGGGCGCGGTTCGCGGGCGGTGATGACCAGCATGTCCCCCACTCCGACCAGCTTCTCGGCGCCCACCACGTCGATGATCACCCGAGAGTCGGCCTGCGAGGCCACGGAGAACGCGAACCGGCTCGGAATGTTGGCCTTGATCACGCCGGTGATCACGTTGACCGACGGCCGCTGGGTAGCGATCACCAGGTGGATCCCGACCGCCCGGGCCATCTGAGCGATGCGGACGATGGCGGTCTCGACATCGCGCCCCGCCACCATCATCAGATCGTTCAGCTCGTCGACGATCACCACCAGGTACGGGAAGCGATCGAACTTGGCCCGATCCAGGCCTCCCGCGTCGTATTTCTCCTGGTAACCCGTGATGTCCCGCACCCCGCTCTCCGCGAGCAGCTCGTAGCGCCGGTCCATCTCACCGACCGCCCATTGCAGAGCCTCCAATGCCTTCTTCGGCTTGGTGATCACCCGGGTGAGCAGGTGGGGAACCCCGTTGTACTGGCCGAGTTCAACCCGCTTGGGGTCGACCATGATCAACCGGACATCCTCCGGTTTGGTCCTCATAAGGATGGACGTGACGATCGAGTTGATGCATGAGGACTTGCCGGCGCCGGTCGCGCCGGCGATGAGCAGATGGGGTAGCTCTGCCAAGTTGACGAGGACGGGACGCCCCGAGATGTCCTCTCCCAGACCGACCGCCAGCGGATGGTGGTTCCCGGTCGATTCCTCCGAAGAGAGCACGTGGCCGAGCGTGACCAGCCGGCGATGCCGGTTCGGCACCTCCACCCCGATCGCCGACCGGCCGGGAATGGGCGCCAGGAGCCGCACATCAGGGGTCGCCAGCGCATAGGCGATGTCGCCGGCCAGGTTGGTGACCCGGGCGACCTTCACCCCGGCGGCAAGTTCGATCTCGTAGCGGGTCACGGTCGGTCCGGAGACCACGTTGGTGAGCCGGGCGTTGACCTCATGGTCGTGGAGCGTGGCTTCTAGCTGGCGGGCGGTCTCCTGGACCATCCTCCCGCTCCGACGCTCCGCCCTGGGTGTATCCAGCAGGTCGAGAGGAGGTAGCCGGTACCCGTCCGCATCGGGTGGAGCGGCTGCCGGGGACGGCTTCTTCGAAGCTTTGCGTTGACCGGCGGCCTTCGAGGCGCCCGGAGCCGGACGCTTGGAAACCTTGACGACCTCGCCCGATCCGGAGGCGTTCACCGGGGCGGGCTTTGGTGGACGGATTGGTCGGCGTGGTCTCGCTACCTCGGAGGGCAGGGCTCTGCGGCGCTCCTCCCGCCCGCCTGCGATGCCGGCGAAACGGGCTCGAGCGGCGCTCAGCCGTGCTCGAATCACCCTCACCGTGTAGACGCTCAACTCACCCGACGCGACCAGGACCTCACCGATGGAGGCCCGCATCGCGATCATCACCCCGCCGGACGACACCACCACGAGCACCACGAACGCACCCCAGAACCCGAGCGTCCGCTCCAGCGGGAAGGCGACCAGTGACCCGATCACCCCTCCCGACTGCTTGACCCCCTCGGTGCCGGCGGCCAGGGCCGGATTGCCGGTCATGAGATGGAACAGCCCCACCAATCCCACCAGCCAGACCAGTGCCCCGAAGAGTATCCGGCGGTAACCCTCGGTGGAACGACCGAGCAGGAGGGTGCCCCCCAGCCCGAGCAGCACCAGCGGAGACAGGTAGACCCACATGCCCAGCAGCAACCGGAGACCATCCAGCAGGTGCTGGCCCAGCGGACCGGCGGCCTCGACGAATGCGAGGGCCACCACCACGCCGGCCAGCGCCAGCGCCAGTCCGATCAGGTGGTGTGCCTGGCGCCCGATCCCGTAGCGGAGGCGCTCGTAGAGGAGAGCGAGGAGCGATTCACGAGGCTGACCGCGCGAGCCCTGTTGGACCCCCTTGGATCGGCCGGATGCTTGCGGCTTGGCCGACTTGGACCCAGACACCCGGCGGGCAGCGGCGCCCCCACGCGGCTTGCTCCGCTTCGTTTGCTCCCGATTCGCATATACCTGTGACACCCGTCTCCGCCCCGTGTCCCCACGGGTGGATGTCGCCTTGGCCATGTAGCCGACCAGATTACACCAATCCGGGGCACACCGGCGGCTATCGGATGCGAGCAGGAGAATCCCGGCCGCAGATGTGGTTACTCGCTGCTGGTTACTGGTCGCTGGAAGGCAGCGGGATAGACCTAACTACCAACTACCAACTACCAACTAGGGCGTGTTCACGCTTTTAGCCCGTCGTGTATGAGGGCGAGGGTGATGAAGGCCAAGAAGATGGTGTCGAGTTTGTCGTAGCGGGTGTAGACACGCCGGTAGCCTTTGAGCCGTCGGAAGAGACGTTCTGCTTCGTTCCGCCGTTTGTAGATGTCCCGGTCGTAGGGCCATGGGTCGCGGCGGTTGCTCTTGGGGGGTATGTGCGGTGTGTAGCCGAGTTCGAGAGCGAGTTGGCGTGTTTGGGTTCCTTCGTAGGCCCGGTCGGCTACCAGCGGGAGACGCAACTGGACGGGTCCTATCCGCTTCAGCAGTTCCCGCCCCCAGGGCCCGTCATGGTCATGGCCTGGGGAAAGACAGAAATCTATGGCGTTTCGGGCGCTGGACGCCAACATGTGGATCTTGGTGGTCAGCCCTCCGCGGGAGCGGCCGATGGCCTGGGGGCCGTGCTTGGTCAATGCGCCGCATCCGTCCGGATGCACGTTGACTGAGGTGCTGTCGGGGCCCAGTATTTGGGGATCGGCGAGCTGTTCTTGTTGTAGTCGTTGGAACACCCGGTCTAGGACTCCGGTCTTGGACCAGCGGCTCATACGCATGTAGATGGTGTGCCATCTCCCGAACCGAGACGGCAGCGCCCGCCATTTGCAGCCGTGTTCGAGTATGTAGAGGATGCCGTTGAGGGCGTCTAGGTTGGAGACTGTGACGTTGCCACGCTGTTTGGGGAACGCGTCTGCTATCTGTTCATATTGTTCTTGTGTCAGTTCCATATGTTAATTGTACTATCCGGACATCCCAGATCCCGACATTTAGAGTGAACACGCCCTAGTCATCGTACGGTGTCGAGTGCTCTGAGCCTGGTTTTGGCTAAGCGATGTCTACACCGCTCTCGACCCTCCAGGTGAGCCGGGAGGGTAGCTACGACCCAGCGGATTAGCCCCGCGATGGTTTGAGCAGGTTATCTTGTTGGACGGATGGGAGCCGGGCCGGTAGGAGTCCGTGATGTATCCCTTGATTGCGTGCCCCTTCTCCCCTCCGGCGACCCAGTGGGACGCAACGGTGGCGGAAGGGACACATCGGCCTTGCCGAACACGAACGACCACTTCGATGTCCTGGACGCGGACTGGACGGTTCAATCCGTAGAGAGTCTCCCCTCACACCCGGGGGCACCGAAGGAGACAAGATGGGCGTGAGCGTCCTGTTCCGCATCGATGGCAACAGGAACATCGAGGTAGTAGCCGACGGCCCCGCTCCCGGCCGTGGTCATCGACGCTGCCGCCGGACAACTACACGCCAAGTCCGGGATCATTACCCACGCAGGCGAAGACCCCGATCGGGAGCTAAGGCGCTGGCTGTCGTAACATGCCCCGGTCCGATCAACGACCGACAGCAACCACTCCCCGCTGTGAGGGACAGACACCGCCGGACCGTACGTCGAGGAACCCCCAGTAGCCACCGACCCCCGTGAACACCGGCCGACAGCGACCGTTGTGAGGCCCCCGCCGGGCCCCGTCGCCGTTGTTCACCATCCACGCAGTGACCGCACGAACGTGCCGGTGCTGGTTCAGCCCCAGAAGATGCAGGTCGGGTCACGTTCCACCTCTCGGATCAACTCGTCGATGTGCGGGGTGGGCCGGGCCAAGTCGTACCCATGGAACCGCAGGTTCCGGTCGCGCCACAACAGGGACCACTCGTTACGTGTCTTCGTGTAACGGAACCGGCAGATGGGGAGCCGGGTCCAGTCTGTGCCCATACCCCGGGGCCATGGAGGCCGGCACTCCACTACGGTGACCGCCCAAGGGGCAACATCGATCTCATAGCGGATCAGACCGCTCGCTCGCAAAGTAGGGCAGCGTTGCGCCCATCGACCCACTTCCGAACCCGGGCTAGATCAAGATCGGGAATCACAACCCCATAGTACAAACCGGCCCAGACCGTCACCATGGCAGCCGAGGCGACCTGGGCGAGATAACCGGCGACCTAGACCGGATCATCGACCAGCGAGAGAGCCTCACAGATGACCACCCCAGCGAGGCCCTGTATGTCAGCATGAGCCGCGGCCGGGTGCCTAACACTGCCGTCGGCGGCACCGACATTGAGGAACTGGCCAACCACATGAAGGCGGCCAACGAGCGGCCTACCGCGTCGCTGACCATCCTCGAGCCGACCAAGGTCGACGAGCAGCAGCACCTCGAGGAGGCGGCCGCAGCCTGGATCTACGAGCACCTACCCACCGGGATGGCCGTCTGGCAAGCCCACAAGCGGATCCGCCAGCAAAGGCAGCCACGGACCGGTCTAGGGACCGGGCATAGACCTCTAACGAGGGACACACTGTGGGACCGGGACGCCCACCCTTGCAGCGAACGGCCCGGTCGCAGCGCCCGCAGCAACGGACAGCCACTCCGTAGCAGAGGCTGCGCAGCGGGAGCGACATCGCCCCTGGTCTGGACAGCCCAGGTGATTGACACTCGGTTTGCCAACGTTTTCCGGACTCGTGTGAAGGCGACAAGGTATTTTCGAATGGTAGGTCCTGCGCTAGCGACCCTATATCGTTCCGGCTTGGTGCGCACAGGTCGTGTCTGAACTGATCCACCGGGAGCTGCAGCCGGATGGGCGCGTCCGCTGCTGGGGTGGGGTAGCACGCTCGGGTGCGACAACATCTCGTTTCGTCCGGGTTGTTACATTGGAGGACGGCGAGACCATCCACATTGTCTTCTTCGATCGTCGGTTCCGGAAGGACGAACCATGAGCTTCGACTTACTACTTCTCGGAAACCGGCAGCCTCTACGTCGAGGTCAAGCCGATTCCTGGTACCGGGACCAGCGAGATCGTCGGTGGGGTGAACGTGGACCTCGATGCCGAGGGCGTGGTGGTCGGCCTCGACATCGACCACGCGTCGGAGCTATTGGACCTTTCGACCCTCAAGGCCGAATCGTTACGCGTGAGAACGAGAGTCGTCTGTGCGATCGGTTAGGAGTTCGGGCATGAGCCGGTCATATGTAGCGATGACCGTGTTCCTCGTCGTGCTGGGCATGGCGCTGGGGGCTCGGATGCTTGAGGGGGAGGGCGGGTTCATCTTTGGTGGGGTGGTGGGGTTTTTGGTTGCCGACGTGATGGAGTTGCGTCGTAGGCTGGCGCGGTCGGGACGTGAACCCGTGACCGGGCAGGAAGTGCTCGACACTGTCGAGCCCGCACCGGCCTCCGAACCTTTGCGGGAGAAGCGCGCAGCGCCGGCTCCCGCCGCCGCAGTTCCGGAAGTCCCGGTTCCGTCTCCTTTGTCAGAGGCAACGGTTCCACCCGCTCCATCGCCGATCGAGAAGATTCCCTCGCGATCAACCGACATCCCGACCGGGGTCCGAGAACCCGTAGCCGGGGGCTACACGTCTTCGAGTGTCGGTGGTCGAGTCTTGGATCCGGTTAAGAACTGGGCGACGACGGGCAACGTGCCCGTCAAGATAGGGGTTCTGCTGTCGCTTATCGGGTTGGGATTCCTGCTTGGTATGGCTCTCGACCAGGGTTGGATCACTCTCACCATCGAGGTGCGACATGTCCTGGTCGCCGTGTTCGGTGTGCTCCTGTTGGTGGTGGGATGGCGCGTACGGGGCCGCAACCCGATCTACGGCCTGAGCCTGCAGGGGGGCGGTATCGCAGTTCTCTACCTGACTACCTACGTTGCCCATGCGGTATACGACCTCCTCCCGGCGTCGGTGTCGGCCGCTGCCGTCGTGATGATCACCGTGGGGGCGGGAGGGTTGGCGGTGCTCGGAGACGCACGTTCTCTAGCGGTGCTGGGCATCATCGGTGGTTTCTTGGCTCCCGTGCTCGCCTATTCGGACGGCAGCGACCACGTCCTCGTGTTTGGCTTCTACCTGATTCTCAGCGCGGCCATAATGGCGGTCGCCTGGTTCAAGATCTGGCCCGAACTTAACCTGTTGGGTCTGGGTTTCACGCTGGGTGTGTCGGCGTTCTGGCTCTTCAACCGTTACGCGGAGCAGGACTGGATCACCACCCAGTCCCTTATCGCTCTGCTTGTCTTGCTGTACATGACGATCCCTGTCTTGTTCGCCGTCCGCCAACCGCCGGACGTGAAGGCATGGATGACCGGTCCCTTGGTTTTCGGTCTCCCGTTTGTCGCCCTTGGCCTGCAGCTGGTCCTTACCGAACACTTCAAGTATGGAGCGGCGGTCAGCTCCGGGGTCCTGGCCACAATCCTGGCCTTGTTCGCGGCGATGGCTCACCGGTACGGCAAGGAGTCCGGACCGCTTCGAGATGCCTACGCTGGTCTCTCGGTGGCCTTTGTGGCGATCACCGTGCCGCTCGCGCTCGAAGCCCAATACACTTCCGTGGCGTGGGTGCTGCAGGGTGGAGTCCTCGTCTGGTTCGGCGTCCGCCACCAGCGTCGTCTCGCCACCTACGCGGGCTGTCTCCTGCAGGCTTTGGGAGGGCTCGCCTTCCTCGGCTACCTCATCGCGTCGGACTTTGACGCAAGCGATCTGACCCCGGTCCTCAACGGGTATTTCCTCGGAGCGGCGCTCCTAGCCGTCGTGGGGTTGCTCTCAGGTCGGTCCCTCGACCTGAGCGGAGGCGACCAGGATGGCACCCGAGCGCTGTGCCGGATCGCGCTCGTGTGGAGCACCGGATGGTGGATCCTCGGTGGGCTCCTGGAGACGATGCTCCACGTCCCGCCGGACGGCAGGTTGACCGTCTCGATTGTGTTCGTCACGGTCTCGCTCGGTGGTCTGGCTCTGGCGGCTCCGCTGATCGGCTGGATGCGACTCCGAACCGTAGGGGTGGCTCTCCCGCCCGCCCTGGTGCTGTTCCTAGCCCTGGCGCTCACTCTGCAGAGCCATCCCTTTGGAACGCAAGGGTGGGCCGGCTGGATCGTTGCCATGGCGTCGTACTACTCGGTGCTCCGCTGGCGGGAGGGCGCCTTCCCGTGGGCAGTATCGGTCATGCACACCGTGGGTTACGGGGTGTTGGTGATCTTGGTGGGCAGGGA
>Ga0209543_1003499_pt1 | contig 9815 bp, 6 predicted proteins | sample MesohylFT_FD_187296 | JGI IMG/M metagenome (GOLD analysis project Ga0209543, IMG submission 187296) | Host-associated microbial community of the marine sponge Aplysina aerophoba from Gulf of Piran - sponge mesohyl, lysed by freeze-thaw... | ecosystem: Host-associated > Porifera > Sponge >...
GTTGGCCGGTCACGCCGGCGATGGTGTCGAAATCCTTGTCGTAGTGCAACACGACTAGATCGTTGACCTCGGCGACGGCGGCGATCAGCAGGTCGGTGATCGGGAGGCGGTGACGGCCCGTGCCGGCCAGGAATCCCTGCACCTCGATGGCGCGGTCGGTGACCGTCCCGTCGACCGGGAACGAGCGCATCGCCCGCAACTCCTCGCGCACCAGGGCTTGCTCGACGTCGTTGCGCACGCTGAAGAGCAACTCCAGATCGATGATCGGGCAGGTCGCGACCTCCGAGGCGGGATACAGGGGCGCGAGCCGCTCGGCAACGGCGCCGAGGTGGCTGCGGGCGAGGGCGCTCTTGTCGACCAGGTAGTGCGGTCCGCCCCGCGGCGTCACCGCTGCGGCCATTCCCGCTGCGCGCCGCGCATGACCTCCGGATCCCCCAGATCCCCCGCCGCCAGACGCTGAATGTGGGCGAACAGGCGGACCCGCGTGTCACGGTCGCTGAACTCCTTCAACGCCGTGTTGACCGTGTCCTTGATCGTCGCTCCCCCCAGCAGTTCGCGGGCACGGTCAAGGATCTCATCGTCAACATCAATGAGACGCTTCGTCACGACCACAGTGTATCTGCATCCAGAGACCCACATTTGGTATATCCGAACTAAGTCGCCGATAATGCCATATCGACTCTTCGTATATATACACTAGAAGGACGGCTGGAGGATCATGGCCCGTCGTGGAGCCGGGTGGCCGGTGGCCGCGTTTGGGAGGACTCGCTCTGGATGTGCAGGCTCGTGTCGGTGTCGAGGTGGCGGCGGGGAATGGTGGCGTTGATGGTGTCGACGGCGTCGATGACCTCGTGGGCGACCCAGACACGTGGGAAAGAGCGCGCAGAGACTCGCCGAATTACTTCTGACCTGGTATTCCGACACCAATCCTCTTCTCCCAGTGCCGCGACAGTGGGCTCCGGCCTCCCGCACGACGTGGGGTGGGCAGGGACTCGCGGCTCAACCCACCGCCGGTGGGGGTCGCAGGCGGTCGGCCACCGCCCGGGTCAGCCGGTCGAGGATGCCGGCGAGGAGCACGATGGCGATGCCGGCCTCGAAGCCGCTGCCGACGCTGTCGCTGCGGCGCAGGCCCTTGACGGCCTCGAATCCCAGACCGCCGCCGCCAACGAGGCCGGCGATCACGACCATCGACAGGACCAGCATGATCGTCTGGTTGATGGCCACCATCAGTTCGGGAGCGGCGAGGGGCAGATCCACCCGCCGGAGCCGCTGCAGGCGCGTGGACCCGAAGCTGTCGGCCGCCTCGCCGATCTCCTGCGGCACCCTCCGCAACCCCAGGTCGGTGTAGTGCACCGCGGCGGGCAGGGCGTACAGCACCGAGGCGATGATGCCCGGGATACGCCCCACGTGGAACAGCATGATCACCGGCACCAGCAGGACGAAGCTGGGAATGGTCTGCAGGAAGTCCAGGAACGGGTTCATTGCCGTCCGGAACCGGTCGCGCTGGGCGGCCAGGATGCCCAGCGGCACGCCGATGAGGAGGGTCACGACCACGGCCACCACCACCTGCGCGAGGGTGTCCATGGCATTCTCCCAGGTGCCCAGCAACCCGATGACCGTGAGCGCCGCGCCGATGCCGATCCCCAGCCGGACGCCCCGCGCCGCCAGCCCCAGCACCACGCCGATGCCGATCATGACCGGCCACGGGATGGCGGAGGAGAACAAGTCGCGCAGCGGGGACACCAGATTGATCGTCACGAAATCGCTGAACGGGCCGGTGCCGATCCCCGAGTCGGCGATGTCGTAGAGGTGGATCTGCATCCAGCCGACGGCGTCGTCGATGTAGCCGGCGAACTGCCAGTTCAGACTCTCGGGGAAGGCGCCGTGCTTCAGCAGGCCCCCGACGATGGCGACCACCACGGCTCCCCCGGCGAGCGGGCGGATCCAGCGGGCGTCCCGGCCCGGCGACGCCGTGGCGATCCCCTGGGAGAACCGGTCCAGGATGATCGCCATGATCACGATGGACACGCCTGCCTCGGTGGCCCTGCCCACATCCAGCGAACTCAGCGAGCGGAGCACCACCTGGCCCAAGCCGCCGGCGCCGATGAACGCGGCGATCACCACCATGCTCATCGCCAGCATGATCGTCTGGTTCACGCCGGCCAGGATCGCCGGGCGCGCCTGTGGCAGGCGCACCAGCCGCAGCGTCTGGCGGTCGGTGGCGCCGAACATCTCCGAGGCCTCCACCATCGCCGGTGCGACGTTGCGCAGCCCGACGTCGGTGAGCCGCACGACCGGCGGCACCGCAAAGATGAACACCGAGATCACCGAGGGCACCCGGCCGATACCGAACAGCAGGACGAACGGTATGAGGTAGACGAACCCGGGCATGGTCTGCATGGCATCCAGCGTGGGGCGCAGCACGCGGGCGAAACGGTCGCTGCGCCAGGAGGCGATGCCGAGCGGGATCCCGATACCCAACGAGATGATGACCGAGACCCCCATGAGCGCCAGCGTGGACAGGCCCTCGTCCCAGAGCCCGAGAATGCCGATGACCCAGACCCCCACGAAACCCAGGATCCCGGCGGCGCGGCTCCGCGCCCACCAGAGGCCGGCTCCGGTGAAGACCGGGTAGACGTACCAGGGCAGCCAGAAGAGCGCCGACTCGATCCAACCGATCGCGGCGTCGATGGCGTCGGAGATGGGGTTCAGGAAGACGGTGTAGAGCCCGTGGGTGGTCTGGTTGCTGATGAGCCAGCGCCGCGCCCGGTCGATGGGATCGGCGAAACCCACGTCCCAGGACTCCGGGAAGACGCCGAAACCCGGCAGCAGCCACGAGGCCAGGTAGCCGCCGACGAACACCACGACGAGCGCACCGAACAGCCTTCCCGTACCGCTGTCACGCACCCTCCTGCCACCCGGCAGGAACAGTCCGGGCCCCCGGGCTCCGTTCGCGGACCGCTCACCGGCGGAGTCGCCGGCCGATCCACCCGGCGCGTCGACCGCTGTCACCGGTTGGTCCCCGCCACCACCTCTGCCACGTCCTCACCGTGGAGCAGCCCCACAGGATCATCGTCGGCGTCACACACCACCAGCGGGTTGCCCGAGGAAAGCAGCAGCGGCAGCGCCTTCTCCAGCGGCGCCAGCGTGGAGATCCGACCCCAGGACGCCTCCGGAGCGACGCCGTCGAGCGGGCGCATCAGCGCGCAGGCCAGCAGCACCTTGGCGATCGGAGCATCCTGGGTGAAGGCACGTACGTAGTCGTCGGCCGGTTCGGTGAGGATCTCCGCGGCCGTGCCCACCTGGACGAACATGCCGTCGCGCATGATGGCGATGCGGTCCGCCAGCTTCAGGGCCTCGTCGAAGTCGTGGGTGATGAAAATCAGCGTGCGCTGCAATCGCTCCTGCAGGGAGAGGAACTCATCCTGCATGTCACGACGGATGAGTGGGTCGAGCGCCGAGAACGGCTCGTCGAAGAACAGCACCTCGGGATCCACCGCCAGCGCCCTCGCCAGTCCCACCCGCTGCTGCATGCCGCCGCTGAGTTGCTGGGGGTAGTGGTCGGCCCAGCCGTCCAGACCAACGGTGGACAGGAGTTCGCGCGCCCGCTCCTGGCGCTCGATGCGTTCCACCTTCTGTACCTCGAGCCCGTAGGCGACGTTGTCGACCACCCGCCGGTGGGGGAACAGGGCGAAGTGCTGGAACACCATGGCGATCTTGTGACGGCGCAGTTCGCGCAACTCGGCGGTGTCGGCGGCGGTGAGATCGGTGCCGCAGATCTCCACGCGACCCTCGGTGGGCTCCACCAGGCGGGACATGCAGCGCACCAGGGTCGACTTGCCCGAGCCCGACAGGCCCATGACCACGAACGTCTCACCCTGGTTGACCTCGAAGCTGACCTCCCGGACCCCTATCAGGCAGCCGGTCTCGGACTGGATCTCCTGGCGGGTAGCGCCCTCGGTCGCCATCTGCCGGGCCTCGGTGGGCTTGCGGCCGAAGATCTTCCACAGACCGCTGACACCGACCGTCCGCATGGTCACCTCCGGATCAGGTCGCTGCCGGCCGGCCCCTGTACACCGGCACATCCACCGGCGCCAGCGGCGTGTTGCCCAGCAGGAGATCGGCGGCCTTCTCAGCGACCATCATGACCGGAGCGTAGATGTTGCCGTTGGTGACGTTCGGCATGACCGAGGCGTCGACCACGCTGAGAGCCTCGGTGCCGTGCACGCCCATGGACACCGGATCCACAACCGACATGCCGTCGCGGCCCAAGCGGGCCGTCCCCGAGGGGTGAAGCGCCGTCTCGGCGTCCCGGGCCACCCAGTCGATGATCTCTGCGTCGCTCTGCACAGCGGGGCCGGGTGAGAGTTCACCGGAGTTGTACGGCACGAAGGCGGGCCGGCTCATGATGTGGCGCGTGACGCGAACCGTCTCGAGCCACTCGCGGCGGTCCCGTTCGGTCGAGAGGTAGTTGAACAGGATGGCCGGTTTGGCCCGCGGGTCCGCCGAGCGGATCCGCACCCAGCCGCGCGAGTCGGAGTACATGGGTCCGACATGCACCTGGTAGCCGTGCCCGCCGCTCGGTGCCGAGCCGTCGTAGCGGATCGCCAGCGGCAGGAAGTGGAACATGAGGTTGGGGTAGGACTCCTCGAGGTTGCTGCGCACGAACCCGCCCCCCTCGAAGTGGTTCGTGGCGCCGGGCCCGCGGCGGAACAGCCACTGCAGGCCGATCCACGGCCGGCGCCACACCTGCAGGTGCGGCTGCATCGACACGGGCAGCTTCGAGGCGTATTGCACGTACACCTCGAGGTGGTCCTGCAGATTCTCGCCGACCCCACCCAGGTCGGCGACGACCGGGATCTCCAGCGACTCCAGCAGGTCCGCCGGGCCGACGCCGGAGAGTTGCAGCAACTGGGCTGATCCGAATGCACCCCCGCAGAGGATCACCCGTGCCCCACCGACGATGCGCGTCCGGCCTCGCCGGGTGCATTCCACGCCCACCGCCCGGGTGCCCTCGAAGACGACGCGATTGATGTGGGTGCCGCACGCGACGGTGAGGTTCGGGCGGTTGAGCACCGGGTGCAGGTAGGCACGCGCCGCCGACAGCCGCCGCCCCCGGTGGATGTTCCGATCGAAGGCGGCGAAGCCCTCCTGGCGGAAGCCGTTGAGGTCGGCGGTCAACTCGTAGCCGGCCTCCTGCACGGCCTCGAAGAACGCCGAGAAAAGGGTACTGGTGGCCGGTCCCCGCTCCAGGACCAGCGGACCGTCGCCGCCGCGGTACTCGTCGGGGCCCGCCAGGCAGGTCTCCATGCGCTTGAAGTACGGCAGGCAGTGGCGGTAGCTCCAGGACTCCATGCCGTCGCCGGCAGCCCAGCGGTCGTAGTCCGCCGGGTTGCCGCGCTGGAAGATCATGCCGTTGATGGAACTCGACCCGCCGAGGACCTTCCCCCGGGCGTGGTAGACGCGGCGCCCGCCCATGTGCGGCTCGGGCTCGGTCTCGAACTGCCAGTCGTAGAAGCGGTTGCCGATGGGGAATGCCAGCGCGGCCGGCATATGGATGAAGACGTCCCAGCGCCAGTCGCGCCGACCGGCCTCCAAGACGAGAACACGATTGTTGCAGTCGGCGCTCAGCCGGTTGGCCAGGGCACAACCGGCTGAGCCGCCTCCCACGATGATGAAGTCGTACAACTACTACTCCCGGTAGGGCGCGGAGGCGGTACCCCCGCGCCCTACCGGTGGTGTTAGGGCAGCCAGGCGCTCCATGTGCCGGAGTTGGCTTCGATCCACGCTGCCGCCGCGTCCTCGATGGACATCCCGGCGTCGAGAGCGCCGAGCATCGAGATCTGGTCGGCTGCGGAGTAGTTCATGTTCCGCAGGAAGGCATCCGCCGCCGGGGCGTTTGCCGCCAGGTCGCCGTTGACAATCTTGAACAGGTTGTCAGGCGGATAGTCGCAGTCCACCGCGCCGGACTCGTAGCAGGCGTCGCTGTAGGTCGGCAGCGCCACCCTCGTGAGGTCGTAGGAGGCGAACGCCACGTGCGGGGTCCAGAAGTAGAACAACACCGGATCGCCGCGGTTGTAGGCCGCGTCGACCGCGGAGAGGATCGCCGCCTCTGAGCCGGCATAGACGATCTCCATCGGCAGACCCAGATTCTCGATGATCTGCTCCTCGTAGACCGTCCAACTCGGATCGCCGCTGAGGAACTGCGCGTTGTCGCCGGTCTCGGCGGTGGCGAACAATCCGGCGAGTGCAGGATCGGCGAAGCCCTCCCAGGTGGCGAGTTCGGGATGCTCCTCGACCATGTAGGTCGGGATGTACCAGCCGATCCCGCCGACGATGCCGAGCCGACCGGCGTCGGCCACATTGCCATCGGGATTGTCGATGAAGTCCTCACGGTTCTGGGCGTGGCCCGATGGCCACACTTCCAGGGAGGCGTCGATGTCGCCGGTGTTGATGGCCGGCCACTGGCCGAACTCATCGATCTCCACCGTCTCGACGGTGTAACCCAACTCGCTCTCCAGCAACTGCTCGGCGACCGCCACATTCAGGGCCGATCCGTCCCACGGGTTCACGGCAATTGTGATCGTGGTCTGGCTGCCGAGGTCGCTCGCCGTTGCGGCGGGTTCGGTTGAGGGGCCGAGGCTGTGGATGGGGTTGCCTTCGGTGTCGTAGTACTCGCTGACGTTGTTGCGGTCGACGAAGACGTGGTCGATGTGGATTTCCTGGGGTACGGCGCGCCCGTCGAGGATGTCGATGAGCGCGGCGACGGCGTAGACGCCGTACAGCTCGGGGAAGTACGCCACCGAACCCAGGTAGCGGGTCTCCGACGCGGGACCCTCATGGAGGCGCTCGACGCCGTTGGGCTCGGCGCCGTGACCGGCGGCCACGCCGCTGCGCCCGGCCTGTTCCATCGCCCTTGACATGGGCACCGCCACGACGTCATCGAGGCTGGTGGCCAGCACGTGGGTGGCGTCGGGGTTGCCGGTCAACCAATCGCTGGTGGACTGCAAGCCGTTCTCGGGCGAACCGTCCACGTCGATCTTGCTGACCGGCACGTCGCCGCCGCACACCGCCTGCACGCCGTCGGCGAAACCGCTGGTGCGCAGATCCGGCGCCTCGCCGGCGGTCAGGTTCTGCGCCAAGAGCACGTGGACGCCCTCACAGTTCCACGTCTCGAGCGCGTACAGGCCCGTGTTCACGCCCGCCAAAGCGCCCGACACGTAGTTGTTGGCGCCGAAGAAGATGGCGTTGGGGTGCCACACATCGATCGTGATGACCGGGATACCCGCATCGTCGAAGACCTCCATCGACGACTCCGCGGCCTCGCTGCGCCAGTTCCCGAAGATCACCGCGTCCGGGTCGCTCTCCGCGACCGTCTCCGCGCACGCCAGAGCCTTCTCCGGGTCGAACTCGCTGTCACAAATCGCGCCCACACTCACACCGGAAGCAGCAGCGGTGCTCACAATCGAGTTCTCGATGAACTGGGAGAACTCCAACGCGGCCCAACCGCTCACCCACGCAATCTCATAATCCTGAGACGCGGTGCGGATCGACGGATCGAACGGCGCCGCCGGGCTACCACCGGCCTCGAACGTCGCCGTGTCGAAGTCATAGGTCCACGGGAACACCTCATCAGGCGGCAAACCACCCAAAATCCCCCCCGCAGGACCCGGCATCGCATACCCCGAACCGCCCACAGTCAACGTAAACGGACCACCCGGAGCATCCGACGGACCACCCGCCTCAGCAGGCGGCGCAGGCGGCGCCTCCGCCGGCGCAGCAGGCTCCTCAGCAGGCGGCGGCGGTGGCGCAGCCGGCTCCTCGTCGTCGCCACCGCACGCAGCGGCGACGAGGACCACGGCCAAGGCAATGGCGAACGGTCGTAAGAGTTTGCGGAGCATCATGTGTGCTCTCCCTTTCCCTCGGTGCGTTGGGGAGGCGGTGACCCGCCGACGTAGAACCGTGGCATCGCTTGGCGCGTGCTGAGGCTCTTCTTCCCCTCTTCCGGAGCAGCGACGGGCAGGGCCCGCGCCAATCCCGGGCGCGGACTCTAGTGCCCCGCGCCTTTGTGTTCTAGTTATCTTCTCGTGCTCGCTGTCGTTTCCCGTTCGAGGGCGGGTCGCGACTGCACCGCGTAGAGTGCCGATCCATGCGCATCACCTCTGTCGAAGCATTCCCACTGCACTATCCCGAACCCCACGACAGCAACAAGAGCCGTTATGTGACCATCGCCAAGGTCACGAGCACCGACGGCGCCGTGGGATGGGGGGAGTGCATCGCACAGTTCCCCGAGGCCGCTCTGGCCACGAAGGTCGTCGTGGAGGAGGGGTTCGCGCCGCTGCTCATCGGGGAGGACGCCCGCGACGTCGAACGGCTCTGGCAGGCCATGCGGGACCGCAGCTGGTGGTACGGCAACGGTGGCATCGCCAGCTTCGCCATCAGCGCCACCGACATGGCCCTTTGGGACCTCAAGGGGCGGCTCCTCGACGTGCCGGTGTACGAACTGCTCGGCGGCAAGCGCATGGAGCGGATGCGGGCCTGCGCCAGCGTCATATTCGACACCGAGGACCTCGACGCCACCGGTGAGGAGTTCGCCGACTACGCCTCCCGCGGGTACACAGCCGTCAAGGGGGGCTGGGGCAAGAGCCCCGAGACGTGTTTCGGGCGCGACCCGAAGCGCGATCTGGCCGTCGTTTCGACCATCCGCGACGCCGTCGGCCCGGACATCGACGTGATCGTGGACGTGGGCACGCACGTGCGCTGGACGCCGTCGCATGCCATCGCCATGGCCCGGGCCTTCGAGCCGTACAACCTGTACTGGATCGAGGAACCGCTGCCGCAGGACGACATTCAGGGCTACATCCGCCTCCGCGAGTCCATCCGCACACCCGTCGCCACCGGCGAGAAGGAATGGACTCTGCGGGCCTTCAAGGAACTCATCGAACTGGGAGCGGCCGACATCGTCATGCCCGACCCCGGCAAGGCCGAGGGCGTCACCGGGTTCAAGAAGATCGTGGAGTTCGCAAACGCCCACAGCATCCGGTTCACGCCCCACTCCTGGTCGAGCGCCATCAACACCGCCGCGGCGGCGAACCTCTACGCCAGTTGCGACAACGGTGTGGTGTTCGAGCTCAAGCCCAATCCCTCACCCATGCAGCACGAGCTGGTGACCGAGCCCATCGATCAGGAAGGTGGCTGGGTGCCCATCCCCAAGGGTCCCGGGTGGGGCCTCACCATCAACCAGGAAGTGATCGACCGCTACCTGATGCGGTAGCGGCCGCCCTCGCGGAGTTGGCGGTTGTCGGGGCGGGGTGCCGCTCTGCTATTGCGGCGAACGGCGATCGGTCGCAGTGTCGCCTCGGCCGCATCACGACCTGAAGAGGTCCTGCGCGCGTGCCCAGGCCAGTTCGGCGCACTTGGCGCCCATCAGCCGGCCCGGGTAGTCGTCGACGGGCACGTGGATGCCGCCCCAGATCCGGGACCTGCCGGCCTCGTCGGCGGCGTCCTGATACGTGGCCCACTGCAGTTCGAACGTCCGGGTCGGCCCCTCCTCGTGCAGCAACGAGCCCTCCGGCACCGGATGCCGGTAGATCCCGCCGGGGAAGAAGGGCGAGCCGGTGAATGCGGTGAGCACGTCGGCTCCGGCGCGGCTGAACGTGGAGTGGCCCGAGACGTACCCGGGGAAACTGGGGGTCACGAACGTGGGCTGCTGGTAGGGCACCCATTCGACCGCCCGGATCCAGCCCACGCCCGACGTCTCGGTGCGCGGGTCCGCCGGTGCCCCGCGCCACGCGTACACGGCAACCTCGCCGACG
>Ga0209543_1003510_pt1 | contig 9782 bp, 11 predicted proteins | sample MesohylFT_FD_187296 | JGI IMG/M metagenome (GOLD analysis project Ga0209543, IMG submission 187296) | Host-associated microbial community of the marine sponge Aplysina aerophoba from Gulf of Piran - sponge mesohyl, lysed by freeze-thaw... | ecosystem: Host-associated > Porifera > Sponge >...
CCAAATCATAAGCAAAACATGTACCAAAACTATTATTGAAACGAAGACAGAAGGTTCGTTGGAATATGTGTGTTGAGACAGACATAAAATTATCCTTTTCGAAATAAGTTGATTTCAAGGGAATATACAATATATTGAGGATGAAATATTTTTAAATTATCCCCAGTAACCCTGATCAGCGAACTAAATTAATAATTTTTCCAGAACTGATAATTGACCCTATATATTGTTTTTTAAAGTTTGGTAAGAAAAACAGTTGCCGAATGTTATATTTATTTTCTAGGAAATTTAATTAGCCATATCGGATTAGTTCAGCCAAAGTTCATGTTTGACCCATTCCCTAGAATAGCAATTTCATTGTGCTAACTTAATTGAGATAAGTTTTTAAATATAAATATTGGAAATTCATGTCAAAATGGAAATGTAATTTTTGTGGTCATTCACAAATAGCAGTTCACAATCATACCGAATTTTGGAATTCATTTGAAATAAAATGTTATATCAGCAAATATGGTAATATTAAAGGTGCGGTCAAAACGCTTGTTTGTGCTAATGAAGAATGTAGCGAAGTATCGGTTGAGTTATCATTAGAAAATAAAGATTGGGTTATTATTCCTCCATTGAATTCAGTTGTATCAAGACCAAGTACATCAACTTTGAATAAAAAATGGAGCCTATTTTCAGATTGTCCTTTCAAATCACAACCAAATTATATCCCAAATTCGATTGTCAAAAATTATCAAGAATCTTGTCTAATTTGCAATCTATCTCCTAACGCCTCAGCCACATTATCAAGACGTTGCCTTCAAGGTATGATTCATGATTTTTGTAATATTTTTGGAAAAAATTTGCATGATGAAATTCAACAACTCAGGGAAAAAGTTGAAAAAGGAGACGGCTCGTTAGAGGTTGACCTAGATATTATTGATGCAATTGACAGTGTTCGAGAGATTGGAAACATCGGTGCACATATGCAGAAGGATACAAATTTAATTCTTGATGTTGAACCAAATGATGCCAAAACACTGATTGAATTAATTGAGATACTTTTCAACAAGTGGTATGTAGCAAGACACAATAGAAAAGAAAACTTACGCAAATTAAAGTTAACTATTGCTAGAATGAAAAAAAAGAAGCAACAGGCAAATTCTCCAACTAAAACTTAAGGGCACGTCTGTTTATTCCAATAAGTTAATTTATAACAATATTTATCCACTCAGTCATTTTATCCTAGTATCCTAACTTCATTGAATTGATGGATAAAGCGATTTCAACTTGATGCGTGCATCCTCGGTTCTGAACTGCCAATCAATTGGCTTGTGTGTCTCATTCCGATAATCCGCCTAAGCTTTGGTTTCAATCACCACCGTCTCATGACCAGGGCCATATTCAGCCAACTCCCGTGCTTGAGCGTATGGTGAACCTCAAACCGTCGGGTCAGACGACGCGCCTCAATGAGTTTGAATGTGCCATACAAGGTGGACCGTTTGTGCGTGTTCAAAGTGTCCATGACCACGACAAGGTTCTTCTCGGAACAGTGACCATCGGCAAGGTCTTTCAACACATGAGTCAAGTCCTGCTTGGTCCGACGGTCGGTGGCTTTCACATGACGCCATCCTATCCGTGGAGCCGACAGCATGCAGAGATGACCCGTTCCGTTTCTATTCGTCATCGTCGCACGCCGGTTGACCCGGACGAACCGGTCAGGACAGACGGGTTTCCAGTGTCTGTTGCCTTGAGATCTCATCGAAACAGACCAGAACCGTGTTATCATCATACTCCCGACAGTCAACATCCCGAACATCTTCCATGGCATAGACACAATCGGCATTCTCTTAGGGGAGAATGCACCAGCACTTCTTAAGCCACGGTTGTAAGCTGTTTTGTTGAGTGACCGGCACACCGTTTCGGTAGAAATCGTGTCCACAATCTCTCATTCAACCGTATTAAACTCCACCGTGTATGACCCTGTAACGGTGTGGAGCAGGCCAACATGGTCAGTGTGGCCTCACCATCCAGTCGGCACTTCTTATGGTTCACTTGAACCGTACGTTTCCAACCCGCTTCAACACCCTCCAATACGCATTGTTTACGCACCCGCTCAACCGTTACGGTGCCCACACCAACAATATCAGCTATATCCTTGCCAATGTAATAATGTCGACAAATGTTCCAAACTCCCGTATTCATAGGGATAGTCAGTTAGATTTGTCGGCATTATTATAACGGCCGCCAAAACGGTTCTCGTTGGCTCATAACAGAATGTGGGCCGATAGCGTGATTGAGCTGAACCCTTGCCGCTCTTAATACGCTCTTGTCAAGACTGATTCACATCCTCTGTCAGATGAACGCGGTCAATTATTCTACCTGTGGTATCCATCATGATTGACCCTCTCTGATTACACCCCAGTGTCAGTTCCAACCATACCACCGGCTAGGCAAGCGCGATTGACCTGATTACCGAGAAAGAAATACTGCTCAAAATTAAATATTGTTGTCTGTTTATAGCAATAAAGTGAATATTGCAGATTAATAACATCACTTCTAAGGTGTTGAGATACTAGGGTGAATCAAGTTTACGCATTTGAAAGCCAAAAAAACATTTATTATGTCAATTTAATAAAAATAGCGGGAATGACTAGTATCTTAACTTTGTTGAATTGATTGGTAAAAGCGAGATACTAGGAAGAAATGCTGCTCTCAATTAATGGGTGTTGACTGTTAACAGAATGACAGAGAATAATGCAAATTAATTACATCACTTCAATGGTGTTGAGATACTAGTATCATAACTTCATTGAACTGATGGATAAAGCAATTTCAACATGATGCGTGCATCCTCGGTTTTGAACTGCCAATCAATCGGCTTGGCTGTCTCATTCCGATAATCCACCCAAGCCTTGGTTTCACGCTCCATCGTCGCACGGTCAGGAATCCGCTGTGCCAGACATTGGCGCGTCATGACATTGATTTCAATTGCGGCCATATTTAATCCTGACTTTGAGGCCAAAAATTCCATAATTTTTGCCTAAAACCCCCTTGCAGTCGTGCTTCTAGCACTTTGAACACCTCTTTTCAAACAAAAATCCTAGGCAGATAAATTATTTTTTGTATTGAACCAATACTATATGTCTTTCACAGTAATTCTAACGCAATTATTCATAGGCAGTATGCATATCGAAACAACTCATAACCCACACTCAACCTGTCACCTCCTCCGACAATCCTATTGGGACGACGGCAAACCAAAAAAACGAACTATCGCGAATCTCTCGGGGCTGCCCCAGCATGCCATTGAAGCACTCCGACAAGCTCTCAAGACCGGTCAAGTCCCCACACTGCATAAACCAACACTGACCAATAAAAAAGATCATGGCGCCGTCAGTGCCATCCTCAATATCATCCAGCACACCGGACTGGACCAAACGATCTTCTATCGCACAAGCCGTGAACGCAATGTGGTCCTCGCCATGCTCATTGCCAGAATACTCCGTCCCGGCGCTAAACTGCGGGTGGAACGAGAACTCAGCACCAATGGAACCACAACCCTAGCCGGTCTCTTGAACCTGAAAGATACCCCGGTTGAAGACCTGTATCAAGCCATGGACTGGCTCCTGTCACGCCAGAAACGCATCGAAAAGAAACTGGCCCAGCGCCATGGAGACTGTGAAAGTATTTGAGGAAGTTGCAACTTTCAAAAACCTTCTCGTATTGTATTCTTAAAAATTTAAAATAAAAGAATTATTTCATCGGTTTTAATAAAGTTTTCTATTTAATTAATTCCTATTGGTAATACTTTCACAGTCTCCATGTCGGTAAGGGTGATATCCTGATGCTCAATGTCTCCTCCAGTTATCTTGAAGGACATGCCTGCCCCTTGGCTCAGTATGGCTATTCCCGTGACCATCGGCGCGACCGTCCCCAAGTGATCTATGCTCTTCTGTGTACCGCCCAAGGATGTCCCCTCGCGATTGAAGCTTTTGCCGGTAATGCCGATATCGGCATTACCGGCAAAGACTAATGTGAGGTCCCGTTAGACTTGCTCTCTACGATCGCATTGATGACTTCGGCAACCCGTCATCGAAAATCGCCTGCGATCTGCCACTCCTGTCATGGTTATCCAAACCATCAATCTCGTCCGTGAAAAAGCGTCGGTACCACTTCCCCAACGTTTCATAACAGAGACCGAGTTGGGAAGCAATATTTATGTAAAGTATATTGTTATGTATTTCCGTCCTCATATGACGCGCGGAACAGCTTTGATGCACACGCGGATGAAATCGTTTCAAGCGAAATTCATTTGCCGGAGCGATCGCCTAGAGTTGCATGCCAACCGGCTTGCTCTGAAAATTGCTGCAACCGTTTTTGGGCATTTGGAGAGGGGTTAGAACACATTTTCTGGCTTCAGGTCTGATTGTGTTTGGACCGCTTAACCGACCTTGACCACACCCCTATTCAATTAGCCATGGCAAGGTTTCAGTTCAGTTAGGACGGGGGAGGTGTATGTAAGTATCGCTTCGGTAAGCAATTATAGCAATAGGTGATAAATAATTGGTTTAGACCACCAAATATCTGAGCAAAAAAGATTTTAATTATGAGGAATTTCAAATATGGCCCTAAATAGTTTATTAGGTCGTCAACCTGGTGGTATTGAATTTAATTGGGGTTTAGATTAAATAATTTATATTGATGAATTGCTTATAATATTACTAAAGACAAGGAACCAATTATGGAACAATACGATGATTTAAGTGGTAAGTCTGGTGTTACCAGTTTTGAAATTGGGGAGGGTTGTATCCGGGTAGAATTCAGAAATGGTCCTGTATATTTATATAATAATGCCATAACTGGAAATTCTAATATTCAGAAGATGATTTCGCTAGCCAAGAGTGGTAAAGGTTTAAATACATTTATCAATCAAAACGTTAAAGACAAATATGTAAAATAGAATTGATCTATTAATCCATTTATGAGATAAGAACTTACTTCCAGTCAAGTTCTTTTTTTCCGCACCTACAAGATATCGTTTTCTTAGGAGTGTTTACAAATTTGTAATTTACAAATTGACCGCAGCTTTCGCAAAAAAATAGATTGTATAAATCTATTAAGTCTTTAAAGACGACTTTAAAATCATCGATATTCTCACTTATGCATGTATCATGAGAGGCTTTTGCTGTAAAAAAACTGTTGCTCTTTAATTTATTAACAACTGCATTTTTCATTAGAATGTTTGATTTTTTATTTACCCTTCCAACCAATGCATCCAATAACTCTGCAGACATCCGATCTTCGTTTTTATCATTATATCTAAATGGAAGCGGAATTGCTAAATTGTAACAGAGTTTTTTCAAGTACTGTTCTGCAAACTTCCTAATATCATTTCCGAGTCCATCAGTTTCGTCTTTTTTGATTTTTGATTCTATTTTTTCTTTGATATCTGTAATTGGGGAATCAGAAAAATAAGTGCCTTTTTCAACACACCATTTTGTTGATAGCGTTTTCCAATTTTTTTCTCTAACTGTATTTCTCATAAATGCAAACCACTCGTGCTCATGTGTTAAAGCTATAATCTGAAAATCAGAGAATTTTTCGAGGAGAAGATTTCCAAAACGGGTTCTATGTCTTTTATCGAAGCTGGAAATTACATCATCCAAAATAAAGAATTTCGCTTTCGTATTGAATAACTTAACAGAAGCCAGAAAAACACATAATCCCAAGCAATTAATATACGATTCACTTAAATACTTTTTGGGAGATGAAACTGGTTGTCCATGAAAATTAAATTCGAAGCTCATTCCTGTTAAGTCGCCATCATTGCTTACAGTAGGTATTAGCTTGATTTCATCGACCTTATCATCGCTATTCATATAAAGATAAAATTCATTAACTTTGCTTGAAATGGCATTGAGAAATTTTTCCATTTCTTTTTTACGAACCTCATTAAATAAGGTGAGTATCGTATCCATTGTCTCTTTCTGTAATTCAAGTGCTCCTTTTTCTTTCTCCAACATTAAGATTTCTTCAAACGTTTCACAGGACAAAGTTATAGCACTGTAAAGCTCTATCTTTTTTTCTGCTTCTTTTTGTCCCTCAGATTGCCCAATCTTTTTTAGGATCTGGATTGTACTTTCTACACTAATTACATCTGATTCTTGAAGAGTCAGCTTCTTTTCATCAATTGCAAGCATATCTTCGTTCATTACCTCGTTTATACTCTTCATTAAACTCATAGTAGACTTCAGTTTCTTTATATCAACTTCGTCCAGATTTAATTCCACAAGAAGGGTGTATGCACTATCTAAAGTGTTGTTAATATTGACAATATTTGTTTGTAGCGAATTTTTTTCATCAGTCAGATTTTTAATCTTTTCCTTTACTTCTTTTAAGGCCTTCAGCCTATCCTTGATCAAGGCAAGCAAGGTTTCTCTACCGATATTATATTCACACAGCGGGCACCCATCTTTTTTTCTAAAGGAGAGAATTCTCTCACCTTCTTCTAGAAGTTTATATTCCAAGATGTTCGTAATATTTTCATTGTCAGATTTAAGCTTCTTTAACTTCATGGCAAAGGCTGACATGCTATCCAAAACTGACTTGATTATAGCCAGGCCTTCTTCAAGCTTCATTTCGCTAGTATTTATTTTGTTTTGTTTAACTATTTCCTCTTCGTCCAATCCTTTTTTTAGCTCTTGCAAGGCTTCTTGCAGCGTATCTCCATCAGCTACAATTTTATCAATTTTTAGTTTCCTTAATTCATTTGTAATTGAAGAATAAAACTGCTCTTTGGTATTTACTTTTGCCTTTAGTTTCTCAACAATCTTTTCCTTTTTTGTAGATATTTTTACCTCATAATTTTGGTTACTCATTACTTTACGAAGACTATTTGAAACCTTGGTAAAAATATCCTTTGTGTCAGTTAGGGCTTGGAATCCAATAATATTTGAAATACCTTTTAGCCTTTCAGTGGCTGTGTTATCTATCATGAATGGAACTAGTTCTCTATTTCTAATGAATAAATGATCGGAATTTAAAACATCAGAAAATTCTTCATCAGATTCAGGTTTAGAAAATTTTGCAGCAAACTTTTCAGCCCTTTGTGAAAGGTTCTTCTTCAAAACATATTGGTCATCAAATTCAAGTGCTGCATAGCTTTCATCATTTTCTGCAGTGAAAGTGTTTTTTAAGCCCCCATGGTTCCCACCAACTTCGATCCCCTTCAGATGTTTAACTTTTCCTTTTACAATCCATTCAACTGCGTCAGTAAAAGAGCTTTTCCCAGTTCCGTTATCACCATATATTAATGCTGAAAGCCCATTTCCCAGTTCAAGATTCAGGGGATCCTCGCCTCTTGCTCCACGGAAATTTTTAAGAGTTACTTTCTTCAGTTTCATCTAGCAACACATCTCTTAGTTTTTTTAGTTCATCATCAATTTTTTTATAGGTGAGTTCATCATTTTCATGTAATGTCTTAATGATGTGTACTACATCTTGGCTTAGGTCAGAATTGGTCTGTAATGATTGAATAAAATCATTGACAATCTGTTTTCCAGTTTTGCTGTCACTCATAACTAGTCTCCTCCCGAAAATGAATTTATTGACTCCAAACCCTTTGCAAGATGGGTTTCGATATACGAATCTTATTTTCAAGTTCGGTTTTTAAATTGGATTTTTTCCATAATAAGGCCTGATCTTAACCAAATGCAACAATTCTTTGGGCGATGAGGCACTGCAACATACGATTAATCCACTCCATCAACTTGGTGATATTGTCATAGCAAAGAATGATCTGGATGACAAATTCCGGGATGATACTCCATCTATATTGACCGGTCTTTAGCAGCTGTATTCTGACCCGTCTCTGCGGGCGCGCCTGTTTGCCCCTTGGAGGAGGAATTGGTTCCCGATGTTAATCACAAGTTAGTTCGGTCCGGGATAGAGTTGTGGCAGATTCTCGTGATGGGTGTGGTGATGCAGGGGTTGGATTGCGACTTTGACCGTCTTCACAATGTGGTCAATCATCATGAATCTGTTCGCGAGTTTCTTGGTCATTCTAACATCTGTGATAAAACTCGTTATTCCTACCAGTCGGTAGTTGATAATGTCACCCTGTTGTCGCCCGAGTTATTGGCCGCGGTGAGCCAGCTGATTGTTGAGTGTGGTCACAAAGTATCCAACAAAAATCCTGGCGAAACATTGTACGGGCGGTGTGATTCCTTTGTCGTTGAAACGGATGTACATTATCCGACTGATGTCAATCTGTTATAGGATGTGATGTCTTCTGCGTGTGATGGGTCGTGAGGTCCGCGTTGCTCAGATTGGTGAGTAGCGTCAATGGAACCATTTGACGGCTTCGGTCCGGAAGAAGTTTCATGCGTGTCGGCACACCAGTCGGGCCGGTCCAGAGGATGTCAAGGATTATCTTGGCCAGTGTGATGATCTTGTCGCACGGGCCGAAGAGACATTGATAGCGTTGCGTGCTGTGTGTTGGGGGCGAGCAATCAAGGACAAGGGATTGACCAGCATGGCCCATTATCTGCGTCATGCCCAACGTCAGATTGACCAGATTGACCGTCGCTTGCTGCGGGGTGAAACGATACCTACCGCTGAAAAGGTGTTTTCCGTGTTTGAGGACTACACCCGCTGGATTTCAAAAGGCAAGGCCGGGACACCGGTTGAATTGGGTGTGCCGGTGTGTCCTGGAAGATGAGTGTGTCTTTATACTGCATAACCGGATCATGTGGAACGGAAGCGATGGTGATCATGCCCAACCGATGATTGAGGAAACACGGGCTCGTTTCCCGACCCTTCGAGGGTGCAGTTTTGACCGGGGCTTTCACAGTCCGGCCAATCGGGTTCGTTTGGACGAGCTTCTGGTTGACAATGTCCTGCCGCGCAAGGGTTACCTGACCACGGCCGATAAAGAACGGGAGAGCGGGGCGACTTTTGTGGCCATGCGGCGGCATCCGGGGATTGAATCGACGATCAATGGCCTTGAGCATCATGGTCTGAGCCGGGTTCGCGCGTATGGTTCAAAGGGTTTTGCACGTGTGGTTGCGTTATCAGTGGTGGCATGCAATATTCATCATTTGAGTCGTGTGCTGCGGCGTCAGAGGAACGATGCACTGAACGGCTTGCGGTTAGGCAAACGCCCCCGTCTTGTGGCCTGACGACCCTCCCGGCACCACACTTCTCATCATCGTCTGCACGGACGGCTGGGAGAGGTGTGTCGTGCATTTTGAAAAAACGGTCAATTGATTGAAAAAGTTGTCCAAAACGTCATTTTTTTGTAGAAAACTCAGCTCGCAGCTGAAAATTATTGTTCGGCGAAGGAATTATTGTTCGGGAAAAGGAATCTGAGAACATGAAATTACGTCAATTTGCAAAAATCAGGTATTTTCGGGCGAAGACTACTTAGATTCAGGAACCCCATGCCGTCATGGCAGAACATTTAAATTGGTGAATAATAAAGAAAATTTAGCTTAAATAATCTCCAAAAATCTAAACCTTGTCATTTAATTCACAACGAAAGAAATGTTACAATTTCTAAAGCTTCTTTTCTCATATAGCAGTACCGGACCGTTCTGTTCCTGGGTTATCCCCGTATTTGCACACATACTCCAAAAATTCTCTTAATCGGTCAAAGTCTACCATTCCATCCCTATAGTCAGATTTTGAAATTACCACACTAAGTTTATCACAAAAACAACCTGATTTTACAGCTGCTACAAAAGACTTTACAATTTCCATAACAAGTTCTTGTCTTGTTACTTTTAACCGTGAAT